>Ga0114964_10000146_pt1 | contig 53172 bp, 49 predicted proteins | sample C_131016_MF_Meta_FD_92638 | JGI IMG/M metagenome (GOLD analysis project Ga0114964, IMG submission 92638) | Freshwater microbial communities from Lake Croche, Canada to study carbon cycling - C_131016_MF_MetaG | ecosystem: Environmental > Aquatic > Freshwater > Lake | place: Lake Croche, Canada... | reverse complement strand
CCCCAAGGTACCAGAGCGCGCAACCCATCAAAGCCCAGCAATTGCCGTGCGTAAATATTGAAGCTGAACAAAACCATACCCACCAGCAAGAGCCCGCCAGCAGCGCACAGCCAAGGAGATGCGCGTTGCCGGCCAAGTGCCAAACCCAACACCATCAACCCCAATGCCTGGAGTTGCTGTTGGCTCAAGGCCGTTTGCACCATGACGGGCACGCCTTGCGCGAAGGCAGGTAAATGTGCAAATGCGGCGCTGAACACCACACCCAAACCTGCAAAAAGAGCGCCCGCAGCGCACAAAATTTTTGAAAACATACCAAGCTTTGTCAAGTCCAAAAGGTAAAAGCAACAAGCCTATTGACTGATCGGCGGCTGACTGATCAAACGGGCCTCTTCAATTTGATATTCAAAATACCGCTGAAAGCTGAACACGATGCTGGACATGAGTACGGTCGTGCCCAAGAGCAGAGACAGAACAATGGCCCCAATTGTGAGCCACTGGGTTTGCCCTGCGATGGCTTCGGGGTCGGCTTGCGGGTTGAACTGCGCGTTCCAAACTTCGGGTGTTTTCAGACCATAAATGATGGCGTTCAGGGCGCAACCGGCCACTGTAAAACCGATCATCGGGATCAAGACCCAGCTCAGACCATCGTCTTGGCCAAACGCCAGTGCGCGCTGAATGCCATAAGCACCCAAGACCGTGGGCAAGGGCAATAACCAACCCACAAGGTCGCTCCATCCAAAAAGATAAAAGCGATGAAGGCCCAAAGCGCCGCCCAGAAAAGTCAGCCATGCGGCCAGTGTTTTGTTTTTCATGGTCCCGATTATTCAGGACTTTGTGCGCTTCAAGCGCAAGGCGCTTGCGTGTCGGCAAACCCCAAAGGCTTTTCCATCAACACAATGTCAAGCCACCGCCCGAATTTCCAGCCGCAGGAGGCGATGGTGCCGACTTGCCTGAAGCCCAAAGCCTTGTGCAAGCCAATGGAGCCGTCATTGGCGGAGTCGCCAATGACGGCGATCAATTTGCGCACCCCTGCGCGTTCGGCGCTGACAGACAATTCGGCCAGCAAGGCGCGCCCGAGGCCTTTTCTGTGGGCCAGCGGGGCCATGTAAATGGAGTCCTCGGCTGAGAAGCGGTAAGCCGGCCGGGGTTTGAACCAATTGCAATAAGCAAAACCCAGAACGTGACCCGCATCTTCCACCACCAAATAGGGCAATCCTTTGGATTTGACATCGGCGCAGCGGCCTGCCATGTCTTCCTCGGATGGGGGGTCGATTTCAAAGGTGCCGGTGCCATGCAGTACGTGATGACGGTAAATGTCGGTGATGGCCGCAATGTCTTTGTCTGAACTCGAGCGTATCAGTGGCATGGAGGGCAATCTCAGGGTTATAATCAAAGGCTTTTCAGTGTGTCACTGGCCGGGTGGCCAGTTGCGTGTCTCAAACGCTGAAAGAATTTTACAGGTGCTTGAGTTTCAAGTGCCCGTTCCACCCTAGGATAAATCATGGTTGTCATTCGTCTTTCTCGTGGCGGTTCTAAATCCCGTCCATTTTTCAACATTGTTGTGGCTGACAAGCGCGTTCGCCGCGATGGTCGTTTTCTGGAACGTATCGGTTTCTACAACCCCACAGCCTCGGGTCAAGAAGAAGGCCTGCGCATTGTGCAAGACCGCTTGACTTACTGGCGCAGCGTCGGTGCACAAGCTTCCCCAACCGTTGAGCGTTTGGTTCGCCAGGCTGCTGCCAAGGCTGCTTGATCATTCAAAGCACTGCGATGCTCTCGATGCTAGAAACTGCCGAGTTGCCGGCAGATGCCATTGAAGTGGGGCGTATCGCGGATGCTTGGGGCATCAAAGGCTGGTTCAAAGTCTTGCCCCACAGCGCCTCTCCCGAGGCGCTTTTTTCTTCCAAGCGCTGGTTTCTCTTGCCGCCCGACAGGCCCATGAAGGCCACTGTGCCATGGGCCGGTGCCTTGCTTTTAAAAATCAAAGAAGCCAAAGACCATTCCGATTCGGTTGTCGCCACCAGTTTGGATATTGCGGATCGCAATGCCGCAGAGGCTTTGCGTGGTGCCCGCGTGTTTGTCCCGCGCTCCAGCTTTCCGACCGCCGCCCCCGACGAGTACTACTGGGTCGATCTGATCGGCCTTGACGTCTTCAACCGTGCAGGTGAAGCCATGGGGCAAGTGAAAGAACTATTGAGCACCGGTCCGCAAACTGTGTTGGTGCTGACCTATACCGACACCGAAGCCAAAGAAGCTGAACGCTTGATTCCCTTTGTGGCTGCTTTCATTGACACAGTTGACTTACCAGGGCGGCGCATCACAGTCGACTGGCAAGCAGATTATTGACCGCGCTGGTTACCCCGCCCATTGTGTGATTGCCACGCATCAAACCATGCGCTTTGACATTGTCACTTTATTTCCTGAACTGATCACGCCCTTGCTCACCCATGGTGTGACCCGCCGTGCTTATGACAGCGGCGCGGTCGACGTTCACTTGTGGAATCCAAGGGACCATGCCGAGGGCAATTACCGCCGGGTAGACGACAGACCCTTTGGCGGCGGTCCCGGCATGGTCATGTTGGCCGAACCTTTGCTGCAATGCCTGAAAGCCATTCGCGCCAGTCGCCAAGAAGAGATCGACGCACAAGCACCCGTGGTGTTGTTTTCACCCACGGGCCAGCTGCTGACCCATGCCGGGGTCAGCAAATGGTCCGCAAGCCGCGGCGCTGTTGTGTTGTGCGGCCGTTATGAGGGCGTGGACCAACGTTTTATCGATCATTTTGTAGACTGCCAAATCAGCTTGGGCGATTTTGTTTTGTCAGGCGGCGAAATTGCCGCCATGGCGCTGCTCGACGCTGTGGCTCGGCTTCAACCTGGCGTGCTGAACGACGAAGGCAGCCACATGTTTGACAGTTTCAACCCCGCTTTGAACGGCCTGCTCGATTGCCCGCATTACACGCGTCCCGAGGTTTGGCATGGACAACCCGTGCCTGCGCCCTTGATGTCGGGGCATCACAGCCAAATTGCCCAATGGCGGCGCCAGCAAAGTTTGGCAGTCACCGCACAGTCTCGTCCTGAGTTGCTGGAACAAGCACGAGCACAAGGCGGTTTGACTGCGCAAGATGAATCGTTCTTGTTGGCCATCGAATCGCAAAAAAGCAAGCCCGGTACGTGAAAGGCTATAATGGGAGGCTTTTCGATCCTCTGTCCGCCGCGGCCCCCTGCGCTTTGAACTTGATTCAAATCAGTCGCCGCCCCTAGCGTAGCGAGAACATGATCGATGGAGAGTGAACATGAATCTGATTCAAACCCTTGAACAAGAAGAAATTACGCGTCTGAACAAGACCATTCCCGAATTCTCGCCCGGCGACACCGTCATTGTGAGCGTCAATGTGGTTGAGGGTACACGCAAGCGTGTGCAGGCCTATGAAGGGGTCGTGATTGCCAAGCGCAATCGCGGTCTCAACAGCGGTTTCACAGTGCGCAAAATCTCAAACGGTGAAGGTGTGGAGCGTACATTCCAGACTTACAGCCCTTTGATCGCTGCGATTGAAGTCAAACGCCGTGGCGATGTTCGCCGCGCCAAGTTGTACTACTTGCGTGAACGCAGTGGTAAGTCGGCACGTATCAAAGAAAAGCTGCCCCAGCGCGCTGCCAAAGTGGCCAAGGTTGCAGCAGCAGCTTAAATCCTGCCCCCAGAAAAAAACCGCCCGATGCAAATCAGGCGGTTTTTTTTCGGCTCAAGCCATTGATCTGAATCGGCCCAAAGCCAAAAAAAACTCCGAACGCTTGCGCGAACGGAGCTCTGATGTTCAGCCCGTGCAAAGCACGAAACTGTGGGATTATTTTAACCGCGTGTGATCTTCAAGACTTTGGCGCCAGGATTGCGCTTGGGCGCGCCACCAGGCGTGTGCGGTTTGAAGCTGCCGGCGCCGAAGGGTTTGGGGCCACGGGCAAATTTGTCCGGACCACTGCGGGATGGACCACGGCTGTCGCCGCGGGGCTCGAAACGGCCTTCGGGACGGCCTTCAAATCGGCCTTCGCTGCGGTTTTCGAAGCGCGCACCTTCTGGCCGCTGCTCAAAGCGCGGATCGCCACCGCGATTGTCTTTGCGCGCATCAAAACGTGGCTGTTCAAAACGAGCGGGCTCCGAGCGTTGCTCAAATCGAGGGGCTGGGCGGCCTTCAAATCGATCGCCGCCAAAGCCGCCGCCGCCAAAGCCACGGTTGCCTTGTGGGCGGCCGCGAGGAGCTCCGCGGTCGTTGCGATCGTAGCTGCGCTCTTGCCCACCACGGCCAGCACCACCGGCCATGCGGGTGTCGGGGAAGCGCTGTTTCGGCTCCAAGCCTTCGATCACTTCAGCCTTAAGCGGTTGGCGGGTATAGGACTCGATGTCCATGATTTTGCGACGATCACGCACTTCAGCAAAGGTAATCGCCAATCCATCACGACCCGCACGACCTGTGCGTCCAATGCGGTGGGTGTAGTCTTCCGATTTCATCGGTAAACCGAAGTTGAACACGTGGGTGATGGTGGGCACGTCAATGCCGCGTGCCGCAACATCCGTGGCCACCAAAATTTGCACTTGGCCATTGCGCAATGCCATCAGGCGACGGTTGCGCAAGCCTTGGCTCAAAGCACCGTGCAATGCGACAGCCGAAAAACCGTCTTGTTGCAAGTCGGTGGCCAAGCCATCGCATTCGATCTGGGTGCTGGCAAAGACGATCGCTTGGTTGATCGAAGCGTCACGCAACCAATGGTCAAGCAATTTGCGTTTGTGCTGCGCGTTGTCGGCCCAATACAAACTTTGTTGGATGTTGTTGTGCTTTTCCGAAGGCGAGTCGATCTGGATCTTTTGCACCGAGGAGCCGCCGTCGTGCATCACGCGCATCGCCAACTGCTGAATGCGCGGCGCAAAAGTAGCGCTGAACATCATGGTCTGCTGGCGTTGCAGGGTCATGTCGTTGATGTCAGCCAAGTCATCAGAAAAACCCAAGTCAAGCATGCGGTCGGCTTCGTCCACCACCAAAAACTTGACCTTGTCCAGCTTGATTTGCTGCGAGCGTTGCAGGTCCAGCAAGCGGCCCGGCGTGGCGACCACCAAATCGGCATTTTGCAGCTTGGCAATTTGCAACTGGTAAGGAATACCGCCGACCACGTTGGCGATGCGCATGCCGCGGCAATGCTTGACCAATTCAATCGCATCGTGCGCCACTTGTTGGGCCAATTCGCGGGTCGGGCAAACGATCAAGGCACCCGGTGCTGCGGCTTTGAAGTTACGCGGGTTGGTCGGGTCTTGGCGTTTTTTGCGCTTGGGCGCAGGCTCGCCTTTGGCGGCGGCTTCTGCGCATGCGGCTTCAAACTCTGCCCGCTCTTGGGCTTCTGCCGCGGCTTGTTCCTGAATCAGGGTGTGCAGCACCGGCAACAAAAAGGCGGCTGTTTTGCCCGAGCCGGTCTGGCTTGAAACCATCAAGTCCACGTAGTGTTGTCCTTTGGCATTGGCCTTGGTGGTCATGGCCAAGGGAATGCAACGGCTTTGTACAGCTGTGGGCTGGGTGTAACCCAGATCGGCAACGGCTTGAACCAGTTCAGGGGCCAAGCCCAAGAGCACAAAACCATTGGGTGCTGCAGGCTCGGCGGACAAGTCGTTTTCCAATTCAGGCTCACCAGGAGCCTTGCTGTCTTCAGGTTCGCCAACCAATAAGGCGACGGCTGCAGCTTGGATCTGCAAAGCGGGTGTCGCCATGCCGGCTGGTTCTGCAGGGCTTGAGGCGTCGTTGGAAAGATGGGAGGCAGACGACAAGTCGTCCTGCACGGTGATCGTGTCAGTCATGGTGTTTTCTTTAGCACGACGTCCCGCAAAGGCTGCGGGTGGCGCCGTTCAGTGGTTGTAAAAACATCAACCATCAAACGGTGCTCAGTGCTGTGGGCGGAAGGTGCAAGACCTTCCCAGACGAGTGACTCTTAGTGAGTCAAGGCATGAAGGGAGATGTGAGTAACGCAGAAAATTCTGCGCAGCCCTAGAGTATGGCACAGTTAAATCCAGATGCGCGGGTTTTCCCTGAAATAAATCTCGGTGTCAATTCCAACTGGGTTGGTCAGCTCAATCGGATGAACTGATCGCGGTAATGGATCAGTTCATCAATTGACTCATGCACATCGGCCAAAGCGGTGTGACGCTGTTTCTTTTTAAAGCTGCTGTAAACCTCAGGTCGCCAGCGGCGAGACAGCTCTTTGAGAGTGCTCACGTCCAGATTGCGGTAGTGAAAATACGCTTCAAGTTTGGGCATGAACTTAACCAGGAAGCGGCGGTCTTGACTGATGGTGTTGCCACACAAAGGTGAAGCGCTTTTGGGCACGTATTTTCGCAAAAAACCCACAAGCTGCTCTTGGGCCTGAAGTTCGGTCAAGTCAGATGCTTTGACCTTGTCGATCAAACCACTCTTGCCATGGGTGCCCCGGTTCCAAGCGTCCATTTTGCCCAGCAGTTCGTCACTTTGATGGATGACCAGCACCGGGCCTTCAATACGCACTGTCAGGTGGGGATCGGTCACGACCACCGCAATCTCCAGCAAGCGTTCTTTTTCAGGGTCTAAACCGGTCATTTCACAGTCGATCCAGACCAGGTTCTGGTCTGATTTGGGCAGTTTGTGGACGGCAGCAGAAATGGGTGTTGGCGTAGGGGTGTTCTCAGGCATGCCGAGATTGTCGCCGAACAAAGCCCTACACTTGGTGCCCATGAATTCCTCTTTCAATCTCTCCCTTGCATTGGCTGTGGCATTGCTGTTGAATGTGTTGTTGAAATTTTGGCTCAACACCCGTCAGGTGCGTTACGTAGCCCGGCACCGGGCAGCTGTGCCTGTGCCTTTTGACGGCACCGTGGGTCTGGCCGACCATCACAAAGCGGCCGACTACACGGTCGCCAAAATCCGCTTGTCTCAACTGGACATTGCCATCGATGCGGCCTGCTTGCTGGGCTGGACCTTGTTAGGGGGGTTGGACGCACTGAACACCGCTTTGATCGGGGGGTTGGGTGCAGGCATGACGCAACAAATCGCCTTGGTCTTGGGCTTTTCTTTTATAGGCGGTTTAGTCGGTTTGCCTTTCTCGCTCTACCAAACCTTTGTGCTGGAACAGGCCTTTGGTTTCAATAAAACGACTTGGCGTTTATGGCTGTCTGATGCCTTCAAAGGATTGGCTTTGGGCTTGGTTTTGGGTGTTCCCATGGTATGGCTGGTGCTTTGGCTGATGCAAGTGGGTGGGGCGCAATGGTGGATTTGGGCTTGGGCCGCGTTTGTGGGTTTTCAATTGTTCATCATGGCGATCGCGCCGAATGTGATCATGCCTTTGTTCAACAAGTTCACGCCGCTTGACGATGAAGCGCTCAAAGTCCGAGTCAATGCCTTGATGCAGCGTGCAGGCTTTACCGCAAAAGGATTTTTTGTGATGGATGGCAGCCGCCGCTCAGCGCATTCCAATGCCTTTTTCACCGGCTTCGGGGCCAGCAAGCGGGTGGTGTTTTTTGACACTTTGCTGCAACAACTCAGTGCTTCAGAAATGGAAGCTGTATTGGCCCATGAGCTTGGTCATTTCAAGCACCGCCATATTTTGAAAATGATGGTCACCAGTTTCGCGCTCAGTCTGGCAGGTTTGGCCCTATTGGGTTGGCTGACTCAACACGTTTGGTTCTTCACAGGTTTAGGCGTCATACCCAGCTTGACAGGCCACAATGATGCATTGGCCTTGGTGCTTTTCATGTTGGTCACCCCCGTGTTCACCTTTTTCTTGGCACCGCTGTCTTCTTGGCGATCACGCCAACAGGAGTTTGAGGCCGATGCTTATGCCTGTACACAAGCGGCAGGCACAGATTTAGCGGGTGCGCTGTTGAAGCTCTACCAAGACAATGCATCTACATTGACGCCCGACCCTTGGTACGTCAAGTTTTATTACTCGCATCCACCAGCCAGCTTGCGTTTGGCGCGGATGCGGGCCGCATCATGACCGAAGCGCTCACACCCACACAGATTGTGGCGGCCTTGAGTGGCATTCCCGGGTGGGTATTGTCGGGGGATGGCCCTGATGTTTGCATCGAGAAAACCTGGCATTTCCCTGCTTTTCAAGAGACGATGGCTTTTGCCAATGCCGTGGCCTGGATTGCTGAGCAGCGCCATCATCATCCTGAACTGCAGATCAGTTACAAGCAATGTACCGTGCGATGGCAAACGCATGATGTCAAGGGATTGAGCGCATTGGATTTTGAGTCAGCCCAAGCCCTTGAAAAACAACTCTTTCCGGCGAAAGAGCAGGCATGAAGCGAACCCAGACCAAAGCCGCCAAAGCCCAAGCTTTGACTGAGGGTGCGGCTTTGAACACGGGTTTGGTGGTGGGCTCGCACGGGCGCCATTGTGTTGTGGAAACCGCGACCGGACAGCGGGTGATCTGTCACCCGCGGGGCAAAAAGAGCCAGTCGGTGGTGGGCGACCGCGTCCGCTGGCAAGCGGCCACAGACGAAGGCACCATTGAACGGGTTGAGACCCGTCGCAATTTGTTTTATCGGCAAGACGAAATCCGCACCAAGTCTTTTGCCGCCAACCTCGATTTGGTGTTGATTTTGATTGCCGCCGAACCTGAGTTTTCAGAAACCCAGCTCACGCGCGCATTGATCGCGGCTGAAGCCGAAAAAATTCAACCCATCATTGCCCTGAATAAAAGCGATTTGGGTGCGCCTTTCGACTTGGCCTGGCAGCGTTTGTCGCCTTACCGGGATATGGGCTACCAGGTGGTGCCCCTGAGCTTGAAACAAGTGCAGGGGCAGGCGGATCACTCCCAAAGCCTTTTGTCACCGGTGGCAGCCCAGGGCCAAGCGCAATTGCTGCAACTGCTGCGTGGCCGTACCAGCTTGGTGTTAGGGCCTTCAGGGTCGGGCAAAAGCACACTCATCAACTCCTTGGTGCCTGGTGCGCAGGTGGTGACCGGTGAAATTTCGCAAGCCCTCAATTCGGGCAAGCACACGACAACCACGACGACTTGGTACTGGGTCAACAGCATTCCAAGTGAGACCGATCAACGCACCGCACTGATAGATTCACCCGGTTTTCAAGAATTTGGCTTGCACCACATTGCGCCGGCACAATTAGCCGAGCTGATGCCCGACATCAAGGCCCATGCCAATGAATGCCGTTTTTACAACTGCACCCATTTGCATGAGCCCGGTTGTGGGGTGTTGGCTCAGTTAGAGGCCAAAGCTGGCAGCATCAGCCTGCGCAGGCACCGCATTTACAAGCAGTTGTTCGAAGAGTTGGGGCAGCAGCGCTGGTGATCAACCCAGCACATTGGCCAAAGACAGCAAGGCCACCAGCACCATCCACATGACCACGGTTCGCCAAACCAGACCGACCACTTGGGCAAAGTGGGCGACTTGCGCAACCCGCCCGGGCGTGCTGCTGCTGCCGGTCGAATCGGTCAAGGCGTCCAGTTCGGTATCCAGAGTGAAAGCGGGCTTGAGCGCTGCACCCCCCAATTGGATGTGTATGGCCCCGGCGGTGGCCGCCAAGATGACGCCGTCGTTGTCATTCGGAAATTTTTGTGCATGGTTGCGCCATCCATCCATGGCGTCTTCAAAACTGCCCACAATGGCAAACCCCAATGCGGTGGCGCGCGCAGGCAACCAGTCCACCCGTTGCCAAGCTTGTTCACTGGCTTGAACAAGAAATTCGCTGACCAAAGGCTGGTCTTGGCGTGGTGTTGAACCGGTGGACCAAAACCGGGAGGTGAACTCTGCCACACGGTAGGCCACTGCACCAATGGGCCCGAGCCCAATCACGGACAGCAACGCGTACCAAAAGAACACGCCAAAAACATGGCGGTGCGCGTCAATGACAGAATGCTCGATCACATGCCGCACGATTTCGCTGCGGGGCAGCGCACTGGCGTCGACCTGTTGCCATTGGGCCAGCAACTCGCGCGCCACATTTTCGTCTCCATTTTCCAGCGCGTCACGGATATCGGTAAAGTGATGGCTAAATTGTCTGAAACCCAGTGTCACGTAAAGCAGCGCCACATTCCAAGCCACGGCAAAGACCCAGCCCAAGCTGAGCGCCAGCAGCCAGTGGACCAGCAGTGCGAGCACCGAAGGCCCTGCGACGGTGACGAACCAAGTGAGCCAACCATGCGTTTTTTGGCCCGCATCCACATGACGGGCCACCCATCTGGCCCACTGACTCAAGCTGCCATGCAGAAAGTGGCGACCCGACAAAGGGCGCACTTGCTCAATCACCAAGGCCAGGAAGATGGAGAAAAAACTCATGCAGCGATCATAAAGCGCGAAGCACTAAGCCGCCAGAAAACGGTAAAAATTACGCAGCATGCCCGCTGTAGCCCCCCAAATGAAACGTTCAATCTCTTGGGTCTGGCCAAGCGCGTTCTGTCGCTGCTCTGCATAAGGCATTGAAAACCATTGCCGTGTCACGCCGTTGGCATCCAAAGTATGCCTGCGGTGGTTCGCTGGATCCATTAAAAAAGCGAGTGGAACTTCGAAAACATCGGCCACTTCGTCCGGGTTGGGTGTGATCTCCAAATCTGGCGACAACAAGGCCACGACCGGGGTGACGCAAAATGCAGTCCCTGTCAGGTAAACCGGCAACTCGCCCAAAATCTGAACATGCTTTGCATGAAGACCCACTTCTTCTTGGGCTTCTCGCAAGGCGGCGGCTTGCAAACTGGCGTCGCAGGGGTCTAGCTTGCCGCCAGGGAAAGCCACCTGGCCTGAGTGCGTATTCATATGCGCCGCCCGCTGTGTCAGCAAGACATGCGGCATTTGGCCCCCGGGTCCCCTCATGACAAGTCCAATCAAAACGGCTGCCTGTGTGGCGGGGCGTTGACCAAATTGGGGCTCTCTCACAACCTCGGGCGACCAATGTGGCCTTCGCTCAAATCGTGCCCGCAAGGCTTGGGGCGATAACGCCAGTGGCGAAATCGCGGCAAGGTGTGTGTCGACACCTTCGATGGCCACTTGGCGGGGATCAAACGCGGGTAATTTGGAAAGAGGTACTTGCGACATGGGGCTCCACCTTGGCATTTTGGCCGCTTTAAGGTTCTTGGGCCTGGTCGCATGGGACCTCAATGCGCTCGTGGCTGGCGGGTGTATTTCCAAGCCTTAGCGCCGTCAAGCAGCCGCCCCAAACGCAGCCCGTGTCCAAGCCGATCACATTCAAGCGGCCCAACCATCCCAGGGTCGACCAATGGCCAAAGGCCACCGTGTCCTTGGCTGTCAAGCGTCCGGGCACATCAAACCAAGGCATATAACCCTCGGGTGCAGGGCCTGCGCCATCCTTGGTTTCGAACTCCATCAGGCCCTGGGCAGAGCAAAAGCGCAAGCGGGTCAGGGCGTTGATAACCATCCGCAAGCGGTCATGGCCCGTCAGATCATCTCGCCATTGCTTGGGCGTGTCGCCATACAAGTTTTGCAAAAAATGGCCCATCTCGGGGCCGCGCAAAACGCAGGTGACCTCGTCCGCCAAGGCCAGGGTTTGGGCTGCAGTCCAGCTGGGCAGCACACCGGCATGGACCATCAAGATACCGTGCGCCGCAATGGCCAGGTGTTGTTGGCGCAGCCAGTGCATCAGCTGCGCGGCATCGGGCGCCCTAAGCAGCGACGCCAAGGTGTCGCGTCGGCCCGCTGGCCTCACGCCCTGCGAGACGGCCAGCAAATGCAAGTCGTGGTTGCCCAGCACACATCGCACGCTGTGGCCCATGCCCATCAATCGGCGCAAAGTCCCCGCTGAGTCGGGGCCGCGGTTCACCATGTCGCCCAAAACATACAAGGTATCGCGACTCGGAGAAAAGTCGAGCTTTGCCAATAAGCGGGCGAGAGCCGAGTCGCAGCCTTGAATGTCTCCCACCAAATAAATCGCCATGAATCCCCGCTCCATTTGTTGGAACATTGTCCTACATGACGGGCACGAAGGCACGGCACAATAGCGCTTATGGATTTTTTGCTGATTGCATTTTTAACCCTGCTCAATGGCGTATTCGCCATGTCTGAGTTGGCGTTGGCCGCGAGCCGAAAGGCGCGCTTGGCGGCCATGGAAGAGGCCGGTGACAAAGGAGCTGCAGCTGCCTTGCAATTGCTGGAAAGACCCACCCAATTTTTGTCTACGGTGCAAGTGGGCATCACTTCGATTGGCGTGCTCAATGGCATCGTCGGTGAGGCCGCTTTCAGCGAGGGCGTGGCCGCATGGCTCATGGGCTTGGGCATGACCTCTTCGGCCGCGGCCATCGCTGCGACCGCCCTCGTGGTCACTTCGATCACATTCACCACCATTATTTTCGGCGAACTGGTACCCAAGCGCATCGGCCAGTTGCATCCCGAAGCCACAGCCCGGCGGGTGGCGCGCCCTATGACCTGGCTGGCCACGGTTGCCAAACCTTTCGTGGGTTTACTCTCGTTCACCACCCAAAGCGTACTCAAGCTCATGCGCATTGACACCAGCGGTAACAGGGCCGTGACCGAAGAAGAAATCACCGCCAGCCTTGAAGAGGGTGTGGATGCGGGCTTGATTGAAGAGCATGAGCACCAGATGGTGCGCAATGTGTTTCACTTGGACGACCGAGGCTTGGCCTCGTTGATGGTCCCCCGCTCCGACATCCAGTGGCTGGATGTGGCCTTGACGCCTGCCCAAGCCCTTCAAGTCGCCAGCGGACAAAATGGGCAGGTCGGTCATTCTTGGTACCCTGTTTGCAGGGGCGGCTTGGACCATGTGATGGGTTTGATCAGCGTGGCCAAACTTTTGTCGCTGCCGCTGGCCAGCCAGGACCCTATTGAGCCCCATATCAATCCGGCCACCTTTGTACCCGAGACGCTCAGTGGCATGGTGTTGCTCGAACAATTGCGCGATCAATCGGGGCGCATGGTGCTTGTGGTGGACGAGTACGGCGTGGTGCAAGGCCTGCTCACACCGCGTGATTTGCTGGAAGCGATCACGGGCGAGCTGCAGCCCCTGGCGCAAGTTGACGCCTGGGCAACAGAACAAGCCGACGGAACTTGGTTGCTCGATGGCTTGATGCCCATCAATGAACTGAAAGCCCGCTTGGATATCAAACACCTGCCGGGCCAGGAACGTGATCTTTACAACACTTTGGCGGGTTTTATTTTGGCGCAGCTGGGTCATTTACCCCATGTCAATGAGTTTGTGCAGTGCACGGGTTGGAATTTTGAGGTTCAGGTGATGGCAGGTCGTAGAATTGATAAAGTCAAGGCAATTAAATTAAATACTGAAATTGATATGTCATGAATTGGAAATATTAATTATCTGGGTTGGATCGGGCTGATTATGCTTGTACAATGTCGCTTTTATTAACCTGAGAAAAGCCATGACAAATTCATACAAAGAACTGATTCAGCAACGAGAAGCTTTAGAGCATGCGATCGAGCAAGCGCGCCAGCGTGAAATTTCTCAGGCAGTTCAAAAAGTCCGTGAAATCATTGCAGAATTCAATTTAACCGCACACGACGTATTTCCTTCAGGTCGTACAAGCAAAGCGGCTGGCAGCAAATCTGTCAACAAAGTGGCTCCGAAATACCGCGATCCTGGCACAGGTCAAACTTGGACAGGGCGTGGCAAAGCGCCAAAATGGATCGATGGCCAAGACCGTGCAAAATTCGTGATCGCCTGATCATCGTTGGCAGAACACCTTCAGTCTCCCATGCGAAAGCCCCAATTTGGGGCTTTTTTAATGGGTCTAACCCCCTGTCAGTCGCATGATTCCTTTTCATCCCTTTCAGCGAGTTGAAAGTTTATGACTTCATCGGAAGTCGAAAATCATTGGTTTGTGGCTTACACCAAGCCCAGGGCAGAAGATATGGCGCGAGCCAATCTCCAGCAGCAGGGCTTTGAGGTTTATTTGCCGCTGTATAAAAAATTCAAAAAAACGGCGCAGGGTTCTGCGCCTCAATTTGAACCGATGTTCCCCAGGTATATATTTTTTCGAATTCAACAGGCACAGCAAAGTCTGAGCACGGTTCGCTCCACAAAAGGTGTGAATAATCTGGTTCGATTTGGGTTTGAGCCGGCACGGATTCAAGATGAATTAATCGCCATCATTCGGGAATTGGAAGCCAGTCGCAATGACATCACCATCGCCCAAGCCAGTGCTTTTCAGGTTGGTCAGAGCGTGCGTTTGAAACACAATGCTTTGGCCAATCTGCAGGGCTTGGTTCAGGGCGTGGGAAGCAAGCGGATTGCTGTTTTACTTGAGATTTTGGGTCGTCCGACCGTGGTTCAGGTCGAGCACCATCAAATCGATGTGCTTTGAGGGTTTCAAACAGGCTGATACCTGCCAGTGATCGCTAGAATCGACGGTGTTTAAGTTATGTTTTTTTGATTTTTAAAGTTGTTCGCATTTTGACTGCCAGTCCCTCGCCGATCCTGCCTCAGCATATTGCCATCATCATGGATGGCAATCGCCGTTGGGCCAAAAACAGGTTCTTGCCTGCAGCCTTAGGGCATGCGGCTGGCGCCAAACGGGTTCGCAAAATCCTCGAGTTCTGTGCCCAAAAAGGGGTTTCGTACCTGAGCTTATTTGCTTTCAGCACTGAAAACTGGAAACGCCCGGAAGAGGAAGTGTTGGGTTTGATGGGCCTTTTCATGACGTATCTTCAAAAAGAAGTGGACAGCATGAATGCCCATGGCGTTCGCCTCAAAGTCCTCGGCGATGTGAGCCGTTTCGATCCCAAGTTGCAGCAGTTGATCGCTCATGCCCAAGAAAAGACCGCGGGTAATCGAAAAATTACATTGCAGATCGCGGCCAATTACGGGGGGCGCTGGGACATGGTTCAAGCGGTACGCGCTTGGCAAACTGCGCACCCACAGCGCCTAGTTCACAACTTGACGGAAGCTGAATTGGCGCCCTTTTTAAGCACGGCCGATGCGCCCGAAGTGGATTTGCTGATCCGCACCGGGGGGGAATCCCGCATCAGTAATTTCATGCTGTGGCAGTCTGCCTATGCCGAACTTTTTTTCACTGACGACCTCTGGCCGGATTTCGATACCGCTCGGCTGGAAGAAGCCATGCTTTGGTTTTCAAAGTGTGACCGCCGATTCGGCTCATCTGCTCCCTTGTGAGGCCCAGCCATGGATGAAGCGCTTCACACTCAATGCTTTAAGGCCGATATGTCTCGCAGATTAAAGAACCTTTATGGGATTGCCGCGCGCTGCGCTGGGGTAATTTGCGCTTTGATGCTGGCGTCGCAGGTGGGCGCGCAGTCGCCGTTCACATCGGCCAAGTCGGAGTCGAGCAGTCTCATGCAGCTTGCACGCACACCGCAAGCTTTGGATGCGACTGAGGGGACGCCGAGTGCCAAGCGAAACCCCAGTCCTCTCGCGGCCGATGTACCGCCCTTGGAATTGGACCGCCATACGGCGCGTGGCACTGCCAAAGCCTCAGGTGATGTCGCCGCTTTGCCCAAAATCAGGGTCAGCCAGTTTCAGCGTTTCGTGCAAGAGTCCACAGGGCAATGGCTGAAGCACTACGGCGAGGAGCTGTTTGAGCGCGCCGATGTTTTTGCCGCCGATGCCACAACGCCACCGCCTGCCGATTACAAACTTGGCGTAGGTGACGAAGTCCGCGTTCAGATTTGGGGCGCCGTAGACTATGTGGGCAGCCATACCGTTGACCGCCAAGGGCAGGTCTTTTTACCCAAGATTGGCGCGGTCACTTTGGCGGGCACGGCCGTCAAGGATGTGGAGTCGCAGTTGCGCAAAAGTGTTGCGAGCGTGTTCAATAACGTGAACCTCAACGTCAGCATGGGTCGGCTGCGTGGCATCACCGTGTATGTGGTGGGGCAAGCCCGTCAACCCGGCACTTACACGCTGAGCAGCTTGGGCACTTTGGTCAATGCCTTGTTTGCCAGCGGCGGGCCCGATCACAACGGCAGCATGCGGGCGATTGAGCTCAAGCGGGCGGGCAAGCGCATCACTACATTGGATCTGTATGATTTTCTGGCCCAGGGTGATAAAGCCAATGACGTGACTTTGCAATCCGGGGATGTGATTGTGATTCCGCCCGCGGGCCCGCGTGTGGCGGTCACGGGCGCCTGGGACCATGCCGCGATCTATGAGCTCAAAGTGGGACAAACGCTGCAGGATGTGTTGGCGCTGGGCGGAGGCCTGCCTCGCTTGGTCAATGCCCAAAAAGCGGTTTTGGAACGCGTCCAGCTGGGCCGCACACCCGCACGCATCGTGCAAGACATTGCGCTGCACAAGAACGGTTTGCAGCTGGCCCTTGAAGACGGCGATGTCATCACTTTGCTGGGCATCAGCCCGGCTTTTGACAATGCCGTGACCTTGAAAGGCACTGTTGCGCAGCCGCTGCGCCACGCCTGGGTGCAGGGCATGCGGATACAGGATTTGATTCCCGATCAAGAGGCCTTGATCGTGCCCGACTACTACAAGCGGCAAAATAAATGGGTCCAAAAACTGCCCCCACTCTCTTCGCTGCAAGAGGCTGGTGAGGAGGCCTCAGACAAGCCCGTGACGCTGCGAGATGACCTGCCGGTTCAGGACCGTTTGCGCAGCATGCGCAATCAAATCAACTGGGAATATGCCGTGGTGGAGCGCTTGCACAAAGACCAGCTGCGCACCGAATTGATCGCATTCAATTTGGGCCAAGCCATAGTCAACAAAGACCCCGTACACAATTTGTTGTTGCAGCCTGGGGACGTGGTCACCATCATGAGCAGCAGTGATCTGCGCTTGCCCGTCGAGCGACAAAACAGGTTGGTGCGCATTGAAGGCGAGGTGGCCTCCCCGGGTGTGTACCAAGCGCGGGCCGGTGAGACTTTGCCGCAGTTGGTTGCGCGCATTGGCGGGCTGACGCCGCAGGCCTATATTTTTGGCACCGAGTTCACCCGTGAAAGTATTCGCAAGCAACAACAAGCTAATCTGGATGCGGTGGTCAGGCGTCTGGAATCCCAGTTGGTCAGCGCTGGAAGTGCCTCCAACGCCAATCTGACGGGAGAACGCGCAGCGCAATCGGCGTCGATCGCCCAAGCCCAGCAAATGCAGATGAAGGCGCAGCTGGACAAAATCAAGGCCCTGAAAAGTCTGGGGCGGGTGGCCTTGGAACTGGCCCCCGTGATGGCCACTGTGGCCCAGCAAGGCAAGCAGCCACTGACGGCCTTGCCCCCGTTGCCCTTGGAGGACGGGGATGCCATTTTGATTCCGGCGCAACCGGCCTTTGTATCTGCCGCAGGCAGTGTCAACAATGAAAACGCCCTGATTTACAAACCCGGTAAAACGGTGGGTGACATCATCAAGTCGGTTGGTTTGACGGAAGACGCAGAGCCGAATGAGGTGTTTGTGTTGCGGGCAGATGGATCCATTTTGGGCAAGCGAAGCAGTGGATTCTTGAATAACTTTGACCACACCGAAGTCATGCCGGGCGATACCGTGGTGGTGCCTGCCATGCTGGACCGTGAGAGCCGTTACAACTTTGTCAGCCGTGCATTCAAAGACTGGACCCAAATTTTGAGTAATTTTGGTTTGGGTGTCGCCTCGCTGCGCATCATCAAGTCCGGACTGTGAGGCTTTGCCCATGAATGAACCTCTGGAAACTTCTGACGAGGTGTCGTTGCTGGACCTGTTGCAGGTCATCGCTGATCACCTGCGCTGGCTGATCTTGGCGCCGATCGCGGTGTTTGCGCTGACCTTGGGGGCGGGTTTTCTGGTCACCCCCAGCTACACGGCGACAGTGCGGTTCCTGCCGCCTCAGCAACAGCAAAGTTCGGCGGCGTCCATGCTCGCCAGCTTGGGCTCCTTGGGCGGTTTGGCCGGTGGCGCCTTGGGGAGCATCAAAAATCCGACGGATCAGTATGTTGCTTTTTTAAAAAGCAACAGCTTGCGAGACCCATTGATTGCCCGTTTCGATCTGGTCAAACGGTATGACGCCCTTTTAAGGGCGGATGTTCGGGAAGCTTTGTCGGGGCGGGTGCGCATTGTCTCGACCAAAGATGGCTTGGTGACTGTGGAGGTGGATGACACATCGCCAACGATGGCGGCAGACATCGCCAATGCCCATGTCGAGGAGTTGCAAAAATTGCTCGGCCGATTGGCGGTGACAGAAGCCCAGCAAAAACGCGTCTTTTTTGAAAAGCAGTTGCATCAAACCCAAGAGCGATTGGTTCAGGCTGAAGTTGCCTTGAAAGCCACCGGCATCAGCAGCAATGTGCTCAAAACCAGCCCTCAACTGGCCGTCGAATCGGTGGCCAAAATGAAAGCCGCTGTGACAGCGCAAGAGATCAAAACAGCCAGCATGCGCGGTTACTTAGCGGAATCTGCGCCCGATTTCAAGCAGGCCATGAATGAGCTGGGCATTTTGCGTCAGCAACTGGCCCGTCTGGATCAGGACGAGACCCGCATGAACACGACGCCCACGGCATCGGATTACGTCAGCAAATTCAGGGAGTTCAAATACCAGGAAACCTTGTTCGAGTTGTTCACCAAGCAATTCGAATTGGCCAAGCTCGATGAGTCCCGCGAAGGCGCCGTGATTCAGGTGCTCGACCCCGCGCAAGTGCCAGAAAAGCCATCATCGCCGCACAAATTGAAATGGTCTTTTTCGGCGGCTTTGATCACCGGACTGTTCTTGCTGGTCATTTGCTTTGTGCGCCAAGCCTTCAGGCAATCCCAAAGTGGCGCAGACCAAGCCCAATGGCAGGCCATTGGGCAGACATTCAGGCGCGCTTTCGGGCTGAGGTAAAAGGTGTCACCCGGGAAGTGAAGCTTTGCGGCGCCCTGGGGTGACGTGGATTTTGGCTGCAGCGTCCCGCGCACGTTCCAAGGCCTTGGCGCCTTGGGCCAAAGCCACCGCCATCCGGCGATAAGGCCGGGTCGTGGGTTTACCGAAGATGCGCACATCCACCCCGGGTTCGCAAAGGGCGGCTTCAACACCGGTGTAGCTTGGGGCTTCGCCGTCTTGCGTGGCCAGCACCACGGCGCTGGCGCCTTCGGTGCAGGTAATGAGGGGAATCGGCAGCCCCAAAATGGCGCGGGCGTGCAGGTCGAACTCGCTCAGGTTCTGGCTGATCAGGGTCACCATGCCGGTGTCATGGGGGCGGGGGCTGAGTTCACTGAAAATCACCTCGTCCTTGGTGACGAAAAACTCCACGCCAAACAAGCCCGCACCGCCCAAGTCGGTGGTGACTTTTTCGGCCATGTCTTGCGCGGCTTGAATTTGCCCGGGCTTCATGCCCTGCGGCTGCCAGCTGTATTGGTAGTCGCCGCGCTCTTGCACGTGGCCAATCGGTTCGCAAAACAGGGTTGGTCCATGGCGCTGGCGGATGGTGAGCAGGGTGATTTCAAACTCAAAGTGGATGAATTCTTCGGCGATGACTCTCTGACGGTCGCCGCGCATGCCGGCGCAGGCGCAGTCCCAACTGGCTTGGATGTCGGCGGCGCTTTTGGCCACGCTTTGGCCTTTGCCTGACGAACTCATGACTGGTTTGATGACGACCGGGAAACCGATCGCCTGCGCCTGGACCATCAGCTCGTCGGCCGAGTCGGCGTAGCTGAACTTCGCTGTGCGCACACCCAGCCCAACGGCCACGTCGCGAATGCGATCGCGGTTCATGGTCAGGTTGGCGGCGCGGGCACTGGGAATGACTTCAAAGCCTTCTTTTTCGACCTCGAGCAGCACTTCCGTGCGGATGGCTTCGATCTCGGGCACGATCAAATCAGGTTGGTATCTGGCAATGGCCGCGCGCAGCGGCGCTTCGTCGAGCATGTTGAAGATGCAACATTCGTCAGCCACTTGCATGGCGGGTGCACCCGCATAACTGTCGCAGGCCACCACATGGCAGCCCAGGCGCTTGACGCTGATGACGAATTCTTTGCCAAGTTCACCGGAGCCCAGGAGCAGAATTTTTTTCATGTGATTGGAGCCAAAGAACAAGATAGCGTATTGTTGCCGATGTTCCCTCAGTGGGGTGTTGTGACAAGCCGATCAAGCTGAAAGTGCGGCGACCTTTTGATGGGACTGGCCTTTTACAATCAGTGGCACTTGGAGTTCGTCTATGAATATATTGGTGGTGGGCGGTGCGGGTTACATTGGCTCGCACATGGTCAAACGTCTGGGGCAATTGGCTTGCCATGTGACCACGCTGGACAATTTGTCGGCGGGCCACCGCGATGCCGTCTTGTGCGGAGCGTTTGTGCAAGGCGATATGGCCGACTTGTCCTTGATGAACCAGGTTTTTGCGCAGGGCCAATTTGACGCGGTGATGCATTTCGCCTCTTTCATTCAAGTGGGCGAGTCGGTGGTGGAACCCGCCAAGTACTATCAAAATAACCTGGTCAACACCTTGCAGTTGCTGGAGGTGATGCGGGTCCATGGCGTCAAGCGATTTATCTTTTCATCCACGGCCGCAAGCTTTGGCGAGCCTCGGTATGTGCCGATCGATGAGGCACACCCGCAGCAACCCATCAACCCCTATGGCCGCAGCAAATGGATGGTCGAGCAGGTCTTGGCCGATTACGACAAGGCCTATGGTTTGAAATCGGTGTGCCTGCGTTACTTCAACGCCGCTGGCGCCGACCCCGAAGGGCAACTGGGCGAACGCCATGACCCCGAAACACATTTGGTGCCCTTGGTACTGCAAGCAGCCTCGGGTCGCCGCGCTGAGATGTCGGTATTTGGGCGCGACTACGACACCCCCGATGGCACCTGCATCCGTGATTACATTCACATTGCCGATTTGTGCGATGCACATTGGTTGGCACTGCAGCATTTATGCCAAGGCGGGGCCAGTGATGCTTTCAATTTGGGCAACGGGAACGGGTTTTCAGTGCAAGAGGTGATTGAGACCGCGCGGCAGGTCACTGGCCGCACGATCACAGTGCTGGAAGCGCCGCGCCGCGCTGGCGATCCTGCGCGCTTGGTGGCCGATGCCACGCGGGCCCGACAGGTGCTGGGCTGGCAGCCTCAGTATGCGGACCTGGCCGTCATCATCGCCCATGCATGGCGCTGGGAGTGCGCTCGAACTTGAAGCGCCAAATCTGCCGTTGGCTTTGGACGCGTCTTTTTGAACCTGGCTCAGCGCTGAATGAAACAGCTGGGCGCGAGCGGGTCATTGGGCGGCAGTTGCTGGGCGTTTTTGGCGTGGGCCACGTCCATGTCACGCGGCAGGGGAATGCCGTTTTTCACCGCCAAGACTTCGGCCATGATGCTGACCGCAATTTCAGCGGGCGTTTTGCTGCCGATGTAAATACCGATCGGGCCGCGCAGCCTGGCCAGGGATTCGGTGGTTTGTTCAAAGTGCTCGATCATGCGTTGGTGGCGTGCTTCATTGTTGCGTCGTGAGCCAATGGCGCCAATGTAGAAGGCCTCGGTGGTGAGCGCTTCCAACAGTGCCAGATCGTCCAGTTTGGGGTCATGGGTCAGCGCAATGACGCAGCTCCTGCGGTCGGGCTTGAAGCTTTGTACCAGGTCGTCGGGCATGTCGCTGGTCAAGGTGACACCGGTCACGGACCAAGCGCCCCGGTATTCTTCTCGCGGGTCGCACACCGTCACCGCAAAACCATTGAACAAAGCCATGGTGGCCAGGTACTCGGTCATTTGTCCGGCGCCAATCAAAAGCATGCGGTATTCAGGGCCGAAAGCGTTGATGAGCTGTGTGGCACTCACGGCCAATTCACTGGGCGCCGCACAGGGGCTCAAAGTGACCTGGCCAGTGGACAGCTCGGTGGTGCGCAGCATCAATTGGCCTTGCGCGAGCTGCAGGATCAGGCTTTGCAAGACCTGGGCATCCGGATTGAACTCCAGCAACAGCTCCAGCGTGCCGCCACAGGGCAAGCCAAACCGGTGCGCCTCGTCTGCCGAGATGCCGTATTTGACCCGCACCGGTGGGCCTTGGAGCAAGGCATTGACCGATTCGCTTTGGGTGTACTGGTAAATCAGATCGTCTTCAATGCAGCCGCCCGAAACTGAGCCCACCACCGCGCCGGTCTCGCACAAAGCCATGATCGAGCCCACCGGGCGAGGCGAAGAGCCCCAGGTGTGAATCACCGTGGCCAGCAGGGCGCGGTGTCCAGCCTCACGCCAATCGCGCAGGGTGCGCAAGACCACGATGTCGAGGTTTTCCATGGATTTGGATGGATGCAGTTTCGCCGGTGTGTCAGCGGGTCAGCCACCATGCAGCCAGACCCAAAACGAGGGCAGCAGCGGCCCCAACCCAAGGCGATAAGGCGTTCGGTGCGGCCGAGGTGTCGCTGTCGGTTGTGGCTTCAGGGGCTGCCGCTGTGCGGGGGTATTGGACTTGCAGCGCTTCGTCGAATCGGCGGAAAAAGTCTTCGGCCAGCGATTTGGCGGCGCCGTCGATCAGCCGTTGACCCAGCTGTGCGAGTTTGCCTCCCACGGTGGAGTGCACCGTGTAAGAAAGCTCGCAGCCATCGGCATTGGGTGTCAAGGTGACTTGAGATTGCCCTTTGCCAAAACCGGCCACGCCGCCTTGGGCTTCAAATTGCAGTGCATACGAAGACGGTGGCTGAATGTCGGACAGCGTCACCTTGCCGGTAAATTTGGCAGAAACAGGGCCAATTTTGATGGCCACGCCCACGTGGTACATGTTCTCGCCTTGGGCCTCGAATTTATCGCAACCGGGAATACAGGCTTTGAGCATGTCGGGGCTGTTCAAGGCTTCCCAAGCTTGCTGCTGAGTGACAAAGAGTTGGCGTTGGCCTTGCATGTCCATGAGGATCTCCTGAAGTTCAAATTTTGAGCAGCTTGGCCATGGCGGTGGCCAAATCTTCGAGTTTGTTGAGATTATGTATCGCCAACATGCCATCGGCATGCTGGTGCAACAAACTTGCACCCGTTGCCAGGGGCGCATAGGCCTCGAACCGCAGCAAAGGGTTGAGCCACAGCAAATGGCGCGCATGGCGGCCCAGCCAATGCAACTCTTGCCCGAGTTGACCGGCATCGCCCGTGTCCAGACCATCGCTGATCAAAATCACCACCGTGCGACGCCCGACCAAATCACGTGCATGTTGCTGGCGCAAAGTGGCCAATGCAGTGCCCAGTTGGGTGCCGCCTGCAAAATCGGTGATTTGCTGGTTGGCCATATCCAACATGTGGTCGGTGTCGGCGTGGGCAAAAGCGGCATTCAAATCGGTCAGATGGGTGCCAAAAGCATAAACTTTGCGCGGCGTGGTCCGCGTGGCCTGGTGCAAAAAGGCCAGCAGCAACCGGGCATAGCGCTCCATGGAGCCGGACACATCGACCAAAATCAGCAAGGGCAGGGGCTGGGTGCGTCTCTCGCGTGTGGACAGCGTGAGCACCTCCCCCCCCGTGCGCACCGCACGATGCAGGGTTTGCGCCCAGTCCATGCGATGTCCCCTTGTGCCCGAGCGTGTACGCCGACTCTCAATGCGCGGCAAGGGCAGGTGGATGCGCCTTGCCAGTCGGTCCACCAACAGGTATTCGCTGGCGCTCAAGGTCTGAAAATCGGCCTGTTGCAAGCGTTGTGTGTCGCTGGCCGTCATGGCCGCATCAAGATGGACTTCGTCCTCAGCAGGCTTGGCCGCCTGGCGGGTCGGTTTGCGGGCGGCCAGGGCTTCTTGCACCCTTGCTTTGCGAGGGACAGCGGGGGCTTCGCCGGGGGCCTTGGGCAGCATTTGCGCCAGCAGCTGCTGGGTCAACTCGGGGTTGCGAAAGTAGGCGCTGAACATTTGCGCAAAGACTTCCAGATCCTGTTCGCGGCTGACCATCACGCTTTGCAAGGCAGCTTCGAGATCCGCTTTGCGGTCCAGCCCAACCAGAGACGCCGAAGCGATGGCCAGGCCGATGCGTGAGGCGTCCATGGGCAAGCCGGCGCGGCGCAAGGCCCGCCCGAAGCCGGTGATGTTGTCTGCCAATTTGCCGCTGCGGGCATCGCCCAAAATCATTTGTGGCTGGGTTCTGAAGCTGCAGGTTTGAGCAGGTCGTCCAGCAGCGGGGCGAGCGCCGCCACGTCTTCGCGTTGTTTGAACAACAAGCCCACGGTATCTTGGACAACTTCAGGGTCCAGCGTCAAAGTGTCCAGGGCGACCAAGGCTTTGGCCCACTCCACACTTTCAGCCACACCCGGGGCGCGTTGAAATGCATTGGCAAAGGGTTGGCTGCGAAGGCGCGCCACAAACTCGGTCACTTCTTCGCTCAAGCGCGCGCTGGCCTCGGGCACTTGGGTGCGCACAATCGCCAACTCGCGTTCGCGGTCGGGGTAGTCCATCCACTGGTACAGGCAGCGGCGCTTGACGGCATCGTTCAGGTCGCGGGTGCGGTTGCTGGTCAAAATCGTCATCGGCGCTGCCAAGGCCGTCAGGGTGCCCAGCTCGGGAATGCTCACCTGGTATTCGCCCAGGTACTCCAGCAAAAAGGCTTCAAAAGGCTCATCAGCCCGGTCTACCTCGTCAATCAACAAGACCGCGCCAGGCGCAGGGGTTTGCAAGGCTTGGAGCAAAGGCCGTTTGACAAGGTACCGCTCTTGATAGACCTCGCGCTCCATGTCTTGGGCTGAGACATTGTGTTCGGCAGCCCGCATGTGCAGCAACTGCGCCGCATGGTTCCATTCGTACAGGGCTTCACGCTGCTCCATGCCGTCATAGCATTGCAGGCGAATCAAAGGACGCTCGAGAACCTTGGCCAGCGCTTTGGCCAATTCGGTTTTGCCGACGCCGGGCTCGCCCTCAAGCAGCAAGGGACGCTGTAATTTCAAGGCCAAAAAAACGGCGGTGATCAACCGCCGTTCGCCGTGGTAGCCCGCCCCCGTCAGGGCTTGGGCCAGCGCATCAATCGTTTCAAACGCCACACTCATCCGTTCGCCTGTTGGACAGCACGTTGGGTTTGCACTGTGATCAAGTTGGCGCGGTAAGCCGATGATGCATGCAAGTCGGCATTGAGCTCGCTGGCGTCAATGGCGACTTTGGCGATGGCTTCGGGGGTAAAGCTGCTGCTCAAAGCGGACTCCAAACCGGCATGACGAAATACACCATTGCCCGCGCCTGTGATGGCCACCCGTGCACCGCCTGCGGTTTGCGCGACAAACACGCCCACCAGCGCAAAGCGGGAAGCCGGTTGACGGAACTTGGCGTAGGCTGCTTTCTGGGGAATCGGAAAGCTGATGGCCGTGATCAACTCACCGGCTTTCAAGGCTGTGGTGTACAGGCCTTGAAAAAAGTCATCGGCGGCAATGGTGCGCTGATCCGTGTGGACCGTCGCGCCCAAAGCCAGCACCGCGCTCGGGTAGCAGGCAGCAGGGTCGTTGTTGGCCACCGAACCACCCAAGGTGCCCATGGTGCGAATTTGCTTGTCACCAATGCCGTCAGCCAAGGCCGCCAGCGCCGGAATGTGCTGGCGCACCTGGGCATTGTCGGCCACATCCTGGTGGCGCGTCATGGCACCAATCACGATGGCGTTGCCTTCCTTGCGGATACCGCTCAAGCTGCTGATGGCACCCAAATCGACCACAGTTTCAGGTTGTTGCAGGCGCTGCTTCATGGCGGCGATCATGGTCTGCCCGCCCGCCAGCGCATTGCCGCCTGCGGCCAATAAAGTTTGCGCTGCGGCTAAAGTTGCGGGACGTTCGTAGTTGAATGCGTACATGAAAAATTTCTCCGAATAGGTGTCTTATTGAGCTGCTTGAATGGCCGACCAGACGCGGTTGGGGGAGGCAGGCATGTCAAAGTCCTTGACGCCCACAGCCGACAAAGCATCCAGCACGGCGTTGATGACCGCAGGGGGCGAGCCAATGGCGCCCGCTTCGCCGCAGCCCTTGGTGCCCAGAGGGTTGGTGGTGCAGGGGGTGCACTCGTGGCCGATTTTGAACTCCGGAAAGTCATCTGCCCGGGGCATGGTGTAGTCCATGAAGGAGCCGGTGAGTAACTGCCCGGTTTCGCGGTCGTATACGCAATGCTCCATCAGGGCTTGGCCAATGCCTTGCACCAAACCGCCGTGCACCTGGCCTTCAACGATCATCGGGTTGATGATGGTGCCAAAGTCGTCCACCGCGGTGAACTTGTCCACGCGGGTGACGCCAGTTTGGGGGTCGATTTCGACCTCGCAAATGTAGGTGCCTGCGGGGAAGGTGAAGTTGGTCGGATCGTAGAACGCGGTTTCGTTCAAACCGGGCTCCAGGGTTGCCAAGGGGTAGTTGTGCGGCACATAAGCCGTCAGGGCCACTTGGCCAAAGGGGATTTTTTTGTCCGTGCCTTTGACGCTGAATTCGCCATTGGCAAAGTCAATGTCGGTGTCACTGGCTTCCATCAGGTGGGCGGCGATTTTCTTGGCCTTGGCTTCGATTTTGTCCAAGGCCCGCATGATCGCCGAACCACCGACTGAGATGGAGCGTGAGCCGTAAGTGCCCATGCCAAACGGCACGCGGCCGGTGTCACCGTGGACGATGTCGACGTTTTCAACCGGGATACCCAAACGGGCGGCCACCACCTGCGCAAAGGTGGTCTCGTGTCCTTGGCCGTGGCTGTGTGAACCGGTGAACACCGTCACGCTGCCGGTGGGGTGGACACGCACTTCACCGCACTCGAACAAACCAGCACGGGCTCCGAGGGCGCCGGCCACGTTGCTGGGGGCCAGGCCACAGGCTTCGATGTAACTGGAGTACCCAATGCCGCGCAGCAGGCCTTTGGCTTGGCTGGCTGCTTTGCGGGCGCCAAAACCAGCCACATCGCCCAGTTCATTGGCATGATTGAGGCAGGCGTGGAAGTCACCCGTGTCGTACTGCAAGGCCACAGGGGTCTGGTACGGGAACTGGGTGATGAAGTTGCGGCGACGGATCTCGTCTTGGCTCAAACCCAATTCGAATGCAGCGCGACTGACAATGCGTTCGATCAGGTAAGTGGCTTCAGGACGCCCCGCGCCGCGGTAAGCGTCCACGGGTGAAGTGTTGGTGAACCAGGCATCCACTTCCACATACACCTGCGGTGTGCTGTATTGACCTGCCAGCAAGGTGGCATACAAGATGGTTGGCACAGCGGTCGAGAAGGTCGACAGGTACGCGCCCAGGTTGGCATCGGTGTGGACTTTGAGTGCGAGGAATTTGCCGTCTTTGTCAATGGCCAGTTCGGCATGGCTGGAATGGTCACGGCCGTGCGCATCGCTCAAGAACGCTTCAGAGCGGTCACAGTTCCACTTGATGTTGCGGTTGAGCTTTTTGGAAGCCCAGGTCAAACACACGTCTTCGGCGTACAGGTAAATCTTGGCGCCAAAACCGCCTCCCACATCGGGCGCAATCACCCGTACTTTGTGTTCGGGCAAGCCCATCACGAACGCGGTCAACAGCAAGCGTTCAACGTGAGGGTTTTGGTTGGACACGTACAAGGTGTACTCGTCGCTGGCGCGGTTGTAGGAGCCGATGACGGCACGTGGCTCCATCGGGTTGGGCACCAGGCGGTTGTTGATCAAGTCCAGTTGGGTGACGTGGGCTGCACCGGCAAAGGCGGCGTCCACGGCAGCTTTGTCGCCAATGGCCCAGTTGTAGCAATGGTTGTCAGGTGCTTCGGTGTGCAGGGCGGCGCCGCCTTTGGCGTCACGCACATCGACCACAGCCGACAGCACGTCGTAGTCGACTTCGACCAACTCGGCTGCGTTTTTGGCTTGTTCCAAGGTCTCAGCAACCACCATGGCCACATGGTCACCCACATAGCGCACTTTGCCATGCGCCAAAATCGGGTGCGGCGGCTCCTTCATCGGTTGGCCACTGGTGTCGGTGATCAGCCAACCACAGGGCAGGCCGTTGATTTTGGCGTCCACCACATCAGGGCCGTCCAACACAGCAATCACACCCGGTGCTGCCAAGGCCGCTGCTTTGTTGATGCTTTTGATGTTGGCATGGGCGTGTGGCGAGCGCACGAACACGGCATGCGTCATGTGGGCAAGATCGATGTCGTCGGTGTAGTTGCCCGCACCGGTCAAGAACCGGTAATCTTCTTTGCGGCGCAAGGACTCGCCGATGTGAGGTAATTTGGAGAAATCTGATGCACCCATGGGAAGACTCCTTTAAGCGTTCATGCCGACAGCACCGAGCTGCACAGCTTTGACAATGTTTTGGTAACCGGTGCAGCGGCACAAATTGCCTTCGAGCAGTTCACGAATTTCGCCTTCATTGGCTTGGGGGTGGCGGTTGCACAAATCCACCGCGCTCATGACCATGCCGGTGGTGCAAAAACCGCATTGCAAGCCATGGCATTCTTTGAAGGCGGCTTGCATCGGGTGCATGGTTCCGTCGGCTTGGGCCAAGCCTTCAATGGTGGTCACCTCTGCGCCTTGTGCTTGCGCTGTCAGCATGTTGCAGGACTTGACGGCGCGGCCGTTCACATGCACGGTGCAAGCACCGCATTGGGCTGTGTCACAGCCCACATGGGTGCCGGTCAGGTGCAGGTGTTCGCGCAGGGCTTGTACCAGCAACGTGTTGGGGGCCGCGTCCACTGTGACCGCTTTGCCGTTGACCTTCATTTGTACTTGCATCTCACAATCTCCTCAGGTTGATTTAACCGATAGTAGATCATGGCGATATGACCCTTTTTTTAAGCGTTTACCCTAGTGTTTGCGAGTTATTGCTGCCATCGTCCTGTCACCTGCAGGGATGGTTTTTCAGCGCGGCTTCAGGGGTACCATGCAGTCTTTAGCCAAAGGCCACAGATGACCCTCGAACCCCAACGCCCTGTTTTGGATGTCCAGCATATTCACCCGGCCATTCGAGCCACCATTGCAATGCCCTCGCAAGACTTGGTTGCGCAAGTGCAAGCGGCCATCCAAGCCCATGCTGTGGTGGTTGTCGGTATGCGTCAAAACCCCGTTTGTACCAAAGCCTGTCGCGCTTTGGAGGCCCAAGGCGTGGTTTACAACTACATGGAATACGGGAACTACTTCAGCCAATGGCGTGCACGCAACACCCTGAAAATGTGGACCGGTTGGCCCACATTCCCCATGGTTTTTGTCCGCGGTGTGCTGGTCGGAGGCGCCAATGACTTGAATGCGCTGATCGCTTCAGGCGAGCTCAAGCGAATGGTGAGTCCGTAGACGCTGCTTGCTTTGGCGTTGGCGTTGGCGTTACTGCAAACTGCATTTCGCCGCCCAACGCCTCCATCAAGTCGGCCAGCAAGGGCCCGAGCATCCCGGTCGACAGGACCACATCGGCTTCGAATTTATCTTCCTTGTCACCGGTTTCATCCATCACGCCATCGAAGTAGCTGACTTTTTTAAGCACCCCTGTTTCGCTCAGGACAAAGCTGGCTTTGCCCTCCCAACTGAGGGCCAATTGGGTGGGCAGTTTGCCTTCAAGAACGTGTTTTCGGACTTCGTCCGTGGCCAACAAATGCCGGCTGAATTTAACCATGGCCTGGTCTTCACTGCTGGACTTGAGCACACATTCCCGCTCGACGCTGAAGGCGGGTGGCAAGTCATCATCGCTTGAGGCCAGCAGCCATTGGGACATGGCGGCTTGTGGGGATGTGGTGGTTTGCAACAAGGTCAAAGGCAACCCGTCCAGCACCCGGACCAAGGCGGTGATGACTTCGTCCGATTTGCCTTGGCTTGCGGCGTCCGTCATCATCAGCCGCGCATCCATATCGAACCAGACCATCACGCTGCTTTGTTTGGAAAAAGCCAAGGGCAGCAGGGCATGCACGACATCCTCGCGAATTTCACGGGCTTCTTTTTTGCCGGGTTTGCGGCCGGTGGTGGCCTGGATCTCTTGTATCCGCTCATCGGCTTTGCGGCGCACCACGGCGCCCGGCACCGCCTTGGTTTCGATCAGCAATTTCAAGATCCAATGGCCGCCTATGGACTCCACCAATGGCCCATGTGCCTGGCCGCGCGGTTCGCTCCAGCCCACTGATTTGTCTTGGCTGGGGCTGCATTCCACAAAACGACAGCTGTTTAAAGCTTCTTCCAGTTGGGTCAGCGCAATCGTCCAATCGGCCCCGATGCGGTAGGCCATCACATTTTTAAACAAATCAATCCTCTGAGCGTATCTGACCCAGGCCGCAGCAGACTGCAGCCCAAGCCTTGATCTTAGTGGATGAAGCCGTAAAAAAGGGGGGGTGTCAAACAGATGTGGCTGAAACAGGTGTGAATCCCCAAGAAGTCACCTCAAATATCTTTGCCCATCATCAAGTCAGGCAAGAGGGTCACGATCTGCGGAAACACCGTGATCAGCACGATGCACAGCACCAGACAGATGAAGAACGGGATCGAAGCTTTGGCAATGACGTTGCTGTCTTTGCCCGTCATGTTTTGCAGCACAAACAAATTAAAGCCCACCGGCGGCGTGACCTCGGCGATCTCCACCAGCAGCACAATGAAAATGCCAAACCACACCAGATCGAAACCGGCTTTTTGGATCATGGGCATGACCACCGCACTGGTCAGCACGATCATGCTGATGCCATCGAGTGCGGTGCCCAGCACCAGGTAGACCAACACCAGCGTACCAATCAGGGCGTAGGGTGACAGGTGCATGCCATCCACCCATTCGGCCAGCTCGCGCGGAATGCCGGTGAAAGCCATGGTCTTGGTCAAGAAAGCCGCACCGGCCAAAATGAACATGATCATGCAGCTGGTGCGGGTCGCGCCCATCAGCCCCTCACTGAAGTTTTGCCAGGTCAGCGCGCGTCCCCAGGCCGCAATGGCCAGCGAGCCGAGCACGCCAAAGGCGGCGCATTCGGTGGCCGTGGCCCAACCGGCGATCAATACCCAAACAATGAAAAGGATCAGCAGGGCGCAGGGAATCAAATTGCCCGAAAGCCTGATTTTTTCCATGAAAGTGGTGGGCGGATCGGCTGGCGGCACTTGGTCGGGATGGCGCAGGCTCCACCAAGCGATGTAGCCGGAGAACAGCAGCATCAACAAAAAGCCAGGCAAAAAACCCGCCAAGAAAATCCGAATGATGGATGCATCCGCCGCCACCGCATAGACCACCATGGTGATGGAGGGCGGAATCAATATGCCCAGCGTGCCTGCAGTGGCCAAGGCGCCAATCGCCAAGTCTTCGTTGTAGCCGCGTTTTTTGAGTTCAGGCAGCGCCACTTTGGCAATGGTGGCACAGGTGGCGGCGGACGAACCGGAGACCGAGCCAAACACGCCGCAGCCCAAAATGGTGGTGTGCATCAAGCGTCCGGGAATGCGGTTGAGCCAAGGGCGCAGGCCGTCGAACATCTCTTCGGATAATTTGGTGCGAAATAAAATCTCGCCCATCCAAATGAACAGGGGCAAGGCGGCCAACTCCCATGAAGCGTTGGATTCCCAAAAAGCCGAGAACAGGTTTTTTCCGGGCAGGGTGGAGGTGAAAAAGGCCTGGCCGACCCAGCCCACAATCGCCAGGGTCATGGCGATCCAGACGCCCCCGGCCAGCAAAACCAACATGATGACGAGCAGCAGCGCGCCCATGAGCAAGGTATCCATGGCAGGTCCTAAACGTCGGAAGAAAAGTCGCCGCGCGCGTGGCGTTCTTCCACCGCCACTTGGTAATGCGGCTTGTGGCCGCGCAGCACGGTGATGAACTCGTCCACCACAGCGGCCAGCAGCAACCAGCTGCCCACCACAAAAGTGGCTTGTACGGTCCAGATCGGGATCACCACCAGGCCGGTGGCCATTTCATGGAATTCGTAACTTTCCCAAGTGAAGGCCGTGGCCGACCAGGTGAGATAGCCCACGCTGACGCAGGCGATGGCCAAACACACGGCATCCAGCCAGCGCCGGGCCTTGGCCGACAAGGCTTCAAGCAGCAAGGTGACGCGCACAAAGTCGCCATGCCGAAAGGCATGGGCCATGGCCAAAAAGGAGGCGGCGGCGCACAGCCAAGCCACCAGGTCGTTGATGCCGCTGACCTGCAAATTCAGCTGCCGCCCGATACCGCCCACAATCATCAAGACAAACAACAGAAAGACACACAGGGCCCCCAAGGCTGCGGCGGCGTCGATCCCTTTGCGCAGCAGCGCTTGCAGTCGGTCGAGCATGCTGTTTACTTCTTCGCGCGCAGTTTGGTGTACTCGGCGATGATGGCCGCGCCTTCAGCGCCCGAAGCCTTTTGCCAATCGGCCAGCATCAAGCTGCCGACCTGTTGCATATCGGCCATCAACTTGGCCGAAGGCTTGTGGATGGTCATGCCCTTGCCGGTCAACAGGCGTTTGTATTCTTCGGTTTTTTCCTGGCTGACTTTCCAGCCGCGCTCTTGTGCCTCGGCTGCGGCTTTGCTCACAGCGGCTTGCGTCGACGCGTCCAAGGCGTTGAAGGCTTTGAGGTTCACCAGCACCGCGTTTTTAGGCAACCAGGCTTGGGTGTCGTAGTAGTTCTTGATGCTCTCATAGGTCTTGGTGTCGTAGCCGGTCGAGACCGAGGACATGTAGCTTTCAATCACGCCGGTGGCCATGGCCTGGCTCAATTCGGCCTGCTGAATTTGCACCGGTTGCGCACCAATCAACTCAGCGATCTTGGCCGTGGCAGGGCTGTAGGCACGCCATTTGATGCCGCGCAAATCGGCCACCGAGGCCACTTCGCGTTTGCTGAAAATGCCTTGCGGTGGCCAGGCCACCGCGAACAGCATTTTCAAGCCTTGCGCCGCCAGCAATTTGTCCATGGCCGGGTGCGAGGCCTCATAGAGCTTGCGCGCATCGGCATAACCCGTGGCCAAGAAGGGCACGCCATCGAGCGCATAAATCGGGCTTTCGTTGGCAAAGTTGGCCAGCAGGATTTCACCGATTTGCGCTTGACCGCTTTGCACCGCGCGCTTGATTTCGGGTGCTTTGAACAAAGACGCGTTGGCATGCACTGTGATTTTCAGTTTGCCGCCAGTGGCCGTGTCGATGTCTTTGGCGAACTGGGTCAGGTTCTCGGTGTGGAAGTTGCTGGCCGGGTAAGCGGCTGGCAGGTCCCATTTGGTTTGGGCCAAAGTGCTGCTGGCTGCAAGCACAAGCGAGGCGGCCAGAGCGAAAGAGGTGAGTGAACAGCGTGGCATAAAAACTCCTGGTGAATGCGGTTGTCCCGGGCAAGGGAAAGTCTCTGAGGGTGTGAATACTGAGGCAAAGTCCGGTCGGGCGGCATAGGTAATTTCCCTAAATGTTGACAATTTGTCAATAAATTGTTGGTATTAAAGCTAAACTTCGCTGTCCGTCTTGCACCGAAAGCTTCGCCATGCCGCGCAAAACTTCTGCCCCTCTTACTTTGTCTGAAGCCTCTGGCAAAGCGGCCACGCCCATCGTTTCTTCGGCGCATTTGGTCTCGGCTGAGAGCGCAGAAATGAGTGAGTTCGAATTTGGTTTGATCGTTGCAGGCAACGCCTTTCACCGCTGGATCGTGCATTGCATGACGGCCGCTGGCTTGAAAGATTTGACCCCGCTCGATGTGTTGGTGCTGCACCATGTGACGCACCGTGCGCGCGACAAACGCTTGGCTGATATTTGTTTCATCATGAATGTCGAAGACACGCATGTGATCAATTACGCGCTGAAAAAATTACAAGGCTTGGGGGTGGTGGCGTCACGCAAAAACGGCAAAGACGTGACCTATGCCGCGACCGAAAACGGCCGTGCAGCCGTACAACGCTACCGCGATATTCGCGAGTCCTGCTTGATCGATGCCTTGCAGGTCGACAACGCGCTGAACAAAGACATTGGCGATCTGGCCCGCCTGCTGCGTGTGCTTTCGGGCATGTACGACCAAGCGGCGCGTGCCGCAGCCTCCTTGTGAAATGACAACCATGAACGAACCTGGCTTCTCGCCCACCCCCTACCACACACCCTTGCCGCGCTGGCAGTTTTGGGTTGATCGCGGGGGCACATTCACCGACGTGGTCGGTAAGCGCCCTGACGGCGGCTTGGTCACATGCAAGTTGCTGTCCGAAAACCCTGAGCAATACCGCGACGCTGCCGTCGCCGGCATCCGGCAACTGCTGGGCCTTGCGCCCGGCGCGCCGGTGACGCCTGACAGGGTCGATTGCGTGAAGATGGGCACCACTGTGGCCACCAACGCTTTGCTCGAGCGCAAGGGCGAGCCTACGCTGCTGGTGACCACCGCCGGTTTTGCCGATGCCTTGCGGATTGCCTACCAAAACCGCCCGCGTTTGTTTGACCGTCAGATTGTCCTGCCCGAGCTCTTGTACCAAGCCGTGGTGCAGGCGCACGAGCGGATGGGTGCGCATGGCGAAGTGGTGCAGGCCTTGGACGAAGCGCATTTACTTGCCCAATTGCAAACCCAGTTTGATGCGGGTTTGCGCAGCGTGGCCATTGTCTTTATGCACGGTTACCGCTTCACTGCGCACGAGCAAGCGGCCGCGCTTTTGGCTGCGGCAGTGGCTTTACCCAGATCAGCACCTCGCACGCCGTCAGTCCCTTGATGAAGTTCGTCAGCCGGGGCGACACCACGGTGGTGGATGCCTACCTCTCCCCCATCTTGCAACGCTATGTGGACCAGGTGGCCAGCGAAATGCCGGGCGTGCGCCTGATGTTCATGCAGTCTTCCGGTGGGCTGACCCATGCCCAGGCTTTTGCGGGCAAGGACGCGATTTTGAGTGGACCCGCTGGGGGCATTGTGGGCATGGCCAGAACCGCTCAACAGGCCGGGCATGACAAAGTGATTGGCTTTGACATGGGCGGCACTTCGACCGATGTGTCGCACTATGCCGGCGTATTTGAGCGCGAGTTTGAAACCCAGGTGGCCGGCGTGCGCATGCGTGCACCGATGATGAGTATCCACACCGTGGCGGCTGGTGGGGGCTCCTTGCTGCAGTTTGACGGTGCGCGTTTGCGGGTCGGGCCGCAAAGCGCCGGGGCGCACCCAGGGCCTGCCAGCTACCGCCGCGGGGGCCCTTTGGCGGTGACCGATGCGAACGTGATGGTGGGCAAGGTGCAGCCCGATTTCTTTCCCCAGGTGTTCGGGCCGCATGCCAATGAGGCCCTCGATGCCCGGGCGGTGCAACAACAGTTCGCTGTCCTGTCTGAGCGCCTGCAGCGTGCGCCTGAAGCGGTGGCCGATGGTTTCATTCGGATTGCTGTGCAGCAGATGGCCAATGCCATCAAAAAAATATCGGTGGCACGCGGTTACGACGTGACACGCTACACCTTGCAGTGTTTCGGTGGCGCGGGCGGTCAGCATGCCTGCTTGGTCGCCGATGCGCTGGGCATGACGCAAGTGTTTGTGCACCCGCTGGCTGGGGTCTTGTCGGCTTACGGCATGGGCTTGGCTGACCAAAGCCTGATCCGTGAACAGTCCGTAGAAGAGCGTTTGACGCCCGAAGCGCTGCCGCGCATGGCGCTCTTGATTGAAAACTTGCGTGCAGTGGCCTCGCAAGCCTTGGCTCAGCAGGCGACGGGCGCAGAACACCTGCAGACATTTGCGCGCGTGCATGTGCGCTATGAGGGCAGCGACTCGGCCTTGATCGTGCCTTGGGCAAGCGTTGACGAGATCAGCGCGGCGTTTGAGGCCGCTTATCGCCAGCGCTTTGCCTTTGTGATGCAGGGCAAAGCCTTGGTGGTTGAAGCCGTGTCGGTGGAGGCCGTGATTGCGGGTGAGACACCGCAAGAGCCCGAGCAGGCGCTGCATGCGGTGCGAGAGCTACCGGTGCGGGCCAAGGTGCGCATGTTCACGGCGGGTTTGGACGGCAGCTCGCGCTGGCATGAAGCGCAGTTGGTCGCGCGCGAGGACCTTCGCCCTGGCGATCGGATAGATGGCCCGGCGGTGATCGCCGAGCAAAACGCCACCACCGTCATCGAGCCGGGCTGGCAGGCCCAGGTCACTGCGCTGGACCACTTGCTGTTGCTGCGCGTGCAGGCGCGCCAAGTGCACCATGCTGCGGGCACCACGGTGGACCCGGTCATGCTGGAATTGTTCAACAACCTGTTCATGAACATTGCCGAGCAAATGGGTTTGCAGCTGCAAAACACCGCGTACTCGGTGAACATCAAAGAGCGCCTGGATTTTTCGTGTGCGCTGTTCAATGCGCAAGGGCATTTGATTGCCAACGCGCCGCACATGCCCGTGCATTTAGGCTCGATGGGCGAGAGCATTCGAGCCGTGATCCGCGACAACGCCGGCCAGATGCTGCCCGGCGATGTCTTTGCTTTGAATGACCCTTACCACGGCGGCACGCATTTGCCGGATGTGACCGTCATCACGCCGGTCTTTCTGCCGGGTCTGCAGGCCCCCGCGTTCTATGTCGGCTCACGCGGCCACCATGCTGACATTGGCGGCACCACGCCCGGCTCGATGCCGCCGTTTTCGACGCGCATTGAGGAAGAGGGGGTGCAGATTCAAAACTTCAGGTTGGTGGATCAAGGGGTTTTGCGGGAAGCCGAAATTCTGGCGCTGCTGCAAAGCGGCGACTACCCCTCGCGCAACCCACAGCAAAATCTGGCTGATTTGCGCGCCCAAATGGCCGCCAATGAAAAAGGCGTGCAAGAGCTGCATAAGATGGTGGCCGAGTTTGGACTTGAGGTGGTGCAGGCCTATATGCAGCATGTGCAAGACAACGCCGAAGAGTCGGTGCGCCGCGCCATCACCCGTTTGAAAAACGGCCATTTCACTTTGCCGCTCGACAACGGCTCGCAGATTCAGGTGGCGGTGCGGGTCGATGCTGCTGAGCGTTCAGCGGTCATTGATTTCACGGGCACCAGCCCGCAGCAAACCAACAATTTCAATGCGCCCAAGGCCGTGTGCATGGCTGCGGTGTTGTATGTCTTCAGAGCTTTGGTGGACGATGACATTCCCTTGAACGCCGGTTGTCTCAAACCCCTGCAGGTGATCATTCCTGAGGGTTGCATGTTGAACCCACAAGCACCTGCATCGGTGGTGGCGGGCAATGTGGAAACCTCCACCTGCATCACCAATGCTTTGCTGGGGGCATTGGGCATCATGGCGGGCAGTCAGCCCACGATGAATAACTTCACTTTTGGCAATGCCCAGTACCAATATTACGAAACCATTGCGGGGGGGTCAGGCGCAGGCGTGGTGTGGGATGCACAAGGGCAGGCGGTGGGCGGTTTTGCGGGGACTTCGCTGGTGCAAACCCACATGACCAATTCGCGACTGACCGACCCGGAAGTGCTGGAGTTCAGATTTCCGGTTCGGCTCGAGAGTTACACCCTGCGTCGGGGTTCAGGCGGTGCCGGTCGTTGGCGGGGAGGCGACGGCGGTGTGCGCCGAATCCGGTTCCTGGAGCCGATGTCGGCCGGTATTTTGTCCAATGGGCGGATTTACCCTGCCTTTGGCATGGCGGGCGGGCAAGCGGGGGCGGTGGGTATCAACCAAGTGCTGCGCACCGACTGCACAACGCAAATTCTCCCGCATATTGGCCAAGTGGCGATGGCTGAAGGGGATGTTTTTGAAATTCACACCCCGGGTGGGGGGGGATGGGGTGTGAGTTGAGCTTTATTTTTTGGCAGGGGGGTCGGCAGGGGCGATGCCTGGGATTTTTTCAGGTGCGGATTTGGCCGCAGGTCCCTTTGCATTGAAGCCGCTTGCGTTGACAGTCAAACCCTCGGCCGAGAGCGCAGTGGCTTTTTTGTCGCCAATGCCCTTGACCCGTGAGATCAAGTCGGCCCAGTCCTTGAACGGACTCTTTTTTCGTTCGTCCAGAATTTTCCCCGACATGCTGGGGCCAATGCCCTTGATGCCATCCAACTCAGCCGCAGAGGCTTTGTTCACCTCCACCGCCGCTCCGCTGGCCGTCGCCCAAACCAAGGCGATCGCACACACTAATTGTTTCAACATAACCGCTCCCTTGTTGCGAGCGCCCCCCGCATCACGGTGACGCAGGTCAAAGCACTCAAGCACTTTGTACCCCGTGGCAGCGGATTTGCCAAGTTCACAAATTAAAGTTCTTCAACACGTCTGGGCGGGAAGCTGTCCCACGCCTGGCAGCCAGGGCAATGCCAGAAATGCGCCTTGGCTTCAAAACCGCAGGCCGCGCAACGGTAGCGTGCCAAAGGTTTGGCAGCTTGTTCCAGCGCCGCCTGCACAGGCGGATGAAAGTTTTCCTGGGCCAAGGTTTCACCTGCCATCCAGCGTGATGCCGCAATGAGGGATGGATGTTGTTTCAGATGATCAATGTAGCGGGAACGTGAAGCAGCGGCTGTGGCAGGTGAGGCAGCTTCCAGGGTCACCATGGCTTCCATCACATCCAGACAGGGCGCTTGTGCGTAATGGGCTTGCAACAAGATCAGGCTGGCTTGTACCTGCTGGGCTTCTTGCGCGGCTCGTGCCAAGGTGGCAGCAGCCAAAGGCGCAGCCAGCGCATTGCTTTCAAATAAAATACTGAGGGTTTGCAGCGCCTGCGGCGCTTGCCCCATGGACAGTTGCAATTGCCCCAACATCAAGCGCGCACGGGCCGCCTGGGGTGCGATTTTGAGGGCCTGTTGGAGTAACTTTTGTGCGCCTTCAGTGTCACTTCGGGCTTGGCATTCCCGCGCTTGTTCGCACACATAATGGGCTTGTCGGACCGCAAAATTAGCCTCACCTGAGCTTTCAAGTTGTTGAGCCACTTCACTGGCTTGAGGCCATTCGCGTGAGCGTTCATAAATTGCCAGGCGGGCCAAACGGGCTTGACCTTCAAAGGAGGTGCCTTCGAGCTTGCGCAAGGCGTCTTCAGCGCGGTCCAGCAAGCCGGCCTTCAAAAAATCCAAGGCCAAGCCATGCTGGGCCCTTTGGCGGTCAGCCTGGCTCAAGTCGCCACGCTGCATCAGGTGCTCATGCACACGCACAGCGCGCTCGTATTCGCCGCGCCGGCGAAATAAATTGCCCAAAGCAAAGTGCAACTCAGAAGTGTCGGGGTCGTTTTGTACCGCTTCAATGAAGGCGTCAATCGCTTGATCCTGCTGTTCGTTGAGCAGGTAATTGAGCCCTTTGAAGTAGGCGCGGGGAGCTTGGTGGTTGTCAATGCGCAACTGGCGCAAGTCCAAGCGTGAGGCCAGCCAACCGAGGCCGAACGCCAGGGGCAGCCCGACCAGAATCCACATCAAGTCAAGCTCCATGCAAGTGCTCCGCAGTGTCGGCTACAGGGGTGTGCACAGTGATTGCGGTTTTTTTCTCTGCTTGCCGGGCCAATTGGCGATGCCGCCACCAGCGGGGCACCATGCCCAGAACCCCTACCGCAACGCCGATCGCGAAGGCTGCTAACACCACCAGCACCATGGGTGAGCGCCACTGAGTTCCAAAGAAAAAGTGCACGCTGGCCTCGTGCTGGTTGTTCAGCGCGAAGGCAAACAAGGTGAAGAAAACGGCCGCTTTCAATACCCATTGAAGCAGCTTTAAAAATGATGTCATGACTGGCCTAGAGGAGCTCAAGGCATTCTAATGGGCTCAGAGGCGATCAGCTCGATTGCGCCTCTTGCGGTTCAGCAGAACCCGGGTCGACCGATTCACGCAGTGCTTTGCCAGGTTTGAAGTGCGGCACCCGCTTTTCCGGGATTTGAACGCTCTCACCCGAACGGGGGTTGCGGCCCACGCGGGGGGGGCGGCGATTGATGGTGAAGCTGCCAAAACCGCGAATTTCGATCCGGTGTCCTTTGACCAAGGCATGGCTCATGGCGTCGAGGACCGTTTTGACGGCGAACTCGGCGTCCCTGCGCGTGAGTTGCGCAAAGCGAGCGGCCAATTCATCAACGAGATCAGAGCGGGTCATGAAACGGGAGTGGAAAAAGATTGAAAAAAAATCCCTTTTCGAGTTGTGCGCATACGCGCACCACACAACTCAGAAAAGGGATCACCTCAGCTCAACAACGCGGATCAGTTATTGTCCAACTTGGCACGCAACAAAGCGCCCAAGCTGGTGGTACCTGCATTTTCGCGTGAAGACTGCTGTGACAGCGAAGCCATGGCTTCTTGCTGGTCAGCTTGGTCTTTGGCTTTGATGGACAGCTGGATGTTGCGCGTCTTGCGATCCACGTTGACCACTACGGCTGTGATTTCGTCACCTTCCTTGAGCATGCTGCGGGCATCTTCCACGCGGTCCCGCGAGATTTCGCTGGCGCGCAGATAGCCGATGATGTCTTCGCCCAAATCGATCTCAGCGCCACGGGCATCCACAGTCTTGACCTTGCCGGTCACGATCTGCCCCTTGTCGTTGACCGACACGAAGGTGCTGAATGGATCGCCGTCGAGCTGCTTGATGCCCAAGGAGATGCGCTCGCGCTCCACGTCCACCGCCAAGATAATGGCTTCGACTTCTTGGCCCTTCTTGTAGTTGCGCACAGCGGCTTCGCCAGCTTCGTTCCAGGACAGGTCAGACAAGTGCACCAAGCCGTCGATGCCGGCCGCCAAGCCCACGAACACGCCAAAGTCGGTGATCGATTTGATCGGACCTTTGACGCGGTCGCCGCGCTTGGAGTTTTGTGCAAAATCTTGCCAAGGGTTGGCTTTGCACTGCTTCATGCCCAGGCTGATACGGCGCTTGTCTTCGTCGATCTCAAGGACCATGACTTCGACTTCGTCGCCCAGCGCCACGATCTTGGAAGGTGCCACGTTCTTGTTGGTCCAATCCATTTCAGAGACGTGCACCAAGCCTTCGATGCCGGGTTCGAGTTCCACAAATGCACCGTAATCGGCGATGTTGGTGATCTTGCCGAACAGGCGGGTGGCTTGAGGGTAGCGGCGGTTCACGCCCATCCAAGGGTCGTCGCCCATTTGTTTGAGGCCCAAGGACACGCGGTTTTTCTCGGTGTCGAACTTGAGGATCTTGGCGGTGATTTCTTGACCGGCTTGGACCACTTCAGAAGGGTGACGGACACGGCGCCAGGCCATGTCAGTGATGTGCAAGAGACCATCGATACCGCCCAAGTCCACAAAGGCGCCGTACTCGGTGATGTTCTTGACCACGCCGTGGACCACAGAGCCTTCGCGCAGCGTTTCCATCAACTTGGCGCGCTCTTCGCCCATCGAGGCTTCCACCACAGCGCGGCGTGACAACACCACGTTGTTGCGCTTGCGGTCGAGCTTGATGACCTTGAATTCCATGGTTTTGTTTTCCCACGGTGACAGGTCCTTGGTGGGACGGGTGTCGACCAAGGAGCCGGGCAGGAAGGCGCGGATGCCATTGACCAACACGGTCAAGCCACCTTTGACTTTGCCGCTGGTGGTGCCGGTGACAAATTCGCCGGATTCCAGTGCTTTTTCGAGAGACAACCACGAAGCCAAGCGTTTGGCGGTGTCGCGGCTCAGGATGGTGTCGCCGTAGCCGTTTTCGATCGAGCCGATGGCCACCGACACGAAGTCACCGACTTGGACTTCCACTTCGCCCGTGTCGGTTTTGAATTCTTCCAGGGGCACGTAGGCTTCGGACTTGAGGCCAGCGTTGACCACCACAAAGTTGTGCTCGATGCGCACGACTTCGGCGGTGATGACTTCGCCTGGGCGCATTTCGGTGCGCGTCAGAGATTCTTCGAAAAGGGCGGCAAATGATTCAGACATGAAGTTTCCTCATCCGCAAACAGGTTTGACGAGCGCACCATTGCGTTCGTTTGAAAGGCTGAAAGCGGCGATTGGTTGGCGGTAAAACCGCGGTTAGGTTGGTGATCCAGTCAGCCTGTGCGCAAGCAGCGCGGAGGGGACTGACTGGGCCTTGCCGTTCCACCAGACGAGCACTTGGTCGATTGATTGCGCAATACTCAAGTGCGAGTTGTCCAGTAGCAAAGCATCTTGCGCAGGCTGCAAAGGCGAGACGCTGCGGGAGGTGTCCCGCGCGTCACGCGCTTGCAGATCAGCGCGAAGAAGGTCGAGTTTAGCCGAAAAACCCTTAGAAATCAACTGTTTATAACGGCGCTCGGCTCTTTGTTCGGCGCTGGCGGTCAAAAACACTTTCAGAGGCGCTTGCGGAAAGATCACCGTGCCCATATCGCGGCCATCGGCCAGCAGGCCGGGCAGACGGACAAAACTGTGCTGCAAAGCCAGCAAAGCCTGGCGCACAGCGGGCAATGTGGAGACCTTGGATGCGTTCATGCCGCCTTCTTCGCTGCGAATGGCATCGGTCACGTCCAGGTTGGCCAGCAGCACGTGCTCACCTTCAAAGCGGACCGGCAGTGCCTGGGCTAATTCTGCAATGGCCGCTTCGTTGTGCAGCTCAAGCGCCAAGCCCGCTTGCAAGGCCGCATAAGCGGTGACACGGTACAAGGCGCCTGAGTCAAGGTAGTGGTAACCCAATCGGCTGGCCAACAGGCTGGCCAAGGTGCCCTTGCCCGAGGCGGTGGGGCCATCAATGCAAATGACTGGAATCGCTCCGGGTTGCGCCGTGGCCAAGTCGAACAAGGCTTCGAAATAGTCTGGGAAGGTTTTGGCCACGCACTTGGGATCCTCGATGCGCACCGGGACACGATCGGCATTGAAGGCCGCCAGAGAAAAACACATGGCCACGCGGTGGTCGTCGTAGGTGTGGATGCTGGCGCGTTGCCATTGGTTTGCGGCCAAGGGGTGGATCCGGATCCAGTCCGGGCCTTCCTCGACGGTGGCGCCGAGTTTACGGCTTTCGTTGGCCATGGCCACGATGCGGTCGGTTTCTTTGACGCGCCAGCTGGCGACGTTGCGCAGTGTGGTCGGGCGATCGGCGTACAAAGCCATCACCGCCAAGGTCATGGCGGCATCGGGAATGTGATTGCAGTCCAGCTCAATGCCCTTGAGCGGCCAGCTACCGCGTTGGATTTCGAGCCAGTTGGGGCCGCTGGTGATGTGGGCGCCCATTTGAACGGCGGCGTCCATGAAGCGGATGTCGCCCTGGATCGAATCGGCACCGACGCCCTGCACCCGAATGCCTGAGCCCTGCGCAATCGCACCCAAGGCGATGAAGTAACTGGCCGAAGACGCGTCCGCTTCCACATGGATGGCGCCGGGCGACCGGTAGCGACTGCCGGCGGGGATCACAAAGCGTTCCCAACCTTGGCGCTCGACAGCAATGCCGAAACGGGCCAGCAGGTTGAGGGTGATTTCAATGTAGGGCTTGCTGATCAATTCGCCCACCACCTTGATGGTGATCGCCCTGTCCTGGGCTGCCAAGGGCAGGGCCATGAGCAAGGCGGTCAGGAACTGACTGGACACATCGCCCCGAACCGGGATGGGCGCGTCGAGCTTCAAGGCAGGTTGCCCGATGTGCAGGGGCGGAAAACCGGCGTTGCCCAGATAGTCGATCCGGCAGCCCAATTCACGCAAAGCATCCACCAAGTCACCAATCGGGCGCTCGTGCATGCGCGGCACCCCTTTGAGGGTGAAGTCCCCGCCCATCACGGCCAAGGCTGCGGTCAAGGGCCGCATGGCGGTGCCGGCATTGCCCATGAAAAATTCAATCGCCTCATGACGGCTGCGCTGGCCACCCAAGCCATCGATGGTCACGGTGGTGCCTTGGAGATGGACACCACAGCCCAATTGGCGCAGCGCGGCCAACATCACGCGGGTATCGTCCGAGTCCAGCAGGTCGTGCACCACCGTGGTGCCTTGGCACAAAGCCGAGAGTAACAACACCCGGTTGGAAATGCTTTTGGAGCCGGGCAAGGTCACAGTGCCGCTGGCGCTGACCAGCGGCGGGAGGTCGAGGAATTCGGTGGCAAACATGTTCAGGCGTCGGTGTCGATGACGCCACCCCCTAGGCGCCATTGGGCGCGGGTGTGGCTGGCTTGGGCGATCAAGTGTTCCAGGGTTTCAGCCTGTCCCTCGGACATGGCTTTTTCCAAATCATCCAGTGATTGACGAAGCAGGGCCGATTGGTGCAAGACCTGTTCGCGATTGGCCAGCAAAATATCCCGCCACACCGCAGGATCAGAGGCTGCGATGCGCGAAAAATCCCGAAAACCCGGCCCCGCCATGGACAAATGATCCGCCCCCTTGGCTTGCTGGGCCACAGCGTTGACCAAAGCAAAGGCCACCAGGTGCGGCAAGTGGCTGACCGCTGCAAAAGTGGCGTCGTGTTGCTCAGGTGTCAGGGTGATGACATGGCAGCCCACGGTTTCCCACACATCGTGGGCCATGGCGATTTTGCGCAGGCCGTTGCTGGGCAGCGGCGTCAAAATCAGTTGGCGCTCGAGGTACAAGCCTGCATCGGCATGTTCAATGCCCGCGACTTCTTTGCCTGCTATCGGGTGAGCCGGTACAAAGCAAGGCAAGCGCTCCCCCAGTGTGGCCCGGGCAGCAGCCACCACATCCGCCTTGGTAGAGCCCACATCCATCAACAACGCCGTGGGCGAAAGGGCTGGGGCAATCGCGGCAAAGGTGGCATGGGTGGCCCGAACAGGCACGGCCACCAGGACCAGGTCCGCCCCTTGCACAGCCTGAGCAGCCGACTCGGAAATGCTGTCAATCACGCCCATGGCCAAAGCTTTTTGGCGGCTTGCATCGGAGGCGCTGTAACCGGTCACATGCCTGACCCCTTGGGCCTGTTTGAGTGCCAAGGCAAAGGAGCCGCCCATCAGGCCGCAGCCGATCAAGGCCAATTTTTCGAACTTCATGCGCGGATTATTCGCTGACAGGGTAGGAGCCCAACACCTTGTAGAAGGCGCACAGGCCCTGGAGTTCGGCCAAGGCGGCGGCCACATGCGCTTGGCTGATGTGACCTTGGATGTCGATGTAGAAATAGTATTCCCACTGTCCGGATTTGGCGGGACGCGACTCGAAGCGGGTCATGGACACGCCGTTGTTTTTGAGCGGCACCAACAGGTCATGCACCGCCCCGGGTCGGTTGGGTACCGACACCACCAAGCTGGTGCAGTCCCTCTCGGATGCGGGTGGCGTGGCCATGGTTTGGGGCAAGCTGATCACGGCAAAACGGGTGCGGTTGAAGGCCTCGTCTTGGATCGCATGGTGCACGATGTGCAGGGCAAACTGGCTGGCTGCGCGCTCGCTGGCCAAGGCCGCCCAAGCGGGGTTGGTGGCGGCCAGTCGTGCGCCTTCGGCATTGCTCGATACAGCGCGTCGCTCCACATGCGGCAAGTGCTTGGTCAGCCAGCCTTGGCACTGCGCCAGGGCTTGGGGGTGGGCCATGACGACTTCGATGCCCGCATCCGAGTTGAGTTGGCGCAGCAGATGAAAGCGCACCTGCAGACTGACTTCGCCCACCACGTGAACGGGCGAGCGCAAAAACAAGTCGAGCGAACGGGCGACCACGCCTTCGGTGGAGTTTTCCATGCCCACCACACCGAATTGCGCGGTGCCCGCGGCGGTGGCGTGAAAGACCTCGTCAAAGTTGGCGCAGTAAATCAGGTTGGCCGCGCTGCCAAAAAACGCAATGGCCGCTTGCTCACAAAAGGTGCCTTGTGGACCCAGCACTGCCACACGCTGGGGTGCTTCCAGGGCCAGGCAGGCAGACATGATTTCACGCCAAATGGAAGCGATATGCTCGTCTTTCAATGGGCCAAGATTTGCTTGGGTGATTTTTTCAATGACTTGTGCGACGCGGTCGGGCCGAAAAAAAGGCGAACCTTCGGCACGCTTGATCTCGCCCACTTTTTCGGCCACTTGCGCGCGTTGGTTGAGCAGGTGCAAAAGCTGACTGTCCAGTCTGTCAATTTCCGCCCGCAGCAAGGCAAGGCCTTCAGATTGAATGGGTTGGCTCATGCTGGTGGGTTTATTCGTCAATTGCCGTTGGTGCATCACCGGCGTCATCGCTGACAGCGTCGTCAGGATTGGCGTCGTTTTCCACAATCCGTTGCAGGCCTGAGAGTTTGGCGCCTTCATCCAAGCCGATCAAGGTGACACCTTGCGTGGCGCGACCGAGTTCGCGAATCTCCGCTACACGGGTTCTGACCAGCACGCCCGTGTCGGTGATCAACATGATCTCGTCATCGGCCTGTACCAAGGTGGCGGCGACCACCTTGCCGTTGCGCTCGGATTGTTGGATGGCGATCATGCCTTTGGTCCCGCGGCCGTGGCGGGTGTATTCGGTGATGCTGGTGCGTTTGCCGTAGCCGTTTTCTGTCGCCGTCAACACGCTGGCGCGGGCTTTGATTTCTTCTGCGGGCGCATCGGGGTTTTCTTGCTCTGAGACCAGCATGGCGATGACGCTTTGGCTGTCCTCAATCATCATGCCGCGAACACCGCGTGCGCTGCGGCCCAAGGGGCGCACATCGTTTTCATCAAAGCGAACGGCTTTGCCGCCGTCGCTGAACAGCATCACATCGTGCTTGCCGTCGGTCAAGGCCGCACCAATCAGGAAGTCACCATCGTCCAGGTTGACCGCTATGATGCCGCCCTTGCGCGGGTTGCTGAACTCATCCAGGGAGGTCTTTTTGACGGTGCCCATGGAGGTGGCCATAAAGACATATTGGTTCTCTGGGAAAGTGCGTGCCGCGCCGGTCAGGGCCAACACCACGTTGATCTTTTCGCCTTCCTGCAGCGGGAACATGTTGACGATGGGGCGACCGCGCGAGCCGCGTGAACCGGCGGGCACCTCCCAAACCTTGAGCCAGTACAAGCGGCCGCGGTTGGAGAAACACAGCAGGTAATCATGCGTGTTGGCAATGAAGAGCTGGTCGATCCAATCGTCCTCTTTGGTGGCCGTCGCTTGTTTGCCGCGACCGCCACGTTTTTGCGCACGGTATTCGCTCAAGGGCTGGCTCTTGATGTAACCACTGTGCGACAAAGTCACCACCATGTCGGTGGGGGTGATCAGGTCTTCGGTGGCCAAATCTTGGGCATTGTGTTCAATGTAGCTGCGGCGCGCACCTATTTTGGTCTGGCCGAATTCTTGACGCAAGGCGGTCAATTCGTCGCCAATGATGGTGGACACCCGCTCTGGCTTGGACAGAATGTCCAGCAAGTCGTCGATTTCGGCCATCACCTCTTTGTACTCGACAACGATTTTGTCTTGTTCCAAGCCCGTCAGGCGTTGCAGACGCATTTGCAAAATTTCTTGCGCCTGGGTATCGCTCAGCGCGTAGAGGCCGTCGCTGCGCATTCCAAACTCTTTTTCAAGTCCCTCAGGGCGATAGTCGTCGGCGTTGATCACGCCGCCATCCGCACGGGTGCGTGTCAGCATCTCGCGCACCAGCTTGCTGTCCCAACGGCGCGACATCAATTCAGACTTGGCCACCGGCGGTGTCGGCGCACTGCGAATGATCGAGATGAATTCGTCAATGTTGGCCAAAGCCACGGCCAAACCTTCGAGCACATGGCCGCGTTCACGGGCTTTGCGCAGCGTAAACACCGTGCGGCGTGTCACGACTTCGCGTCTGTGTTGCAAGAAAACCGAGATCAGGTCTTTCAGGTTGCACAACTTGGGCTGACCATCGATCAAGGCCACCATGTTCATGCCAAAGGTGTCTTGCAGCTGAGTCTGTTTGTACAGGTTGTTCAGCACCACCTCAGGCACCGCACCGCGCTTGAGTTCGATGACCAAGCGCATGCCAGATTTGTCAGACTCATCCTGGATATGGCTGATGTCTTCGATTTTCTTTTCGTGCACCAACTCCGCCATGCGTTCTTGCAAGGTCTTTTTATTCACTTGGTAGGGCAGCTCATCCACGATGATGGACTGGCGCTGACCTTTGTCAATGTCTTCAAAGTGGCACTTGGCCCGCATGACCACGCGGCCTCGGCCTGTGCGGTAACCGTCTTTGACGCCGCTGATGCCATAGATCACACCCGCGGTTGGGAAGTCGGGTGCTGGAATGATTTCCATCAAATCGTCGATGCTGGCTTCGGGGTTACGCAAAAGGTGCAAACAAGCGTCGACCACTTCGTTCAAGTTGTGCGGTGGAATGTTGGTGGCCATACCCACCGCAATACCGCCTGAACCATTGACCAACAAGTTGGGCAGCCGCGAAGGCAAGACCAAGGGTTCCTTTTCGGAGCCGTCATAGTTGGGACCGAAATCGACTGTTTCTTTGTCAATGTCGCCCAACATTTCGTGGGCGATTTTGGCCAAGCGGATCTCGGTATACCGCATGGCGGCCGCGTTGTCACCGTCCACTGAGCCAAAGTTACCCTGACCATCCACCAGCATATGACGCAGAGAGAAATCTTGCGCCATCCGCACGATGGTGTCATACACCGACTGGTCACCGTGCGGGTGGTACTTGCCGATCACATCACCCACAATACGTGCTGACTTTTTGTAAGGGCGGTTCCAGTCGTTGTTCAACTCGTGCATGGCGAACAGCACCCGCCGATGCACCGGTTTGAGTCCGTCCCTGGCATCCGGCAGAGCGCGACCCACGATCACGCTCATGGCGTAATCGAGGTAGCTGCGCCGCATTTCCTCTTCTAGGCTGATGGGCAGGGTTTCTTTGGCAAACTGGGTCATGTGAGGGGTGTATTCAGCGCGAGGACAAAAGAGTCATTTTAGAGGCATTACGGTGTGTCAAATATGCAACATATTGGGTTAAAAGCCTCGGCTGTCAATGCACCAGATCGGTTCATCACGGAATTAGCTCTCAGGCTGTGGCACAATGATTTCAGCGTATCAGGTGATGGTCATCGGATGCGTACTTTTTCTCGCAGCCAGTCTGCGGCTTTACCCCCATGAGGAGAACCATGAAGAAACTCAATAAATTGGCGATGTTGGTTGCCACCGCAGCTCTTGCCACCGCAGCCGGCGCTCAAAACGTGGACAACTGGCGCAATGCCTCTGGCGAAGCTTGGAAAAGCGGAACAGGCTTGTGCTGGCGCGATGCCGGCTGGACACCTGCCACAGCCGTGAAGGATTGCGACGGCGCTTTGGCTCCAGCACCTGCTCCAGCACCTGCTCCCGCTCCAGCACCTGCTCCAGCGCCAGCTCCAGAACCCAAAGCAGCACCTGCGCCAGCACCTGCTCCAGCACCGGCCCCTGCGCCAGCACCTGCTGCTGCAACCAAAGTGACTTACGCAGCTGACGCCTTCTTTGACTTCGACAAGTCGGTACTCAAGCCAGAAGGCAAAGCCAAGCTGGACGACCTGTCCGGCAAAGTGAAAGCCATCAACTTGGAAGTCATCATCGCTGTGGGTCACACCGACGCCATGGGCACTGATGCTTACAACCAAAAGTTGTCGGTCAAGCGCGCTGATGCGGTCAAGGCCTACTTGGTGTCTAAAGGCATGGAAAAGAACCGTGTTTACACCGAAGGCAAGGGCGAGAAGCAGCCAGTTGCTGACAACAAAACCGACGCTGGTCGCGCCAAAAACCGCCGCGTTGAGATCGAAGTTGTGGGCACACGCGCCAACTGATCAACCCCTGGGTTCGACTGAAAACCCCGCTCTGCGGGGTTTTTTTTCGCCCTCTCAAGGCTCGCTTCGGCGAAAATACACACCATGCAAACCTCTAAGCTCAATGTCGACCCGGCTGAACTGGCCAAATTCTCTGAACTGGCGCACCGTTGGTGGGACCCACAGAGTGAGTTCCGCCCGCTGCACCAAATCAACCCCTTGCGCTTGGCTTGGATTGACGGTTTGGTACCGCTGAAAGGCCAAAAGGTGTTGGACGTGGGTTGTGGCGGCGGCATTTTGGCCGATGCCATGGCGCGCAAAGGTGCCCAAGTGCTGGGCATCGACTTGGCCACCAAATCGCTCAAAGTGGCACAACTGCATGCCTTGGAAGCAGAAACTGCAGGCGTTCAGTACCGTGAAGTCAGCGCCGAAGCCTTGGCTGCCGAGCAGGCTGCGCAATACGACGTGGTGACCTGCATGGAAATGCTGGAACACGTGCCCGACCCTGCCGCTGTTGTCAAGGCCTGTGCAGATCTGGTTCAACCGGGAGGTTGGGTTTTCTTTTCGACCTTGAATCGCAATCCCAAATCGTTTTTATTTGCCATTGTTGGCGCCGAATATGTGCTCAACCTGTTGCCCAAAGGCACCCATGAATACGCCCGGATGATCAAACCTGCGGAACTGACCCATTGGTCGCGCAATGCCGGCTTGGACACGCACAGCATGCGGGGCATGGCATACAACCCGTTCACCCAACGCTACTGGATGAGCCAAGACACCAGCGTGAACTATCTGGTGGCGATGCGCAAAACCGGGGGTGTGCATGTTCAATAACATCCAGGCCGTTTTGTTTGACCTGGACGGCACCTTGATTGACAGTGCGCCTGACCTGGGTGCAGCCGCTGACAAAATGCGCACCGACCGTGGCCTGACTTCTTTGCCCTTGGTCCACTACCGGCATATGGCGGGCGCGGGTGCCAGAGGCATGCTGAGTCTGGCCTTTGAGATGACCCCTGAACACCCTGACTACGAGGGTTACAAGGAGGAGTTTTTTGTCAATTACGAAAACTGTCTGACGCAGCGTACCCATGCGTTTGAGGGCGTTCACGAGATGATCACCGCCTTGAACCAACGCGGCATGCCGTGGGGCGTGGTGACCAACAAATCCCAACGATTTACCAAGCCCTTGACGCAAGCCATGCCCTTGTTTGCCACTGCAGGGGCGGTGGTCAGTGGTGACACCACCCCGCACGCCAAGCCGCACCCCGAACCGCTTTTTGAGGCCGCAAGGCAGATGGCCGTTGACCCCTTGCACTGCGTGTATGTGGGGGATGACGAGCGCGACATTGTGGCCGGTCACGCTGCGGGCATGCGCACGGTTGCCGCGACCTACGGCTACCTGGGCAGTCAAGGCGATGTCAAGAGCTGGAATGCACACTTGGAAATTGATTTTCCGATGCATCTCTTGAAATCCCTCGCATAGGCCTAAAATAGCCATCTTGGGGCTGCATTGGTTTCGACGTAGATTGGAATCGTGGCGGTGCATGTCGAGGTTCAGTCACCTCGTTAATCAGCTGAAACAAAACTAACTGCAAACGACGAACGTTTCGCACTCGCCGCTTAATTGCCGGTGAGCCTCACAACAGCAGGCCGATGGGCTGGGCAAGGGGGTCGCAAGACCTCCCGGCTGTGAAGATAATCACATCGGCTGGTCTTGACTCGGGTGCCTTGAGACAAGATAAGACAATAGGGTACTGGCCGATTGCGTAGTGTGCGCCTGCACGACGCGAAAGGCGAGATCCAAATCAGAACGCTAAACATGTAGATCTGTACGAGGAAGGTAGACGGACGCGGGTTCAAATCCCGCCAGCTCCACCATATGCAAGTTTAAAGGCCGCTAGGTTTCACCACTTAGCGGCTTTTTTACTGGAAAATCAAGGCTTAGTTGCTACAAAGAAGACCAGTAAAAAACATTGACAGCTAGACCGAAACGGGGGAACATTTGGCGTTCTTGTTCCCCCAAAATTCATTTTTTGGAGGTTGTTCCCCCAAAAAACTGATGCCATGTTGACTGACAGAGAGTGCAAGTACGCTACATGCCCACCCGGTAAGTCAAGGGCACGATTTTTTGATGCTGGGGGTCTTTACCTCGAGGTCAGTCCCGCCGGATCAAAACGCTGGTTTTTGAAATATCGAAAAGACGGCAAAGAGATGAGATTGGCGCTGGGCAGTTATCCAGCAGTCGGTTTGGCTCAAGCACGTATCAAGCAATCTGAGGCCAAGGTTCTAAAACACAAAGGCGTCGACCCAATCCATGCCAAGCAGGTTGGCAAACTTAAAGCTGCGTTCCAAGCCAATGACACCTTTGAGGCAATCGCCCGTGAATGGCATTCAAAGCAGATAAGCAATTGGTCAGAGGTACATGCCAAGACAGTCATGAGTCGAATGGAGCGGGATTTGTTTCCGTGGGTTGGAAAGCGTTCCATGGCCCAATTACAAGCAATGGAGCTACTGGCTGCTCTTCATAAGATTGAAGAAAGGCAAGCGGTTGAAACCGCTCATCGAGTGTTGAATATTGCCAAGCAGATTTGTGACTTCTGGTTGCCAACTGCTGAAGTCGACCAGCGCAATATTACGGAAGGCTTAAAGGCTCGTCTCCAACCTTTTAGGGGGAAAAACTTTCCTGCGATCCTCGAGCCCAAGCGGTTGGGCGAGATGATGAGGGCCATCAAGCATTACAAGGGCGGGATGGTGGTCAGGGTAGCTTTGCAGTTGACACCACTGATTTACCAACGACCCGGTAATGTGCGGATGATGGAATGGTCAGAGCTTGAACTCGAAGCAGCTACCTGGACAATTCCCAGCGCAAAGATGAAGCGTACCGTGAAGGGTAAAGCAGATGGGGAAGATCATGTAGTTCCATTGCCGACGCAGGCCGTTACATTGTTGAAGACCATTCAACCTCTTTCTGGTCATGGGCGCTACGTGTTTCCCGGTGAGCGTAATCATGACAGACCTATGAGCGATAACGCCGTACGCAGTGCTTTGTACGCGCTTGGTTTCGGAGACGAACAAAAACCACACTCGTTCAGAGCCGTCGCTCGGACACTGTTGGTTGATGAGTTGGGATTAGACCCATTGATCATTGAAGCCAATCTTGCCCACGGTGCGACGGACCCCCTTGGACGTAGCTACAACCGAGCCCAGTACATCAAACAACGTTTTGAAATGATTCAACAGTGGGCTGACTACTTGGACAAATTGTCTAGTGGTGTGGCTGTCATTCCGTCAAAGACAGGTCAAAATTAAAGAGGGTTCTATATGGCGATAAATATTCCAACACGGAAGTACCTAACGTTTTCAGAGTTGCAATCGCGATGGTCATGTTCAGAAGGTGATCTTCGATACTTAATCGTCAATGAACAATTGAAGCCTGCGGTCAAAGCGACAAAAGACTGGATGATTCCAGAATGGGAGATGGTTGAAGGTTTCGACGTGATGCAGCCCATTGGTGTTGCAGTGGATGGCGTAACAGGGGTTGAAATAATTTGTCGACCCAAGGGATGGTTGTATCTTCAGTCACCAGTCCAAACTGGACCGCAAGATTGTGATTTTTGGCTGGTACACGAGCAACATGAACCCAACTTTCCTTTATTTTACGGGATCGCTGAATATGGCTGGTACAAGCTTCCTGAATGTATGTCAGTTGAAGATGTGATCGCAGAAGGCGCATTTTTAATGGAAGAAGTTCTTCGATACGAGTCAATGAATGATGCTGATGCGATCGAACAAAGTTCTTCGCGGTTAGAGATATTTCCTGAGGCCGGGGCAGTTGCTGAAATGAACACGATGAAGGCGCTCGGTTTGATGGCTTGGCTACTTTCCGAGACAAAATCATCAATGAGGATATCGGACAAGCCGAATGCGGCCAAAATAGGCGAAGCTGTTAATGAAGCGGCTAAGAAAGCATTTGGGGATGATGTCAAAGGGTTCGAGTCTTTTCACAAGAAGATCGGCGCAGCTCTTACGATTCTTACCAAAGAATAT
>Ga0114964_10000143_pt1 | contig 53877 bp, 47 predicted proteins | sample C_131016_MF_Meta_FD_92638 | JGI IMG/M metagenome (GOLD analysis project Ga0114964, IMG submission 92638) | Freshwater microbial communities from Lake Croche, Canada to study carbon cycling - C_131016_MF_MetaG | ecosystem: Environmental > Aquatic > Freshwater > Lake | place: Lake Croche, Canada... | reverse complement strand
AGCCACGGGCATTGACAACTGGTTTTTATACCAAATAAGAATCATCTGTACTATTGAAAAAGAATTAATGAATCATAGCATTGAAACTATTTCTATTGAATTAATGAAAGAGGCCAAGCAACATGGATTTAGCGATATGCAAATTGCAAAATTATTAACAGGCAATACCAACGACGATGCAGTGTATGAAAAAAGAAAGGCTTGGGGTATTACTAGAGTGTATAAAATGGTAGACACTTGTAGTGCCGAGTTTGAAGCCAAGACCCCGTATTTTTATTCCACCTTTGAAAATTAATTCAACCCATCTTACTTAAAAAATAAATGTACTAGCCGAAGTTTATAAATAAAGAAAACTAAATACTATGAACGTAAAAGACATCGTAGCCTTAAATGAAAAAGAAACCAGAGCAGGATTTGGCGAAGGCATTCATGAGTTGGCTAAAGAAAATAGTGAAGTAGTTGTATTAACTGCCGATCTAGCTGGTTCATTTAAACTAGGACCCTTTATTAAAGAATTTCCAGATCGTTTTATAGAAGTAGGTATTGCAGAAGCCAATATGATTAGTATGGCAGCAGGTTTAACTATTGGAGGAAAAATACCTTACACAACTACTTTTGCGAATTTTAGTACAGGAAGAGTATATGATCAAATTAGACAAAGTGTTGCTTACTCCGATAAGAATGTAAAAATTTGTGCATCGCATGCAGGATTAACATTGGGAGAAGATGGTGCCACGCATCAAATTTTAGAAGATATTGGACTAATGAAAATGTTACCAGGTATGACGGTAGTGGTACCTTGTGATTTTAACCAAACCAAGGCGGCGACTAAGGCAATTGCTAATTATCATGGTCCGGTATACTTACGTTTTGGAAGACCCAAATGGCCCAATTTTACCAAAGAAGATGGATCTGATTTTGTAATTGGTAAGGCGCAAAAATTAAGTGAGGGTAAAGACATTAGTTTATTTGCATGTGGTCACTTAGTATGGAAGGCTATTGAAGCAGGTAAAATTTTAGAAGCTACTGGCGTAAGTGTTGAAGTCATTAATATACACACCATTAAACCTTTAGATGTTGAAGCTATAGTGGCAAGCATCTCAAAAACAGGCTGTGCAGTTACCTGCGAAGAGCATAATATTATCGGTGGTATGGGCGATTGTATTGCACAAGTAGCCGCAACGCATTGCCCTATTCCTATTGAATACATTGGCACTCAAGATACTTTTGGAGAAAGTGGTACACCGAATCAATTATTAGCGAAGTACGGATTAGATACACCGAATATTGTTGAAGCTGCGAAGAAGGCACTTGCAAGGAAAAATTAAGCCTAAGGGGCTAACCTTACTTTACTCCATTGATGGTTTTCAAAACTATAACGAATACGATCGTGCAAGCGCGAACTGCGACCTTGCCAAAATTCAACCTGCGTTGGATGTACTATATAACCACCCCAATGTGGAGGTAATGGCACCGTTCCTTCTTTATATTTTTCAGTTTGCTCAGTAAAGTTTTTTTCAAGAAATGCTCTATTCGGAATGACCTGACTTTGTGGTGAAGCCCAAGCCCCTACTTGACTTCTCAAGGGGCGTGAATGAAAATATTCAGCAGATTCTTCTGCACTAATTTTTTTAATAGTACCCGTAATACGCACTTGACGCTCCAATTCTTTCCAGAAAAAATTCATGGCCACATTAGGGTTGTCTGTAATTTCTTTGCCTTTATTACTATCATAGTTAGTAAAGAATATAAAACCTTCCGGTGTATAGCCTTTAAGAAGAACTACGCGCGACGCAGGAGCGCGGTTAGCATCCACCGTAGAAAGTACAAAGGCATTTACCTCATCGATATTACTAGTAGTAGCCTCTTCCCACCAATGCGTAAATTGATCCATTGGATTTGCGGAAGTAGCTGCTTCATCCAAGGAAGCCATTTGATAATCTCGGCGTATAGAAGCAATATCTTTTTGCATATAGGAATTGGTTGAATAAGTATTCTTAATACTACTATTTAGTCTTAGTACTGTTTGATTTATTTAGTGGCGTATAAAATATTAATAACCGATAATAATAATAGCATACCCACTAATTGATGCAATTGCGCTAACCATTCAAAGCCCCCCCATACTCCAGGCACAATATGCGCGCTTGCTAACACTGTAAAAATACCTAAAAGAACTTGTATAAACACTAATATCGCAGGTGCTATTCTAGCTCGCACCCAAAATGGATTGCCTTGCAATTTTAATAAACGCAGTGTCCAGACCAATAGTAGCACTAATAAAATATAAGCCAGGCCTCTATGTATAAAATGTACCCAAATAGTATTATTAATTGCATTGATAAAAAAACTATCCTTACCCCAAATACCTGCTGGCAGCCACTCACCATTAATAGTAGGCCAAGTACTTGCTACATTGGCTGCTTTATGACCCGCCATTAAAGCCCCGTAGATTAATTGAAAAAATAAAATAAGTAAAATAGCCCAGGCAAAATTTCGAATAGTACTTATTTTTTTACTTGCATCTTCATTACCACTATTTCTACGAATGGGTTGTACTGTTAGCGATAAGGCAAACCAATATGTATAACAAAGTAAACCTAATGCAAAAATAAAGTGAAGGGCTAAGCGCGTTGGTTTTACATATACTGCATCTCCTTCTAAACCACTAGCCACCATAATCCAACCAATGCCGCCTTGCATAGCCCCTAATAAAAATAGAATTAATAAAGGCTTTACCATCTTTGGTTGAAAATATTTTTTCACCAAAAAATAAATAAAACCAAAAGCAAAAACTAAACCAATACTGCGAGCCCATAAACGGTGAAACCATTCCCAAAAAAATATAAATTTGAAATTAGCAATAGTAAAATCGAAATTGAGTAATTGAAACTGAGGCGTTGTTTTATACTTTGTAAATAAAGTCTGCCAAGCGGCATCAGACATGGGTGGTAAACTACCTGTAACTACATCCCACTCCGTAATAGAAAGGCCAGATCCGGTTAAACGCGTAATGCCGCCTAAGGCAATTTGAATCACCGTCATGATCACCCCTACTAACAGCCAATTAGCTACTTTTTTTGATTTATGATCGTTCAAATCCACGGCTTTGATTTAGGCTACGAAGGTACAAAGGAATCAAACAAAGAAGAGGGTTTGGTTTTGCTTTATTATAGATTGATTTTGGTTTCTGCTCAATATGTTTCAATTTTACAGCAATACTTTAAAGTAAAACTGAACAATCATTATAAATACAAAAGATTAGACTTGACATACCCCTTAGAAACCCATAACGTAAACCACTACCTATTTCGTAAACTACAAGATTACAAACTATACTATTACACTTGTCTACACTAATCAATCAATATCAAGACTTATTATTAGAAGCCGGCTGCGATGAGGCCGGCAGGGGTTGTTATGCTGGACCTGTATTTGCAGCGGCGGTTATTTTACCTAAGGATTTTTATCACCCCATGCTGAACGATAGTAAACAGCTTACCGAAAAGCAAAGAGAAGAATTAGTGCCTATTATTAAAGAGGCCGCCATTAGTTGGGCCGTGGCGCATCAATCGGCTAAAGAGATTGACGCTTCAAATATTTTAAAGGCCGCTATTAAATGCATGCACTTATCATTAGATGCATTAAAGCCTAAAGCAAAATTTATTGCGGTTGATGGAAATAGGTTTTATGCGTATAAAAAAATACCACATCAAACTATCATTAAGGGCGATGGGCTATATGCCAATATTGCCGCTGCCAGTATCCTAGCTAAAACGGCGCGTGATAGTTGGATGCAAAAATTACATAAGAAGTATCCGCAGTATGGTTGGGATAAAAATAAAGGATACGGCACGGCCGCGCACCGCGCGGCTATCGCGCATTATGGATTGTGCTTTGAACATCGAAAAAGTTTCAAAATTTTACCAGCTCAACTATGTTTATTGTAGTCTAGAACAAATAGTTTCTTTAAGTGTAAGTTTTATTTTTACTTTATTATTTCGAAATACCTTTTAGTAAAATACTCAGTTAAATTAATACTCCCAAACGCCCAGGCCTTGGCGTAGTAATACATATTCATCGGTAGTGCAATCAATAACTGTCGAAGGCACCATACCACCAATACCGCCATCCACCACCATATCAATTTGATTACTCCAATGTTCATAAATAATTTCCGGATCGGTATAGTCTTCTACATTTTCTCCAGGGAATGATGCCGATAAAATAGGATGGCCTAAAGTTTCAATAATAGAGAGCGCAATTTTATTATCAGGAATGCGCAAACCAATTGTTTTTTTCTTTGATTGTAAAATTTTAGGTACTTGTTTACTCGCTGGTAAAATAAAAGTGAAAGGGCCAGGCAATGATTTTTTCAAAATTCTATATAAAGGATTGTCTATACTTTTAGCATAAGTACTCAAATCACTTAAATCTGCACAAATAATACTAAGCTGCGCTTTTTCAGGATCTACTTTTTTGATGGCGCAAATTTTCTCCACTGCTTCATGGTGTAAAATGGAACAGCCAAGCCCATAAATAGTATCCGTGGGATAAGCAATAATACCGCCATCTTCTAAACAGTCTTTAACCATAGTAAGTTGTCTAGCTTGCGGATTGTCGGGGTGTATTCTAATTAGCATATAGTGTAGGATACAAATCTACCTGTTTTTATTCCAACCAATTTATATTTAATTTGTACAAACACTAGTACATGTTTAATATCATTTATTTAGAAGAAAAAATAGTAACACGATCTGCTTTCCAATTGGCTATTGAAAAACAAGAAGAATGCAAGGTGCGCTATAGCACTGGCTCTGTACAAGAATTTTGTGAATTTATCAAGACCAGTTCGTTGATACCTGATTTATGTATTTTGTCTGACAGCTATAATTATATTGAATTACAAACTGTCATCAAAACCATTAAAACAAAAGGAACACATCCATTTATACTTTTAAAGTCGGACTCAAAATTTATGAAGTCGATTTGCTTCTTAATGAAAAGCGGACTGCATGGTTTATTTTTCACAGACGAACCGTTGATAGATTTAAAATATACAGTACGTAATAGAACCAGATTTAATTTATCAGCGAATAAAACAAAACTAATTACGAGTAATGTATTGGGAGAAATCAATATCAAAGAACTTACTTATAACCGATCCCCTTTAACAAAAAATGAAATTCAATTTATACAACAATGCAGCAAGGATATGAATTATGATGAAATTGCTAAAGCATTAAATAAAAGTATTCATACCATATATGGCTATCGAGACCGCGTATTCAAAAAATTAAAAGTAAGTCAACGAACCGCTATGGTCATGACCGCGCTCAAAAGAAATTATATCGACTTGTAAGGAAAACTCAATAATTTAAACTTGACAAAAAAAATAAGCCTCCTTGAGGCTTATTTAAAATGTATTACTAAGTCAAAAGACTATTTAGTTATTATTTAATCTCCCAAGTTTCTTTACCACGAATTAACTTGTCTAAATCACCAGCGCCTTTAGCTAAAGCTTCTTGAATTTGTAAAGACATCATTTCTTCATAACATGGACGATCATTGGTATAAAAAACACCAAATGGTCTTGGGAATACCGCTCCTACTTCCGAAGGATTATCAAATAAGCGAGTTAATATTTGCGCTTTGTAAAAATCTTTTTCATCATGGATCCACATATCATCTGCACTATACTTTGTACCAATCTCCACTACTTCTGGACGCATACCATCAAAACGAATACCCATTTCAGCATTTGCGCCAAAGGTTAAAGGCTTCCCTTGCTCAACATATAAACCATGTACTTGCTTGGTTGCTTTTTCAGTGAAAATTTCAAAAGCGCCGTCATTGAATATATTACAGTTTTGATATATTTCTAAAAAAGAAGTGCCTTGATGTTTTTCGGCACGTGCAATCATTGTTTGCATATGCTTAGGATCACGATCCATGGTACGACCCACAAAACTTGCATCTGCTCCTAAAGCCAATGCAGCAGGATTAAACGGATGATCAATACTTCCTTGAGGAGAACTCTTAGTTACTTTATTCACTTCAGAAGTAGGTGAATATTGACCCTTGGTTAAACCATAGATTTGGTTATTGAACACTAAAAAGTTAACGTTTAAATTTCTTCTCAACATATGAATGGTATGGTTACCACCAATACTCATTGAATCTCCATCACCCGCTACAATCCAAACACTTAATTCTGGACGAGAAGCTTTTAAGCCACTTGCAATCGCTGTTGCACGACCATGAATGGAATGCATTCCATAAGTATTCATATAATAAGGAAAACGGCTGCTACATCCAATACCACTTATGATCACAATGTTTTCTTTGGCAACGCCAATGGTAGGCATTACTTTTTGTACAGAGGCTAAAATGGAATAATCTCCACAACCAGGGCACCAACGCACTTCTTGGTCAGTGGCAAAATCTTTAGCTGTTAAAGCAGCTACTGTGGCTTCTACTGTTTCAGTCGACATATTAATTCTATTTTTAAGTAGGCAAAATTACATAAAGAAGGTCAATTTAAAGCTATAAAACTTCAAATTATCTGTTGTTTTTAACGGCAAAATAGGCGCAATTGGTTCAACAGAGCCTTATTTTACCCTTCTCCCCTTCCAAGTATAGGTTTTTACCTGCCCAAAAAGGCCGGCCAAAATGGTATAGGCAATATGAAGGGGTTGGAATAAAACAAAATAGCGCAATTGCGATTTTAGCTGGTAAAATTGAGCTACAGGATCTAAAAAGAATACTTCAAAAAATGTTTTAAACGCTAAAGCAATTAATAGCGTTCCAAAATGACCCATCAAAAGTAAAATTAAAAAACTAAAATTAAAAAGGTATACTAAAAGTAACACCCAAAAGATCGAACGGTCATCATAAAAACGTGCTTTACTTGACCATCTAATTCTTTGCATAAGAAAACTTTTCCAATCATGCATTGCTTTGGTGAGCACAATGGCTTCAGGATGAAATAAATAACCAATTCGATTGGATAAAGTCATTTTCATTTTATGCATTAAAAACATATCATCTCCACTATCGATATGATCTACTCCTTGATAACCACCCACTGCAATAAAGGCCGATTTTTCAAATGCCAAATTTGCTCCATTGCTCATAGAGTGTTTGCCAGCGCCCACTGCAGCTGCTGTGATACCTTGTAATGCTAAAAAATCAAGCAATTGAAATTGATTTAAAATTCCAGTTTCTTTAATAAACATCACAGGAGCCGCAATAAAAACAGGTTTTTGTTGTTCGATATATTGATGAAATAAAAGTAACCAATTTGGAGGCACAATGCAATCCGCATCAGTAGTCACTATCCAATTTCCTTTGGCATGCATCACCGCCTTTTCTATGGCTTTCTTTTTGTAAGAGCTGATGTCATTGGGTTTAAAATAATCAGCCATACTTAATAAGTGTACATGGGGATATTGTTCATGCATTTTTTTTACAATAGAAGCAGTATCATCCTCTGAAAAATCATCTATCACAATTATTTCAAAAAAATCAATTGGATAATTTTGAGCTAAAATAGAATCTACGCAAATTTTAATAGTAGCCGATTCGTTACGTGCAGGAATAACCACAGAAAAATAAGTAGGTTGATTGGCAAATTCAGGAACTAAATTGGAAATCTTTTTAAAATAATGCAAGCGGCCAAACCAATAATGATAGGCCATTAACAAAAGCGCATACAAAATGGTTAAAATAGCTACGATCCAATCTAAAAGGTAGTGCATGTAGCAAAGTTAACCGCTTTTATAAGGAAGAAATAGGATTTTTTAATTGTTTTATTTAAATTGTCAACCCATTCAATACCCTTCATAGATTCAATCCTTTGAACTGAAAAAATAAAGCAGTGCAAGTTAATCCTAGGGAAGAAATAAATGGTAATAAATTAAAAAATATGTTTTTACTAAACAATAAAACAGCGGTGGTCACTGGGGGTGGAAGTGGCATAGGTAAAGAAGTATGTGTAGTTTTAGCACAACAAGGCGCTAAGGTGTATGTATTGGATGTAAACCTAGAGCAAGCCAATGCAACAGCAGAACAAATTGAAAAAAATAAAGGCCAAGCAAAGGCAGTAGCCATTGATGTAACCAATCAAGCTGCTATGAAAAAAGTATATGAGGAAATTGGTAGTATTCATATCATGGTTAACTGCGCAGGTATTTCACATATTGGCAATGCCACCAATACCAGCGAACAGGATTTTGAAAAAATATTTCAGGTGAATGTAAAAGGAGTATACAATAGTTTGTATGCAGGTATACCAGTGATGCAAAAATCGGGTGGCGGTGCAATTGTAAATATTAGTTCCATAGCAGCAAAAGTGGGTCTATCGGATCGATTTGCTTACAGCATGAGCAAGGGTGCAGTGCACGCGATGACATTAAGTGTAGCAAAAGATTACATTAAAGATGGTATTAGGTGCAATAGTATTTCACCTGGCCGAGTGCATACCCCATTTGTAGATGGATTTTTAAAAAAGAATTACCCTGGTCAAGAAGCAGAAATGTTTGAGAAATTATCAAAAACACAACCTATTGGTCGAATGGGCAACCCAACCGAAATTGCACAACAGGTATTGTATTTATGCAGTGACGAAGCGGGTTTTATAACAGGCAGTGATTATGCCATTGATGGTGGATTTATTACTTTAAATAGTTAAGCAACTTAAATAAAACAACAAATGAAATTAGTACGATTCGGAAAAGAGGGACAAGAAAAGCCAGGGGTACATATCAATGGCACCAATTATGATGTAAGCGCTTTTATTAAAGATTATGATGAAAGTTTTTTTACTAATAATGGTTTAGAAAAATTAGCAGAAGTGGTGGCCAAAGAAAAATTAACTTCGATAGATAGTGAAGAAAGAATAGGAGCTGCGGTAGCGAGGCCCTCAAAAATTTTGTGTATTGGATTAAATTATGCCAAGCATGCAAAAGAAACAGGCGCCGCTATACCAACAGAGCCCATTTTATTTATGAAATCAACCACTTCTTTATCGGGGCCATTTGATCCTATTATTATTCCAAAGAATTCAGAAAAAACAGATTGGGAAGTTGAGATGGCTGTGGTCATTGGTAAAAAAGCCAGTTATGTAGACGAGCAAGAGGCAATGGATTATGTGGCAGGTTATGTATTACACAATGATGTAAGTGAAAGAGCATTTCAATTAGAACGTGGCGGTACCTGGGACAAAGGAAAAGGCTGTGATAGTTTTGCGCCACTTGGACCATGGATGGTTACCAAAGACGAGATTGCCAATCCACATAACTTAAGATTGTGGTTAAGCTTGAATGGAAAGATGATGCAAGATGGAAATACAGACGATTTAATATTTAATATACCACAACTTATTTCTTATTCCAGTCAGTTTATGACCTTACTTCCTGGAGACGTAATTAGTACAGGCACTCCTGCTGGGGTGGGATTAGGCTTTAGTCCTAATATTTATTTAAAACCAGGTGATGTGGTAGAATTGGGTATTGATGGATTGGGCACAAGTAAGCAAGCAGTAGTCGCTTATAAAAAATAAGAAATTAAGCATGAAAATTATTGATACACATCAGCACTTTTGGAACTACGATCCCCAAAGACATGATTGGATCAATGAAGACATGCAAAAAATTCGTAAAAATTTCTTGCCTGAAGATTTAGCACCTATATTAAAAGAAAATAAAGTAGAAGGTTGCATAAGTGTGCAGGTAGATCAAACCTTGGAGGAAACTAATTTTTTATTGACACTCGCAAAACAAAATGATTTTATAAAAGGGGTGGTCGGCTGGGTGGACTTGCGTTCATCCGATTTGGAAGCAATATTGAATCATTACATAGATTCAAAAGCACTTAAGGGATTTAGACATATTATACAAGGAGAAGCAGCTGGATTTATGTTGCAACCAAAATTAATAGCTGGATTAAATAAATTACCTGCGCATGGTTATACTTATGATTTATTAATTTATGCGCATCAATTAAATGAAGCAACGGAATTAGTAAAACAAGTAAGTCCCGACTTGCCAATTGTAATAGATCATATCGCAAAACCTGATATAAAAAATAATGAAATAGAGGAATGGAAAAAAGGAATCACCGCTTTAGCGCAATATCCAAATGTGCATTGTAAAATAAGTGGAATGGTGACGGAAGCAGATTGGGAAAATTGGACTATGGCAACCTTACAACCTTATTTAGATATAGTATTAGAAGCATTTGGAAATAAAAGAATTTTATTTGGAACGGATTGGCCTGTATGCTTAGTAGCCTCTTCTTATTCAACTTGGTTAAATGGAATACAAAATTATTTCAATACATTTAGCATCACTGAGCAAGAAAATATTTTTGCCAACAATGCCATCAAATTTTATAAACTTTAAATTATGGATTTACAACTTCAAGGAAAAATTATCATTGTATCAGGTGGCGCAAGAGGCATTGGTGAAGGTATAAGTAATGTATTAGCAGCCGAAGGGGAGGTACCAGTTATCATAGGACGAAGCGAAGACCATAATTTAGCGTTGGTAAAAGCCATACAACAACAAGGTTTACAAGCAGACCAAGTGGTAGCGGAATTAACCGAACCCGCAGCTTGTGAAGATGCCATCAAAAAAATAGTGGCCAAATATGGCAGTATTGATGGGCTGGTTAACAATGCAGGAGAAAATGACAGCATCGGTTTAGAAAAAGGGAGCTATGAATTGTTTATGAAAAGCTTACATAAAAATGTCGTGCACTATTATTTATTGGCACATCATGCACTACCCTATTTAATAAAATCAAAAGGAAGTATTGTCAACATAAGTTCTAAGACGGCCGAAACTGGACAAGGAGGCACATCGGCTTATGCTGCAGCCAATGGAGGACGCAATGCATTAACTAGAGAGTGGGCAGTAGAATTATTAAAATATGGTATCAGAGTGAACTCGGTTATTGTTGCAGAATGTTATACGCCACTGTATGAAAAATGGATACGCACTTTACCCAACCCTGATGAAAAATTAAAATCGATTCAAGATACGATTCCACTTGGAAAGCGTTTTACCACCAAAGAAGAAATTGCCAATGCGGTGGCCTTCTTATTATCTGAAAAATCAAGTCATACTACAGGACAGTTAATGCATGTAGATGGCGGTTATGTTCATTTGGATAGGACTTTATAATTCAGAATTAAATTGTAGTTTCAATTTTTAATAACGTGCCAATTTTATGCAAAAGAAAGTTTTAGTGAGTGGATGTTTTGATTTATTACATAGTGGTCATGTTGCATTTTTAAAAAATGCAGCTAGCTATGGCGACTTATATGTATGCATAGGTTCAGACAAAACGGTGCATGGATTAAAAGGCAGGTATCCTGTAATTACGCAGGATGAAAGAAAGTACATGATTGAATCACTTGCTTGTGTGAAAGAATGCAAAATCAATAAAGGCAGTGGTTTGCTAGACTTTTTGGCTGAACTAGAAGAAATTCAACCCGATGTTTTTGTGGTGAATGAAGATGGCAATACACCCAATAAAATTGAGTTGTGCAAAATAAAAAATATTGAATTAATTGTATTAGACAGAGTACCAAGCGAAGGGCTACCTGCAAGATCTACAACTAGTTTAAGAACCAATTCCATTATTCCATTTCGAATAGATTTAGCAGGTGGATGGTTAGATCAACCTTTTGTCAATAAATTATATCCAGGTCCAGTGATTACCATATCCATTGAACCAACGATAGAATTTAACAATAGAAGTGGGATGGCTAGTAGCACAAGAAACAAAGCCATTGAATTGTGGAAGGCGCAATTGCCTGAGGGAGATCCCATTCATTTAAGTAAAGTTTTATTCAGTTATGAAAATCCTCCTGGCACAAAGAATGTGGCTGGTGCGCAAGATGCCATAGGTATTGTCATGCCTTGTTTAAATTATCATCATTACAGTGAGGAGAATTATTGGCCTACGGAAATAAAATCAAATGAGGATGAATCTATTTTAAGTTGGATCGAAGCCCATCTTTATTTAATACCATTGGATCCAAGAAATAATAATTACGATGTACTTGCCAATACAAATATTACCAAAGAAGGTGCCAAAAATTTAGCAGATGCGGCCAATGCTTGTTGGGAAGCCATCTTAAAGAAAGATCTGCATGCCTTTGGGAAAGCTTTCCTTGCTTCTTATCATGCACAAATTGCCATGTTTCCCAATATGATTGATGATACAATACAAGCGATCATGGAAAAGTATGCACCCAAAAGTCTTGGTTATAAATTATCAGGCGCTGGTGGTGGAGGCTATTTGATTTTGGTTGCTAATGAACCAATAGAAAATGCCATACAAATCAAGATTAGGCGCAAAAACCTGATGTAATCATAGCCTGAGTTACCCAAATCCAGCATTTTATCCCCTTTTTCATTTTATATAAAATGCCCGATTTTAGAGCAAAATCAGGGTAAAATCACCTAAAATCAACAAATAAGGCTAAATTATTAGCAAAATTCACGAATTTGGTTGTACTTTTATATTAGTTGCATAACTAACTATATGTCAAACAACCAATTTAAAAGAGGAGAACTTTACAGTGTCATCAATGGCATGGCTACTACAGCAGTTGCTCGACGATTACAAAAGAATTTTAGAAACGCAGGGCTTGATATTACCATTGAGCAGTGGTCTGTTTTGTATCATTTATGGAAAGAAGATGGGCTCAGTCAATTAGAGTTGGGCAACAGAACTTTTAGAGACAAGGCAAGTACAACTCGCCTCATCGATAATTTAGAAAAACAAGAATTGGTTATTCGCGTGGCCAGCAAAGATGATCGTAGAATTAATTTAGTGTACTTAACGGATATCGCAAAACCGTTGCAACAAATTACCTATGAACTAGCGAACCAAACCATGAATGAAGCCTTATCCAATATCAGCAAGGAAGAAATTGAGGTCGTGAAAAATGTTTTTCAACGCGTGTATGATAATTTAACAAGCAAGGATTTAAGCTAAAATGAATAAAAAATAGAACAATCATCTTTTAAATAATTTTTATGGAAACTACATCAACAGTCATCAAAGGAGGCGAATGGATTATCAAAGAAGTCAATGCCGAAAATATTTTTATTCCTGAGCAATTCAACGAAGAGCAGATCATGGTGCGAGACATGTGTGACCAATTTGTAGATACGGAAGTGATACCTGTTGTAGAAAGAATTGACAAATTAGAGCCGGGCCTAATGCCTTCACTGTTAGAAAAAGCAGGCGCACAAGGCTTATTGGGCATTACTGTTCCAGAAGTGTATGGAGGATCAGGAAAAGATTTTGTTACTTCTGTTATTGTTGCAGAGTATTTAGGCGGAGGTTATTCTTTTTCTGTAGCCAATGCAGCACATTCAGGAATAGGTACATTACCCATTTTATATTTTGGTACCGAAGCGCAAAAACAAAAGTATGTCACTAAGTTAGCTACTGGTGAATACAAAGGTTCTTACGGATTAACGGAACCTAATAGCGGATCAGATGCATTAAGTGCAAAAACAACAGCAAAATTATCGGCAGATGGAAAACATTATATCATCAATGGACAAAAATGCTGGATCACCAATGGTGGCTTTGCAGATGTATACACTGTATTTGCCAAAATAGATGGAGAACAATTTACAGCATTCATCATTGAAAGAGGTACAGAAGGATTTACACAAGGACCCGAAGAACACAAGATGGGCATCAAAGGATCTTCTACCGTGCAATTGTATTTTCAAGATTGCAAAGTACCCGTAGAAAATCTATTAGGTGAAATTGGTAAAGGACATATCATTGCTTTTAATATTTTAAATATTGGAAGATTAAAATTAGGAGCTGCTACGATTGGTGGTGCGAGAAGAGCTTTAAGTGAAACGGTACAATATGCAAAAGCAAGAGAGCAATTCAAATTACCCATTGTAAAGTTTGGCGCCATCAGACATAAATTAGCCGAAATGGCCATTCGCTTGTGGGTGGGTGATAGTGCTTTGTATAGAGTATCTTATAATATTGATGAGCAAGAGCAAATTTTATTAGCCGCAGGAAAAACTTTATCAGAATCCTTATTAGGTGCTGCCGAAGAATATGCCATTGAATGTGCTATGTTAAAAGTATTTGGCAGTGAGGTTTTAAGTTTTGTAGTAGACGAAGGGGTGCAAGTACATGGCGGTAATGGATTCAGTGATGAATATGCTATTTCAAGAGCTTATCGTGATAGTCGTATTAATAGAATTTACGAAGGCACCAATGAAATCAATAGATTGTTAACAGTGGATATGGTTTTAAAACGTGCCATGAAAGGCAAGCTTGATTTGATGGGTCCAGCCATGGAGGTGCAAAAGGAATTAATGAGTATACCCGATTTTGGCAACGGAGCCGAAACCCCTTTTGCCAAAGAAAAAGAAGCCATTGCTAATTTTAAGAAATGTATTTTAATGGTAGCGGGTGCAGCAGTTCAAAAATTAATGATGACTTTAAATAAAGAACAAGAAATATTAATGAACATAGCAGACATGTCCATTATTACCTTTCATGCAGAGTCGGCATTATTAAGATTAGAAAAATTAACTGCCATGAAAGGCGAAGCGGCAGTTTCGGTACAAGCCGATATTGTTCGCACTTATATTTATGATGCAGCCGATGCTATTAATAAAGCAGGTAAAGATGCAGTAAATAGTTTTGCAGAAGGCGATGAATTGCGCATGATGAATATTGGATTAAAGAGATTCACCAAAGTGGACGCCTTTAATAGCAAAGAAGCACGCAGAAGAATTTGCGCGCAGTTAGTTGCAGATGATGGTTATAAATTATAGGATTCAAAAAATATAAGTAGTAAATAAAAAGAGTCTCTATTGTAGAGACTCTTTTTTTATATTTAAGCTTTTACTAATTTAAAGCCTAATTTTTCTGGCGTAATAGGCAAATCTCTTACTCTTTTGCCCGTAGCATTGTACACTGCATTAGCGACTGCTGCGGCAAATCCTATTAAGGCAATCTCTCCTATTCCTTTAGCGCCAATCTCATTCATGTTTACATCGGGCTTATTTACAAACCAAACATCAGTGGCAGGAATTTGTGAATGCAATGGAACATGGTAAGCACCAAAACTTGCATTAATAATTTGACCCGTGATATGATCTATTTCAACTTTTTCAGTTAAAGCCATTCCAATTCCACCCACCACTCCACCAATCATTTGGCTTCTTGCTGTTTTAGGGCTTATAATTTTTCCCGCATCACCGGTGGTCACCACATTTAATATTTTAATAGTGCCATCTTTAGCATTCACTGCAAGTTTTACATAATGAGATGAAAAAGAATTACTAGTAAATTTTAATTGTGCTGCTGTTTTGCCATTGGATGTAATCGTTAAGTCTATTTTATCTTGATTCGCCAATTTTAATAAAGCAGGTAATTCAATTTTAACAGATGCATCTGTCTTTAACATCACCATTTCATTTTTCACTTCTATGGCATCGGCGGTAATGCCCGCAAAGGCAGGCGCCAATTGAATGGCTAACTCTTTTAATTTTTGTTGTACTGTTTTACAAGCTAAGTCCACAGCAGAACCTACCGTAGAAGTAGTGCCAGAGCCACCTTGGGAAGGGCCTGGAGGTAAATCAGAGTCACCTAACTTGAATTTAATTTTTTGAATAGGCATTTGCATGGCTTCTGCAGCAATCTTAGTCATACTAGTGGTCGTACCTGGACCCATATCACTTACAGCACACTCTAATAATAATTTTCCATCATTGCTTAAAACAATTCTCACCGAAGCAACACCCTTTCCTGCACCAAACACACCCACCGACATGCCATAACCAATAAGCCATCCATTTTCTTTTAAACTACCAGGTACTACAGGACGATTTTTCCATCCAATTTTTTCCATGCCATACGCATAACAATCTTTAATATTGATATCAGAGAAGGGTAATTTATTTTCAGGATTGACGGCAGTAAAATTTTTAATTCTTAATTGAATCGGATCCATTTTTAATTTATAAGACAGTTCATCAATAGCACTCTCTAATGCGAAACAGCCTGTTGCTTCACCAGGGCCCCTCATCCAAATAGGCGTACTTAAATCAAGCGGAAGTATTTGATACTTGGTATCTACATTTTCACATGCATATAAAAATCTAGAAACATCTACAATGCCTTCTCTAAAATCTTCATACCTCGAAGTATTGCTTATGGCTTCATGGGTAATGCCTATAAAATTCCCAGCCGCATCAGCACCCAATCCAATTTTTTGCCAACTCTGAGGGCGGTATCCTACAAGGGTGAACATTTGTGGACGAGTAAGCACTAATTTAACTGGACGATTTAATTTTTTAGCAGCAATACAAGCAGCAGCCACATGAGGCCAACTTCTTAAACCACTTCCAAAGCCGCCACCCACGTTTTCGGCAATCACTCTTACATTTTTATCAGGTAAACCAAAAGTTCTTGCCACTGTAGATTGGGTACTCTTAGGACCTTGTGTTTTATCGTATAAAGTAATTTTATCCTCCCCTTCCCAATGCGCAATTGTAGCAAACAATTCCATCGCGTTATGCACTTCAATTGGAATATTATATTCAGCCTCTACAAAAAAATTGGCTTCTTTAAATTTTTTCTCTGTGCCTCTTTTATAATTTACTGCTGGTTTTAAATTAGTAGCGTCTACTCTTGCTTTATCAAAATTGGTTTCAAATTTTTCGATTTCATATTCTGCTTTAACAAAACGAATGGCCGCATTGGCATTTTCAAAAGTATCCGCCACCACCACGGCAATGGGTTGACCAAAGAAACGCACTTTATTATCATTCAAAACTTTATAACCCCTCCATTCAAAAACATTTTTAGGTCGCTCTGCGGCATTGCTTATATAACCAGGTACAGCAGGGCAATTGGCATAATAAATAATATCAAGTACACCTGGCATGGCTAAGGCTTTAGTAACATCCATATTTTTAATGGTTCCCTTAGCAATACTACTGGTTACAAAAACTGCATAAGCCAAATTAGGTAAGCTATGTTCTGCGGTGTACTTTGCTTTTCCATTTACTTTATCTGCACCATCTACTCGCTCGTCCTCAAAAAATAGGGTATTGAAATTATTTGGCTTCATAAGATTAAATTAATGTAATTAAATTTTAGCACCCGATTTAGCAACCTCTTCTATCGCATCCACAATGTTTTGATAGGCCCCACATCTACAAATATTGGTATCCATATAAGTTTGAATACTTTTTCTGGTTTTTGCATTGCCTTCTCTAACACAAGCCACTGCTGACATAATTTGACCAGATGTACAATAGCCACATTGGAAAGCATCATTTTTTAAAAATGCTGCTTGCATTGGATGTAAGTTTACTCCATCACTTAAGCCTTCGATCGTGGTGATTTTATTATTTTGATGACTCAAAGCCAATTGCATACATGACTTAGTTCTCTTGCCATTGATATGAATGGTACAAGCACCACACTGACCCATTTCACAACCTTTTTTAGTGCCCGTATAGTTCAACTCCTCTCTTAATAAATTAAGTAATGTGGTTCTAGCATCTATTTCAAGATTTAATAATTGACCATTAATAGTAATGGCTAACTTTTCCTTAGCAATCGGCAAAGGAACTACTGCATCGATGGCAAAAGTTTTCACCAAAGTAGAGGGTGCAAAATACAGGGCAGTTATGGAGGCAGCTTTTTTTAAAAAGCCTCTTCTCCCATCATGCTTACTACAGGTATTCATAAGTAAAGGTTTGATGTAATTTACAAATCATATGCTATACAATCTTCACATTGCGCGAAAAACTTTCTTCCAAAGAGATCAAAGTTTCGGTTCGTTCAATGCCTTTAATTTTTTGCAGTTCATCATGCAACACAAAACGAAGTTGTTGAATGTCTTTACAAACAATTTCCACAAACATGCTGTAATTTCCAGTGGTATAATTGACACGAACCACTTGTGGAATATTTTTTAAAGCCATGGCAACTGTATCATACATTGAACTTTTTTCCAAGTAAATACCAATAAAGGCAATGATGTCATAGCCCAATACTTTTAAATCAACGGCCAATCGCTTGCCTTGCACAATGCCCAATTCTTCAAGTTTTTTAATACGCACGTGAATGGTACCACCCGATACAAAAAACTGTTTACCCAAGTCGGCATAAGACACTTCAGCATCCTGCATCATGGCTTGAATAATTTGTAAATCGAGCTTATCAAGGCTTTTGTCAATGTTTAATTTGGGATTAATTTTAGGCTCCATATTTGTATATTATTAAATTATAAGGCAATTTATTAATATTTTTCTATATTTTGAATATTTTACTTAAATTATTTGCAACATAATGCTCATTACCTTAGTTTTGATTTATCAAATGAGGGAAATAATTAAAAAAACCGCTCAAAAGATGCGTTCTTAAATACTGTGGGGTGATGAAATCTTGGCAAACATGCCTCCTCGTCTCGGAGGTGGGGATAACGGGATAAACGAAACATAGAGCCATCTAGCAATAGGTGACCAGGGTAGACCACTCAACTTTGTGTTTTAGCTAACTGCCTCATGGAGGTTCGAGCCCTCCCCCTACAGCCACTTATAATCCCTATTATATTGTTAATCAATATGATAGGGATTTTTTATTGGCACCTATGCATCTCTTAAACGCCCTACCTTTTCTTTATGCTGTATAATATTTAATAGAAACTTAATACCACCACAAGCAAGCATAGTATAGTTTGTGGGGCTAAACTATGGCAATGAAAAGGATATTATTATGCTTGCAATTATGGCTATTATCTAATACTTTAATTGCTCAAAAAACTTACAATTATTTATCTGTTCCTGGTGATAAAGAATACACCAATATTGATAAAAACAATCACACAGTTTTGCCAAGTGGCCGATACATTACCCCAGCCGGTGCTACTATTCAAATCACACGCAGCCCTTTTGGGATGGCCATTTCACCCGATGGAACTAAAACAGTAACATTACACAATGGCGTCATTACAATAATTAACAATGATAATTTAAAGGCCATTAGAGTTCCTAGTTATGATAAAAAAATTGATACCATTTTAAAAAATGGATCTTTTTTGGGTATCACATTTGCAAGTAATAATGAATTGGTATATTTAAGTGCAGGTGATGCAGGAGCCGTGATTGTTTACGATATCAATCAATTCAAAAAAACAGATTCTATATCCTTAAATGGAACTATTGATGGTACAAATTATGATGACAGCTTTACATCGGATATTATTTACAATGAAAAGGAAAATGAATTGTTGGTTTTAGATAGAGCCAATTTTAGATTGGTTAGGATTGATTTGGCAACAAAAAAAATAAAAGCTTCCATTAAAACAGGACGTCAACCCTTTAATTTAGCATTAAGTCCCAATAAAGAATTCGCAATGGTGGCCAATGTAGGCATGTATGATTACCCCATCATTCCAGATATCACTAAGGAAAATTATGATACCATGCTGATGCCTTGGCATCCTTATGGAAACAACACAAAAGAATCAATAAATGGTATTACCTATAATGGAAGATTGATACCTGGCGTTGGCGACCCCTTATCGCCTAATGCAATGAGTGTTTTTAACATTGATCTAAATACAAATCAAGTAGTAGATAAATTTAAAACAGGCTATCAGATTGGGGAAATGATTGAGGGTGCTGAAGTAGTAGGAGGAGCAAGTCCAAACTCAATAGCAATAGGAAATCAATTGGCCTATGTATCCAATGCTACAAATGATAATATTTCTATCATTGATTATAAAAATCATAAAATTATAGGCAGTATTCCAATTAAATTAAATGAAGCCATTGACAGCTATAGAGGTTATTTGCCTTTTGGAATACATATGACCAAGGACGAGAAAACATTGTATGTTGCCTTATTAGGTTTTAATGCAGTGGCAGTGATTGATCTTGAAAAAAGAAAAACCATTGGCTTTATTCCAAGCGGATGGGGCACTTCAAAAATAAGATTAAGCAATGATGAAAAAGAAATGTTTGTCATCTCCTGCAGAGGTTATGGTGCAGGGCCCAATGGTGGTATAGGTTTTAAAAAACCTGAGCAAGGTACTTATATTGGCGATATTCAATTAGGTAGTTTCCAAAAAATAAAAGTACCCACTATAGAAGAATTAAAAAATTATACCAAAACAACTTTAAACAATACTTATAAAACGATTGCCAAAGTAGATGATGTAAAAAATCCATTGCCTATCAAAGCAGGCATTCGTAAAAGCCCTATTAAATATATCGTATACATCACCAAGGAAAATAGAACTTATGATGAAGTGCTAGGTCAATTAAAAACAGGCAGAGGTGATTCAAGTTTAGCTAAATTCGGCAACCATGTAAGCATGGGTTTCCAAAGCAAAAGTGCGGTGGGTTTTGATATTACACCCAACCATACAAAATTAGCACAAGAATTTTCTTATTCAGATAATTTTTATTGCGATGGTGATGCCTCTATCCATGGTCATCATTGGATGATGGGCGTTATTCCTAATGAGTGGGTAGAAGCCAATTCAAGCGTGAATAAATCCGCAAAAATATTTTCAAATGCTTCTGGCAGAAGATTTCCAGGAACTAGTGGTAGCATAGATCCTGAGGATTATGCTGAAAGAGGAGGCCTGTGGGAAGCATTAGAAAGAAAAAATATACCTTTTTATAATTTTGGTGAAGCCAATGAAACCGCACATAATAGAGAAGAGTGGAATGACACAGCCACTGGAAGTGGACATGCAGTAATGGTACCTATGCAAAAAGCATTATGGAAAAATACAAGTCATAATTACGCAGGATTTAATTGTAATATTCCAGATCAATTTAGAATGGACCAATTCGAAACTGAGTTTAAAAAATTATGGCTCAACAAACATAAAGCATTGCCAAGCTTAATCACCATGCAGGTACCCAATGACCACACTGCCGATCCAAGACCTAAAGATGGCTATCCTTATCCAGCATCTTATGTTGCCGACAACGATTTAGCAGTAGGTAGAATTTTACATTTTTTATCTAGAACGCCCTATTGGAAAAATATGTTAGTCATAGTTACCGAAGATGATCCTCAAGGGGGTGTAGATCATATAGATGCACATAGAAGTATTTTAATGTTGGCAGGACCTTATGTAAAAAGAAATTATACTTCCAATACCCATGCTAATTTTGGATCTATTTTAAAAGTGATTTATAACATATTAGATGTTCCTTATGTAAACCAATACGATGCCACCGCAAGTTTATTGGATGACTTTTTTACCCATAAGCCTAATTATAAGCCTTACAGTTTAGTATTTCCATCTAAAGAAATATTCAATACCACTAATGCCATGAAACGTTACAACAGAGATGTGGATTGGAGAAAAGTGGAGAAAGGTCCAGATATGGATGATGAAGATGACATGAGAAAAGCACATTATAAAAAAGAAAAGAAATAATTTAATCAGCATTTTTCAAAAAATTTTATGAAAAAATATACTTTAATTTTAATAACATTTTTTATATTCAATGGATATGTGAAAGCGCAAAGTTCAAATGAATATCCTAAAGTAGCCGCTTATTTTAGCATCAATCATCCATTAGTGACTATTTCTTCAAATTTACCGGCTTACAACTTTGATCATTCCTATACTGTTGGATTCCCCATTGGAATAAATATTATTAAATCAGATAAGTTGGCATATAGTATTGAAATAGTTCCAACACTCAATTCAACAAAAGGGGTAACTAAAACAAGTAATTTATCTATACAACCGGGTCTTATCTTTAGATACCCCAAAGGTTTTAATGTACTTACAAGGCTTGCATTTGAAACAGGGGGTAGATATGGAACCAATTTGGTTTTTAATAAAGTACTGTATAAAACCAAAATGAATAGTTATTGGATGTCAGTTCCCATTCCTGCTAGGTTTGGCAATAGCTCCCCCGCTTCTGTTGGTATTGGCTTACAATTTGGCGTAACATTTTAAATTAAAAATTATGAAAAATTTATTAGCATTTTTATTTTGTGTTCTATTTTCAATCAACCAGTTAGCAGCTCAAAAAGAATTTATAGTCTCTCCCTATCTTCAAATAGGATACAATGGCAACCCTAGATCTTTGTCTTTATTGTGGCATAGTGCAGATACTATAAGTGAATGGAAGGTTGAAGTAAAGACTAAAAACACTTGGATGAATAGTAAAAATATTTATTTCAATAAAGTAAATATTAAAGACTACAGCCCTTTTGTAGTATATCATGCAGCTTTAGAGCAATTAGTAAATGGTAATGATTTTACTTATAGAGTAGCTAAGAATAAAAAAATAATATTTGAATCAACTGCACACGCACCTAAGGCTCAAAATCAAAATTATAAATTTGTGGTGATTGGTGATATTGGTGCATTAAGGAAAGACCAAAAGAAATTAGCCAATATCATGTATGATTTAAACCCTGATTTTGTGGCAGTTCCAGGAGACATTGTTTACAATAGTGGTTTGATTAAAGATTATACAAATAAGTTTTGGCCTATATACAATGCTGATAAAAATGATAGTAGCGGAGCACCACTGATGAGAAAAATTCCATTTTTTGCCTCTGTGGGCAATCACGATGCCAACGATAGAAACATGGACAAAACTCCTGATGCACTGTCTTATTATTATTTCTGGGAACAACCTTTGAATGGCCCTGAATATAAAGAAGGTTCAGCCCTTGTACCCTTATTAATAGGAAATCAAACCAATAGAAATGCTTTTTACACCGCTGCTCAAAAGGCGTACCCTAAAATGACTACCTATTCCTATGATTATGGCAATGCCCATTGGACTGTGATTGATGCAGATTATTATGTTGATTGGACCAATAAAGATTTGCAAGATTGGGTGAAAGAAGATTTAAGAAAAGCAGCAGGTGCTCAGTGGCGTTTCGTTATGTTTCACCAACCAGGATTTAACTCCTCCAAAGTTCATTTTGAAGAACAACATATGAGGTTATTGTCACCCTTATTTGAAGAAGGCAAGGTAGACATTGTATTTAACGGACATGTTCATAATTACCAAAGATCTTTTCCATTGACCTTTAAACCTGACACCACAAAAAAAGAACAAGCAATTGCCGATATAAAAAAATATAAGGACAAGCAAATTAATGGAGATTGGGTTTTAGATAAAAACTTTGATGGCATAAATAATAAAAAGCCAAAGGGAGTTATTTATATAGTAACAGGTGCAGGCGGACAAGATTTATACAATCCAGAACAAACCAATTTACCTGATACCTGGCAGCCATTTACAGAAAAGTTTTTCTCAACAGATCATTCATTGAGTTTTATAGAGATGGAGAAAAACAAATTTACATTTAAACAAATTGCTAGTTCTGGTAAAGTAGTGGACAGTTTTACTATAATTAAATAAAGAGTATTATATACTTTTTACATATAATTTTTTAGTTGGTCTGAACTTTTTTCTTGAATAAAAGTTCTGTGTAGTGGTAGAGGTTAAATTACACAATACTTCAATCTTATCAAATCCTTGTTTCATGGCTTTTTCATAGACATGCAAAAACAGATCATCCGCTACATTTAATTTTCTATATATAGGAGTAATAAAAAATTCTTTAATTTGAATATTAGGTTTATTGCTAATTACATTTTCTTCTTTTTCACAAATAATACATCCCATTTGATTGCCTAATGCATTCGTTGCAACATATATAAAACTATTTTTATTCTGTATTTTTTTCTTGAATTGCTCCCTAAACATTTCAATATCTATCGTATTTAAATAGGTTTGCTCTAATGCTTGATGAACATAATTGAGGTCTTTCAATTCAGCTTTCCTAATATTCCAATTTTTTAAAAGCATGCTATAATAATAATTTTAAAGAAAGTTAATAATGCATTGAAAAAGGCAATATAGAGTTGGAGATCCAGCTTGATTGTCTTTTTTTAACTTAGGTTGTTGATTTTAAATTACTGGTCAAACCTAAGTTAGAATCCATTTATTTCCTCTAAACTAATGTAATGAAATAGTTAACTAAATATTAAGTTAATATTAACCAATAATGCTATTGTGTATACATGGTTCTAAGTTGATTGATTTTTTTCTTAGTCAACCCCAACTCTTTATCTAGATATACATCTAAACTGCCGTATTTACTTCTTATAATAGCAAAAGTTGCCGCTATATAATCCTTTTTTGCACCCATTAAATTACTGGCTGTTTTTTCATCCAAACCATAATACTTTGTCATTTGTGCAATAGACTTGGCATTTTCATTACGTCTGTAATAGTTAGTGGCTTCGTAGTCGTCAAAAATTATTTGTTCATCTACTCCTAAAGCATACAAAATTAAGGCGGCTGCAATCCCCGTTCTATCCTTACCAGCAGTGCAATGAAATAGCATTGGACTAGTATTTTTATTGGAAATTAAGCTATCAAATAAAGGTGTATAACGGTCCTTAAATGGAGTCAAAACAGTATAAAAACTCATCATAAATGAATCTGACTTTAAATACTTACCCATATTTTTTAGATAGTTGCTATCCCCAATATTTTCGCTTCCTGCAGGTAAGGAAATACGTGTAGTGCCTGTAGGTATTTTATCAGGTGCAGTTTTTACTTCATAAGGGCCTCTAAAATCAAAATCGTATTTTATGTCTAAAGCTGCTATTTTGGCCAGATCTGCATCGGTTAAGGTATTTAAAGCAGCAGAACGGTACAATAAGCCCATTTTAACTTTTTTGCCATTCTTTGTTGGATACCCACCAATATCTCTAAAATTAACTGCGCCTTGTAATTTTACTTCTCTACTACTACTATCTGCTATTTGAGCAGTAGCTGAATTTGAAAGAATAATAAATGAAATAAAAATGATTATGCTTTTCATATACCTTTTTTTAAATTAAAAAAGTGGGAAGTATAATACTTCCCACTTATAAAATCTTTGAACTTAAAACTATTTAATCAACCACATTTTTGCATTAAGATCATCAACACCACCATATTGTGAGGTTAATGCTGCTTTATTGTTAGTTGGGTTATAAACTGATTCATCAACTGGATATTGCCATCTTAATGGTATTTTATTAGTCGGAGTTCCAACACCTACACCACCTTCTAATAAAGCAGGAACACCTGTTCTTCTCCATTGATATAAACTTTCAAAACCTGAGTTGATAAAGAAGGATACATACTTTTGAGTTAATATTTGCGTTAAACCTGAAGCATTATCACCTACATAAGCTACATTGGTTAAAAAAGTATTAACATCAAATGTAACAGTTCCTAAACTAGGTTTAGTACCATTGTTATTACCAATAACAATACTTCCTCCTTGTTTAATGCCATACCAATCTAAAGAAGCTTGAATTCCTTTATCATACCATGATTTTGAGGTTTGTCCAGTAACCCAACCTCTATTTACTGCTTCTGCAATATTGAAACACATTTCACTGTAACCTAAGATAATATATGGCTCCGATAATTGTCCTGCGTTATTATTTGGAGTCATATATCTATTGTAACTCAAACAAGCAAGATCAGTACCACTTGTAAAGCTATATTTCATAGCTGATATTGCTAAACCATTATCCTGTCCTAGATAAGAATCAAAACTACCTACTGGAGCTGTAGCTGTAATAGCTAATTCACCAGGTGACAATAATGCTAAAACACGAGGATCTTTATAAGGAACAGTTGCATTGATCCATGTTTTAGAAATATTTGCACAATAATTGTAAGGAGCATTACCTGATTTAATAGGAGGATATTGATTATATGCAGCATTATATTTGTAAACAACATTATCATTATTACTGGTCATAATAGGATATTGTGTTGGATTATTTACAATGTTGGCAAACTGTGTCTTGATATTTAAATCTGCATTATCATCAGCACGCTTACTTAAAGAAATTAATACTCTTAATCTGTAAGTGTTGATTACTTTTTGCCATTGTAAATATGTTAAACCAAAAATATCACCAAGCGCATCCACTTTATTACTTGAAGGATTACCTGGAGTAATTAATGCGGCTATTTGTAAATTAGCAGAATCTAATAATGCCAAAGATTGTTTGTACACATCATGTTGTGAATCATATTTTGGCATTAAATTATTAATGTCATTTGATTGTGACATTGGGATATCACCTACTCTTTGTGATAACCAAATGTATGAATACGCTTTGAAGAATTTACTTAAAGCAAAATATACATTGGTTTTGTTATTGGTAAGCTTATAAGCTTGTTCTTCCATTTTTAAACAATACCTAATGTTATCATAAGTAGTGCTTGTATTAGACCAGTTATATTTATTATCACCGAAGTAATAAGTATAATTTGAGGCTAAATTTTGATTTTGTTTGTATACATTCGAGATAATAGGGTCCTCTTCCTTCATTAAATTCGATGTGATGTGATTTAAATTAAGAGATGGTCCTACAGTAGCTGTTTCTGCTACTACATTTGGATTGGTTAGATCACCTTTTTGGCAACCTGTGATACCAAAACTTAAAGCAGCTAAGCCTAAGATGATATTACTAATTTTGATTTTCATATAATTACTTTTATACATGTTTAATTTTAGAAATTAAGATTGATGTTAAATCCAAATCTCCTTGCAGTAGCTGATTGAATTATTGCACCTTTTTGTAATGATCTATCTGAATCATTATATCCTGCAGCAAACTGGTCTAAATCTTGATCTTTTCTATCGGCAAAGTATAATAAGTTTCTACCAACTAATGAGAAGGTTGCGCCTTTAATATACTTCATTTTAGATAAGATTTTCGCTGGCAAAGAATAAGCTAAATTTACTTCACGTAATTTTACAAATGAACGACTTGTCATCCAGTATTCATCCACACCACCATAACCTGAAGCTCCAGCAATTGTTTGTACTTTACCAGCTACATCATTAGGAGCAAATGTTAAAGCTGATAAGTTAGTGATTACACCACCTGCATAAGTAGGCACACCAGTAACAATTTTAACGCCAGGACCAATGTATTGAGGAATTACACTACTATTCATTCCTTTATTAGATAAATTCCACTCGGCTAAACGTGCAGCACCAATTGCACCTTGTACTGACTCAATTGAAGTACCACCATTCATTCCATCGTGATAAATTTGATCATAAATAGAACCACCAATTCTACCATCAAATTGGAAGCCAAAGCTTACATTTTTGAAAGTAAATTTATTGCCTATTCCAAAAGTATAATCAGGATTGGCATAACCTAATAACTTGTTATTTGAGATATCAGAAGGCGCTCTTAAAGGAGCTCCACCTGCCCAAACGATATTGTTTGATGCATCACGAACAAAAGCTGATCCATAAATCGCATCCAATCTATCCCCAACTTGATATATATGATTGTTTAAAGTTAAACCAGTTTCAGTTCCGTAGATTTGATCCAAAGTTTCTTTATAAGTAGCATAGGTTGCATTGATATCCCAATTAAAATTACCAGACTTAATCGGTGTACCTGATAAAGTTATTTCAAAACCAGCTTTCTTAGATGTAATACCATTTACGTTTTGAGCAACATATCCAGTAGATGATGCTAATGGTAAAGCAAAAATTTGAGGTCCATTAAAACTAGTGAAATATGTGAAATCAAACCCTAATCTATTTTTTAAAAATTTCATATCTAAACCGCCTTCATAAGAAGTACGATCAAATGGTTTTAAACTTTGATCTGCAATTACATTTGTATTAGAAACTGATGGTGTTCCGTTCCAATAAGATTGGAAAGAATATGAGTTTAAGTTTGTATAGGAAGGACCATCATATGAACTATATAAATCAGAACCATATCCTAATAAACCACCATTAGTACTTAAACCAGTTACAGCAGTAAAAGCAGAGGGAATTGTAGATTGAGTTAAAGCTCCTTTCACATCAGCAAACGAAGCGCGAACTTTAGCAAAACTAATAAATGATGGTAAAGAAATATAGTCAGATAATACTGAACTCAATGATATTGAAGGATAATAAAAAGTATTATTTCCATCTGGTAATGTAGACAATTGATCCACACGACCTGTATGAGATAAAGTAGCATACTTGCTTAATGATAAATCTACTGAGTAGAAAGCACTGTATACTTGCATTCTTGAATTCCAATTGTAAGACAATGGAGCAGAAATTGAATTAGATAAGATATATAAGTTAGGTACTGCCAATGCTTTTGTTGTTCCCCAGAAAGAGTTATAAGCAAAAGATCTTTGAGAAACACCTGCTAAAGCTGAGATACCTATTTGACCAATTTTTTTATCATAATTAGCCGTTAAGTCAGTATTGTTTTCTGTCAAACGACGACTATCTTCATGATAGTCACCATACCAACCAAAGTAGAACCATGGAGTGTAAGTATTTAAGTTTGCACCTGATGGCACTTGTTCAGTTCTTAATTGGCTCCAAGTTGAAATTTGTGAACGTAAATTTAAACTTAATTCACTATTTACTTTATAAGTTGCTTTTACATAGCCATTAATATCTGTTTTGTCATGAGAACGTAACCACTTTTTAGCCATAAACCAAGCACTGTTTTCACGACCATATTCTTGAGCATAAGGAATTAAATTAGCCACCCCTTGAGGTCCTTTATAAATATCTTTTAAATCATTGATATCATAATCAGATGAACCATAAACTTTAAACATATAAATGTATGAGTTTGGGCCATAGTTAACATCAGGTATATTTGGAGAATATTGTTTGTTATAATTCAAACTAGCCTCTAATCTTAATTTTTTAGAAATGTTGTAGCCTCCATTTACAGCTAACGTATATGAATTTAACTTAGTATTAGGAGACATTCCTTTTTGATCCATATTAGAAACTGAAATTCTCACATCAGATTTTTCAGTAGCTCCAGACATTGAAATGTTATTGGTATTAATTATACCAGTTTGCATAAAGTTTTCGAAATTATTAGCCCCTTTCGCTGTCCAAGGTGTTGGGGTTCTAATATTCGCTACTGGATCATAAGGGCTATTGTATTGTTTTACCAATTGTCCTTCAAAACGTGGACCCCATTCTGGTAAACGGTTTTTATTGTCATATAAAACATCAGTACCAGTTCCATCTAATTTAGAGTTATAGCTATATTGATAGTTGGTACCACGACCATAATCAACTTGAGATTGAGGAACAGCGATAAAGCCGTTTTCAAACATTGTGCTTGAATTTACATCAACCTGCCATCCTTTTTTATCTTTAGTACCTCTTTTTGTTGTGATTACAATGGCACCATTTAAACCTCTGAAACCATATAACGCAGAAGCATTCGTTCCTTTTAAAACCGTATAGGTATCTATATCATCTGGAGCAATATTCCATGTATCTGTATTTACGGGTACTCCATCAACTACAAATAATAAATCTTTAGAACCACGTAAAACTATTTCTGGTCTTCCTAACATTTCTGCATTAGCACCTACTGTTAAGCCAGCTACTTTACCAGCTAAAGAGTTGATTGGATTGGCATCTCTTGCTTTAATCAAATCATTACCTTTAATTTCTTGGATTGAATAACCAATTTTTTTTGCTTCTCTTTTAATACCATAAGCAGTCACTACCACATCTGTTAATGCTTTAGTATCTTCTTGTAATGCCAAAGAAAATGCCGACTCATTACGTAAAGTGTAGGTTTGTGCTAAAAAGCCTAATGAAGAAACTTCAACTGTTTTGTCTCCAGCAGCAATGGTAATCTTAAAATTACCTTCGTTGTCTGTTTGAACTGTTTTTTTAGAAGGCATTGCCTTTACTACTGCTCCTGATATACCCAAACCAGTTGTTGTTTGAATTTTACCAGTCACAGTTCTACCCTCTTGAGAATAGACATTAGAAAAAAAGAAGGTTAATAGCGTGACCCACATTAACACTTTCTTGAATAATACTTGCATATGTTAAATTTTGTGCAATTTTAACATGTATAATATTACCGCTGTGTTAATATTAATCATTCTAAAAATAATTAATATTGTGGTAATATTAATTTAACAATTACATAAAATATATTAATAAATAGATTGATCAAAAATGAAAATAAATAATTTAAAAATTAGAAAAGTTATAAAAAATGATATGTTAACTGTATATGAACAAATTTGTTTATTAGAAGATTTTACATTCAATATCAATGAGTTTGAAAAAATATTTATTCGCAATATGAATAATGAAAACATATTATACTACCTTGCCGAAAGCCTTGATGGGGAAGCCTTTGGCTTTATAAGTTGCTACATTCAGCCGTTGCTGCATCACTGTGGAAAAGTGGCAGAAATACAAGAACTTTTTGTTAAACAAGAATTTAGAGGACAAAAAGTTGGTGCGCAATTATTAAAGTTTATTGAGCAAGAATTAGTAGCATTACATTGCATTTCTTTTGAAGTTACAGCACAAAATAAAAGATTAGATACACACGAATTTTATACAAAAATGGGCTTTAATCAATCGCATTTAAAATTTACAAAAACACTTTGATGAAAATAGCTAAACCAATTACATTATTACTTACAACCGTAATTTTTAATACTGCATTTAGTCAAAACTATACGCCCTCTAATGCACATTCCCATAACGATTACGAAAACCCCATACCCTTTTTTACCGCTTATGAGCAAGGATTTGGATCTATAGAAGCAGATATCTTTTATTTTAATGACAGCTTGTTTGTAGGCCATACTTTTGGGGATATTCAAAAGAGAAGAACTCTTCAAGCCTTTTATCTTGAACCGTTAAAAAATAAACTAATTGCAAATCATGGTTATCCTTATGCTGATACTTCAAAGCCATTACAATTACTCATAGATATTAAGACAGATCCCATTAGGACCCTGCAAAAATTAGTAGCACTTCTTGATACCTATTCATCTATCATCAATGCTGGTAAAATTAAAATTGTTATCACAGGTAATAGACCTAAGCCCAATGAGTTTGCTAGCTATCCTAATTATATTTTATTTGACGGCGAACTAAATAAAAATTATGCAGTAACTGAATTAGCTAAAATTGGTTTATTCAGTGCGGACTTTACCAGCTACTCGCATTGGAATGGTAAAGGCATCATGGTAAAAGCGGATCGTGAAAAAATTGACTCTATTATTACAAGCACACATCAGAAAGGTAAAAAAATAAGATTTTGGGCAAGTCCAGATTATTTAAATGCATGGCAACAGTTTATAAAAATGAAGGCAGACTATATCAATACAGATCATATAGAGGCTTTGGCTAAATTTTTAAATGAATGGAATACGACCAATGTGAGTCTGTCAAATAAACAAGCAGTCTATCTACCTAAATACATCAATGATGGCGTTGACCTTCCGGTTACTAAAATAATTTTATTGATTGGAGATGGTTGTAGTTTACCGCAGTGGTATGCAGGCTATACTGCTAATGGCGGGGCATTAACTACTTTTCATTTAAAGCATATTGGATTTTCAAAAACTAGCTCGGCAGATAATTATGTAACAGATTCGGCACCAGGTGCAAGTTCTATTGCAACAGGTGAAAAAATAGAAAATAGACATTTAGGTATTAACCCGAAAGGTGAACCCTTAAAATTAATCACCGATTATTTAGTAAATAAAAATTATAGTGTTGGATTAATAAGTAGCGGAGATGTCTCAGATGCAACCCCCGCAGCCTTCTATGCACATGAAAAAGAAAGAGATAGTTCCATACAGATCATTCAACAATTAAAAAATTCTGGGGTTCAAATTTTAGCAGGTGCTGGCAATGATAAAATAAATAAGATAAGCATTCTACAAAAAAAGCAAGTGGCTGTTTTAAACAATCAACTACTCGATAGCATATTACCCAATTATAAAATCGAACATTCAATCAATGCATTGTCAACCCCTACCAATCATAAAATGTTGGTGATTGATCCACAAGCTGGATTGTCCATGCAAGAAGGAAGGGGCAATTGGTTAAGCAATGCGTTTGAAAAAACAAAAGCTGCTCTTGAATTAAATAAAAGCCAGCAATTTTTTATGATGGTGGAAGCTGCTCAAATTGATTACGGAGGACATGCTAACAATATTGAGTATGTGGTTAAAGAAGTGATTGACTTTGATGCGTTAATTGGCAAAGCAATTCAATATGCAGATGAAAACAAAGGCACTCTTGTTATTATTACTGGTGACCATGAAACCGGTGGGCTCACCCTTCATGATGGAGATTATAAAAAACAAAGCCTTACTGCTCAATTTGCCACCAATGACCATACTGGTATTCCAGTGCCTGTATTTAGCTATGGTTATCAATCTTTCTTATTTGATGGCGTTTACGAAAACACTGAATTGTTTACGAAAATATTAAAGGCCACTCAACCCGTTTCTAAATAAGTAGTTTGCCAAGCTTTGGGTCAAATGATTTAATCTCATGCCGACCATCAAAATTTCATATAAACACACTATCAATCAATCTGTTATGAAAATAAAAATTAAAAATGAAAATAGGTAAACTAGTTAACTTACCTCCTACGAAAACTCAACTAGTAATATAAAATAAATATTCTTGATTAAGATATTGTTAAATTTTTGGTATATTCATATTGATCAATTGTAAATATGTCTGCAAGGTTTAACCATACTGAAAATGATGTTGAATTATTAAGTCGCCTACAAGACGATGATCAATTTGCATTTACTAGTATCTATAATAAGTATTGGGAAAATTTATATGCTGTTGCTTATGCTATTTTAAAGGACAAAGCTATTTGCGAAGACATCATTCAAGATGTATTTATAAATATTTGGAACAAGCGAAAGTCAATTGTGATAAAGGTTTCATTAAAAGCCTATTTAACCGCATCAGTTAAACACGAGGTATTTAGACAACTAAGAAAGAAAATCGAGTCCTTAGAAATTATTGATGATTTATTGATTGATCCGGCCACATCACCACAAGAAAATATAGAGTACAAAGAATTACTTGAACATATAAATTTTGTAGTTAATAAATTATCTACAAAATGCAGAGAGGTATTTATCTTAAGTAGGGAACAAGAACTTAGTCATAAAGAGATAGCGGTACAAAGAAATATATCTACTAAAACAGTCGAAAACCAAATTGGAAAAGCACTGTCTTCCTTTAAAGATTCAATAGGTTATACTATTTGGACATTAATTTTTATAAGTAACTCACTTACATAAGCTTATATCCATTTCGGCTTTTAGATTTTTAAAAATATTTTATAAAAGAATAGGGGGTTAACCTGTTTATTGACTCTAACATATATAAACCTATATTTTGGATAAGAAGACCCTACTCGCCTTTATTGATAGATTTTTAGCTGATCAATCTAATAAGATTGAAAATCAGAAACTTACAGAGTTTTATGATAGTTTCGAAAAGGATGCAGCTGCGCAAAAACATCTAGCAGAAAATCCTGAGTTAAAGAATAAAATTTTTAACAAAATTCAGTTAAGTATCTCAGATACAACCACTAAGGCGCCAGTAAGGCGTTTATTCACTGGTTTTAGAATGGCGGCCGCTATCCTTATTTTGCTTGGGCTTTCTACCCTTACCTATTGGATCTTAAACCCAATGGATAAAAGCAATCAATTGGCAAAATTGACACAACCCAAGAAAGTCGAGGATATGAATCCGGCTAAAAATATTGCCATATTAACCTTAGCCAACAAGTCTAAAATTATGTTAGACGAAACCTCTAGCGGGGAGATTGCAGTAGAAAGCGGTATTAGTATTACTAAAACGCCCAATGGAGACTTAATTTATATAGTAAAGAACTTAGAAAATAATAAAAATAATACGGAGGAAAAATACAACACCATCACTACGCCAAAAGGAGGCAAGTTTAATGTGATATTGCCCGATGGTAGTTTAGTCATGTTAAATGCTGCCTCTTCGCTTACTTATCCAGTTTACTTTAAAAAAAACGAACGCAGTGTGCGCTTTAATGGAGAGGCTTATTTCGAAATTGCTAAAGCCTATGGAAAAGATCATCAACGCATTCCCTTCTTTGTGCATTCTAAAGACCAAGTAGTAGAAGTTTTGGGAACGCATTTTAATATTAATTCTTATGACAATGAAGATTATGTTAAAACAACTTTATTAGAAGGGTCAGTAAAAATTATTAAAACGGAGTCACCTATTGCTGCTAAATTTTTAGTGCCAGGTCAACAAGCATTAACAAAAGTTGGATTAGAAACTAAAATTGTAAAAGCGGATGCTCAACAAACTATCGCTTGGAAAGAAGGTTATTTTATGTTCAAAAATTCAAACATTAAAGAAATCGCTAACGAGCTAGAACGATGGTACGATGTAGATATTGAATATTCAGAAGATATTGCCTTTGATAATATCACTGGATACATTTCAAGAAATGTGAAAATTTCAAATGTATTAAGAATGTTAGAGCTCAGCGGCATTGTGAACTATGAAATAAAAGGCAGAAAAATAATATTAAAAACCTCATAAAAATATTTTACTTAAGAATACTTCTTAAGTAAACGCAACCAAAATACATAAATATGAAAAAATCACTATTCCATTCATTGGGAAGTTTTGGGCAAAAGCAACTCAATGAAAACAACTCCAACAAAAAAATGAAAACTTCATTTAATTTTTTGAGAGTGAGTCAATTATTGCTTTTAGTCTTACTAACTTTTTTCACTAAAGTAAATGCTGCTAGTACAAATCAGTATGTTACTTTAAATGAAAAAAATGTTAGTCTAGAAAAAGTACTACTTCAGATCAGATCTCAAACCGGCTATGACTTTATTTACAATGCCCGATTGTTAAAGGACTCAAAGCCAGTAACTATTGTTGTACAAAATGAATTTTTTAAGAAAGTATTAGAAGATGCGCTAAAAGATCAGCCATTAACTTATACTATTATTGAAAACACAATAGTGTTAAAAAAAGTGGATAAAATAAAAATTACTGCTGAGCCTAATTTGTTTAATGTGCCTTCAAATATTAAACAAGTAGAAGCCAACTCAATAGTCATTGAAAATAAAGCCGAAAATAAAACTGCCATGTTAGCTGCTAAAGGGGCTATTGCAGGTCAGGTAACTGATACTAAAGGTGATCCTTTGGCAGGTGTTAGCATTATGATTAAAGGAACACAAATTGGAACCAACACCGATGCTAGTGGTAATTACAGTATCAATACACAAGACAATGTTACTTTAGTATTTAGCTATGTTGGTTATGTAAGCCAAGAAATTGCACCAGGAAATAAAGCTACTATCAATGTAAAATTGGCCGAATCAAATATTGCATTAAATGAAGTGGTAGTAACCGCTTTTGGTGTAAATAAAAACAGAAGAGGCTTAGGTTACGCTGTTCAAGAAGTGGGGGGAAAGGATTTTACAGAGGGAAGAATGAACAATATAGCGAGTGCTTTATCTGGAAAAATTGCTGGTGTAGATGCGGTTCAAACCAATGCAGGAGCTGGCGCATCTAGTAGAGTAACTATTAGAGGTAATACTTCATTAAATGGTAACCAACAACCATTGTATGTAGTGGATGGGATGCCCATTGATAACCAAAACAGAGGACCTGTTACATCTTCAACTCAGTTAAACGTAGATAGAGGTGATGGAATTTCAAGTATCAACCCAGACGATATTGCTTCTATATCTGTATTAAAAGGAGGTGCTGCTGCTGCCTTGTATGGTAGTCAAGCGGCAAATGGGGTTGTCTTAATTACCACTAAAAAAGGTATCGTTCAAAAAGGAATAGGCGTTGAATACACCACCGATATGAATCAAGGTACACCGTATATATTCCCTAACTTTCAATACGAATATGGTCAAGGTAACGATGGTGTTAAGCCAGCAACTGCTGCTGCTGCTTTGAGTTCTGGTCGTTTGTCTTATGGTGCTAAAATGGACGGAAGTTCCGTAATGCAATTTGACGGAGTAGCCAGACCTTATTCACCAGTAAATGTGAAAGACAATATTTTGAATTTTTATCAACCTAGTCAAAATATTTTAAATAGCGTTTCATTAAGTGCTGGTACCAACAAATTAGCGATGAGGTTTTCTTTGAGTGATTTACGTGCACAAGATCAACAACCCAATTCTGAATTCTTCAGAAAGACGATTAACTTAAATGTGAGAGCTAAAATGGGCAAAAACGATTTCATCACTTTAGAAAATAGTGTTCAATACAATATTGTAAAAGGGGTCAATAGACCTAACGTTGGATACGCCGAATTAAATGCTGCATGGCCAGTTTATTTAGCAGCCAATGTGGTGGATGTAAGAAATATGAGGGGTACCGATCCTGATAGACCAGGTATCAATGCAGTAACAGGTAGAGAATTAGAATGGAATCCAGTTCCTGCAGCGGTGAACCCTTATTACCTTGCTTATCAAGTGCGCAACCAAGATGATCAATTAAGATTAATTGGAAGATCTAGTATTCAAATTAATATTTTAAAGAATTTATTTTTCAAAGGTACCGTAGCTAGAAACCAAATCAATTATACAGAATCTAACTACGTTCCTAATACAGATGCTTTTACACCACTTGGATATTATAGATCAGGTAAAGAGCAATCAGACAAAACCACTTTCCAAGGTATTATCAATTACAACGATAGATTTTACCATGATAAGATTGGTTTGAATGTAATGGCTGGTGGTAACCAAGAAAAAAATACTTATAGCAGCAACACTGCCAATGGTACACAATGGATTGTTCCAAATTTATACAGTATCACCAATTTGGTGAACAGAGATTTAGCCAACTCAAGTTCATTGTCTTTATCTGGTATCGCTTCTGATGGAACCAATTCCGTATTCAGTGAAGCGAATATTGATTATGATAATGTATTCTTCTTAACTATGACAGGAAGAAATGATTGGTTCTCGGTATTAAATCCTGGCTTTAACTCTATCTTCTATCCATCTATCGGGGGTAGTTTTATTTTATCTGATGTAGTTAAAATGCCAAAGATTATTAACTATGCAAAATTAAGATCATCATGGGCAGAAGTAGGAAGTGCTACCGTAAATGCGGGTAGTATCAATCAAATCTATACCATTAGTACTTTAAACGCCTATGGTTTACCAATGTTAAGTAATCCAAATATTTTACCTAACCCTAATATCAGACCTATCACTGCCACTACTATTGAAGGTGGTTTTGAATTAAGAATGTTGGATAGCAGATTAGGATTTGATGTAAACTATTATGAAAGAAAAACAAAAAATGATATCCTATCTCCACCCATATCTAACGCAACAGGTTATACAGCGGGACCTCAAAACATGGGATTAATTATGAATAAAGGATGGGAAGTAACTGTAAGCGGTACGCCAATTAGAAAAAAGGATTTTGTTTGGAATGTGGGTTACAACTTTAGTTACAATGAAAGTAAAATTCTTGAATTGGCACCAGGTATTGATGTGTTAACCTTAGGTAATGCGATTGGTGGACCAACTATCATCAATGCAGTGGGTCTTCCTTATTCAACAGTGCGAGCTTACGTAATGAAGAAAGATGCCAATGGAGTTCAAATATTTAATGCGGCTACAGGGTATCAAGATAGAGAGTTAAAAGACTTAGGCGTTGGAAATCCTCCTTACCTAATGGGATTAAGCAATACATTCACCTACAAAAAATTTAGTTTAACCATTGATATTGATTCTAAATTCGGTGCTGTAGGTTATAGTAACTTAATGCAATATGCAACTAGATTTGGTTTAACACCTATTACCTTACCTGGTAGAGATGCAGGTCCATCAGGTTTAACTGTGACTGGTGTCGATCAAAAAGGAAATGCATACACAAAGCAATGGGCACAAGTTGATTTGGATACCTACTACAATAACGTAGGTAGTGCTTATCCAGGACAATTTGTATACAATACTGATTTCGTAAAATTGAGAAGAATGGTTATTAGATACAATCTTCCAACTAACACACTTAAGTTTATGAAAGTTCAATCAGCTTCTATTGGTATTACAGGTTTAAACTTAGCCATTCTTTATCAAGACAAACGAGTTAAAGATGCAGGTATAGATCCTGAAATGCAACAGACTGTTGGTAATGCGCAAGGTAGTCAGGGTGTCGCGATGCCTACTACCAGAAATATTGGCTTTACCTTGAATTTAAAATTCTAATCATAAAAATTTAAGAAAATGAAAAATATATTTACCAAAATCACATATGCAACAGGACTGATAGTTTTGTTATCCTGTATGCATTCTTGTAAAAAGGGTAGCTTAACTGATCTAAATGTGAATCCAGATGCGATTACCTATTTAGTTGCAGACTATTCTTTTACTTCAGCGGCCATTGGTAGTGTACCTGGTCAAAATTACACAGCATTAGGACAGGGCTTGCAATACTTTAGTTCTTACAAGGAAGTACCTGCAGCTGGAGATAAGTTTTATAATTTTAACGGAACCGCAGGCACTTTTGCGATCTATAACAATCAATGGAATAGATTGCTTCAATTAGAAAATAAATTAACTGGTGCAGACAACGTTAATAAAAGAGCAGCTTGTGAAATATTAAGAATATTGGCTTTCCATCAACAAACAGATTTGATGGGAGACATGCCTTATACAGAAGCCATGCAAGGATTAAGCAATTTGAAACCAAAATACGATACACAAAAAAGTATTTACTTGGCCATGCTTACTCAGCTAGAGGCAGCATTAACTTCTATGGATGCAGCCAAACCAAATGTGTTTGGAACAGCCGATCCTTATTTTAAAGGCGATGTGGCTAAGTGGAAAAAATTTGGTTACACTTTAATGTTGCGTTTAGGCATGAGAATGTCTGATGTGGAAACTGCTACAGCAAAAACTTGGGTAGAAAAAGCAGTAGCAGGTGGAGTGATGAAAGATTTCGCAGACATCGCTTATATTAAATTTGCAAACGTATCTGGACAAACCAATCCAAGAGTTCAATTTATGTTTGATGGTAACTACAATAGCCCAGGTGGAGACAATGTGGAAGGTGGAAAATGGTCAGCCACATTTATTGATTATTTAAAGTCAACCGGCGATCCAAGATTACCAGTTGTTTCAGTAGTATGGGTTCCATCAGGTACCACTTATGTTCCAAATAATACACCAGCAACTCAACGTGGTATGGTAAGTGGAAGTATCAATACTAAACCATCCGACTTTGATACTTATTCAGAGCCCTCTTTATTATACTTAAATCTTGCTTCTCCTATCATTACTATGGCACCATCTGAAGCCTATTTATTATTGGCTGAAGCGGCTTTAAAAGGCTATTCAGTAGGAACCACTGCCGAAGCTGCGTATAACAATGGAGTGAGAGCTGCTATGGCACAATGGGCATTATGGCCAACTACAGGTATCCATTCTGGTGTGATTGCCACCTCAGCTGTGGATGCTTATTTAGCGGCTAATCCTTATTTAACAGCTGGAACGGCTGATCAACAATTAGAGCAAATTGCTACTCAAAAATGGGTATCAATGCTTGGGGATGATTATGAAGTATATTCAAGTTGGAGAAAAAATAAATACCCAGTATTCAATTATGCGAATTGGAAGTTAGCAAGTGGTGCATTGGTTTCTTATCCAGGTAATGTGACTGCAGGAAAAATGTGGAGAAGATTCTCTTTACCAACAGATGAGCGAAACGTAAACACTGCTAACTACAATGATGCCATTAAGAGACAAAATTTCTCTGATGAAACTGTTGATTTACTTCAAGGTAGAATGTGGTGGGATGTGGGACCAAAAACTGGTCAAAAAAATTAACCACAAAATTCTTATATTTAGATTAGTAAAAATATTCTAAATTTAGAAAAGAAGGATTTAGTGTATACTAAATCCTTCTTTTTATTTATCACCAATAAAAAATAACAAAATGAAAAGAAGAGACTTATTAAAATATGCAACCGTACTCCCTATTGGAGCCGGCATTGCATCTTCCTTGATACCATCAGAGGCGGTAGCAAAAGCAACTGGTGCAAAAAGAGACCTGATTAAAGAATTAGGCTTACGCAGTTTTATCAATGCAGCTGGCACTTATACAGCCATGACAGCCTCTCTAATGCATGATGAAGTAATTGAAACCATTAAAGAAGCAGGAAAACATTTTGTCATGCTAGATGAAGTGCAGGACAAAGTGGGTGAAAAAATAGCAGAACTATGTCATGCCGAAGCGGCTACCGTTACTGCAGGATGTTGGAGTGCACTGGTATTAGGTACTGCAGGGGTGCTAACAGGAATGGACATGAAAAAAGTAGCACAACTTCCTAATGTCACAGGTATGAAATCCGAAGTGATTGTACAAAAAGGACACAATATTGGCTATGTACACGCGCTTACTAATACAGGCGCAAGCATTGTTGAAATTGAAACAGTGGATGAATTAGAAAAAGCAATCAATGACAAAACTGCAATGATGTGGTTTTTAAATAGCTATGCTCCTTTTGGAAAAATCATGCATGAAGAGTGGATAGCTATTGCAAAAAAACATAAGATACCAACCATGATTGATATGGCTGCAGATGTACCGCCAGCAAGCAATTTATGGAAGTACAACGAATTAGGTTTTGACTTGGTTTGTGTATCGGGTGGTAAAGCCATGAAAGGCCCTCAAAGTGCTGGAATCTTAATGGGTAAAAAAGAATTAATTGCAGCAGCTCGTTTAAGTGCTCCACCAAGAGGTGGCAATATTGGAAGAGGAATGAAAGTGAATAAGGAAGAAATCTTAGGTATGTATGTAGCAGTTGAAAAATACATCAATATGGACCATGATGCAGAGTTAAAAGCATGGGAAGCAAAAATTGAGGTGATTAAATCTGCAGCTACTTCTGTCAATGGAGTCATTACCGAAGTAACAGTTCCTCCTATTGCCAACCATACTCCTACACTATCTATTACTTGGGATGCAGCAAAAGTAAAAATTACCAATAAAGATTTAATTTTAAAACTAAGAAACGGATCTCCTTCTATTGAAGTGATGCCTAATACTACTGGAGTAAATATCACTGTGTTCATGTTAAAAGATGGAGAGGAAAAAATTGTTTCAAAACGTATTAAAGAAGAACTTGCATTAGCAGCTTCATAAAATTTTAAAAAATAATAAAATGAGAAAATACTTATTACTATTAGTTGCGTTTTTTGTAGTGGCCTCTAGTGTACAAGCACAAGTATACAGTTTAGTGATTAAAGGGGGTCAAGTGATTGATCCTAAAAATGGCATCAACGAAGTGATGGATGTAGCTTTGTTAGATGGTAAGATAGCAAGCATTGCAAAAAACATTGATGCCACGAGTGCCAAACAAGTGATTAATGCAAAAGGTTTTATGGTCGTGCCAGGATTGATTGATATACATGGACACGTTTTTGCAGGTACCCAACCCGACCATGCTTTAAGCGACGGCAATAGTGCCTTAATGCCAGATGGCTATACTTTTAGAGTAGGTGTTACCACTATTGTAGATTGCGGAGGTGCAGGATGGAAAAGCTTTCCAACGTTTAAGAAAAATGTAATTGATGTAGCACAAACAAGAGTGTTGTCTTTCTTAAATATTGTTGGAGAAGGAATGCGTGGTGGTGCTTATGAACAAGATCCAAGAGATATGGATCCTAAAATGGCTGCCTATGTTGCTAAGCAAAATAAAAAAGATATTGTTGGTTTTAAAGTGGCGCATTTTGAAAATGCAGAATGGACGCCAGAAGACAATGCGGTAGCGGCTGGTAAATTAGCAAATTTGCCAGTAATTGTAGATTTTGGTGGAGATGATACGCATGCCCCCTTATCTATTGAAGAATTGTTTTTCAAACATTTAAGACCAGGCGATATCTATACCCATACTTTTACAGAATTGCAAAGAAGAGATCCAATTGTTGATCTTACAACACGTCAATTGAAACCATTTATAAAAGATGCCCAAGCAAGAGGTATCATTTTTGATGTAGGGTTTGGTGGTGGAAGCTTTGCTTTTAATCAAGCATTGCCGGCCATTAAAGCAGGATTTTTTCCTAATACCATCAGTACCGATTTGCATACAGGAAGCATGAATGGTGCCATGAAAGACATGTTAAATGTGATGTCTATTTTCATGACCATGGGTATGGATGTGCCAGCTATCATACAAGCAAGTACTTGGTCTCCAGCCAAAGTGATTAAAAGAGAAGAATTAGGTAATTTATCCGTAGGCAGTGGCGCAGATATTGCTATTATAGGCATACGTGATGGAAATTTTGGATTCTTCGACATTCTTGGATACAAAGTAGAAGGAAAGCGAAAATTTGAGTGTCAGGCCACCATTAGAAATGGCAGAGTGGTGTATGACTTAAATGGTTTAACTAGCCCTATAAATCTAGCTAAAAAATAAGAAAAATAAAGTAGATTGCTGTTACTATGAAGGTTGAAAATATACTATGTTGCGATTGGGGAACTAGTTCCTTTCGGTTAAGATTATTGAATTTGAAAGGAGAAGTAATAGCGGAGACAAAAAGTGATCAAGGAGTTTTGGCAACACATGGATTATGGGAAAAGCTAGAAGGGGGAAATGCGACAAAAAAGTTTGAATTTTATTTAGCTTATATAAGAAACAGAATGGCATCATTACAATGTAATGATGCCATTGATGTTTTAAACCTACCTATCGTAATTTCTGGGATGGCTAGTTCTAGTATTGGGATGAAAAATTTACCTTATACCCAACTACCTTTTAATTTAAATGGATCTGTAGGCTATGAAGTGATAGAGGATGAAAATAAAATTCCAATCTTATTGGTAACTGGAGTAGCCTCCGATGAAGATATCATGCGAGGTGAAGAAACACAAACAATGGGCTTATTTCATTTACCTACTATACAAGCTATACTTCCAAGTAAAGGGCTTTATATATTGCCAGGTACTCATTCAAAGCATATAGAAATAGAGAATGGGTTAATGGTAAATTTTAAAACTTTTATTACAGGAGAACTTTTTCAACTATTGCAAGCAGAGGGTACTATTTCAAAGTCAATCATAGCAAGCAAAGACGATACTATTAATGATTTAAAATATGCTATGGCTTTTGATAAAGGAGTGATGCAATCTAAAACTGGTTTATTGCAAAATGAGTTATTTAAAATAAGAGCAAATGATATTTTAAATAATTTAACTAAGGAAGAGAATTATTATTATTTAAGTGGCTTATTAATTGGGAACGAATTAGCTTATTTAGCTACAGGTGAAAAATTAAAAAATAAGATAGTGATTGGTGCAAGTGAACAGTTAGCCAGTTATTATAAACAAGCCTTAATCACTTTAGGATTAGAAGCAGATAGTATCATTATAGAATCGGCTCAGTTTGAAAAAGCAACCGCAATGGGTCAATTGGCTGTGTACAAACATTATGCTCAAATAAAATAAAGATGGAAAAGCAAATATTTTCTTGGGAACTATTTAATAAAATGCCCCTCATTGGCATCATTAGAAACCTAAGCATCGAAGAAATAAAGTATGCAATGGAGGTATTTTTAGAAGCTGGCTTTATCAATGTAGAGGTAACTTTAAATACAGACAGCGCTTCGGAAGCCATTAAGTATATGGTACAACAATATGCAGGAAAAATCAATATAGGCGCAGGAACTGTTTGCACAGTTAGTGATTTAGAAATAGCAACTAAGGCAGGGGCTCAGTTTATAGTAAGTCCTATCGTCAATAAAGAAGTGATTGTAAAAAGTACAAGTTTGGGCATTCCGATTTTCCCTGGCGCTTTCACACCTACTGAAATCTATGATGCCTGGTCATTAGGAGCACCCATGATAAAAGTATACCCAGCAGGATCATTAGGGCCAGACTATATTGCTAGTGTTTTATCACCATTGAATTCCATCAAACTATTGCCTACAGGTGGTGTGAACCTAAGTAATGCAAAAGCCTTTATGAAGGCGGGCGCTATAGGCCTAGGGGTAGGTGGTGAATTCTTTAATAAAAAAATAATTGAAAGTAGAGATCGAAATAATTTGTTAGCTCATTTTAATTTATTTAAAAAAGAATTGGGAAAGAGTTAATTAAAAACAGAATGGAATGAAAAAAATAAAAAACTATAGATGGCTTATTCTTGCTTTATTATTTATAGCCACCTGTATTAATTATTTGGATCGTCAAATTATAGGCTTACTCAAACCTTATTTAGAAAAAGAGTTTAGTTGGACTGAAACAGATTTTTCACATATCGTCATGGCCTTTACAGCAGCCTATGCCCTTGGCCTATTAGTAATGGGGGGAATGATTGATAAATTAGGAACAAAAATTGGCTACAGTGTATCAGTAATAGTATGGAGTACTGCCGCGATGTTTCATGCCATAGCAAAATCTGTTTTTGGATTTAGCGTTGCAAGGGTTTTTTTAGGATTGGGTGAAGCGGGACATTTTCCTGCTGCAGTAAAAACAGTGGCAGAATGGTTTCCCAAAAAAGAGCGTGCCTTAGCTACTGGTATTTTTAATGCAGGCACTAGTGTGGGGGTAGTCATCGCATTGCTATTGACCCCTTATATCTTTGCACATTATGGATGGCAAAATGTATTTTGGATAACAGGTTCACTTGGTTTTGTTTGGCTAATTGCGTGGTTGTATTTTTATGAGGTACCAAGCAAACAAAATAAGTTAACTCCAGCCGAATTGGCTTATATCGAATCAGATGCAACAGCCAACCCAACTGTAAAACAAAATATCCCTTGGCGTAGGTTATTTTATTACAAACAAACCTGGGCCTATGTGACAGGTAAATTTTTAATTGACCCTATCTATTGGTTTTTTCTTTTTTGGTTGCCCTCCTATTTCTCAAGCACTTTTAATTTAGATTTAAAAAAGCCAAGCTTAGAATTGATGATTATTTATGGTGCTACTACCATTGGAAGTATATTAGGAGGCTATTTTTCATCGGTGTTGGTAAAACGAGGTTGGCCAGTCATCAAAGCGCGTAAAACAGTTTTATTTATTTTTGCTGCCATTGAATTATCAATACTTAGTGCCCAATACATATCAAATGTTTGGATGGCTGTAGTACTTATAAGCACTGTGGTAGCGGTTCATCAAGCCTGGGCCACGAATATATTTACCATGGCCTCAGATATGTTTCCAAAGCAATCTGTAAGTTCTGTAGTAGGAATAGGTGGTATGGCAGGCGCTATTGGAGGCATCTTATTTCCCATTTTTATAGGCTATGTTTTAGATAGCTATAAGTTAGCAGGAAATATAACAGCAGGATATAATTTAATTTTTACCATTTGTGGCTTCACTTATTTAACAGCATGGTTGATTATTCATTTATTAACTAGAAATACGAAACCAATCGAAAATATTTAACTTATGAAAAGAAGATCCATTTTAAAAGGACTTACGCTAGCCCCTTTAGCCATTGGTGCTAGCTCGATTAAATCAATCGCTGCAACAGTTTCTTTCAATGAAAATAATTTATTAAATGAATTAGGCGTTCGCACTTTTATTAATGCCGCAGGCACGCTAACTTATATGAGTGGAAGTTTGATGCATCCCGAAGTAGTAAAAACAATTAAAGATTCTTCTACTCATTTTTGTATGATGGACGAACTTCAGGATAAAGTAGGTGAAAATATTGCCACTATGGTACATTCCGAAGCTGCTACGGTTACTTCGGGTGCATTTTCGGCCATGACCCTAGGATTAGCAGGTATCTTAACGGGAAATGATTTAAAAAAAGTAGAACAACTACCTCATTTAGTTGGCACGGGTATGAAGTCGGAAGTGATTTGTCAAAAATCACACGACGAAAGGTACAATCATGCTTTTTTAAATACTGGATGTGCTATTGTAACAGTAGAAACTTTAGAGGAATTAGAAAAAGCGATTAATGAAAAAACTGCGATGTTACATTTTTTAAATATTGCTGCAGATAAAGGAAAAATAAATCATGCAGATTGGTTGGCAGTGGGAAAAAAATACAATATCCCAGTATCCATTGATATCGCAGCAGATGTGCCACCTGTATCCAATATTTGGAAATTTAATGATATGGGATTTGACTTAGTGTTTTTATCTGGGGGGAAAGCAATAAGAGGCCCACAAAGTGCAGGCTTATTAATGGGACGTAAAAATATAATTGAAGCAGCAAGATTAAGTGCGCCGCCAAGAGGATTCAATGTAGGACGTGCACACAAAGTAAATAAAGAGGAAATTTTAGGCATGTATGTTGCTTTAAAAAAATACATCGCAACCGATCATGAAAAAGAATGGAGCCAGTGGGAATCAGAAATAAATTTTATTGAAAACGAAGTAAAAAATATTAAAGGCATCAGTACTAAAATTATCATTCCAACCTTAGGTAATATTACACCCAACCTAATCATTAGCTGGGACCCAGCTTATATTCAATTAACAGGTAAAGATTTAAGAGAAAATCTACGTAATGGAAATCCTTCTATTGAAGCTGGATTTGCTGGTCTACCATTGTATCCCAATCAAGCAGGATCAGAATCAATAGATCCTAAAATAGCTGCAACCTTAAAAGGAGAAAATAGAGTAACGATAACAGTTTGGATGTTACAGCAAGGAGAATATAAAATCGTAGGAAAAAAATTAAAAGAGGCATTTACTAATGCCTTGGTTTAATTTTTAGATTTAATATACTGCTCTCTCATCACTTTAGCTGTTTTATGATCACCGGTATGGCTCCAACCAGGAGGCATAAAAATATATAGAAACTTGTTTAGTATACCCGGCGCTTGGTAAATGTCTTTACTTAATGCAACAAATTCCCCAAAATAAGCATCTAAAAAACTATTGGGTTGCATAGGACGCGTAATGCCATATTCAACAGTTATATCAAATTCTTCTTTTTGGTAAGTTTTAAAAACCTTATCCCAAATATTTAAAAGATTACAAAAATTGGTATCCATATACAATGGATTTCTAGCATGGTGTACTCTGTGATGAGAAGGTGTTAAGATAAAATTGCCTAAGAAACCCAATCTTGCATTTTTAATGACAGTATCGCCAATATGAATAAAAGAACCCCAGGTACCATCTATAAACATAATTACAAAAAGCATAGGAGGTGGTACGCCAGCCAATATACAAATAGAAGTTCTAATGATATCGGCATAAGGTCCTTCTAAAAAAAAGTGAGACCAAGAAATAGCCAGGTGCATACTTTCGGGCGCATGATGTGTTGAATGCAAGCACCAAAACAACCTTACTTTATGGCCTAAATAATGGTAAATAAAATGCGCAAATTCCCAGATGATATAACCATAAATTAACCAATACCAAGTGAATTCAATATGTAGAATGGCATATTTTTCAAATAACCCTATACATATAATTGACATCCCAATTGAAATATATCTGCCAATAATGGAATTAAGTACATAGGTAAAGAAAGGAATTTTATAATTAACAACATGAAACTTTCTGTACAATAACCCTCTAACAAGTTCCAATATTAATACAATGGGTAAGATGGGCTGAATCACACTTGTAATGCCTTTATAGGTAAGCAAAGAGTTATAGTTACCTTCTTTAATGAGGTTGATTAAACCATCCATACCAAAGAAACCTTTGATTTGCTCATACACAATGTTGAAAAATTCCATACTTCTATTTTTTAATGAAAAATTATAGCCGCGAATACAAGAACAAATTACAAAATAATAATTAATTCCTAAAATCAATATTATTGAATACAGATAATCTTATTACATCCATATTAGAATAACTATTTTTAACGTTGAGTTGCTGAAAAACATTGGTATAGCCCACTTGTAAAATATTGTCTTTATTTAAGAAATAATAAAAACCTAGTGATAGTCTATTTTGATCAAACGTATTGTACACAATATTTTTTCCAGCGTTGAAATATATTTCATTGGAAGCAATAAAAGATAAGCTGCCTTTTTGATATTTATGTTTGGTTAAAGGAAACTGTTTTAAAATATAATACCTAAGACGATAAGTTAAATCATAATTAGAAGAAGGCGCATCATTGAAGGCAGTTTGCTTAAATCGTTCTTCGAGGCGCAACCATTGCAGCGTTTTAGCATGATCAGTTTCGGTATTTAGTTGTACCATTTCCCATGGTCGATACTCATTAAGGTGATAGGACGTACCCGGTGAATGAACTTGATTGATATAAGTAAAAGCGCCTACTAATTTTAAATTATTCTTTGTATAATAAGTAACCCCTAATGAAGATTCTGAAGCATAAAATGATTTGTAATAACCATCCGTTAATTTTAGCTGAACCCCGGCCCAAGAACCCCAATTTTTATTGTATCTATTTTGATTTAAATAATCAAACCAAGTTTGTTGTCCATATTGCACTTTAGTTGTTTGTGCTTGAACAAGAACGAGGGAATTTACTAGCAATAAAAGTAGAAAAAATCTAAAGCGCATAGGTTTAAAAAACGCTAAATTAAGACTATTTAGATGAATTATTAATCTCAGCTTGGCATAAATAAAATCAGCTAAATAATTAGTGATTCCTAACCATTTAGCTGATCTATAATTTAATACCTAACAAAAACTAGTTATTTCCCAACCACTTTGTATTTTAAGGTATTGTTCTCTATAAATTCTTCAAAAAAGATATTGTTACTAGAAACAAAATATTTTCGATTATTAACTATGACAGCTTTGCAATCTGAAGGTAAAGCATCTACAATATCTCCAATATTTAAAGGTGTCGCTGGAACTATAGTAGTTGAAGCGGAAGCCGATATGCCCCCATTTTGAACACCATTGTTTTGAACTGCTGCTTGTTGATTAGTTTCATTGGTATTTAAAACACCATTTAAACCAGCTATCAAATACCAAATGGTACCATCGTCTTTGACATATTCTTTATAATAAGTGCCATTGTATTCAAAATACTTTTCGTTGTTCACCACCACTACTTTGGCTTCTTTTGGAATTCTTGGAACGCTTGCTCCAACAGGTGCTTGTACTACTTCATACTGATTCTCTTTTTGACGATAGTAAATACCACTGTGGTAGTAATAAGGAAAGCCTCCATAATTGAAGCCCCAATAGCCATAAGGTAAAGACCCTATGGAAATACCGAATGGAGGAAAAATGCTGCCATAGTAGCCGCCATAATAGCCATAAAATAGGCCGTCATAAAAATAATAAGGATAGCCGCCATAGCTTAACCTCATAAATGATCTTGGAATGCTTCTGTACATTCTTCCACCAGCGATGCCCAAATGAACGCCTCCACCTCCAACACCCACGCTCATTGAAGATCTAACGCCAACACTATTTGAAGCACGAAAATTGCCACCACCACTAAACCCTCTAGCATAGCCGCCAGAAAAGCCACCTCCACCAAAACCACTACCTCGTCCGAATCCTCCGCCACCGCCTCGGCCTCCTCTTTGGGCTTCTACCATAGAACTGCTTAAAGTAACCATCAATAAAGTGGCTACTACTGGAAAGAGCATTTTGATTTTTATCATACTAGTCTATTTTAAGATTTTATCAATCAATTTACAATTATTAGATGCCAGATTGGATCAAAAGTTTAAAGTTAGACCCCAAAAAACAAAGTTAAATAATTTAAAAAATGTTAAAATAAATTTTTGAGGGATTTAAGTACATCTTAAGTAAAAATTTAACAATATTTAGCACTTTTGGCTGCTTCTGATACCCCTTAAATAGACTCCATTTTAAAGCAAAGCGGTCTATATTTGCAGTATGGGGCAAAAAAAATTAATCAAATTTGCGGCAATCAAAACCTATGAGAATGTATTGGAATATCCACAGGGTATGCCTGGCAAATGGAATGCCTTTTTTGAAAAACTTCACACCGGACCCTACCCCATTTCTTTGGACATTCTTGAAGTTAAAACTAATAAAAGTCCTAAAAACACAACCACTAGTAAACCCCTAACATTGGAGCTAGCCTGTGGGCGTGGTGAATACGCGGTAGGTTTATCGCGACTATTTCCAGCACAAAATTTTCTAGGACTAGACATCAAAGGCAATCGAATTTGGAAAGGGGCGAGTATTGCCAATAAGGATGCCATAAAAAATGTAGCATTTGTAAGAACACAGATCGAACAATGCATTCAATATTTTGCCAAAGAGGAAGTCAATGAAATATGGATTACGTTTCCCGATCCTCAATTAAGATTGTCCAAGGCCAAAAAAAGATTAACGCATCCTCAGTTTTTAAGACTTTACCAGCAGTTCCTGCAACCAGGTGGGATCGTACATTTAAAAACAGATAGTCCTAATTTATACTTATTTACTAAAACAGTTATTGAGCTGTATGGCCTTACCCTACTTACTGCTACGGATGATGTGTATGGAAGCGCTTTTATGCAATCAGATAAATGGGACCCTCGATGCGCCATTAAAACTTATTATGAAGGCTTGAATATAGCAAGTAGTAATCGCATCCATTATATTCAATTTCAAATTGACAAAGAATTGCCAAAGGATAAGGATGAAACTCTTAAAGAAATGATTGCCGAGTTTGAAGTAACTGAAACTCATGATGCAAAAAGGGAAAGAGGCATTAAAGCAAATGAAAAATAAATGATTGAAGGCCTAGAATATTATATTGATGTAGATGGTAAATATGTATTTACCGAATTATACCATAAGCAAAGAGGCCATTGCTGTGGCAATGCATGTAGACATTGTCCATTTCATTACGAAGCTGTGCCAGAGCCAGTAAGAACTAGATTATTACTTTTAAAAGAATTAAGTAAAAATAAAAGTCCTAATGCAATACACACCAAAGACTAAAGATTTTTTTCAAAATGTATTTGATGTAGTACGACTTATTCCTAAAGGACGGGTGACAAGCTATGGCGCTATTGCAAAATATTTAGGAACAGGTGGGAGTTCGCGAATGGTGGGTTGGGCCATGAATGCATCGCATGGCGTCAAACCAAAAGTACCTGCGCATCGAGTAGTGAACAGAAATGGAATGTTAAGTGGGAAAGCACATTTTGAAACTCCTACCACCATGCAAACGCTTTTAGAAAAGGAAAAAATAAAAGTGAAAAACGAAACCATTATAGATTTCGAAAAATATTTCTGGGACCCGATAAATGAATTAGGTCTTTAATAACGTAAAAACTGCTAATTACCGCCTAGCTATACTAACCTAACTATAATAAGGCTTAATCATCATGTAAACCAAGGGGCCTGTCACAGCTACATAAAACCAAATAGGCCACATTCTTTTTGCTTTTCTCTTATGATCGGCAAATTCTCCAGTTAATCCACGGTAAGCAGTGAATAATATAAAAGGCAAACTAGTAGCTGCTAATATGATATGTGTCGCTAATAATATAAAATACATACCTCTTGTATTGCCCACTACTGCTAGTTCGGCAACACTTACAATGCCATCATGATCGGTATCACCAAACTTAGTTTCGCCTGCAAATAAATGATGGGCGATATAACTTACTAAAAAAAGTACCGATAATAAAAGCGCCGTTAACATTATATTTTTATGCGCTACATATTTTTTTTGTTTCACTGCCACCAATGCAGCTATTAATAAAACAGCTACCGTCGCGTTTAATAAAGCATTCACCAATGCAAAAATATGTTTATCAAAAGGCAAGTCAACTACTAATGTAAATTTGCTTAAAAAAGTAACGGCCACTAGTACTACTATCGAAAATATACCAATCAACCATTTTGCTTGTTGGTCATTCTTTTTTATTACAGGAGCTAACATAATTTATTATTATTTTTTATTAAACTTTGTATTAAAATAATACACAAAACCACTCACCATCAATACAATCAATAACCACAACCAGCTAAGGTCTATAATTTGTTGGAACACTTCGTTTTTCTTAGTCTTGTCTTTTTCCAACATTAAATAGCCTACATCCTTAGCTAACTTTAATAGAGAAGCGGAATCTAAACCACCATAGTATCCGCGTACCTGCATTTTTTTATCAATTAAAATAAAACGACTGGTATGTACAAAATCAGGGCTAATGGGTTCTTGACTAAATTTATCTACTTTTAATTCTTCAAAAGCAAATTTATAAATTGAATCTCGATTACCTGTTAGCAACCACCAATTGTCCGAAACCACACCCATCTTATTCGCGTAGGCTCTTAATACTGGAACACTATCTCGCACTGGATCTACACTGATAGACATAAACTGAACAATGCTTGTATCAATTCTATTTCTAACATCTCCTCCCTTTGAAAAAGAAGCTTGCAACTTACTCATGTTATTTGTAAGCTTTGGACAAATGCTACCGCAACTCGTAAAGAATAAATCAAGAATAATTATTTTACCTTGTTGATCATAAATTGAAACGGAATCGCCCAATTGATTCACTAAATGTATATTCTTGGTTTTATGCCAAACACTGTCTGATTTTTGCTTGCCGTCTACTACTTGCTCTATAACTGTATCTAGTAAGTAATGACGAGGCATGGCTACTGCATTTTCACTAGCAGATTTTAACCACAAATAACAAGCAAGTGGTATAAAAAAAGCAATAAGTAAACCGTAGAAAGATTTTTTTGACATTTTATAAATTTAAAAAACCACCTCAATGATCGGGGTGGTTTTGCTTCTTATTAGGTATAAGTTCAACTATCAACCCACCTTCTAATAATAGGGTTCTACTGCTGGTTTAGCCGTTTCATGGCTTGTTCCAATTGTTTCATGTTTAGATGCAGCACCTTCATGTTCTGTTGCTTCATGCTTTGCTGCGCCATGCTCCTCTTCTTTCTTTTCTACTTTAATAGTAGCTTGCTCTTTAAAATAAGGATTATAGTCGTTACGCAAATTTCTAAAAGAATTACCATCCCATAAAAAGGCGCCAATAAACCATACGAATAACATTAAAGGCACGACGATGGTCATGATTAAGTTTTTTACTTCATGCTTTAAGTGCATAAAATAAGCAACGATGTAAAATGCCTTAGCCATCATTAAAATGACAATGGTTCCTTTTATCGCTAATTTTAAAGCCATTGAAGTCATGCTAATCATCCAAAACCCTAAGATTAATTCAATGATTGTAAATACCGATAAAATAATCGTTACTTTCTTAATTTCCGACATGGCTTCTGCGTTATGCGCTTCTTGATCTGTGTGTGAATGTGACATATAAATTTTTGAATACTAATTATAATAAATAAAAGATAGTAAATACAAATACCCAAACCAAATCAACAAAGTGCCAGTACAACCCAGCCTTTTCAATCATTAAGTAATGACCTCTTTGTTCAAACTTATCCATCAAAGTCATGATCAACATAATAATATTAATGACTACTCCACTAAATACGTGAAAGCCATGGAAACCTGTGATCGTAAAAAAGAAGTTGGTAAAATTAGTAGAGCTTGCAGTGCCATCTGCATTTAAAAATGGATTCATACCCCACCAAGCGCCTTCGCTGTGTAAATGATTCCACTCCCAAGCTTGACAACTTAAAAAAGCAAGACCACCAATAATAGTTAATATCATATTTCTAACCACCCCTTGCTTGTCCATATTTTTACCAGCATGCACTGCTAAAACCATGGTTACAGAGCTAATGATTAAAATAAAAGTCATGATACTTACAAACACTAAAGGCGCATGCACTCCTTCTGGAGCAAATGGGAAACTTCTAAAAACTTCGTTAGAGTTTGGCCATCCGTTGGTTGAAAAACGAACGGTACCATAAGAGATTAAAAAAGCACCAAAAGTAAAGGCGTCACTCATTAAAAAATACCACATCATTACTTTTCCGTACTCAGAATTAAAAGGGCTTTTACCTCCTCCCCACAATTTTGCTTCATTTGGCGAAGCGGTTGTTGTTGTTGACATGTTCAATTTCTATTTCAGTGCAAAAATATTGGCTATCAAGGATATTCGTATCAAAAAGCCGGGTTTTTTT
>Ga0114964_10000140_pt1 | contig 54471 bp, 73 predicted proteins | sample C_131016_MF_Meta_FD_92638 | JGI IMG/M metagenome (GOLD analysis project Ga0114964, IMG submission 92638) | Freshwater microbial communities from Lake Croche, Canada to study carbon cycling - C_131016_MF_MetaG | ecosystem: Environmental > Aquatic > Freshwater > Lake | place: Lake Croche, Canada... | reverse complement strand
TATTGCAAGCTGTTTCATTTTTGCTATTGTTTCTGGGCTACTCTTTATACCAAGCCGATGCGCCTTACCTTGATGAGATTGACTCATTTTAACAATTGATTCTGGGCTATGTTGCTTGCCTTTCATGCCAGAAATTTGTCCTTTGTGAGCATCGGACATGGCTTTTCTATACTCTGAGTTTTTCCACAACTCGGTAACTCCAGCGCTTACTTTTTCTTTAAACTCATCAGACCAAGGCAAACCCTTATTCCAAGCTGGTTTAGTAGATGTCCACGTTTTACCTTTGGAACTAGGCGGCATACCACCACCCTTAACAATATTCCAGCCAGTATTATCTTCACTACGTAACTTGGTTTCTATATCAAGACAGTAGTCAGTATCCGCAATCAAAACGGTTTCTTTAACTAGATTATCCCAACCATGCTTGTTAATAGCATTGCGTAGGTGTGCATTTTGTTTAGCACGTTTATGGCTGCGTAATCTTGTGTCAAAATTTACAGACACACCTACATAACCCTGACTAAAGATGTCAGTATGGCTAGGGTGATGTATCCAATAAACCGCACAAGTCATGTTATGCTCCTGCTTTCAGTGCAGCGATCTCGGCTGCTTGTATGTGTATTGATTAAGTTTGTCATAGATTATGATGCGGATTGATATGTGCCAGTAACTATCCATACATACCCGTTAGTACCACCACCAGTGCCAGCGTAGTCTTGTATATACCCAGATGTTGTGCTTGCAGTAATAAACAACTGACCAGATTTTCCAGTTACTTGGTTTTCTCTTGCAACTAAAACTTGTCTATCAAAAGAACTTGCTGTAAATGGGAGGTTAGTTACTGAAAAAGTTACGTTTGAACCACTAGTTATTGTTAAAGCCATATAAATCCAAACGGTTCTTCCTGTCTTTACATAACCACCACTTGTTGAACTTGTTGTAACTCCAGAAGTTGTAGGCGTAAATGTACCAACCTCATAGTCATTTAATGTTGCCTGTGTTCCGCCTCCGGGGTTTGCGTTGAATGTAATTCCGCCAGAGGTTAATGTTATGCTGTTTGCAAATGTAGCTGCCTGTGCTGCGCTAATTGTTAATGCAGTTGTGCCAGCGGTTTGTACTTGTAGTACGCCGCTGTTATCCGCCGTGGTGATTACGCCACCAGCGCCCGCTGTTGATGCGTTAATTGACGATGCCATATTTATGCTCCTGCTGGGGGAAGTGGTTGGTTGCCTTCAGACAGCCATACTTGATATTGTTGCCAGTCTGTGTTATCTGGGTCGTTGGGGATCCAAGCATAATCTGGTGATATACGATAAACGCCAGATGTGTCAATTGCTTGAGTGTATGGGTTAAGTCTTAGTTGATAGTTGTATTCCATTTTATAACTCCGCTGATGCTGAAATTACGGCAGCACTATAAAAACAACATGTACCTCCTGTTGTTAATCCAGTTGTATATACGACAAGATATCCCCCGCTGGGTCCACCCCCGCCAGCTAAAAATGGAGTTGAAATGGTACGAGTAGCAACACCTAACTCTAAAAGAGTATTAGTTCCGTTTAAAACTGCTACTGTTGGCGTTGTTCGTTTAGTTACAATATACGTCGTATCGCCTTCAGCAGAAGTTGGACCTGTTGCTCGACCAACAAAGTTCCAAACAACTTCATAGTACCGCATACACATAGCCAACTGAGTACCATAGTCAACATACTCAAATCCAGTAGCAGAGCTACCTACTTCTAGTTGTACGCCTGTTATGTAGAATGTAGCTCCAGAGGTTCCCGCTACGTTTACTTGACCAGTTGGGGCTAAGTAAGCTGTAGTTTGCCAAGATCCCGGTGTTCCGATGTAAGTAGAACCAGCGCCTAAAGATAATCGTAACCAAATTCCAATACCATTGGTTGTAAGCCAAGTTCCTGTAGTGTCACCAGTGATAGTTATTGATTTTTGTTCCCAAGTATTTGCCGAGTTGATTGTATAGCTAAATACATAGTCTCTATTAGCCGCCGAGTTAAGTAGTGCGCCACCAAATGTTCCTGTTAGTGAACTGCGAACCCAAAATGATAAAGTTATAGTTTGTGCATTTGCAGTACCCCAAGCTAAATCGGAAACATTTAAACCTTCAATTTTTTGTTGGTGTATAAAATAATCGCTAGAGGTTACTGTGTATGCAGTTGCTACGGTGTATCCTGCATAATTTGTATATCCTGCAGGCGGTGTTACTGAACCAGCATTTTGCTGAAAAGTAAATTTTCCTGTTACTGATTGTTGCCAAAACCATCTATCAATAACATATTGACCGCTTGTTGGTGTAATACTTGCACCACCGTTGTATTGATCAATTAAATAATTTCCGTTTATCAAACGATTTTTAAATACGGTAGCGTTACCAGCACCGAGGCTGACCCCCGTTACGCTGCTTTGTATTACGTCTGCGTTGATTGTTCCGTATGCCATTATTATTCCTTAGAGAACTAACCAGCGCTGACCGCTGGATACTGTAACTGTTATGCCAGAATTGATGGTCATAGGACCAACTGAACTAGCGTTATATCCACTAGCAATTGTGTAGCTGGCAGAAACTGTAGCGTTATTTAAAATTAGACCATTATTTGCTGCTAATTCGGCAGCTTGAAATTCACCAGTAGAAGGCTTATAAAGAAGATTTGCATTGCCTGTATAAACTGTTAAAGCTGTGCCGCTAGTAGCCGCAGCAAACAGTGGGTACTCAAAAGTAGCTGTTGTGGTGTCATTGCTGATTGTTGCGCCACCTACAGAAGACCATGCTGAACCGTTATAACCCTCAAATTGAGTCGTAGTCGAGTTAAAACGCAACATTCCAGTCGCTGGGGTAGGCTGTTGAGCTGTAGTACCCACTGGCAAAGTTATAGCGCCAGTAGAACTAATAATTGGGTTGCCTGTGAGCGTTGGGGCAGCGCTTAATACGACTGATCCTGTACCCGTACTAGTCGTAACCCCTGTACCGCCGTTCAAAACTGCCAGCGTACCAGCTACGGTAACAGCTCCAGAAGTGGCGGTTGCAGGTGTTAAGCCTGTAGATCCAAAGCTAATGGTAGTAACAGGGGCAACGGTAGCAGTAGAAGCTAAAAGAGTAACAACTCCAGCGCTACTCTTATAGTAAAGTTTGCCGTCGGCATAGTTAAGGGCAAGTTCCGCACCGTTGGCTGTGCTAGTCATATTAGCAGCCAAAGGTACGTTAGTAGCTGTGCCACTAGCGTAGATAAGTATCGGAGTAAAGCCTGATTGAGCCATATTAAATCCTTTGAGCCATTATATATTTAGACATTAAAAAGCGCCACCTGAAACGCCACCAGTAATTGCGTTGTTGGTAGCGTTATAAGTTAACCCTGTACTTGTATATTCTGGAACACTTCCTGTTGCAGTTGCAGCGTATACAAGGTAATTAGTAGCTCCAGATCCTGCAGAAAGTGTTACGTTAGCAGCGTTTGTCGCATTAGTTACGGCTGTTGTGCTAATAACTGCAACAACTTGAGCAGCAGTTGCTGCCGTAAATGCTGAAGTTCCGTTACCGTAAGCCAATCCTGACAAAGTTGCAACACCCGTACCACCGTTACCAACGACTAGAGTTCCTGCAACGGTTACAGCGCCAGTGGTTGCAGTTGCTGGAGTTAATCCAGTTGAGCCAAAACTAATGGACGAAACACCAATTGAAGATAAGCTAGACCAGCTTGGAGCGCTTGCGCCATTTGAAATAAGAACTTGGTTAGAAGTACCAACAGCAGTGTAGGCAAGAGCAGTTCCTGTTCCGTAAGTTACAGCACCAGCAGTTGGGGTTGCAGTGCTATTTGTACCGCCATTGGCGATAGGTAGCGTTCCTGTAACACCCGTAGTTAAGGGTAAACCCGTAGCATTCGTTAATGTGCCAGAAGATGGCGTTCCAAGAACCCCACCATTCACAACAATTGCACCAGCAGAGCCTACACTTACTGCCAACGCAGTTGCTACGCCAGTTCCCAATCCGCTAATACCTGTCGATACAGGCAAGCCTGTGGCGTTAGTTAACGTACCAGAACTTGGTGTTCCAAGAGCCCCTCCATTAACTACAAATGCACCAGCCGTACCTACAGCAACTCCTAAGGCAGTGGCTACACCAGTTCCAAGACCAGTAATCGAGCCAACTGCTGGGGTTACTGTTGTATTTCCAGCTAAAGTCAATTGACCTTGAGCATTTACCGTAAACGTGCCGACTTGAGTAGCAGATCCATATGCTCCAGCGGTTACGGCTGTATTTGTGATACTAAATTGAGTACCTGTAAGGGTTAACCCTGTTCCAGCAGAGTAAGTTCCTGCACCTGAGAACTGAACCCAAGTGATGGCTGTAGTACCCATCGTACCGCCAGCATTTGATGTACATACCCAACCAGTATCTGCTTGTGTCGAACCATCTTCCACAAAAGTGAACGAGTTCGGCACTTGAACCCAAGTATTCATGTCCGTTGAACGAGTCAATACCCATGCTACAGAGCCAGAACCAGCAGTCGTAACTGTATAAATACCATTTTGTGCAGGAGCCGCTTGATTTTTAATAAGTACACGATCGCCAACTGAGTTGGTAATACCATCGGCAGAAAACGCTACTAATGTGCCTGCATTGGTTAATGTTGCACCAACACCTGATGTGCCGTTGTTGTAAGTCGCAGTAAACGCAACAGTCGAAGCATTTCGCACTGATGCTTTTGCATCCAAACCTTGAGCCACATTGTCCACATATTGCTTTGTAGCCAACTGCAATGCGCTTACTGGATCTTGAGTAACTGTGACGCTAGTCAATCCTGCTGGGGTTAAAGTTGTTCCACCAAGGGCGACAGTGGTTGTACCAATGGTGATTGAGTTGTTTACCAATGCTGAATTAGGGATATTGGTAAGGGTATTTGTGCTTCCATCAATTGACTTATTGGTCAAAGTCTGTGATCCAGTAAGGGTAGCAACCGTAGAATTAATAGCAATAGTGACTGCAGCAGAACCGTTATAGCTTGTTCCAGACAATCCTGTACCTATGGTTAAAGCATTTGTAGCTGTAGCAGTAATCGTTCCTGAAGCGCCTAAGGCTACCGTAACCCCGTTATAGGTTACTGAGCTATTTACTAAAGATGCATTAGCAATATTCGTTATTGTGTTGTTTGAGCCATTTATTGAGGAGGTGCTGATAGTTGTTCCAGCAATTGTTCCGCCTGTAATAGCAACTGCGTTGGCATTCTGGGTAGACATCGTGCCTAAACCAGTAATATTTGTATTGGGTATAGTCGTACTAGCTGTCATGGCGCTTGTGCCATTACCGTAGACATATCCTGTCAGAGTAGTTGCACCTGTACCGCCATTTGAGACAACTAGCGTTCCAGCAAGAACAATAGCTCCTGTAGTGGGTGAATTTGGTGTAAGTCCAGTCGATCCTGCACTAAAACTAGTAACGGCAGCGGTTACTGCAAAGCTTGACCAACCACTATTTAAGTAACCTTCAAATAGGTTAGTCGTGGTGTTATAACGAATTTGACCCGTTACAGGAGCAGGATTTCTGTCTCCTGTAGTACCTTTTGGCAATACAGCGCCTTGGATACCGGGCAATATAACATTGTCAGAAATTGAAATAACTGGGGTAGTTGTACCAGTTGCTACGTTAATTTGACCTGCTTGACCTGTAACAGAGGTAACCGTACCATCTCCTGTACCTGCATTTATCCAAGCGCCACCTTCGTAGAACTCAAAACGTAAGGTATCGGTGTTATAGCGAACCTCACCATTTGTAGGGGTTAACGGACGCTGAGCACTTGTTCCAGATGGAATAACCATTCCCTCAGTTCCCGGTACTACTGGATTACTTGCTAACCCGATAACTGGTGAGGTATTGCCATTTACCACAGCAATTTGATTAGTCTGACCAGTAATTGTGACTGGGGTTAATGATGTACCGCCAGCCGTAGCCAATAAACCTGTGCCAGTTGTTCCAGCTAAAAGGGTTAAAAGACCAGTTGTGCTGATGGTTGGATTACCAGAAACGCCATTACCGTTAGTAACGCTTAAACCGCTTGTTCCTGCTGTGATTGTCCGTGCGCTAATGGTATTAGTGCCACTCTTGGCTAACATGCCATTGCCGACGTTTTCTAAGCTTGCAGAAGAACCATTTAGGAATACTTGATAAGCGCCTTGAGCGCCACCGTCTGAATTACCTATTCCTAACCCTGTCGTAATAGCACGGCTATTAGGTAGGCTTGGTTGGTTTCCTACAGTTAAAAAGGTTTGAGTCTGAACAGGGCTATTAACAATAGCTCCTACTGTAGTCTGTACGGTTTGCCCATTTTGAACGATAGGAACTAGCTCTGAACCTGTAATGGCTGCAGGAGCTGTAGGTAATTGCGAAATTCTTATGTTTGCCATATTAGGGACTCAAATTATCAAGGTTGCCATCAAGATCGTCTTCCGAAGTTTCAGGTGCAATGCCCAATTCGCCTTCAGTAATAGGCGTTGGAGGGCTGACGTTAGGTGCTTGGTCTGGATTATTACCAGTGTATGGATCAGTAGTAATTGCATCATGCTGTTCTGCAACATCTGCATCTGGACGTGGGAAACGGATCGAAATCTTCTCAGGTTGTCTTGCTGGTAAACGCCAAGGATCACGCTCATCATTACAACCTTCATTGCATACACGCAAACCGGGTAAATTCCTATCCTGACTGATGTCAGAGTAAGCTCTTTTCATCTTACAGCGATCACAGATAGCAATCGATAAGACTGAATTTCCGTGGGTGTCTAACCAGATGCTCATCGTGTATATACAGAAATATTTGGCGCAAAGTAGATAGGAGACTTGTCACGTTCTTCTTGTTCTGCCTGTGACCAATACTTTTCAGCCTGTGTCTCACAGTAAGTGATGCGATCTTGGGCGACATTAGGTAATTCCATCGCCATTTGATGCGCTAACATGTTTTGAATAGCTAGATACCAGCGCTGCGGGATCTCAATCTCACCAGAAAGAGCGCCTACATCCTGAATCTGACGATGACACCATGCTACAACCTGTGGAGCATAGGTATTGGGCGTGGGCCAGAGGTACATTTCAGGCTGAGGAATCGTCCTATCGAACCAATATTGCAAAGGACGGTTAGAAAGGAAGTTCTTATTGGGTAAATTGACGTAATCGTCACGGTTTAGACGAGCTAATGGGATTTCATAGGGTGCTGTACCAAAAACAACTTGATAAACAGCCATATTTGTACCAGCAGTCTGCAAAATACGCCAATAAGGAGTGCTTGCAGATGGGTCAATATCGTAATAAAGCCAAACGCCAGACGTCCAAGTCACTAGTCCCGGTGTATATTCGGTTACCCATGTAGTTCCATCGGTAGATGACTGAATTGAAATGTTAACGCTACCCGTTATAGCAGGCAAAATGCCTACCGTAGCGATATAAAGATTGTTTCCTGAGCCATTATTGATACCAATAGAGCTAGTATTGTTTGTGCATTGGCAGATATTAGTATATTGACCGTCAAAGGCATACGATCCATTGCCAGTTGTGCTGTAACCGCCTGTTGTTACTTGGGTTACGGTACGAAAATTAGAATTTAAAACATCAACCGTGCCTACTGGCAGGGAATAAATGTAATGATTTGGCGTCATGCCATAGACTACTTTGTCAATACACCAGTATTGAATGCCACGATTGGCTAAATTAGATAAAAGGTAATACAGACTGTCTTTAGCAGCCTGAACCTGTTCATTTGTTAGCTCTTCAGCAAGCTTACCTGCACGACGTGCGCCATGATCGATAAGATTCTGTACGGTAATTACGGTTTGACCTACAGTTCCACTTGTGCTCATGATTTACCAGTTCGGGCATTTCCATCTCTTTAACGACGCCTTAGCTCTAGGCGCATCTCCACTTGATTTATGTACCACACCTGCCATCCGAGCACAGAAAGACTTTTTACGTCCTTCATCCTTTTTTGTTTTAGGACTTGGGGCAGGAGCCTTTAAATGACTGCCTGTTTCTCTGTTGTATTTTGCCCTACCTTTAGCGGTCAGTCCAGCACCGTCTTTAGTAGATAACTTCTCACCACGACCAACTGCTAATGATACGTTGCCACCGTCTTTTACTTTGGCAGTCTTAGCTGATTCAATAAATGCTTGTTTTGTAGGAGCGCCTTTGCTACCTACCTTACGCATTCTTTCACCAGATCCTTCGGCAATACGTTGTTGCTTTTTATGAATATTTTCATAAAGTCCGCCACTTTTAAATTTATTGCCTTTGTCTGCTTTTATAAATTCCTTGCCGACCTTTTGTGGAACACCGCCATACCCACCTTTAGTGTGCGCTGCAGCTTCCATTAATCGATGCTGTGCAGGTGATTTGCTTGGCATAATTAAGGATTAGTTTGAGTTTGGTAAGGATTTACATAATGCTTTGCCATCTCTAAAACTACGGTATATGCATCGCCTGCACTACCGTCTAAGGTAGAAAAAGAAATAGAACCTGTTTTACCTGCTCCAGCATTATTGGTTAAACCACCAATTGTAGAAAAATCTTGTGTGTACACATTATTTTGAGCAATAGTTTCAATTACCACAGGAGCTGTTGCAACCCAATTCATTTGCACTTCAAGACCATGAGTTAAAGCAGTTACTTTAAGAATAGTGACGGCATCGCAAGCTCCACCTGCATTTGATGCTAACAGATTAGCAGGATTAACTTTAACAACATTAGTCTCATTTTCTGTTGCACCCATCGTTGCATAGAACTTCATAATGGCAACTCTTTCGCCATCAAACAATGTTTGTGATGTAGCCGTTATAGCCATAGAATTTCTCCAAAATTAAAAGAAGGGTGAGGTTTCCCCCACCCAACCAGTTTTAGCACTTAGCCATTTTTTTCATGGTAGCAAAGCCACCAGTACTCTTACATGTCATCGCAACGTGACCACCATCTTTGTATCCAGCAGGAACTTGCTTAATGCCCTTAGTTCCGCCTTTTACTGTTGGCATTGGATTGCCAGAGTTGGTTTTAGTCATGTACTTCTTAGCAATTGCCATACCTTTAGCAGCGATCTTTCCACCACGTTTATAGCCTGCTTCGCCACCGTTAGCAGTAATGCTCTTTACGCCACCAGTTTTGGTATTAAAACTCTTGGTTTGCTTCATGCCAACCACTTTGTCATTAATATCAATCTTTGGCTTCAGAGTAGTTTTAGTTTCAAAAGCATCCATTTTTTTGGCTAAACCACCTTTAGCTTTTTTCATAAGTTTTGCTTCGTAATCAGAAACAGAACCTAAACCAGCCTTACCACCTTCGTTATAACCGGGAGCTCTCACACCACCAGTAGTCTTTTTGCTAACAGAGCGAGTAGCCATTAAACCGCCAGCTAAACCACCCATTACATTTGGACCAGCCTTTGGAGCACCGCCACGTTTAAAGCCATGAGCTTTACCAGCCTTCATTGCTTCATGACGCTTGAGTTCGCCTTTTACACGCTTTATTTCAGCTTCTTCGTTACGATCTTCTTTACGATCTTCACGCATTTCAGCTTTAACACGGTTGATTTCAGCTTTCTCGTTGTCGATACTTCCGCCTTTTTTACGCATCATTGGCATACGAGCAACAGGAGCTGCACGACGAGCCATTGGCATAACAGGAACTGCCATAGCAGGACGAGCAGCAGGGGGAACCATTACTCCACCGTATTGCATCTTCTTAGCTTTGCCACCCTTTTTCATGCCTTTGCCGACTTCATCAACTGAAGGCTCGGTAGTCATCATTCTGGGCTCACGCTTAAATTTTGTAGCCATTATGTTCTCCTGTTAGGCTTGTGTAACGCCAAGAGCGCCAACACGAGTTGCATTTGGACCTACAGCGATTGCTGGCAGGGCTAGCGTTACAACTGCACGTTTGATGCCATCTGCTGCGGTGCTTGGAGCAAAAGTACCACGAACATCACCTGTGGTGGTAGTAGCTGTTTGAGTAGCTGCTACGGTTAAAGTACCAGAAGTGTCATCAGTTGTAGCATTATTCCAACCATAACGAACTACATAAGACTTATCAATAAAGCGAACTGGGAAACCAAATATGTCAGCAGTACCGACAGAAACGGTTACTACGCTACCACCAGAAGCAGTTACGCTAGTAATGATGTAAAACGCTTTTAAACCGTTAGTTGTGGTAGATGCAACAGTACCTGTAGCAATTACTTCGCTCATAGCTTGACCATAATAATCAAAACCTGAAACAGTAATATTTACAGTTGTTGGTGAACCAGCACCAGTTGTTACGCTAACAGCACGAGGCAAATCCAATTGAATGCCTGAAGTGCCTGCGTTTGTTGTAATTAACTTGGTTGAAGTACCTGCTACTAAAGTTAAAGTTGAAGCTGTAGTAATAGCTGCAGCTACAAGATTAGCATTGCCTTTAGCTTGTGGAACGATGTCCCAAACATAAACACGACCTAAAGGACCTACACCCAAAGACATTGGTGATGGATCATCAAAGGCAATGTTTGTGTGACCAGTCATGGTCGTAGCACTAGAAACTGTTGAAGAGGCACTTAATGTATAAGTACCAGCACTGCCAGTACCTGTACCAAAAGCTGTGATATATGTACCATCAGTTACGCTTGTACCGTCAATGTACATACCTAAAACGATAGGTGAACCTGACAGTAATGCTGTAACAGTTAAGTTTGTTGTGGCAATAGTGCCTGTAAAAGTTGATGTGTATGGGCGCAAACCTGTACCCATATAGGTTACTGCTGGACCTAAGAATAGATCATCAGAATATTGAGGCATTAGTCTTTCTCCTTGAAAAGCTTAGACATTGATTAAATTAAAGTGGGGATCGAGTTTTTGACCCAACCCCCATTACTACTTAAACGCCGGGTGTTCCGAACATTGCACGAGGGTCAGTCCAACCCACCGCATAACGCTCAGTTGCCTTGTAGCGCATAGAGTCAGTCTCGAAGTCGCCTTCCATAGTCTTCTCTAATGCACGACGCATTAACAGCTTCATACCTTCTGGAGCGTCAGTCTCAACCCACCAGTTGGATGCGTTTGTTAAACGGCTGATTACTGAACAACCTTCAGGCAACAAACCAATTGATTTAATTGGGTTGATGTCGTTGTTGGCTGTACCAGTACGCAGAACGCTCTTCAAAAGCACTTCAGCTTGGAACACATTGCCCGGAGCTACTACCAACTTGACTGGTTGCAGACGGATCTTCTTGCCGTTGTTGTCAACAGCTTGACGGATCTGAATCAGCATCTGTTCAAGGGAGGTTTGGCTCAAGTTAGCAGCAGTAGTCAGCAAGTTGCTGAATGTACCGCTAACAATTGGGTGTGCATTGGAGCTCAATTGAACTCCGTCACCACCAGCATAAGCGCTATTGAACGCACGGTTAAGTACGTTAGCGCATAAAGTTTCCTTAGTTTCCACCAAAGATTGTGCTAAATGCTTAGCGTATACCTGACCGATACGGATATGGTCACCGTCTTCAACCAATACTTTGGTTAAAGCAAATGCCAAGCCATATACGTTGTAGATATAACGTTGCAAGAAGAGCACACCACCTTGTTGGTATGAAACAGGTGAGCCATCAGGTAACTGAGGCGCTGCTCCAAAACCGTACAAGACGGGTTCTTCGTGATAGTTACGGGGAATACCAGCTTGCTCACGGAACACAGTGCTCCATTCGTCAGCTCTTTGGTCATAAACTCCGTCAAATGATTCGTTGAGGATTGGTTCAACAATTGAACGGAAGTCTGTACTTCTCATTGGGGCTGCCATTTGTCAGTCTCCTAGATTAAGCAATAGCGGTGACTGCACCGTAGAATTGCGAGTTAGCGATCTGGACACGAACAATAACGTAAGCGTCCCCCCATGCGTTGTCTGGATAGGGAGCGAGGTCAACTACACGCAATTGCGCTTGAGCACCGTTACCAGCAGCAGTCGATACACCAAGGGTGCAAGCAGACAAGCCAGTAGTAGTAGAGCCAGAGGTAATATTGCTGAAGTTATATTCGTTACCAATAGACGTTTGAGCAATCGTTGCGTCAGTTTGGATTTCATAAACGATGTTTAAGTCGTTATAGAAATAAGCCACAATCTGAGTTCCAGTGGTACTGGCGGGCCAGTAGTTAGATACACGACGACGACCAGTTGTGTCAGTCCATTCAACACCAGCGAAAGCACCAGTAATGGCGCCAGTTGCTGCTGCTGGAATGACTGTGCCTAAAGTACCGCTGTTAGCAGTAGTACCGTAGACAACAGGCTGACCTTTTAGGATATTCGAGGCGTACCCCGAAGTAATTCCGTTAGCAATCGCTTGAGCACGTTCCAAGCCAGTTGGAAAGAATGCTGGGCGCATACCAAACGGAGCATTTGTTGCAGACATAGTTAACTCCTTTAAAAAAACGCTACTTAAAAAGTAGGCGCTCTTACAGTTCGGTCAAAATCTATGCCTTCACCTTCAACAGTTGCCAGACGACGCCCACTACTATCTTTTGCGCCAAGAAGTTGCTCCTGTTGGATGCGGATTTTCTCCTGCTCTTCCATAGGTGCATTGTGATGTAGCTCAGTCATGATTTCTTGATATATGTCTTCGGGAAGCTTATATAACAACATCTCATTACATGCTACAAAACCTTCATGTTCGCCAGATTTCACTCTGTAGTTATCAAAGCCAGCTAATTCTTCGGCTTTTACAGGTGTATATCCCATTCGCAAACGCTTGTGTATTGGGTCGTACTGGTTCGTTGTAGACAGCCAGCATAGGTGGAATCCCTTAATTGCAGGGGGAGTCGGAAGAGCTTCTTGAAGCCACTCCGAACGGAACATACTACGACGCTCCTCAGATGATGCGGTTTGTTCTTCAGGGGGTCGTCTTTCTAAGTCGCTTGTTGCACGACTTTCACGTCCTGAAGTTGTATTTTTCTTTAAACGGTTATCCATGATTAATTCCTCGATTTGTTGGTGCGATCCCAATTAACATAATTGCTAATTGCTTTCTTGCGGAGTTCTAGGTTTTCCCATAAACCCGCTTCCTTCATAGCAGCGACACGGTCAGGACTGAGTCTAAATTCATTAGACTTAGTGGTAGCAGTATTCTCTCTTCCTGAACTCGTCACAACAGACCTCGGTCTTTGATTACGGACATGGGAATCATTATAAGCACGATTTATTGTTTCTGGCATTCTTTTTTTCAATCGATCATCTAGCTCATCCCAGTAATCTTCTGAGCTTGGATCAAATCCTTCCTCAGTTAATTTCTTGTCAATAATTTGAGCAATTTGGGAATCTTCGTTACGACCGTTAGGGTCATACCAAGGATTGCGATCCATCCATTCGGCAGCGTGTTTCTGAACCATTGGATCAGGCGCTTGGATGTTTTGTTTTGGCTGAGACATTTGACGAGTAGCCTGTTGCTTAACATTTTGCAACGATTCCATTCTGCGCTTAGAGTCAAACCACTGCTCTTGAGCACGGGTTAGCGCTACACCATCGCCAGTAGACACAGCGTCTTGCATCTGCATCTTGGCATACTCAACTTGCACACCAGCATCTTCGATAGCTTTATCCACTCGTGCAAGTTCTGCACCAGAGGTTTTCTTTTCGATGATGGCTAAGCGCTCAGCCATTTCTGCATTTCGTTTTTGTAGGGCAACAATCAGGTGATTAGACTCACGAGCCTTTTCACGGTGAATTTGTTTCTTGAGCCTACGTTCTTCTCTGCGAGCTTCACGAATTGCTTCACGCTCATCGCCACTTTCGCCTTGGACGCCATCATCTTCATCATCGCTAGAGGCAGATTCTGCTTGGCTTTGACTTTCTGGTGGGTCTTCTCGTTGCGGTGATTGCTCACCTTCAGGCAACTGAATAACGGCAGAGCCGTCTTGTTCTTCAGCAACCTGCATTTCCATCTTATCGGTTGGGTTCATACAGTTTTCCTTTCAAAACCTAGATAAATGCTTTAATGTCTCGTGGATCTCCAGTAACTTTTCCGATCAGCTCATGGTCATTAAAGAACGTAAATAAAGCCCGTCCCTTTAAACCCCTGCTGTCTTCAAAGTCAATTTCCCAGCGATCTCCGCCCCATTTAGGCACACGCACATAATCACCTAAGGCAGACCATGATCCTTCGGGCCATGATTCCATCGTGTCACGCTTCTTAAAGGCTAATGGTCCTATAGCAATCACCTTACCAATCATGGTGTTCCACTTTTCAGTCTCTCTAGTCTCTTCAGGTAGCAATAACCCTGCTTCGGTAACTTTTTCTTTCACTGCTCTCAGTTGAACGAGAACTCTTGCCCCATACGGAGCCATTAATGGATCTACTTCTGGAAACGCTTCTGCAAGCGTTTGTTCAATGTCACTGCTCGACATTTTCTTCCTCTTTTAATAATGTTTCAATAATTTGCAAAGCTTCTTGCAAGCCTATACTTTGTCCTACCAAACGCTGGTATGTTTCAAAATTGGTGCAATTTCCGTTTACCATAGCCTCAGCAATTGCTTGCCTTGACTGTTTAATACGACCAATCAAATCGTTAATCAGATTCAATTAACGACCTCTACCTGCTGCCCTTTTAGGGATTCCTATTGCAATCATGATTCCAGTCTTAGCCATACCGCCCTTTTTCATGGTCGCAACCTTTGCTTTACCAGCGTTAAAGTCCACGCCAGCATTACGTTTATCGCCCTTAGCTGGAAGCTTAGCAACCTTAGATTCGGCTACTGCACCACCATTAGCGTACTTGCGTACCTTACCGCCCTTTTTCATGACATTACCTTCTGTCATTCCCATAGCCATCTTCTTATGGGCATTAATTGCTTCAGTCATTTTTCACTCCTAATTGAGATTGAATTTCTTTTTGAGCCTTCAAAGCCGTTTGCACCTGCTCATCTTGCAACCGTAATGCATCTTGCGTTAGTTCTGCTGTCTTCATTCGCTCTTGAACAAGATTGTCTTCTGTGTTCTCTGCAGCGTCTAATTGCATCCGCTGAAGCTCAATCTCCTTATCTTGGGCAAGGCGCTGAACGTCAATCGTAGCTTCTGTCTGATCTTTTTGAGCACGGCGCTGGGTTTCTGCCATAGCCGTCTGGGTAAGGGCGTTAACCTGAGCCATAGTATCTGGGGAGGCAGGAGGCACTGATGTTTGCTTGATCTGCTGGATCATCGCTATCATCTGTTGGATGGCAGGCATGACTTCAGGAGCAAGCATCTGCTTAGCATCTTCATGAACATGCATAGAAGCTGCAGCCAATAGCTTTTGCGCTTCTTGCATCAAAGGCTGAACCTTTAATACGTTAAACGGACGTCCAAGAGATACGCTAGTGTAGGCATCAGCTTGGTTTAGATACCAAAGCGTCAAGTGTTGCTTGATATGCTCTAAGCAGGCAGGGATGAATACAGGCGACATAATCGGATTAGCACCATACATTGGATCTAAGGCGTACTGCAAGTGCGTTAGCAGGTGCGATAGCTGATCTTGGCTTGGGAATGCGCCAACAGGCTTACCTAAAGTCATTGCTACGTTCTCAAGTGCAGGGTTCATATCCTTAACATCTTGAGGATCTGGCAACACTTCGTTGATTTCTGGTAGCTTGATCTGCTCTAAGATCCGTTTCTCTACAGCTAGACGGTTATACAGATCAGGATTGGCTTGTGCTCTAGCTGCCAACGTCTGAATCTGGGCATAACGCTGTGATTCTGCAAAGATATTGGGATCAGAGACAGGAACAATGTCAGAGTTGCTCTTAAAGTCATCAGTAGTGACAGGAAGATCAGCAACAATCTCACCCTTTTGCTGTTCATCAAGATACCAACGGTTAATACGTCCTAAAACCTTGAATACACGGCGTTGGCTGTCATGCAAACGAGCGTGAATGGATGAATAAACCACAGCTCCTTGCTCAATCAACGCCTGAGCTGTACCAACTGGCATATTGTTAGAGGCATCAGCAATCTTTTCCTCAGAGGTTGTAACAACTCCCTTGGCAGCGTCTGTTAACCAGCCTAAAAGCTGGAATAAAACAGGGCTTGGTGCGTTAAATGGCATCGGCATAGCAATCTTGCGGATGTCATCAACACCGGGAGCTCCCTCTATCTCTGAGATCTGGGTGATTTCAACGGTTGTTGACTGTCCAGACATCTTTGCGCCCTTGAGCTTGAGCATGGTAGGCGCATTGTTAATGTGTGCAGCGTCCAAAAGAGCACGAAGAGTACCAGTAAGGGCAGCGCTAAGACCGCCAATAAGGTGAGGAAGACCAATAGCGTAAGCACCCCGCCAAGGAATGAACTTAAACTCAATGATGTGGTCAAGCTTGGTACACATCTCATCGCCATTCTCCCAGTTACGATATAAGCCAATAGGCTTTTGCTCATTTTCATCAATCATTAGGATGTATGGAGCACGATCACCGTCAGAAAACTTGTCATCTTCTAGCTCTAGCCATGTCTGGATATGGTAAACACGACGGATTCCATCGACATTTGAGCCTGAACTCTTGCGTCCTTCAATCTTATCGTTGGCTTTCTCAGGTTTAGTCTGGTCAGGCTCTTGAGTAAGCATCGAGGTATATAGATCACGGTATAAACCTGAGTCTATACGGAGGTCATACTCCTCTTCGGTGATGTCTTGAACCTCTGTAACCCGCATTGCAGTGTAAAAGTTACCTGCAGAGAACGGCAAATAGATGTTATCAATCGGTACGAACTCAGCGCATGGGCGCTTTTTAGACTCGTCATACCAGATTTTCATGTACTGTGAGCCACCTAAGGGTAGCTGGGTAAGCATCTGCTCTTGCTCGTCACGGTACTCTTCGATCTGTTCAGTCAACTGCCAGTTCATAAAGTCACGCTTACGGTCAGCCTTTTCCGTCTTCTCTTCGGTTACTTCACCGATGATCTTGGTACGAACTGGACCGTTAGGGGGGAACAATTCCTTGATGGCACGAGCTGCAAAATCTACGCAAGCCTCAGCCATTACAGGGTGAACTACCTTGGAAGCACCCATAAACTGAGCCCCACCGGGAGCATCATTACCTAATCCAGTACGGCGTAAGCCATCTTCGTATTGCTTGTCTCTATCCTCACGGGCTTCCTTGTCCTTTTCAATCAAGTCAAGGTACTTCATAGCTATGTTTTCAAGGTCGTATTCTTTTAGCTTGTCGGCTAGGTTCTCATAGAAATCAGGAGTTTCGTCAGGACCTTTAAGGTTCTCTAAACGAACAATGGCTGAGCCATCTGGCAATTCTTCTACGTCTGATTCGTCTTGATCTAAAACTTCCATTAGCGATTCGTCAGATGCATCCTCTTCTTGTTCTCCAGAGATTGGATCTACATATCGGTTATATCCTTGTGGAATGGGCATTTCCGCCATCATCTACCTTTCGTGAGCGCTAAGCGCATTGCATCTAAGTTTACATCGCCACCGTTTTTACGATTAAGCGGATTTATTAAGCTTGGCCCACCGTTACCTGATGGTTCAATACTTGGCACTATACCTGCACCACCAGACGGTCTAATACTAGGGCGCTTTAACTGCCCTAAGTCATACATATCATTAAGTCGCTCTGCATAAGTACGAGGACGAGTTGCCTGTTCAATAGCTTGCTTTTCTGCCAATGCCTTACGATTAGCTTCAAACAAAGCGTTTCTAACTGCTGCTGGATCTCCGCCTTCATTCATATGAACAGCGCCACCGTCCTTCATAGCTACACCGCCTTTAATCTTTACACGGGCAGCTTCGTCTGGTTCGTAGTAATAGACCTTGCGAGTTGCCCCACTAAGCTTGATTTGTGCATCTTGTGGAATCAATCCAGCAATTTTTAAACCTTCAATATTTCTTTGAGCATCATTTAAATTTGTAAATTCACTTATAAACTTTTTACTCTTAATTAAATCTCCATTTTCATCTGTAAAATAATATTTATTAGGAGAAATTTGAATCTTAGTCTCTCCAAACTTACCGCCATACTGCTTGGCAAACTTCTTGAGCACGGCTGGGTATATCTCATCGTAATATTTCTTCATACCCTCGCCACCTACGCTTAGGTCAAGACCAGAGTAAGAATGGAAATGTTCTTTGTTGTTGGCAAAGTCATCTTTTATTTTTGATGCCAAAGCCTTTCCAACGTAATCTTCAAGATCAGTAAGGGTGTATAAAGTTTTGTTGATTACTTTATTTGCTTCTGGATCGTAAGCAGATAATTTGAAACTTTTAACAGCGCCACTAGGATCTATATCTCTTTTAATTTCTAAGCTGTTAATTTGTTTGCTTAGATCATAACGATCAGCCACGTCTTTACCTATTGGCATATACAGCCTGTCATCACCACGCTCTACGGCATCAATGATAGCTTTCTTGATTCCTAGCTCATGCCAGCGTTCTTTATATGGGGCGTCTGGAACGCCAGTATCTGTTTTTTCCATCCTGCGGATAAGGTCGTTTAGCTCGTCTTCACGCCCGACTTGTTTAGCTTTTTCAGTAATAGGAGCAAGAGCTACAGCGGTATTAGCAACTTTTTTGGCATCATCTGGAGTCATTTCTTTAGCAATTAACTCATCATAGATTTGCTTGTGAAGCTGTTCGTTTATAGATTGCAACAAGTTATCAAAGGCATTCTTTTCTACTGGCTCTGGGGCGTATCCATGCTCACGTCCTTTTTGATGCCAGTCAGACTGAAGCTCATCAAGTAACGTACCACTCTTGCCTTCAACATCCGTCCTATCGTCTAGTCGCATGTTGATCATGGTATTTGGCTCTTCTGAGTAATGCCCTTGCTTAAAGTTATACCTTGCCCTAAAGTCATCTAGATTCAATTTATCGTAACTAGTGGCATAGTCTTTTAAAGCATCTTCATCAGTTCCACGAAATCCTGAACGACGTGCAACTACAGTATTGTCTGGATTGATAATCTCAAGATCTCTTTGCCCAGTTCCATAGTTTTCATTTTCTGTGTTAACTCTGAACCCAGTTAAGTCAATAGGAGGATAGCTAACTTCCTTCTCTGGCAACTTTAGAATGATTTCACGATAGTTACTTCCACCTGCGGTTCTATATTTATCATAATCAGGACCACCATACTTTGGTGTGTTATCTCCGCCTCTTTCATCGCCAAGGTCACCCCACATATTGGTATGAGCTAATTGCAAGATGCTGTCAGGAGCATTATCACGGTCATATCCCATCTCAGAAAGGGCATTATCTAACCGATCAAAGTAGTCTGGAAGATCCATAAGCTCATCAGGCATAGGCTCACCGTTATACTTTTTCTCGATTAACTTGAGGCGATTGTTAGCTATGAACTCTTGAACTTCTGGGGTAGTAAATGACTTCTTAGACTTTAGGAACTCAGGCAATCCAATAGCTTCTAGCTCATCGTTATGGATGCCAGACTGCTTCTTGATGTCGTTCATGTAAGCTTGACCGTTGCCAGACTGACGCTTGAGGTTAAGCGCTGCCTTCTCAATATTGGAATAGAAGCCAAGCTCACTCTTAGGGGAAAGCTTCTTAGGCTCATCCTCTTTTTTCATAAGGGCAAGCCGAGCCTCATCCATTGTTAGACCTTGCTTGATGGCTCTGTCTTGAGCTTCCATCTCAGCCATGACATTGTCTAGCCATTCCTGATTAGTCTTCTGGATTGGCATACTCATTGAGAATGCACGATCATCAGCAGATTGAAGCCTGCTTAATGCACGGCGTTCATCAAAATAAGGTTTGAATGCTACCTCATTGCTGATTGGTGTCTTAAATGCGCCAGCATAGCCACCCTTAGTAGGATGCCCTTTGATGTTAGCGGTGTAGGTGTAATGCGGATCTGAAGGATCAAGGTTTAACTCGCCAGACGGATCAAACCGTGTGATGCCATGACCAATCATACCGATAGGCTGATTTAAGAGTTCAGGTGCGCTGATCGCAGCTCTTGCCTCAGCTACGTCTGGAAAGCCTGCCTCTCTGTATTCTTTCAGACCCATCTTGTTGATCATGTTCTTACGCAGCTCTCCACCCCAATTAGAGATCTCTAGGAGCTGAGCACGACCCTCTGGTTTTTCAATACCAGCAAAGGTTTTAAACGGGTAAGTAATAATTCCAGTCTTTTGATTCTTGATGCCTTGATCTTGCACTAAAGTATTAAATGCTCTAGCAATCGGCTTAGGAATGGTTGTCGGATCGAACTGGTTAAGGATTGCTTCCGTAGTCATGTGGTTAAAGTCTACGGCTGTTGGCGACATTGTCTTAGTGACGCCAAAGATCTTGTCTGGATCTACGCCTTCCATCTCTCGTGCTGTCTGGATCTGGTTGCCAATACGCTTAGATACGTTAGGTAGTGATGACCATGCATCACCGTTCCATTGCATGAACTGATAACCGCCCTGAGTCTTAACTGGCACGATTAGCTCTTTACCGCCTATGCCTGTAACGATCTTGCCTGCGCTGGATAGATCCATGCTAAGGGGAATGATTGCGCCTCCAACCATATCCTCAGGCTTCATCTCCTTCTTAGGAACTAATGGCATGTCTGGGTTATCCATTGTCTGGATATCCATCTCGCTGATTGGGCGCTTGAGCTTAGTACCGCCTCCTACTGGATGGTACAAACCTAATGCTTCTGCCTCAGCCTTGGATTGGCGCTTAGACTTTTCCTCTGCCTTGAGCTGTAGATCTGGAGCTTCTGCTTGTTCTGAGCTATAGCGCAACTGTTCCTTGGGAATATCAATCGTGCTCTCAGGAAAGATCTGTCGTCTGTTCTCAAATCGCAGCTTACTCCTACGCTCAGCATTACGGGCGTGAGCCTCACCGAATACTTGACGGTATGCATCATAAGGTCTAAATGGATTTAGCTTTTGCTTACGATCTACATCCATTAACATCTTATGAAGCTCTTCACTCGTATGGTTTTTAGCTAAAAAATCTGAACGATCTAAAAGTGGCACCTTTTTTGAAATGTTTGGCGGAAGAGCCTTACCTTGAAATAACACATCGAAGGCTGCATTGTTTTCTTTAATGTAGTCTTCAATTGGAACGCCATTACGTTCTGCGCCTTTTTGAATGTTACGGGCATTTTCAATAGCCTCACGTTCATCTTGGATTTTTTCAATAAGCTTTCTATATCTACGACCTTGATCGGTACTTGAGTCAAACATAGATAAGTTAGAGCCTTGTGGCAATCCTTCTATATCTTGAATGGCATGTTGCAACTCATGAATGGTAGAACCTCCAGCTTCTGACTTTGGAGCTTCAACGGAAATAGTTTTACTTACTCTTCCATATCCTGCAGACACCTTGTCTTTAGTTGGCTTGTATTCAAAAGGATAATCCGCCATCTGCGGGTATGACTCTAATACAGACGGTAGGTTTGCAGACTTACCAACTGTTCTATACGCCAATATGTAATCACGCAACTGAACCTTTTGCTCTGGCGTCAGATTAGTAAATTCTGTGCCAAAGTTTTCTAAAGCAAGCTTTTCAGCCATCTTCATGGTTTGTTGCGGTGCAGAACTGCGTGGTGTTGCTAACGGCTTAAATGTCTCCTCGCCCAACATAGACTCTTGAACTAACTTGTCGGTTGGTAGCAGGTAACGTGTTCCGAGGCTTCCCGGTGCGCCTTGGGTTACATCGTTAAGTTGGCTTGCTTTCCATGCTTCTTGGTTAGCTTCATCTATACTTTTACCTGACCTACGAGCTGCGCTGAATTCACGCTTGAAGGTATCCTCAGATACTTTGCTCCAGTTCTTGGCAGATGGTCCAACGTCTACACGCTTTAGACCACCGATGTCCTCCATGAACTGCTCGATTTTAGGGTAAACAACAGGGGCGACTGACTCAACAGCCCCCTGCGCTTTGACGCCTAGTGTTGGCTCACCGAAAGCATTCTCACGGCGGATACCAGACTGGGCATTAGCAAAGTCGGTCTTGAGATCACGCACCTCACCAGCAACACGCCTAGCATTCGCTCCCATTACCCTAACGTCATTAGGATTGACGCCTCTAGATACAGGATTCCATAGCTCTGGGATTGGACCAAAGCCCATGCTTGATCCAGTAATTGCCTTAGGCGCTTCGGATATTCCAGTAAGGATATCTTTAGCATAGGTAGAGGTAGGCTCGTAGCCAATCTTCTCAGCTATGTCTGGGTAACCCATTTCTGAAGCTATTCCAGCAGGAAAACCTCTAGCCATTGCTAAGACGGATTGGGGTATTGCAGAGATGCCGACCTTGTCGATTAAAGCTTGTAGGACATTATTGGCGCTTGATGCTGGACGAGGCGGTTCTTTTGGTTGAACTGGTACGGGAATCGATGGGACTTGTGATGCAGCGTAGGGAACATCTGAACCGTTAGGACGCAAAGGCATTGATCCCCTCTTAGCCAGCTCAAATTGCATCTGGTCAAGCGAAGGTGGTAATGGCGTACTGTTATCGTCCCACTCGTTATACGGCATAAGGGTTTACTCGCTTGGGTTTCGTCTCATCGACATACAAGTCATTGTCATTGTACAGATAATCTACAGTTAGTAAATCCATATCACGCATTAAACGTAAGCCTTGTGTCAAGGCATCAACGTAGTCATCATGTCTTACTTCTGGGAAGGCGCATACTTGATTAACAAACTCCTGACACCAGTCTCTGACCTGTCCTTCATTCGTACTTGACTCTGGCAAATACACTAATCCCTTAGCGATGATGGGCGAGACAATGTTTAGGCGTCCGATCTTATCGGTGTTTCCCGGGTTATACGCACGGACGTTAAGCCCAGCTCTCTGTAAGTCTTGTATAAGACTGATGCCTGCTGACTTGTCTTCCACAAGAATCATGTCTACCTTCTTGCCATGACCCCATTCGTTCTCATCACCGTAGATGGAGGTAGCTTCCTCAATAACTCTAGGGCGCAGGTCAGGGTATTGCATATGTTCTGACCAGCAATCGATCACCATTACAGCCATTGGCTTATCGTCTGATGGCTTAAATGCGCCTAAGACTACGCAGGCAGTTGGATCATTCTTAGTCTTGTCAGACGTAGCGCAGTCGTAGGACTGGATAATGTACTGGAACTTAGGTAAGGGCTTGTCTGCATCCCAAAGCTTAAACATCTGGCGCTTGATGATGCCTTGCTCTTCTGGGTCGATGATCTCAGCATAGATCTCTTGCCTTCCAAGGGTCGTACCCTCGTACTGCAGGATCTGCTTCTTAAACGTAGGGGCGAGGTTGTCTATGTTGTCATAGGTGCTAGCTGACGATACGATAACGTCCTCACCGTCTCGCTCTATTAGGTCAAGGATAAGTGCCTTAGGCTTAGGAGTCGTAGTGCAGATCAGGAGTGGGCGCTGACCCAAACGCATACCGAACTGGATCATATCCCAAGCTTCATCGAGGTATTCCCAAGCTGCCAGCTCATCTAGCCAGCCACCGTGGAACTGTGGTCCTCGAAACCGTTCAGGCTCAGACGCTGCGATTCCCTTAATGATCGATCCATTAATAAGATGGATCTCGTTGTCGCTTATGGTGTGTTTAAAGACAATCTCTCTGGGCATAACATTAATAAGTCCGCTTTCACCAAGGAAGCAGACATCTTTAACGTCAGCGTAGGTTGGAGCAGAAACCAGCCATCTTGTTTTCGGTTGGTTCCATGCCATTTGCCATAGATTCTCGGCTGCTGTCCTTGTCTTTCCAGCTCCACGCCCAGCAAGGAATAGCCATATGTTCCACCAATCACCCTCAGGTAGCTTCTGGTAATCATGTCTTGATAGTAACCATTTTGCCTTCTTATATGCGACTTGAGCTTGGATAGGGTTAGCTTTTTTAGCAAGCTCCCCTAACTCTTCAACAATGTCCTGAACTGTCATGATCTGCAGCTAGCATGTGGAATATAGCCTCAGCCTCTATCATTTTATCTTGTAAGCGTTCCTCGTATACCTTGAGCTTAGCTTCCATTACCTCTTCATAGTCATCAGGTTTAGCTAGCTCATAGCCATAGTAGGCTAATACTTCACGCACCTCATCAATATAAGCTAACCTTTCTAGTGCCTTCTGTGGAACAGACACGGTGTCAGCCAAGTTTCTTCTCCAACGTAACAAGCAGATCTTCCAAGGCAGCGTTAAAGTGATCCACCTCCATTGCGCCGCCATCCTTACCAGTGAGCTCTAGCTTTGATAGATCGCCGTACTTCTTAGGCTTTAGTTTAGCTGCCACCCACTTACGAGTCTCTACCCGCAAACGATTACGAGCGATACCAGCAGAATCAATCTTAGTGCCTACTACGTTACCGTCCTTATCTTTCTCTACGGCAGTAGGACTCTCATCAGCAATATCAAGCATGTCCTCAGCCAAAGCTTCAGCACTCTCTTCTTTTGCTCTAGTGTACTGATTAAGGAATTCAGGAAAGTCACTTATCCACTTGTAAACGGTAGGCATACTAGGCATACCTTCTTGCCTACATGCTGTTCTTAGACTCTTACCCATTGAAAGATAGCTACATAGCGTAACTGCTATCTCTTTTGTGTATGAAGATGGACGACCTACTGGATTTATTTCCTCGGCGTCTTTATCCACCTGTGCTTTGAATGCAACGGCTTCAGAGGTTTTGATGTCCTCGTACTCTTTGACGTTGTCTTCTTTTTTACGAGCCATAACTTTCTTTCAAAGCTGATGGCTTTCAGTATAAATAAAAAAAGGGGCTTTGTCGCCCCTGTCGTTAGCTTCTTTTATCTATCATCTCTTTAAGCTTGCCTTCTGTGTATTCCAAGCTAGAGACTTTGACACGCTGGACGATGGTTTGCTTCTCGCCCTTGCTCTCATTGTGAGCCTTGATTGTGCCAGTGAACTCGATGGTCATGCCAGCTTGAATATCTGTTGTCAATCCGTTCCAGCCCTCTGGCGCATTCTTACCGTAAGAAAACTTGTAACCTAAGCAAGCTTTAGTCTTGTACACGATACGGTTACCAGCTTCATCACGCATTAGGTAAACCAGAGCGCTTGGAGAATCATAGTAATTGAACTGAGGTGCGTCTACGATAATGATTGCCTCGACAACTGCACGAGTGGATAACTTTTCAGCAGCAACTCCAAGAAACACTGAGCGAGCCTTCTGCTCTTCGATTGCCTTAGTGCGCTCAGCCATGCGAACTTCACGATCCTTAACGCACTTAATTACTGCGTCACACTGCTTAGGTGTTAGTTTGCCATAAGTATCGAAAGCTTTGGCAAGAGATCCAACAAAGTTGTCAGAGTAAGTAGTGTCACCACGAGCATTCTCGCCACGACCAGCCATGAGGAATTCCTCAATAGCTACGCATGTATCAGGATTGTTTTTACGCCAAGTTTTATGGGCGTTGTTAATGATATTGCGATGGATGGCAGCGTTGTAAGCTGCCTCGTTTTCAATGATTGAACCGAATTGATATGTCATGCCAATCTCCTTATGAGTTCCAGACGTTAAGCAACTGCTGATACTCTTTGCGAACGTGGTTCACAGCTTTTTGAGCAAGATCAATGCTTACAGAAGATCCGTCAATAAGGATTTCGTAATTTTCTTCAGTTTCAGGGTGATTGGAAACAAACCGAATAATGTGCCAAAGGTTAGTTTCAAAGAAACGCCATTGATCAGCGGTAAAGGTTTCCTGCTCAACCTCACCAGTGGATTTGTAATTGATAATATATTTCATTTTGATTCCTTTTTTTTCGTCACTGGACGTCCCAGTAAGTAAGACTGTATCAAATATTTATCCACTTGTGTTAATTATTTTCTAAGGGATTACCCTAGTCTCTCTCCCACCAGCGAATGGGGTATCTTGCCCTACCGTGCTTGATCATGACCTTGAATGCATGAAACCTGCTGAATATGCCCCTCATAAAGCGATTATTGCGTCTCTGAGCCATTATTTTGGTTCGAGCACGTCTAGGCTTCAACTCGCCAAATCTCATCTCATGAACCGTTTAAAGAGCTCTGTGGCTACCCCGTCTGCCTCATGCTGTTCTGCTACGTCAATGGCAACCATAGCGACCTGACGCCATGCTTCGTCCCAGACTGCCTTGGGATCGTTAAGCAGGTCAGTAGCCTTGGCGTCGGTCAGGAGCTTTTGCCAGTCCTCAAAGGCGGTTTCCCAGTTTTGTTTAATCATCTGATGGTTATCCATACGGTTATTGAAAACAATACCAAAATGATAAGCGACAAGGCAAAAAAGATCCTATCCGTTATCACCTCAACGCACCAATTGAATTGGCATGATGGGCATGGTCGGCGCAGTTGGCATCAAGGGGGGAGCTGGCATCAGCATCATTGGGGGAGGCGTATTGAGTGGCACAGCCCCATGAGCGAAGCCAACTACTTGACCGTACTGGTTTGAGTAGGTGGTTAGGTTGCCAGTTGTCTGGGCAGTTCCAACAGGAGCGCCATACTGGTTGGTGTAGGTCACGTTTTGAGCTTGTGCAGCTCCAGCGGTTAACATCAAAATTAGTGCTAATTTTTTCATTCTGTCATCCAATAAATTAAAAAAGTTAATAAAATTCCCCACCCAATGAGTAGGACTACAAGCAGAACAATGACCAGCAGATCAAGCATCACCTTCTCTGATTTGCTTATTGATAGTCTCGTCTAGTCTTTGATGCAACCATTCTCGATTACCGTCTTCATTTATCCACTTGTGTAAGTATATACCAAACTTAAACGTAAGGGAGTTTTCTGTTGTGTCGTAGTCAACAATCACACGAGACATGTCTTTAAATGCCTCAAGCCGATCTTCAGTAGTAAAGGTAGTGATGGCTAGCTCCTAGTGCTGGGCTTGGGTTTTTTGGTTGATCAACTCCACGGCACGGTTATAAGCTTCTTGCCGAGTAGCAAAGTCTTCTTGGGGGTTGTCTTCAAAATTAAGAACCCAGTCGCCTAATCCAAAATAGGTGATGGTGGATTTCTCTGTAACGTGAATAACTGCAATCATAAAAGCTCCTAGTAAGGGTAGTCCTGAACCTCTAGCCAACCATCTTCAAATAGTTTTCCTATTGTCTTACGGTGCGCTTCATCCCACAACTCAATTCTTTGCTCTTTAGTTAATTTAGCACCTTGATCAATTTCTGTGTGATGACCAAAACATAAGGCTGCAACCCTAAAGTCATGTGCCTTTAACCCACGCCCTTTGCCGTCCCTAAGTTGATTAGAGTGGGCAGCCTGAGTTGATCCTTCCAAGCCACATATCTGGCACGGGAGCTGCGCTACAGCCCTAAGAAGCTTTTCATTTCGATACATTATTTTCTTGTGCTTTTTTTAGTATTGCCAAAATCTCTTTAAGCAACTTAATAACCTGATCTTCAAATGCGGTCATTTCTCTTGTGCCTTTCTTAGTGGTTCAATAGTTACTGTTTCCCATTTAACATTGCCAGTTTTAAGATTTTTCCACCCATGCTTTGTATAAATTGCTGGGTAAGCACAAGATGGGTGAGAATCAAATCTAACATCTTGAACCGCTACAACGTCTAAATCAGTTTGCATATCTTTTAAACTCATTTCTCTTGTGCCTTTCTTAGTATTGCTCTAGCAAATTCAACCGCATATTTATCTTTTGGTTTAAACCCAAAAAATTCTTCGTAAATATTGTCTATTTCCTCATCTGTTAGTGTCTTTGCTGGATGTCTATCAAACCCCCAAGGTTCGCTAACCAAATCCCAGTTGCGGTTTTTTAACGCTTCTATTTCAGCTTGTTGCTGGCGTAGCATGGCAGCAGCATTACCAACAGGAGATGCTCGCCACTTTTCGATTGTGCAATCATAAGAAATGCTATCTAACTCATCAGCTAATTCATTTGCGTTCATTGGGATAACCTCATTTCGTTACGAGATGATGCTTCTATAGAACGCCATGCCTCTAGCTTGGCTTCAGCAGCAGCTATAAGCAGACGCAAGGTTTCATACTCAGAAATAGCTTCCGCAGTCTTGTAAATATGTCTTTCTGTCTCATCATGAGAATCAGCAAATCGTTCTTTGGCTGCCTCAGACTTTGCGTCAATGGCTAAATTCATTAATCTGGCTCTAACGGTTTTACGCATTTCGGTATAAATGTAAACCTGACCTTTTAGATAACCTGCAGTTTTTGCGTTATCACGCAAGTAATCCATTGCCTCATAAGGATTGATGTTGTCAGGTGTAGTTGGCGGGTATTTTTTTTCTTTAGTCAATTGATTGTTCCTTCCATATCCTTATCTAGTTCCGTTATCTTTATTTTCAACAATCCTTTTATGCCTTCACCCCATTTAATTGACAGCTCCTGTATCTGAGAGTCGTCATCCCAAACCCTGCAATGGGTCATGGCATCGAGGGGCGCTTTTAACAAGTTGTCTAGATCACGCTTACGCCTGTCTGGTCGGAAGGCTTCGATCTCTACACGCAAAGGCTTATGACGAATGATCACCAACTCCTTAGCCACCAGTAACTCAACTGCCTTACGGTAGTCACGCCCCTTAGCCGAAATAATCATTCGGTTCTGGAACATGCGCCAGTAGGTATTGACGCTAGGTGGAAAGGGAAGGGTGAACTGAATCACTTTACCTTTTCTCCCACTCGTTCAAGCAATCAAGCAGTAGGTTACGGAAGATCTGACGGCTGACGATTTCGCCCGGTTGATACAGGTTTACAAAGCGCTGCAAAGTTCCTAAGTCACCTGTACCATCGCCGTTCTTTTCTGGCAATACGTCAGTGCGAACCCGAGGAGCTGGTTTCTCAACGCCATAGATTTGATCGGTCAAATCAAAGTCTCTACCCACAAACTCGACAGGAATAGACTCTTTGATCTCGTCTTCAATCGCCTTGATTCGCTCAATCTTCTGATCAATCGTCTCTGGCTTTACAAAATCTTTAGCTGCCACAATTGCTTCTTCTAAAGATTGCGCTGGCTTCTTTATAACCAAAGCCCCTTTATCTGTCCTCGGTTTCCCTTTTGCCACTGTTGCCATATGTCTAACTCCAATCTTTCACGTCGATGTTTTACTGCTGGTTGATATAAAAACTGTCTTAGCCACTCTTTGCCACGCAACGCCCTTTCAGATAACAAAAGGCGTACCTCGCATTGGTGGCGGTATTCCTCACTGTAGGTAAAGCTTGATTCTTCCAAATTGTTCCTTTACATACTGTTGGCTATCTGGTTCAAACCAAAGTGGCATCCGTCCCTCCCACTCGCCATTGCGCTGCTTCTCGCAGATCAATAAAGCATCAGGAGTTGACTCATCAACGACACCATTCTCCTGTCGATCTTGAGCCTTACCCTTGTTACGCCAGACAATAAATACGTTATCCACCTGATCCGTAATTGAGCCAGACCCTTTGAGGTCGAATTTGCCCGGTAAATGCTTCTCATCAGCGCCTTTTCGCATGTGATGCACAAGGTGTATATGCAATCCAGTGTCTTGTGCAATAGCACATAACGAATTAACAAAATCTTTTTGCCCATTGAAGTCGTCCTCTCCTTTAACGCATTTCATCAGTGAATCAATTACAACGTGCTGAACGCCTAATTCGCCAGCAGCATACCTACAAACAGCTAACATCGAGTTGGCATCGATCATGCCGTGGTGATCTAGCAGATACATGTGATCTTTTTTCCAATCGTGGAACTGCATAAGCGCCATAGGAGACGGTATTTTCATTCCAGTAGCCTGACGTGCCATCCTTGCCAAAGTGATCTCTGGGCGCATCTCAAAGGACGCTATGAGGCATTTCTGATCCTGAGCTGTCAAAGACAAAGCCACCTGACCAAGCAGTAGGGATTTTCCGTGACCGTTGATACCAGCCCAGACAGATACCTCAGAAGGACGAATACCAACAAAAAAGCCATGCTCATCCCAAGGTATAGAGCTGCCCCGCTTGATAAGGCTGCCCTCAAAATACTCTTTAATTTGCTCTGCATAATGGGATTTCTCTTTAATCTTACGCTTAGGCGCAGTCTCCTCCTGCCAAAGCTCCCAGTCAATATCATCAAATTCAACTAGCCCCTCCATATGTTGATCTCCCCATCAAAGTCTAAGCCTAGCAAGAATTTAGGTTCAGCATCCACCAGAGCAATCCACCACTGGGTAAACTCCTCAATGCCACAACCCATAGCTAGGAGCTGAATGGTTAAACCTTTAGCCCAAGTAAGGTCAGCTCTTCTTGGATTTGTAGCGCCCGTATAAACGACAGGGATCTCGCCCCTCAAGACTGCCAACTCAGGATCGTCGCTTGGAGGATGGGGAGCAATAAAAACAAATATTGCCCTTGGCTTGTGTCGCTTTTTACGCAAAGCAACAATTTGTTTATGACCTAGCAATTGTTAATCCTTTCATCCATTCAGGTTTTCCTGATTTTTGTTCCTTGACCCTAGTTCCACCACTGTCTTGACAACGTGTAAACCAACTTGTAAGAAAACGGTTGTAGTTAGATTTTGTTTGCTTAGGATTTGCAATAAGCCAAGCTGATGCTTTAGCAATCTCAAGATTTAAATCAATTGCAGGAAATGCCTTTTTCCAAATCTCGATTTGAATTTCTTCAATCCCTTGAAAAGATCCGCTGTCGGCATCAAAACGAATATTCGTTGATGCACCCTTCCCCTTACCCTTACCCTTCCCCAAGCCGTCATATGTCTGCACATTGCTGTCAGGTGTCTGACAAGTGTCATCCAATTGATCTACAGTCGGTTGCGGATATTTACCTTTTGACCGCACACGTTGCTCCCATTTTAATATCTGGATGTAAGGCTGACTTTCGCAAGTATATGAAATTAAAAGCTTTTGTTCTAATAGTTCATTAATCCATTTGTTAATGTGATCACTCGTAATGTTGTCTCTTAATGGAAAACAACGAGCTCTAAGAATAGATGTTCTGGCATCCATGCAACCAAAATCATCAGAAACCACTAAAAGCCTGTAAAAAAATACCTCAGCTTGAGCTGATAGGGAATTTATCTTGTCTGAATCGACAATCCCTTCTTTAAGTAGTCTGTTTGGCATCTTTTTTTTCTTTCAAACATTTGTTAAAGGTTCTTTCGTATAGCCTTTTGGCTTTAAGACCAGCTTGATACAAAAGGTGTGTATACATTCTTGGCTCTTGTTCAAGGCAATTCAAAATTTTTTCATAGTCATAACCCGCATATCCTGCAAGCAAAAACCCAAGCTCTTCACGGGAATCAGGACCATTTAATCTGGCAAAAGATCCAATTAACTTATAAAGATCAACGGTATCGTGAAACCTTTCATGGCATGACTGACAGATGACGGTCAATTGACTGACATCGTAATCCCAAGGATCTCTACCCTTAAAATATTCATTGTGATGAACATTCAAAGTAGATTGTGAGTCCATGCAAACCTCGCAACGAAAATCGTTCTGCTCCATAGCTTTCAACCTAAGCTTTTGCCATCTAGGATCTTGTAGTTTTTGCCAATAGTTGGACATCAATTGCCCCCAAATAAATCTGGACGCAATATTTGTGCAGTAAGTCTCCCTTGAGATAGATCCTCTATTTTTTTAACGTGTTTAATAGGAATCTGACCTCTTTTAACCCATTGGTAAAGAGCAGTTTCTTTCATACGGAGCAGGCTTGCTAGCTGGGACAGTGTCCCGAACTCGTATTTTAATGCTTCAAATGGTGACATATGTTCATTCTCCTCGAAGTAAGAATATAACTCAATTTTGATAGATATAAATATTTTTTTTGATAGGTGTAAATACTAATGCAATTACTATAAATCATGCTAATATTCTGGTACGGCATTGTGCCGTTAGGAGAATCATCATGATAGACGACAGTGAATTTCACTTTGCAATGAAAGAACGAGAGTTCCTTTTAGAGCAAGCGTTAGTACATGCAGAAGCAAATCAAGCAACCGCTGAAGATATGGAAATCATCCGTTTCGAGTGCGGAAAACCCAAGCAACCCAGCCACTCCCAGCAAGTCTTAGATGACGTTTTTGCTGACTTTGGCAATATTTTTGGAAAGAACTAATCATGGCAATAATCGCATCATCAAGCGGTAGCTCAGAATTTGAGCTAGCCCCAGCAGGAAATCACGTTGCTCGTTGTTATCGCATAGTCGATATGGGCAGTCACGGCAACTCATACGGCAATACCCTACGCAAGATCCTTGTGTCTTGGGAGCTGCACGGTGAGGATGACGAAGGCAACCCCTTGGCTATGCCAGACGGCAAGCCCCTAGTAATCTCAGCCAATTACACCTTATCCCTGTCAGAAAAGGCAACCCTACGAGCAGTCCTAGAGAGCTGGCGTGGCAAACCCTTTACCCTTCAGGAGCTGTCTGGCTTTGACATTACAGCCGTTTTAGGTCACTGGTGCATGGTAACGATAGCTCATGAGACGAGCCAGAAGAATCAAAAGACTTACGCTAACGTCAAAAATGTAGCGCCTGTACCAGCAATCATTAAAAAGAATGGCTTGCCAGAGGGCGTAAACAAGGTTTGTAGCTTATCCCTTGAACCTGCAACCTTTGATCAAGCGCTATTTGATTCTCTGTCTGACGGCATTAAAAAGAAGATTATGGAGTCACCAGAGTACAAGAAGCTTGGATCTGCGCCAAAAGCAAAGGACACCAAGATTGCCGACTTAGACGAAGATATTCCCTTCTAATGAGGCAGTTGTACGAATCCAGTGAGGATAGGTCAAACGAGAGGGAGGTAGCCTCTCGGTTGGCTTTACTTCAAAAGTGCGACTTCAAGAAGTTACCTATGGCTTATTACATCGATTGGGTGTTCCTACGCAATCAAAAGCCTGTAGCCATCGCTGAGGTCAAGTGTCGTAAGAACCCTAGTACACAGTACCCAACACTAATGCTTTCCCTTGCCAAGTGGATGCATGGTAAAGAGCTTGCTAAAGAATTAACCGTCCCGTTCCTTGTTGTTATCAAGTGGACTGACGGTATTTTTTGGCATTCAGCAAACCAGCACACCAAAATATCTCATGGGTTTGGGGGCAGAACAGATCGAAATGATGATCAAGATGTTGAGCCTGTTGTATTTATACCAATTAATAACTTTAGGAAAATTTCAAAATGATTATTTTTGTAAAACGAAAAGAAATTGATGCCATTCAAAACAATATTAAATATTTACTTAATGCTGTTTCCCAGCTCACCATTGAAGTTAAAAAGCTTCGAGCGCTAGAGCATTCAAGGAAATGGGTTGCTAGCTCTAAGGACTCATCCATTACCTTTACAGCACCTAAAAAGCGTGGACGCCCTGCGAATCCTAAAAAATGAAATTCATTGAACTCTTTGCTGGTATAGGCGGATTTCGGCTTGGTCTTGAAAGAGCTGGGCATGAGTGCGTCTGGGCAAATGAGTTCCTTGATAAGCCAAGGAGTATCTATGAGTACAACTTCAAACACGCCCCAGACGGACGAGACATCAGAACAGTTCAGCCTGATGAGATCCCCGATTGTGACTTACTCGTTGGAGGATTTCCGTGTGCAACTTTTTCGGTTGCTGGACGAAGAACAGGATTCGGCACAGAAGATACACGAGGTACACTCTTTTTTGAAATCTGCAGAATCCTCAGTAGCAAAAGAATCCCATATGTATTCCTTGAGAATGTTAAGGGACTCCTCAACCATGACGGAGGACGAACATTTGGAGTCATCGTCGCCAGCTTGGATGAACTGGGGTATGACGTCCAATGGGAATGTGTTAACAGCAAGAATTTCGGAGTCCCACAGAATAGGGAACGAGTATTCATTGTCGGAAATCTTAGAGGAAAACCCAGACCCGAAGTATTTCCTCTCGGAAGATGCTATGCAGAGGATGGTTTACAAGACCGAGAAGAACAAGGCTCTCAAGAGGGGCTTCAAACCGCAAATAGTAAAAAATTTGCAATCGGAACCTTATGCAACCGACTTTACCAAGGAGATACTAACAACTTCTACCTTGAAGACAGAGTTCCAAGACAAGCTGAATATGCTGCAGACGCAGGAGACGATTCAGGAGAACCAGTTGGATCTTTTCAAGTAAGAGCTGTGAACGATGTGCTCAGGGAAAAGAAGACTCAGAACGGTAGACGCATCAAAGATCACAACGATCCCTCGTTTACCTTGACTGCTCAAGACAGACACGGAGTCATGATTGGCGCCCAGCTTAGAAAGCTTACGCCTTTGGAGTGTGAGCGCCTTCAGTCTTTTCCAGACAACTGGACTAAGTGGTATAGAGACGGCTCATTAGTGCCAGACAACCAGCGTTATGAGCGCTGTGGACGAGCCGTTACCGTTAACGTAATAGAACAAATAGCTAGGAGATTACCGCTATGAAAGATTGGACATTTGAAACAGAAAATATAGTTCTTAATTTTGACTCACATGTACGAGAACAGTTACCGTGGTATGACTTAGTAACGGAATCGGTCTTATATATTGCAAGAAATTATTTACCCAAAAAAGGTATTTTGCTTGACGTTGGATGCTCTACTGGAAATATTTCAAAGCATTTTGTTCCGTTATGCATAGAACGTAATGCAGAAATTATTGCAATTGACAAAAGCGCAGAAATGATAAAAGCGTATATTGAAAATCTTAAAAGCGCTCCAATTAAAAAAATGGTGCTTTGCAAAGACATTTCAACTATGAAATTTCCTATTTTTGATGTAGGTATTTTGTTTTTAACTTTAATGTTTCTTTCTCCAAATGAGCAAATTGAAGCCATTGAAGACCTTTACAACAAATGCAATGAAGGTGGAATAATAATTATTGTAGATAAAGTATGTGACGATGGAAGATACTTTTCTACCGTTATGAAGCGCTTAACCATGTATTGGAAGCTAAAAAACGGTGCAGAACCAGCAGACATTATTGATAAAGAATTAAGCCTTTCTGGAATACAAAGACCAGTAAATTTTAATGCGGTATTTGATGACATTCCAATAAAACAATTTTTTCAACTAGGTGAATTTAAAGGGTGGGTAATAGAAAAATGATTGCAAAAGATAACAGCAGAGCATCAGAGTCAGGACACTGGTATGACAGGGCAACTGGCACACCACGGTATAGCGTACTGGGCAAGAACGGCAAGGAGCGCAATACCACCTTGCGTGACGCTAAGGCTGGCAACGACCTAGTTCCCTCAGTGACCACAGTGATTCGGGTAGCAGCGTCTCCCGGGCTTGAGGCGTGGAAACAACAGCAGGTTTTAATGGCTAGCTTAACCCTTCCTAGAGCAGAAAACGAGGATGAATCGGTTTGGATTGAGCGAATCATGATGGACTCCAAAGAAACAGGGAAAAAGGCAGCAGAGCGAGGAACAGCCATTCACGCTGGCGTACAAGCCCACTACGAGGGCAAAGAGGCTGGGTTGTATCTACCCCACGCAATAGCCACAGAAAAGGCTGTATTGGCTTATTTTGGCGAAAAGAAGTGGCAGCCTGAGGTTAGCTTCTCTTTTGGTGGATTTGGGGGCAAATGCGACCTAATGGCACGTCCTAACGGAACAGACGCAGGTTTGGTCATAGACGTCAAAACTAAAGACTTTAGCGACCCAGATAAGGTTGTGGCGTTTGATGAGAACCTGATGCAATTGGCAGCCTACCGCATGGGTTTTGAGATGCCTCGTGCAAGGTGTGCAAACGTGTTTGTATCCGTCAAAGAACCCGTACAGATCAAGGTTGTAGAGTGGTCAGACGAGGATTTACAGCGTGGCTGGGCAATGTTTAGCAGCCTTTTGAACTACTGGCAGATCAAGAACAATTACAGGTGAAATATGAAAAACTTTAGATACAACCGAAATTTGTACCCAAAAGCAGAAAACATTACTTTTTTTGATGTTGAAACTGGTTTAGAAAGGTGTAAATATGAAGATTGTAAAAAAAAATTTACCATAAAAAAAGCTGAATGGGTATGGCGTGAATCCAAACATGAGTCTTACTGGAGAGCAAATCGCTTTCATGAATGCCATGAGTGTGGTCAAAAGTATCAAACTAAAGCTGATCACCAAAAAAATATCTATGGAGAGGGTGGAGGAACTGGAGAAAAACCACCTCCAATTGAATATTAGGGTAAACACTTAGAAAATAATTAAAATATTTCTTGCACAAGTGGATAATTTCTGATCAAATAGCGTTACTGGGTCGTCCAGTTAGATAAATAAAGGAGTTTCAAATGCAAGTAATCGACGTAAACCTCAATTCAGTAGATCGTCTTGGTATGTTGTTGGCTCAGATTGCTGACCTAGAAGAGCAGGCAGAAGCAATCAAAAACGTACTCAAGAACGGTGACGAAGGTCATGTAGAAGGCGCACTCTACCGAGCTTGCGTTACCTTGTCAGAGCGTAAGACTGTTGACAACAAAGCTGTCTTCAAAGAAGCCAACGTGCCAGCAGAATTAATTGCTAAGTTCACTAAGACCTCGGCTGTTATTTCTATCAAAGTTACCTCACGTTAATGAGAACTTTTATAGACTGGGCTGGGGCAGCAATGCCCTACCGTTTCAAGCTTAGGCACAACGTCTATGAGCAAGGTGACAGCCAGTGGTGCTGTTTCCTTGCCTTGGGCGCTGGTGCTGACGCAAAAGAAGATATAGAAGAATCACCACTGTGGTCTTGCTTTGGTACTGCTGACACAAAAGCTATTGCTTTACGGAGCGCTATTAAAAGCTGGACTCTCTATGACAAGGAAGGAATACTCCCATGAGCGAAATTATCCACACTACTGAAAACGGCATTCAGATCAAAGACAGTGATGTATTTGCTATTCGTCTGTTTATTTACACTGAAACCGACTTTAAAACCAGCCTGCCAATTAAAAGCATTCTTAAATTAATAGATATTTTTGATGCGGTAAAGGAAAAACAAGATGTCTGAACCTATACCGTTTTACGGGATTCTAGAGGATTGCCAGCACTGTTGGCATGAGACTGGGGTTACCTTACTAAGCCTGCCACCGCAGCACCAAGAACGGTGTTGTTATTGCGGTGAGCATCGCTACATGAGGGGTAATAACATCGTGGATTTTGGCGATGGTCATGGCAAGTTTTTTCCGAGGGTGGAGACTTAGCTCTTTTTTTGGGTAAAGGTATCCCCCCTGTTTTTCGCATTAATAACTTTATAGCATACGAAAGGCACTAAAAATGAACAATGAACATATATACACGCCAGCAGGAACGAATGTAGAAGAGCGCTGGGTTAAGCATTACGGTTGGGTTCGCCCATCTGAGCAGGCTGAGTATCAGGCTAAATGGAAGTATTACCAAGAGCTCCCATTGCGTAAGTTAGACGATGAGGCTAAGGTTCAATACGAGGCTGTACTTAAAAAAGCAAAGGTAGTTCGCATTAAATGAATATTCGTGAAAAAGCTAGGGAACTTAACATCCATCCATCGACCCTTGAGTACCGTATTAAGAATGGTTGGTCAGAAGATCGGTGGGGATTTAAGCGCCCTATTCCGCCAGAAGGGTATCGGATCTGTTCAATATGTCGGCACACCAAAACAGTTGATAATTTTTATAAGCGCAGTAAACGGAATGGCTATTTAAGTGGATGTAAATTCTGCTTAAAAAAAGCCGCCCCGAAGGGCGGCAAACACGTCTTCAACGTGAAGGATATTCTTACTGAGTAGCCTCATCGTAGGCTTTTAAAAGGAATGGGGCTGCCATATTGGTAAGTACCCCAGCTCCTTTAACAAGTGGATTAGGTGCTAGGCTAGCCAATGCGCCAGCAGTTCCAGCGCCAGAGATAGCAGCTCCACCGAAGTGTTTCATAGCCTGCCCCATATTACCTCGATCTAATTCTGTCATACCCCGCTGATAACGATTATAAGCCTCACCACCTTGATATCCAGCACCACCTAGGGATAGGGGTAGGTTAAGCAATGGAACAGCCTTAGCGATCCTGCCAGTGTCCGCAGGAATGGATCTAATCATATTGCCAGCGCCTGTAACAGCATTCATTACACGAGACTGAATGGTTTTATCTTTGGCAGCTTGAAGTTGAGCCTTCATACGCTCAATGCTTTCTTGAGCTGCAGCTTCCTTATTTGGAATAATTAAACCTTTACGGTTAGCCTTCCACTGCGCTGCTTCTTCTGGGGATAAGCCTTGCTGAATACGGTAGTTACGAGCTGCTTCGCTTACTGATTCGCCTCCCGGCCCCATTCCACCTACTACCTTGGTGCTCCATTTATCGCCAGAGGTAGGGGGCGCAGCTTCAACAGTTACAGAACTCTGAGGAGGTTGAGCACGGCGCATAGCCTCTGCCATCTCTTTAACACGGTTCTCTGATCTATTAGTGAGGTAGTCCTTGCCTTGCAATGTTGTTCCTAAGGCAACGCCAGTAGCAGCTCCTGCTGCCCCATAAAGGTTTGGATTAACTTCTGGGCGTGAAGGAATAACAGCCTTAACAGGAGTTTCATCTTTTTTAGCTTCTACGTTTTCCACTGGATAAAGCGGGTGTAGCGCATGAATCTTATCTAGATAATCAAGTGTCTCATCAGGCAAGTCTTTTAAGTCTTTGCTGTCAAAGTATTTATGATTTGGACCTGCATTGTAGGCAATTGCAGCCAGCATCTTATCGTTGTCATAAGCTTGAAGGTTTTGCTTGAGATACTTTAAACCGCCAAAGATGTTTTCATCAACATTGTCACGGTTTACGCCAATCTCTTTAGCGGTATTAGGCATCAACTGCATAACGCCAAATGCATCCTTTTTAGAACGTGCATTAGGGTTAAAACGACTTTCTTGATAAGCAACCGCTAAAGCGTAGTCTGGATCAATATCCAGATTACGAGCGCCATCAGCTACCTTATTAGCAATCATAAGTTGCTGGTCAGATAATTTAGACAAATCCATCATGGTCTATTCATTCCTCGACGTTGCATTTCTTCTTTAATTTCATCAGCTTTAGATCTCATAACCTCTGGAGGTTTAATTCCCATAGTGCTTAATGTACTGCCAGCAGCTTCTCTGATCTTTTTATCAAATTCGCCACGCAATTGACTGTAGTCTTTAGACTTAATAACCCAGTCACGATACAACATATTATCGCCAACCTTGTTATAAGCCTCAATAACTTTCTTATCAAATTCACCCTGTAACTTAGTTTTTTGACCAATGTATTTAAGGAATTCAGCCGTATTTTCAGGTGATCCAGAAATACCCTGAACCATTTTATCTTCGTAGTTAGATACAGAACCTTTCATCAAAGCAGCTTTTTGTAATGTCTCCTCACTTAACATAGAGCGAACCATTTGTAATGCTTGCTGTTGATCTTTGGGTAATAGAGCTTCCATAGTCTCAGTAATAGGCAACCGAATAGAACCAAACTTACCAACCTGTAAGCCTTGGTTAAACCAAGTAGCAATACCTTGTGCAATTCCCGGGTTTGCTTTCAATAAACCAAAGGCAGCTTCTTTTCCTGTGAGCTCATCTATTAACTGAGTACCACGCAAAATCTGTTTATTTGCAAAGTCAATCTTCTCAGGAATAGCATTTTTGAACTTTTCATTTTCTGCAATTTGAGATGAAATTTGTTCAGATCTAATCTTGTTTTGTGCTTCTGGGGAAACGCTAGAAATTTTGCCTTCTACAGAATCAGGCGACGTGACTATTTGCTCATTAGGGGTCATGCCAGTAACTGGAGCTACGGCAGCTCCGCTAAGCGGAGTAGCGCCGGGCAACCTTCTACCTGTTTTATATTCAAATTCAGCCTCAGGAGTAGCAGCTTGACGGTTTTTAATACCAAGTTCTGCCATGTCTTTATTCATGGTAAACATCTTGCTAATCATCTCTCCACGAGTTGGAGAGAGTTGAGTAATAACGGGGTAAAGTTGGGCAATCTTAGCCATCTGATCTTGAGATACGTTACCTGAACCCAAAGCGCTACTAACATCCGTTGGATTAACACCTAAGGTTTGGGCAATTAAATTAACTGCCTTAGCATCATTTGTCATTGTGTACTTCTGACCAGCAAGTTGAGCTCTCATCATAGCGATATTAGGCTCTGCAGCTTGTTGTTCTGCCATATCTTTACCTACAGCAAGAGAAGCCTTGCCTAGCGCTTCGCTAAACTGACCAGTACGACCGGGTTCTAACAATGCTCCTGCAACAGTAAACAAATTAACCTGATTGCGCCCTTCAAGGGCTTTTTGAACCTTAGTCAATGCATCTAAATACTCTTTAGAAGCATCTGGATCAGCACCTATTCCTGCTGGAGCTGTGGGTAATGCGCCTGTAATTGCCATAATTTATCTCTTAGTTAGGACCGTTAACATCTGTGTTTGCTGCTGGATTAAGATCTGTTGATGGGGCATACGGCGATACAGGGTTTGACATATCAGAATTAGTGGTGTTCCAGTTACCAAATAAATCAGTTGTTGCATTTGGAGTTATATTTGGCATACCTGCACTATTAAAATTTCCACCGCTTATTGTGCTGATTAAATTCTGTAATGGGGTAGCACCACCCGCTGCACCAGTTTGATTAAGCGCTGCAACCAATGTTCCCAAACCTGCGATCTGTTGCAATGGAGATGCAGAATAAGCACCGGGAATTGGACCTGTATAAGTAGACTGCACAGCCGTTGGAATACTATATCCACGCAATAATCCAGCCTGTTGAGTAGCTACATCTAATGGAAATGTAGAAGCACCTTGATTAATTTGACGCTGTTGCTCACCTAAGGTAGCCAACGCATTAGTGTCACCCAAACCTAAAGCTTGTTGTGAGGTAGCTAAGTTACCTAATTGCTGGCTAGCACCTAACTGGTTAGCTGCTTGATTCTGAGCTGCTTGCAGTGCTTGGCTATAACCTGTCTGAAGAGCTTGACCTTGTTGATTAGTGACTCCAAGAGCTGCGTTTGCTAAAACTGAACCTAAAGCTCCAGCGCCACGTTGTGAGCCAAACTGACCAGATCCTACGATTCCTGCAGTAGCCTGAGGTGCTAAGTTCTGAGCAATATTAGATTGACCTAAGTTACCAATTGAATTGACTACATTTTGAGTGTAGGGATTCATGAACTGGTTGACTGAATTAGCAACATTCGTATTGCCTACAGTATTGGCAAAATTAGTAGCTGCGTTTAAATTAGGTTGATAGTTGCCTACATTTTGAGCAACATTGCCAAAAGCTTGATTTTGTAAGTTTGTAGCGCCAGCATATTGAGCACCAGCACCTGCAGCTTGACCTTGAGCTGCAAGACTATTAAGGTAATTTGTATAAAACTGAGGCGCAGTCGTCGTTTGCGCCTGCGAGGTCGTTATATTTGGTAACGGTGATCCTTGTCCTAAATCAGCCATGATTATTTGCCTTTCAGATATTCTAAAGGCGATTTAGCCTTTGGTGGTATTTTAGTATGCGGAGCTGATCTTTTGTGCTTGCGGATCGCCTCACGCATTTTATCTAAAGCGATAGCTCCAGCTTCATTAGATCCGTTACCCAAAGCAGCCACAGTATCAGCGTCAAAAACATACTCGCCATTAGCCAACATAGCAGGAATTTCATCAGATTGTCCATCGCCACGACCTTGTACATAATGTCCAGTAGTTCCAGTCTTAAACTCAGGAACATGGACGTCTCCACCAGAAGCATAGCCAGCAACATTAGAATTAGATGCTCCGCCTAAAGACTGCAAACCAGCAGATCCTAATGCGCTAAAGCTAGCTGGCATATTAGATTGAGCAAAATTAGTCGTCTGGCTTCCAGAAGCTTGCGCTGGGTATCCCGGAGCTGGGGTAGATAAAGCTCCACCACCTCCTCCGCCCCCAACCCTGCCAGTTAAAGTCTGCAACAAGTGCGGATCAATATTAGCTAATTGAGGATAGAGTTGTTTTAATTGTTGTAGCATACGACGTCCTTCTTGGGTAGGTGCTCCAGCAAGCATTGTTGCAATTAAATTATGTGGCAAAGCGCCAGTAATATTCTCATTCCAACTGTATCCCGGTATTTGTGATGGGTATACAACTGGCTTCTTAATAGGTAATGGTGGTTTTAATGGCGGTTTTATAGGAGTAGGCTTACTCGGCTCTTCAGGAGGAGGCTCTTCAGGTGGAGGCTCTACAGGAGTCTCTATAGGCTCATCAGGCGTAAGATCTTCTTCAGGCGGTTCGTCAGGTGGCGTTTCATCAGGCGGTTCTTCAGGATAAGGAGTTTCATCTGGCTTATCTAACCCGGGATTTCCCTCGTCGCCGATTAAACCTCCACCAGTTCCGGGTTGAATACCTGTACCACCAATAACACCACCTAATACACCATTTTTATCTCCACCGTTAACACCAGATAAAGCGCCTTTATCAACACCCGTATCTGATCCTTGTGTAGCAATCGCTATAGAAAGCTGTTTTAACTCTTTAGCAGCTTCATCCTTTTGCTCAGCAGTTGTATCTGGGGAAGTAATAATGTCTTTTAATTGATTAATAACTTCTTCTTGTTGTGGCGTAGCATTAGCTTGAACTTGAGAGCTTTCGCTAATAGCTAAAGCCTCCTGAGGATCAGTTGGCTGACTCATTTGACCAGCTTGGCTTAAATTTCTAGCTTCTGTTCTATCGTATCCTGTTTGAATTTCTTCTGGAGTTTGAGGTACAAAGTTTGTGCCACTTGTAATTGTTTTTCCAGCCTCAATAGGATCAACACTATAAATGTCAACCCCATAATTTCCTTTTCCAGCAGTTGATTCTTTACTCAATGATACAACATCCTGCAAATCAGGATTATTTGATAATACTGGTGGATGTGGTTGTGACATATTTGGAGCTACCAAATTATTTATTTCAGTTGGAATTGGCATTATTCCATTGTTACCTCCCCATAAATCACTTTTAGCTTTAGCTGCTGTTTCATCATTCCAAACATCACTAATGACTGTTTTGTTTACCCTATTTATTTCTGCAATAACATCATTTGCATGTTCTGCTGGAACAGTCATTTTTCCTTCTGGGGTAACTGCAGTTAAACTTCCATCTTCATTTTTAACTACATAACTTTCTGGATTTATTTTGGAATAAAGCGTATCCCCTGTAGGCATTTGATCAGCAGAAATAGGAATACCATCGGCTTGACCTACTGTTGGCGGAACATCAAACCCTACTGTAGACGTATTATTTCTAGAAAAACTTTCTAATGGAGATACTGTTTGAGGTTGAGCTACATTAGGAACATTATTATCAGCAGTTCTTACATCATTAGTATTAAGTTCTGCCTTAGTATTTGGCAACGCACCTTGTGGCTGACTAGATGGAGTATTAAAGTAAGTATTAAGTGCATTGTTTATGGCATTACCAGCATATGCGCCACCTGCTCCTGAAACAGCACCTTTAAATAGATTTCCGCCTGTAGCTCCTGCATAAGCCGTACCAGTAATTAATCCACGGGTTACAGGATTGTTTAAATAATCAGGAAGATTTTTAGCAAAGTCTGAATTGGCTAAACCATAGTTAAGCGCACCACCTGCGCCGCCATACATAAGACCACGTCCAATATCTTGCCCAGTAAGAGATGATCCAGTAGCTCCTGCAGCAGCCCCACCAAGAATATTTCCAAGTACACCACCGCCAAATGCTGTAGCACCACCAGCACCTACAGCTCCAGTAAGGGCGCCAATTCCAGCACCTTTAAATACATTTTGACCAGACATTTCAGCATTAATTCCGCCCATTATTCCGTTAATAAGTGAGCCTTTTCCTGCATTTGCAATGATGGAGTCAAGATAAGGATTACCAGTGGCATACCAAGGAGATGCTGTTACTGCATTTGATGTAAGACCGCTTCCAGTAGTTTCCCAAGGAACGCCAGTAGCTGGATTAATTGGTGCTGCAGTGCTAGGAGCAACAGTAGGTAACGCTGCGTCTCCAGCACCTAATGTTCCTGTTCCAGCAGCTTCATTTGCTAATTGAGTACCTTCATTTACGGCATTTACTTCTGCTGGAGAAAAAGCTACTTCAGGTGTAACTGTAGATAATGCTGTTTCAGGAATAGTTGAAATGCCAGCTTCAGGAACTACTGAAGTACCTGCATTAGCTATTGATGAGGCTGTACCAAGTGTTGATGTACCCATTGTTGATGCAGCCGTTTGAGCTGCTTCAAATGGAGTTGCGCCATAAACTGATTCAAGCATGGAAGCAATTTCAGCTTCAGTCATACCTTCTAATGCCATATTAGAAGCTGCCGTTACCATTAATTCAGATCCTGCTCCAGCAGTTGCTGCAGTTGCTATAGCTGCCATTATTAATGGTGCGTAATCTAATATCTTATCGCTCCAACCAGAAGAAACTTCTCTTGGAACGTACATTGGGTCACCATTCTTATCAAGCAAAACTCCATGCTTGTTTGGATCAACCAAATATTCTGCTGCAGCAACAGGAACTAATTTTCCTTGAAAGTTGGTATAGACAGTTTGACCGCCCATATTGGTATTATTGTTATAACCACCGCCAGATAAGCTTGATCCAGAATAAGTTAAATCTTTATATCCTTTGTGATAAAGCGATGGATCTGTATAAGTTGAATAAGGAGGCTGATAACCAGTTACAGTACCTGTATTATCTACAGTTACAGCACTACCATCCTTGTAATAATATGTTTGACCTTCAACTGTTTGAGCGCCAGTATCTGGATTAGTTGAATATTGAGGAGAAACCTTAACTACGTTTGTTTTTAAGTCAAGATCATTGGCATTTGTGGTTGTTTTAAATACAGGATTACCATTTTCATCATATGTTTGAGTTCCATATTTACCAGTAAGCCCTGATTCTTGAGCTCTTTTTCCTTCTGAAGAATCAAGAATAGATTGATAAATATCTGCAGCGCTTGCGCCAGATTTTATAGCTGCCACATTTGCATCAAACCCTGCCTTGTCAGGAGCTCTTCCTAATGCAGCAATATAGTCTTGATAAACTTGAGTCTCTACTGGATCATCTTTATTGTATTTAAATGATGTAAGTGATGAATCATTTGAAACAGTAGATTGTGCTGGTAAAGCACCATTTGGATGTAAAGAAGCATATTCACTACTTCCTAAAATGCCAGCTCGAATTGCTTCTGGGGTTTGACCAGCCCACGTTAATGCACCGCTAGGGTCAACATTTCGACCTAAATATTGTTGATAGTAATCATTAACAGATTGCGAAGGAGCATTATTGTTTGATCCACCGCCTTGACTGTTAGCATATTCTTGACTGCCTAAAATACCTTGAAGAACAGTGTTGTAGTCTTGTCCAGCCCAATTAGCTGCTCCAGAAGGATCAACACCACGACCTAAGTATTGTTGGTATAACTGATCTAATCCTGCCTGATCTACTGTTCCGCCACCATTATCACCACCTTGTGGACCATTTTGAACAGGTGTTGCAGCCTGAACTGGATTTGCATCTGGAGCTGCATTATCATATTGAGGTGGTGCAGCTTCAACCGTTACAGAGCTATCTGCTGGCGCATCATCTACCCAAGTTGCACTATCTCCGCTATCTACCCAACCCATTGCTTAACCTTTTTTGAAATTATTTGTCTATATTAATAATCGACATGATTCCAACTACACTTTTAGCCCATTCTTTCCAATCATCAAATCCCCTAGCATCTGGAACTCCTGATTGAGTAAAATAACCAATTCCTTGCATTCCATTAGCCCAATCTTGCCAGCTCTCTTCTGGCACAGTGCCAAGTTGCTGACCAGCAAATAGCTCAGCCATACGAGCACACCATTCATCCCAACCTAAATCACGAGGGTCATAAGTTATCATGGATTTCCCGTACTTCTTTCATCGCCAGTTTCAGCGCTGAGTAATACATTACCTGTTTCAAAATTACCGCCAGCTACGTTGCTTGTAAAGCGCAATCGCATCTCACGTCGTTGTTCTCTTAAATCAATTTTAAGGGTATCTGGATCGTAATAATAGGGGGCAGAAGGATCATCTACGTCATCTGCATAGCCTTTACCAGTTACCGTTAAGAACATTTGCCCAGACTGAACAAAGTCTGGCTCAACACGTTCAATCCGAATCCATCGATTGACCCCAGAAATGGATCGTTGACCCGGCCCTCCTGTTACCCAACCGATACTATTAGTCTCAAAGAATGACTCAACGGCATTGACGTTAGTAAGGTAAATTGAATCAACGCCAGTCTCGTGCTGCCAAAGGGTATATGTTCCTTCTGTATTAGAAACATTTTCAGCCCAAATTGGGAAACGGAAGACTTCTGAGTACACTCCAGCAGAACGACGAGCGCCTTCAGCTTCTCCTGAGTCATACCAGACTTTATCCCTGACGTTATAAATAATTGCGTCATTACATTCAGTAGAATCCCCTTTAGGAAAGAACCACCAGATTTCACCCCAACGAGGGATCTTAGCTGCCCAAACTTTTTGACGCTGGGTATAGTTCAAATTATCAAAGAAGAAGTTGATATTGGTATTGTTTGGAATCTCTTGAACCACACCGTTGTACATTAAGAAGCGGTCAGTACCAATCCAGTAATAGATACCGTCATACTCAATAGGAGACTGGGACGATAGAATAGATGTCTGGGTAGAAATAATGTCATAACGCCAGTAAATAGTGGCTGTGCCTACAGTTTGTGGCGCATAAGTTACACGAGTTAACTGATCTAATGACCAGAACAGACCTGCTGGAGACGTTGTACCGCCTCGTAATGGCAAGCCTTTGACTACTTTTGTAGCTGAAATATTGTTGGCGTTGGCATCAGCAGAAACCCAATCATTAAAGTTTCCTGCAGCGCAGTTCTGAATTAAGCCATTATTGCCATAGACAAATAGGTACGGGTAAAGCATACAAGCTCCACCAGATACTGAGATATTGTTATTAAAGGTAAAGGTGACTGTAGACGTACCTGTAATCGCATTGTTTACGGTAATCGTAGTTTTAGGGCTTGGGGTAGTCACTACAGCAACTGCTGTGACTGTCGTATTAGCAGGAACGCCTGTTCCCGTCACAGTTTGATTAACTCCGACTAAGTAACTAGCTGAATTAACAACAATCGTAAATGCATTTGGTGTTCCAGCGCTTCCAGATAGAGTAAATACACCTACCTGAGACAAAGAACCACCGGGAAACGTACCCGTTAATACTGGAGCATTGACTGTATTGTCAATATAGCGCAGGTTTTGCGCTGCATGAGCTATAAGCTGTAAGGTATCTGTTCCATTGGCATCAAAACCAACATCAAATTGCCACAGATTATTGGCACTCGATGTAAAACCTGTCATTGAAATAGTGGTTGGACCTGATCCTACGCCATCATCATCATCCGTTTGCCAATATTTAAGGGAATCACTAAAACCTGAATAGACGTAGTTAAGACCTTGTTGAGATTGCATAACCATACCACGAGAAATACTAGTAGCATTTAAAAAAATACCTCTATAGCCACCCATTTTACGAGGGCGACCACGTTGGAAACGACACCATTGACCATCCACAAACATAGGTGAGTCAAATAAAGTGCCGTCTCTTTGTATCCCTGCTGGGATATTGAGCGATATGACATTTGCTGTCAAAATGCCCCTCCAGAAAGACCTTCGGAAGTAAATAAACCAGACAGAGCACCACTAGCAACAACGCCAAATCTACCGCTAGCTGGCAAATAGATTCCAGTTGTTAAATCGCCCGTAAACTTTAATGATGGGCTTGCTAATGTACCATTTCCAAGTGTCAGAGACGTAATATTACTAGCAGATCCTGATGCTGCGTTATAAACATTCGTTCCATCACAGATAACAACTAGTGAATCGCCTTGATTAACTGTAACGGTAGCAGCGCCTATTGCGACTGTTTTAAATAGTAAGGTGTAAGAGCCAGTCGTATTATTAGTTATTGTGTATAACTGAACAGTAGAAGGCAGAATAATGATCTGATTTGACGTTAATACGCCAGCATATTCTTGAATTACATTAGAAGCTTGAGATGATGTAAGGGTCGTTGTTCCGCCAGTAACATTTAAAGCTAACTGGGTAAAGGCAAATTGAATAGATTGACCATACCCAAAGGTGTTCCAATTAGTTCCATTAGAGACAAGAACAAACGATTCTGTTAATTGGAGCTGTGCAGATGCATTGTTATCAATTGTATTTGTTCCAACTGGGACAATATTTAATATTCCAGTTCCGTTATTACGGATCATGCAAAACCAGTTATTTCCTACAGTGCTAGCAGATGGGAGGGTAATAGTTCCAGCACCACCACCATAAACAATGAACTGGGAACGAGCTGTATCAGTTAAGGTTGTATTTGAAAAATAAGAGGTAATAGGATAAGACTGATTTAGGGTATGATCTATAGCTAATAAACCATTCCCAGCAAGAGAGGCTGCGTCTGCTGAAGACGTTCCAGCGCCAAAGGTAATGCTTGCCCACGCTCCTGCATCTGTAGTGTTATCTGTAATATAGATATATTGAACGATTCCAGAGGAAACAGTAACAATTGCACCGCCAGCGTTATCTACTACAGAAATAGTATTTGAGCCGACGTTATTAATGATTAAGGCTTGACCTACCGATACCTGTAAGGCGGAAGGCATGGTCAATAAAAGCGAAGGGGCAGATAACAGCGGGGAAGCTGTCATTGATCTAGAAGATAGTGTTCCAGATGCTGAGCTACTTACCGTATAAGTTCCTGTACCGCCAGTTCCTGATCCAAAAGCAGTAACTGTTAAATTAGAGGCAACTCCTGTGCCGTTAATTGTTTGACCGATTGCTATTGTTCCTGAAACAACGGTTACGTTTAAAGTAGTTCCAGAAAGAGACGCAGTCATTGTTGCGCCAACATTCTGCGAAAGGCTAATGGTATAAGTACCTGTTGAACCTGTACCAGAACCTAATGCAGTAATAGTTGTACCGCTAGAAATACCTGTCCCAGCAATAGTTTGACCAACTGCAATTATTCCACTAGTAACAGAGGTTACAGTTAATGTTGTTCCAGAAATGTAGCCTTTAAAACTAGCTGCGCCAATGGTGGCGATAACTTCAATAATATTGGCTGCTACAGAGTTGGTATTACCGTTGACGGGCCATTGAAGCGTTGTATCAGCAGAAATAGTTAGTGCTTCATACCCTACCTGAGAAGGAGATACGGTTTGATTTGTAAACGGATTTATATAGGTTGTCATAGTTAACTCTCGATAGCGACAGCTTGACGGTCACCAATGCGTAGCTGATCTTCTGTTTTCAAGACTTGCATGGCTTCCTGATATTTTTGTTGAAAAATTTGGCGTTGATCGTTCTTTAGGAACGGCATTGCTTGCAATAGTGTTCCAAAAAGCATTGCATTGGGTGCATTTTGGGTAATCCAATTGGTTTGATTAGTCGAATCCAAAGGCTGCAAGCGCTCATAAAATAAGACTTGGAATGGATACGCCTGATCTGGGGTAGGGGATACTAACCAATGATCATAGTCATAGTCAGCGTAATATAAGGGTAAACCAGTAGTAGCGCCAGTATTGTAATTAAGCAGGTACTCGTACTTACGCAAAAACACAGGGCTTGGGGTACTGCCTGTATTAGTCACATTAAAGGATACCGTTTTGCGCCAACGAGCAGGCTTTTGAATAATGGCGTTATTAGGCGACATTGTTGCGTCTACGACCTGTTGCTGACCAAGCGTTTTGATCTGCTGAGCAATCTCATACTCGCACAAGGTAATAAACGTCGGAATCTGATTGACGACGGCTGGGTCGTTACGTTCTAGGTACTGCTCAACGGCAGTTATAAGCGAGTCATAGGTTAGAACAAAAGAAGCTGTCATCTTTTCACCGCAAAGGTTAATTTACTGGAGCAAAAACTAGCTAGCTTTTTGCTGATTTTATCCCAATATTCCATAAAGTTACACATTTAAAACACTTAAAGCTTTAGCAATTTTTTCCTTGCGATCTACAAGCCCTAAAAGACCGCCATTTATGCGTCTTGTCATAGTCTCAATGTCGCCAGAATCAGCTAAAGCATTCAATCCTTTTTTGTTCCAAAACCAGCCTGCAGACATACATGCATTCTCTGGCTCTAAAAGCATCTGTGGGAGCTCTACAAAGGGCTTATTTAGCGCTAATCCACAGACAGTGTAGTTAGACCTACCTGTTAGCTGAATAACTCCCCTACCGTGAAACTTCCAGCCGTCACCATCTTCTACGTTACCTAGATCAGCTCTACCACCGTAAACCTTATTGGCTATTTTTTCTGGATTATTTGCATACTGGTTAGCCACATCGATATCAGGAAATCTGCTGGGCCAAACACGCATAAGTGCAGTGGCTGAGTAATGAAGATTTTCTTCCAAAGTTCTAAAATTGTTAGATTCATGGGCGCATTGACCTATAAAAGATGCCTGACGTACTGGCGTATTGATCTCATATTTAGCAAATGTATCCTCTAATGGCTCAAGCCATTTGGGATCTATGTTTAAGGCTTGTAATTCTTGGGCGGTCATTTTTTGGGTGCATTTCCACCTACGGGGTAGGTAGCTCCAATAGGGGCTTGAGTAAAAGCACTTTGACCTTGCTTGACATGGTTGCCATCCCAAGGGGATTCCATGATCGGTCCATAGCAACTTGCTAGCCTTACCCCATTAACCTTCTTAGCTTGGATATCACAAGGGAAAGACCACATATTGCTCATACCCGTAGTCGGTGTATCACCTATGGTAAATGACCTAAACTGGGCTGGAACAGTATTCCAATTAGGCGCTTGTGGGTAGTTTGTAACGGGGGGAACTCCAAATAAAGACCAAACCTTATTAGGAAGCGACTTACAGGAGTTGTTCATCAGATCCATATTGGCAATAGCCTTACCATTTAGGATAGGGCAAACTGCTACACCCTCTTTAAACACCTTGCCGTTGATCGTCATAAGCTTACCTGTTGGGGTAGTAGAACTAGCAGCACACAGGGCATAGTCACCATTACAAATGGCTAAAATATGAGCCTGTGCTGATCCACAAAACAGAAGTAGAGCTAGAAGTAGTCTCATTTTGCTATTTGGTCGTATTGGCTGTAGCAGGCTTGGAGGGCTGTCCTGATGATGTCGGCTCTGGCAGCTTCCCTTGTAAGAAAGATTGCATCATCGGCGTAAAGGGTTGCCCCAGTGCAACTTTGTCCATTACTGGGAATCGTTGCTGGGCGGGAGGGGCGCTTCCGCAACTCGCTAACAGCATCGAAAAGCTTATTGTTAATATCGGCAATAGTCGCATCTTTAGTTCTCCTGATTTCATCGGTTTGCGCCTGATGTTCTTGTTCTTTCTTGCGGGTAATCTCTGACTGCTCTAGCTTATAGGCGTCAAATTTTGCTCGTTCTAGCTTATGACCTAAGCCAAAGCCACTTCCAAAGGAGAGGGCTAAAGCTACTGCAATTCCAATAAGAAAGTATGGGTTCAGTCCAAACATTACCCGCAAGTCCTTATCCAAGTAGCAAATGACTTTTGCATAACGCAACCGTCAATCATTTGATTTTGATAATAGGGTTCTACTTGTGGGTAGTTAATTAAAAGATTATGGATAAATATAGCCATAACAATGATCACAGCCACAAGAAAAATATTTAAATAAATCATCATACAAATCTAATGGTGAAGGCAAAGGTGGCTGGGAAGTTGGCAATAAAGTCTTTATTAACTGGATCGTTAATGTAAGACGGATCAACTAGCGCACGGATATTGTGTCCAAAGTTAAAGCAAACCATTTTGCCAAGGATTGGCTGATACGAGTTGTATTGCCAAAGTCCTTGTCCTTCAACACGGATAGTTCCCGGGTTGTTTGCACCACAGTCAACCTTGCCAGCGTAGGTCATGCCTTCTGTACCATGCAGATACTTGACTGCAAAACCATAGAATGGATTACGCCACAGCCACTGCACATATCCCCACCAAGTATGGCTGTGAGTTTGTTGGAAAGTTTGATCTCCATATAGGCTATTGTCTGGCGTTTGCCAAGCAGATAACCACTGCTGTAGTCTTGGTTCTGTTGCCCATCTGGTTCCGTTATCGCACCACCCAGCTTGATCCGACTTAAACAATACAATCAACAACGCTAGCGGATAAGTTAAAACTACACCAATCAGGTTTATAACTACTTGAATAAAATAGAGAATGTATTTCATTTAACACCTTCTTTTCGTTTTTTCCAGTACATCTTTAGTGATTCAGAAATCTTACTTTTTGAATCTACGGATTGCCGTCTTGCGCTCATCTTTGCACGAAACTCATCAGATTTCTTTAACCCAATTAACTTAGCTGAAATCTTTGCCTTATGTTCTTCTGTTTGCACTCTACCTTTTTGACCGATAGCTATATTCTTGCACTCCTCTGGAGAGCGTTTTCTACCAGTAAGAGTTTTGGAAATCTTAGCTTTGGTTTCCTGTGACGGGGAAGATGTTTCTCCACCTTCAGTTAAGTTAGCAAGCTCATACCCCATGTCTTTAAAGCAAGCTATTAATAAACTTTCATGGCTTACTGCTTCTTCTGCTGTATTCCAATGCGCCAATATTTCTACCTTATAACCATACTTGTTTACTACATTGTGCCAATATGAGTTTCTACTACCTTTTGCAGTGGCACGGTAGCCTACGCCTTTACCAATGTAAAAGATATTTCCTGTATCGTTTCTAGTATGAGCATATGTGTAATGCATCATTTTTCATCCAATGGTAAGGTTGTATAAAAACGCAAAACAGCGCAAATAATGCCTATTGCTATGAAAATAGAACCGTAGTATTTAGGATTAATAATGTCCTGAATATAGGAAAAGTTATCATATAAAGAACCAATAATGACCATAGCAAGGGAGAACCACATGGTTCTAGAGTGCATTGCGCCCTTCATGGTTTTAGTCATTTATCTGCCTTGTTATCTAATTTGTCTGAAATCTTATCTAACTTAGAAAATATGGCATCTGTAAAACGATCAAAATCGTCTTTCTTGACGTAGTTACCAGCAACCAAGATCTCAATGCCATTAACCTTTTCGGCTAAAGTCATATCTGTTACTTTGAGCTCTTTATAAGAGTCCCAGATAGCCTTTAAAAAAAAGCCAAATACAAGGTTTAGAAGACCGAAAGCCCAGTTGTAGATTGTCTGTTCCATTTTTCATATTTTCATAATTTAAGCCGTAGCTTCCTCTGGCTTAGCTTCTTCTTTAGGTTGCTGAGCTTGTATTTGAGGTAAAACTTGTTGATGAATCTCTTGGATATACTGTGCACTTTGTGCAAAGGGCAACTTTCCAAGTTCCGCTAGTAATTCATTTAAACGATCTAATGTATATTTCAGAGTGATTTCCATTACTCTTTCCTTTCGGTTGTTAAAAAATTATGTCGTTGACCACTCTTCAGTCGGTGCAGTAGGGAACACTGGGTCAACTACTGGGTTTACTGCGTAGTTGCGTACTGTGCTACGGTAGCTGATAAAGGCTGCCTGATTGACTAGGTAGGGGTTTGACTTAGTAGGATCGCCTACATCAGCAATAGAAGTCCAGTCGGTTGTTTGAAGGATGCTTGTTGCCGTTTCTTTGCATTGAGCAATTAACTCTTCTGGGGTTGGTGCTGGTACAGGAGGAGCAATAAATACTCCATCAACATAAGTCCAACCAATTTGTGCCGTGTCTGATTGAACGGCGATGACTGGTAATTCAAATCCTGCGGGTGGATCAGAAGGGGGTGTATCGTAGTCAATAATATTAACGACTACTGTTAAATCAATAATTGCGTATCTTTGTGTCATAATAAAATCCTAGAAGTATGCGGTAACAATAATTATTCCAGCGCCGCCAGCGCTACCAGCGACAGTTACACCAGTACCAGCTGTTCCAGCGGCTCCTACGGCATAAGAATAGGTTGCACTTGGAGAAGCAATAATTGCGTTTATATAACCTCCAGCGCCGCCACCAGCACCAGAATATAGCGAAAATGGACTACCAGCCCCACCGCCGCCGCTACCAGTGTTTGCTGCAGCTGAATAACCACCCGCATTTGCTGGACCAATTCCTCCAGCACCGCCGAAAGGATTATTACCCCCATTTCCACCGGGGACATAAGAAGAAGCAGCGTATACTGCAGCGCCGCCAGTTCCCCCACTTAACACATATCCTGTGGCTGGAGAACTTATTGTCCCCCCTCTTCCTTGCCCACCACCGTAATACGAGCACCCAAAACCCCCATCTCCGCCAGTGCATGACAGCAAAGATGTTCCAAACGTAGTAGTTCCTCCAGATCCTGCATTACCACCGCTGCCTAAAGTTCCGCCGCCGCCACCACCACCGCCGCCACCTGACATTTGAATGGTTAAAAATTTAGCCCCCGTTGGAGTTGTATAAGTGCCAGATCCAGATGTGTAAGTAGTTACCTGTGGTGTTGTTGCACCGCTGATTGTTGCCCAACCGAATGAAGTGTACTGGTCAAACTGACCGAGTGTGGTGTTGTAGCCCATCTGACCAACTGCTGGTGAGGCAGGGCGTGTAGCTGTGGTCCAAGACGGGAATGTGCCGCCATCACTGCCCGATACGATAAAAGACATATTATTGTTCCTTAAATTTAC
>Ga0114964_10000137_pt1 | contig 54711 bp, 41 predicted proteins | sample C_131016_MF_Meta_FD_92638 | JGI IMG/M metagenome (GOLD analysis project Ga0114964, IMG submission 92638) | Freshwater microbial communities from Lake Croche, Canada to study carbon cycling - C_131016_MF_MetaG | ecosystem: Environmental > Aquatic > Freshwater > Lake | place: Lake Croche, Canada... | reverse complement strand
GGTAAATGTCTTGTCTCCGTCATATAAAAAATTTAATTTATCTGTAACTGGTTGTTTTTTTATTCGTTCTAATGTCTCATTGTATACTTCTGTACCTTGTTTTGAATATTCCGATAATGAATTTAAAAATGAGCTTTTTGCTGATCTTGAACCTTGATCTATTGCTTTGTCACTTAATCTTTTTGATATTAATCCTAAATCTGCTAAATAATTGGTTGATGTAGTAATAATCCAGCTTATTATGTCATTCATAACTTTACCATATAAGGATATATTTTACACATATTGTTTATTTCAATACGTTTGTGTAAAATATATATGCGTGTAGTTCATCTAAAAAAAAGACAAATTCCGATTAAGTTGACCGGGAAGACCGTGGCCAAACATAATCATATATATAAGAACAAATGCGGAAATTACAATAGAACGGTCCTCGGCAATAGCTTGAGGCTGGTTCAAGATAAATTTCATCATTAAAAATATCGCAATTCCAATCATTGCTGAATGCGCAAGCATAACTATTCCTCGTTCATACGCCATTTTATATATTATATTATAAATACTAAGAATAATATAATATTTCTATTCCATAAATGTGTCGTGTTGTGTTGTGTGATTTATTAACGTCCAAGAGCTCGAACCATCTGTCCAAATACACCACCCCACATACTCTGCATCGTATAGAGACTACCTTGCATAATAAACATAAGTGTGGCAAAAATAGCGACTATTTTATTTATCATATCGCGCAACGCAATAATTATCTTTTGAAACCCGATTATTATATTTGAAAACACGCCAAATATATTTTTGACAAGACCCATAATTTTATCACGAAGACCTCCAATAAAACCGCGAATACTCTCGGTGTCTTTTACGATTTTACCGGCGACTGACCCGACCAATGATATAACGTGGTTGAGCGGAAGCATTAAATACTCCATATAACTGCTTTGGGTTGTTTGGATACATTGGACAAAATTGTCGCCAACATCGTGGCCGAATAAACTCGCAAATGGCATCACTGCGGGACTACATCGATATAATGGCCAGTTGTCCTTTACTTTTTTCATTCCGATTGCTAAAACATTTGCCAGGTATAACCCTAAAAACACGACAATAATAAGAATTGTAAATGTTATATCGGTTGATTTCATTTATTGTATGTCGCAATGACGATAATTAGCGTCTTCGGTTATATAAACCGCATATAATATCTATAATAAAAGATACGTAGTATTGGGTTTTTATGAAAAAACTTTACGCATAACCTTCTTTATATTATACGCAATGATTGTTGTAAGTGATTGGTCGTGACGGTTTTTTCGTGAATATGTTCGTTGAGTGCGATGTTTGCTAAATCTTACCTTCTTATGACCACCACGACCACGACCCGCTTTTTGTACATATGCGTCATTTATACCATTAGATTGTGCCTGATTATTTATAGAAGTAAAGATCGCATTTTGTGCGCCGCCGCAATTTATACCAGTAGAACACGTCGACCCAACTTGTGGAATCGGGATTTGACCTCCTTCGACAGTAGATCCACCTTTCTGTGTTTCGTGGTACTTTCGGCCCTTGTATGTGCGTATCATATTACGACGACGGTGAGTGCGGCGGCGACCACCTGAGAAATTATTTATCGCATTGAGTTCGTACTGTCCAGCTTTCACACTTTCAATTGTTGCCTGTGGTGTAGCAATATTTGCCGGAACATTTATGTTATCTGCTTTAAAGCTTGGAGTTGGTGGCGTTTGTTGAATATTTAATACCATTGTTAACGTATATATAACGTATATATAAATATTACATTGCGGTATTGCGGTATTGCGGTTATTTCCTCTCTAAAATGTATATACATACTACAAATGAACCCTGATGAGAAATTACACCTCCAAAAAATGATTGCGGCAAATGACACCGAAGATAATACCTCGATGTTACGCGAATATAAACACAGCACCCAAATATCCAACGACGTTTCTACGATGATTAAATTAAAACGCGACTATGCCCGTTTAGCAAAATCGAACCCGAAACAATTTGATGCGATGTGTGTATCCCGCTGCGCATTCATTTTCAAATATTATACAGACATTTACAACCGTCTGAAATCTGGAGAAATTGACCTAAACCTCTTATTCAAAATGATAAACATTCTACGAGATATTGAGGACGGTAAACTGGATCAACACGAAGGTTCATTTGAAGTCGGGAAGATTCTAAAAAGTATTTACGTGGATAGCGCACTAAAGCGATCCGAGAATTTGGACGCAGAGCAGGCGGCGAAGGAGAAACGCGCAGCGACAAAATCGGCGAAGACGTCTCGACCGACGATTCCAGAGAAAAAGATTAGTTGGGCTGATTTTAAAGCGACGCAACAAACAGCACAGCTATCCGCATCGGACTCTAATTCTCCGGTCGATGCTTCGGATTCATAAATACGATATATCCGTTCAAATATGTCGCAAATGATACCCATACCAAATACGGAACAAGTAAATACGCCGCGAGGCGGTTGACTGGATAAAATGCGTAGACATTTAATGCGATGAATACCACCATACCGATAATAACGATGAAACTTAAATCAGGTCGCTGATATTTGAAAAAAAGATTAGACCACGAGAGATTTAGGACCCACGCCACGCAATAATAGAAGAACCCGGCGGAATAGACGGACCCCCCATTTTTTATGAAAATCACACCTGATATTGCTATAAGAGCGTATAATATCGCCCATACACTGGAAATTACCCACCCAGGTGGCGTAAGGGGTGATTTATTGATGGATTTATACCACGCGGAATTACCGTTGTTCATTTGATGGAGAGTATTATTACAATAATATATATATATTAGTATTCGAATATATATATATATAATGAAACATAAAAATAAAAGTAATCGTAATAATAGACGTCGTAATTGTCTCACACGACGAACGAAGCGAAATAATGCTCGCCGAACTAAAAATAATCGAAAATACTTTCAAATGAAAGGTGGGTTAGGACCACACGATGGAGATAATATTGGAATACAAGGCAAAATGTCGTTTATTGCCCCAAAATCAGATCTTGAAAATTTTAAAGATTTTATATTTGGTTCACTTGAACGCGCCGAGAAATGGATAGAACTTTTAACATTATGTCACACCAAAGGAGTTCCTGTGTATATTATAACTAACGGTAGTAAAATCGGAATTGTGAGAACATTACAACTTTTAGAAATGGATCATCTGATTAAAGAAGTTTTATGTATACGTAAAGATATTACAGTAAATCCCACGAATAAAACAGGTTTACATAATTTTGGTATAGGAAGCCCATATACAAGTAAATTTGAGGTTATTAAACAAATAATGGAAGATGACGAAGGTATACGTTGTGAAAAATCTGATGATTCGCCGTGTCAATGTATATTTGTTGATGATGATGTACCTCATAACTCAGAAAAAAAAGATGTATGTTTAAACGTAGAGATATTAGACGCCAAACAATCAAAAGAATCAAAGGAATCTGGCGAAAATAAAACTATATTAGAAGCATTCAGGAGAAATTATTTTGCGATCTTATTTTTGAATTTTGAAATGTTTACACGGGAAATGTACAAATTAATTAATATAATTCCACTAGAACGTATAACACATATGTATACACAAGTTTCTAATGGCACATGTAAGATATTATTTCTTGATTGTGATGGAACACTCTTTATTTCACCGGGGGCAATGCCGTTACACAGTGAGTCAAGAATTAAACAAATAAATAATTTCGAGAATGTAGAATTAATACAGATTACAAGATGAATATACTAAATACTAATATAACCAGTTTAATAAAATATCATAAACAAGTATAAAATTGAATGCGTATTTTGTATATAATTATACAACATACGTTCACCCATTTCATTACACCGATTGATGCCTCCTAAATTCAAAATCAATCGTGGCGGCACTGGGCGCGGAGGGTTCGGTGGACGCGGCGGTGCCCTTCGACCTCCGTATAAAGACAATACCAAGGGATCCACCGCCACCGCCGCCACCGCCGCCACCAAAGGCAAAACCCTGATCATCGTGGAATCCCCCGCCAAGTGCCAAAAAATCGAATCTTACCTCGGCAAAGATAAATATACGTGTCTCGCCAGTTTTGGGCATATTCGAGAGATTGAAGACGGTCTGAAATCGATTGATATCGACCACGAATTCAAAACCAAGTTCGCAATTATGTCGTCCAAACAAGGCCAGGTCGCGAAACTCCGCGCCGCAATTGCCGCCGCTGATGAGGTGATTCTCGCAACTGACGACGATCGTGAAGGCGAGGCTATCGCCTGGCATTTATGTCAAGTATTTAATCTCTCGGTAGAGACAACCAAAAGGATTATATTCCACGAAATAACCGAATCCGCACTCAAGGCTGCCGTCGCTGCGCCACGAACAATTGATATGTCTCTAGTTCACGCCCAACAGGCACGTCAAATCCTGGATCTCGTTGTAGGTTACAAAATATCCCCTGTATTATGGACATATGTAGCACATACAAATCTCTCGGCAGGTCGTTGCCAGACCCCCGCATTGCGACTCATTCACGACAATTATAAAGAACTAGAAGCGTCCGCAGCATCCACTGTTATGGTTTATTCGGTGTCGGGTATCTTCACTAAACTTAATCTTACATTCAATCTCTCGAGAGATTTAGAATCAACCGAAGCTCTCGAGAGATTTATAAGAGAAACTGCCGCAGCACCAGACACAGCGTTTCGTGCTAAAGTTGGTGCTTCCAAAAAGGTGTCGAAGGCACCGCCACGCCCTTATTCCACCAGTACGCTTCAACAGGCCGCAAGTAATGATCTCCATCTCTCGCCAAAGGATACAATGTTCGTCGCCCAGAAGTTATATGAAGGAGGGTATATTACGTATATGAGAACAGACAGTAAGGTATACTCCGCGGAGTTTGTATCGAAGGCGTGTGGGTATATTCGTGGGCGGTGGGGTGGCGCTGGTGGTGCGTCTGCTGGTTCAGACAACGACCTTATTGGAAATATTAGTAGTGTAACTGGCGGGGGAGGCGCACCCGGCACCGGGAGCACCGAAGCAGCCCACGAGGCAATCCGACCTACTGATATCTCTCGAACATTACTTCCTCAATCTTGTCATCCGAGAGAACATCGACTGTATTCTATTATTCTTAGAAATACATTAGAGAGTTTGATGGCACCGGCGATTTGTCAAACCATCACGATGTCTATACCTTCGCCAGTCGCGGTCCCTGGTGCGGACACAACCACCGCGGAATACAGGCACACCGCAGAACAAGTCATCAAACCAGGTTGGAAATTAGTTGCGGGGTATGAAGCGGATGCGAGAGAATATACGTATTTCACATCCTTTTCTACGGCAGTATCTACCACCACCACGACTGCACAGGCAATGCCCTATAAAAAAATCACGACAAAATGCTCGATGCGTAACACGAAATCGCATTATACTGAATCAGGTCTCGTCCAACTCCTGGAAAAAATGGGAATTGGACGCCCGTCTACCTTTTCAAGCCTCATCGATAAAATCCAGGAACGAGGATATGTCAAACTCCAGGATGTACGTGGTAAATCTCTCGAATGTCGGGAATATACCATTACAGGAGCCGTGATCGACGACGGCGGTAGAAAGATAGAATCAAAAACAGAAGTTCGAGAGATTGGCGGTGAGACAAGGAAGCTCGTTATTCAACCTCTTGGTATTATTGTGATTGAGTTCCTACTTGAGCATTTCGCACCCCTCTTCGAATACGAATTCACTAAGAATATGGAAACCCAATTAGATGAAATCGCAACTGACGGGATGGTATGGCACGAACTCTGTTATAAATGCTGGTTTGATGTCACCACACAGCTCAAAGAACTTAAAGAGCGCGGGGTTGTAAAAGAGGAAGTACACATCGATGACAATCATTCGTATATCATCAGTAAAAATGGTCCGGTCATTCGGTGTCGCGTGACGAACGCCGGTAGTGTGTATCCAGAGATACACTCATCCGACGCTGACGACGCTGACGACGCTGACGACGCCGACAACACCACCGTGATAGAAAAGAAACCGAAATTCATATTTAAACCTGTCCGCCAGGATCTAGATTACGCCAAGATATTGCGTGGTGAATATTCTCTCGCGTATATGATTGGAGAAGAGAACGCGACGGGGGGGGCGACAACCGTCGCGGTGACGGCGGGCAGCAGCAGCAGCAGTGGTGGACGATTGCTAGGCCAACATCAAGGCCAGGATATTGTTATTAAGAGTGGGAAATATGGGGCGTATGTTGCCTGGGGAGGGACAAATATATCATTGAAGCCATTATTGGGAATATCGTCATCGAAAGCGGGTAAATATGCGCGAAAAGAGACAAAACAAACAAAATCAGAGTTTGATTTGACTTTACAAGATGTCGTGGCTTTTATTAATAATAGTTCCCAGCCAGAATTAGGAAACGACGAAAAGGACGGCGGTGTCAGTGGCGCGACCGCGACCGCGACCACGACCGCAATGACAGGAATCGTACGAATGATTGATGAGCATACATCTATACGTAACGGTAAATTTGGGCCTTATATATTCTATAAAACAGTGAAAATGTCGAAACCGGAATTTATCCCATTGAAAGGGTTCGCGCAATTACACGGAAATTATGCGACTTGCGATGTTTCTCTATTAAAAGAGTGGGTGGCGCAACCCCGTAAAAAATAATATTATTATCGGTATATATCAGTAGACCAATCCAAAAGGATATACCTAATAAATAAATAAATAAACAAATAAATGGATAATTTGGCCGGACCGGAAGATCTGGTCCCGTCATTTAAGATTTTTTCAATGTTGATTATCATTACGATTGTCGTCAAAATGATATTCCAGTATAGTTATAATGAAAATGCTGCGCCCTCATTTAGCGAAATGAAAAGTTTATCCGATGTATCATTGATTAAAGATGAAATAAAAAAAAGAGACTCAAGTAATTTGAAGAAGGATGTCACTGTTTACTTTAAATCCTATATTTTCTATTATTTAACACTTCTTTGGACGTTTTGTCTTATGATTACGATTGTGTCGATAACGTTTAATAAATACAACCCGGATCGACCAGGATGTATGATGAAGATGAGTGTATTGAATATTGTTCCGCTTGTATTATTTACAGGTATAATTATGTGGATTATTTACCAGAATAATATATTTTTCAAAAAAATAAATTCAGGCCACGTTGCTGAAAATTATGTTACATTTGATGTGGCTGTAAACATCCTACTTCTTATCCAGGCAGGTATCATATATGCTTACATTAATCAACAGATGTTATGCGCTACACAAATGTCACAATACAGTGAAGCACTTAGTAAATATGGTCCATATATCGCCATATTTGTGTCAATTATAGCGATTATTTGTATGGTATTGAACGAGATTATTCTGCGGTTCTTTACTACAGATGGGTAATAGACACACACACAGACAACGTTATATAAACTTATATGTCAATCCATATTCATTTTCTGTGTCATTTTCCCATATACCTGAAATCTTGACAATAAAATGATAGAATTGTGGTTTTTCAGTTATATATAAATCCTGTTTCCATACACTAATTACACCATCGCGTAATTGTTGTATGATATCATAACGACAATTCTGTAGTTTCATCGACGCGGTTGTAGTTCCTTCAGTGGTGTTTGTCTTACTCCATTTGTATAATATATCCGCCTCGATTTTTTCAAATATATCAATGACGGCTTTATTATGTGATTGTTCTGTATCAAAATTACAATTATATATATTGGTATTGTTGAAGTTTTTCTCTATTGTTTTTACGTGCATCTCAAATTGGATATATACACCATTCATAATAAAGTCACTGGTCGAATATGTAATCCGATTAAATGTGCTATTTGGAATATGAGTATTGGCTTTTTTGTCTGTGAAATATACGAGTTGGGTATTAAAATCCCCTGGGGAAATAACTACGTTCATAGTGTCTCTTATATATATTTCGGTTATGTAATGTCATTAAATTCGATTTAAGTGATGTTGACGTTGGGAGATTTATTATTATTATTATTATTGACATATGTATATATACATTTGTATTCATTATGAAGGCATATTCTATCACGAATTATACGCGGAAAATGGCGAAAAAGATAGGTGTCACCATAAAATCGTCAACTAACCCAGAAAAGAAAATTGATGTCTATCGAAGGTCGCATAAAATCGCAAGTGTTGGCGCGCGTGGAATGAACGATTATCCGACATATATTCGTACACGAGGACTCGCATTTGCGAAAACGCGGCGTCGTCTATATAAAATACGGCACGAGAAGGACCGACATCAGAAGTGGACAAATGGATGGTTGGCGGATAAGTTGCTGTGGTAAGGCCGACCGACCGACTGTGTGACCGTCAAGGTTCCCATCCCAGTGATACCACACGGAAACATATATAAACCCGTATCACGAATACTTATTACCATTCATTATGAAGTTCTTTGAAAGTCATTATGATGAATATGTCCGTGAAGTGGAACGATTATCTCTTCAACCTAATGTTAAAAAAATAATATCATCTTTTCCAACTAATATCGCCAAATTACCAAATATTATTTTTTATGGACCAAGCGGTATTGGAAAATATAGTCACGCATTGTACTTTGTATCCAAGTACAGTAATTCAAATATGAAATACGAAAAACGGATAGCTGTAAATTACAATAAAGACACCTTTTTTATAAAAATCAGTGATATTCATTTCGAGGTTGATATGGCACTGCTCGGATGTAATTCAAAGCATATTTGGAATGAAATATATAACCAAATCAATGATATTGTCAGTTCGCGCACAAATACTACCGCGTTCATTATGTGTAAAAACTTCCAAAAAATCCACAGTGAATTATTAGAAACATTCTATAGTTATATGCATAACGACAACGAGTTTGTTTGTTTGAAGTTCATTATTGTCACGGATCACGTTAGTTTCATTCCTGATAATGTAATACAACGATGTAAGATGATCCCGTTTAAACGACCTACTATGAGTGCGTATAATAAATGTCTCTTTGCGGAAGCAGTCGTCTCAAATAAATCAGTGCCACGTGTCGGTGGCGGCATTCTATCGCACACTCCTCAAGACATATACCAGGTTATTAAGAAAACACCTATACGTATTACCAGTAAATTTGAGCTTGACAAAATAACAAATATAAAGGCATTAAAAGCGAATATAACCGAACTTATTGTTCCTCACGAAAATATATGTAATAGTCTTATCGAGATTATTCTATCGCCATCATCACTCTTGAAATTCGACGCATTGAGAGATATACTATACGATCTATTAATTTACGATATCAATATCCAGGAGTGTGTATGGTTTATTATGGAGAAATTGGTAAAAACCGGTGCTTTACAACCGGAATATATGGACGATGTTATGATTAAAATGTTTGTCTTTTTTCAGTATTTCAATAATAATTACCGCCCGATATATCATTTAGAGAATTTCGTATTAGTATTAATATGTAAGATACACGGATTCAAACATCAATGTATCCAGACACAATAAACGCGTCATTAAAAACGCTGGGGTTTACTAGCACGGATGGTGCGCCAAAATCTCTCAAAGAGTTGAATAAAAGATATCATTTGTTGGCGTTACGACATCATCCTGATAAGGTCGGCGGTGGCGGTGGCGGTGGTGGCGAGAGCGACATAGATGGAGCAGCATTATTCAAAGAAATAAACGAAGCACATAAACGCGTAAAGGACTATTTTTATTCGGATGACGGCGCGGACGGAGATGAGGACAGCGGCAGCGGCAGCGGCAGCAGCGGGAACGGCAGTTATGATAGTATTTTTAAGTTATTTATAAAAAATATAGTGACAAAGATTACTTCTGTAAGCGGATTTTACACCGGAGGTAATACGGCGGATGCGATCGATACCATAATCCATTCTATTTTGAGTAAAGGTATCCAATCTGCGGTATTATCATTCCGTAAGATGGATAAGCCTTCGTGTATCGCGATCTACAATATTCTCTCAGAAAACCAAGAATTATTTTCAATCTCTCGAGAGATTATGGATGAACTCACAACCATCCTTGAAGAAAAGACCCGGTATGACATTGTGATACGTCTTAACCCATCATTATTAGATATGTTATTAGACCGTGTTTATAAACTAAACGAATGCGGACAGACGTATTTTATTCCATTGTGGCATAGCGAACTTCATTTTAAGCAACCGCAGCCGCAACCGCTATCAGAATCTGTCGACTCGCCGTGTGAATCGAAAGAACTCATCGTTTTATGTGAACCAGAACTTCCTGATAATGTTACGATCGATGAACATAATAATATCTATATATCTCTCGACGTGAATATTCGCCATCTATTTCAAGACCAAATCGTACCTGTATATATAACCGACGAAATCAAGACTCACGGGTTTGTTTATGATCTTCACGCATCCGATGTTTCATTTCAGTCGACGACTCGCCAGTGTGTTTTATTACGGGGAAGCAATGGGCGCGGCGGCGGAATTGCGAGGACGACCACCGGTGTCAACGATATGTATAAAGTAACCGATCGCGCAAATGTATACGCCATCGTAAAACTAATTTCGTAATGAAATTGATCTCAATATATTTGAATATATATATTATACACACCCGTAGCGTAGCGTATAATATACAATGTCCAGTCACCAATCGAATATATTCTCACCATTATCAAAACGCATCACAGAATCGCTAACAAAAGATGAAAAGAAAAACGGTGGAATATTCTTTACACCGCCATCGTGTATTCAACAGATTATGGAGCTCCTGCGGGGTGTATCGTTATCAACACATCCATTTGAGACTATTCTAGAGCCATCGTGTGGGTCTGGCGAGTTCCTTTCGGCATTAATGCGTCAATATCCTACCGCGTGGATTACAGGAGTCGAGTTTCATCCTGTTATTTATGCGGAAGTCTCGACGCATTTCAATAGCCTCGTCGGAGGAGGGAGAGTAAGTATCCAACACGGTGATTTCTTGAAATACAGTCCGGCGACCGGCACCGCGCCCCCTGACCTCATTATCGGCAACCCGCCTTATTTTGTGATGAAAAAAGAAGAAGTAGACGCCGAATACTATCCATTCTTTGATGGACGCCCAAATATATTCATCCTGTTTATTATCAAATCCGCGCAGCTTTTAAGGACTGGCGGGGTTCTCTGTTTTGTGCTTCCATCCAGTTTTATGAACTCACAGTATTATGATAAGACACGCAAATATATCGTGCGTCATTTTGAGATTCTTCATATTGTCAAGTGCGGCGAGGGCGGCGGTGACGGCGGTGGATATCTGGATACACAACAGGGGACATTTATACTCATTCTCCGGAAATCTGGCGTTGAGTCGCTGGCTTGTGCTTGTGCTTGTGGTGCCAGTGGCACCGGAGTGTTCGAGAAATCCGGCGCGAGTATATTTACCGATAACCTTCCCCGACTAACATCATTATATACTGGTTCACAGTCATTACACGAACTCGGATTCAAGGTCAGTGTCGGAACCGTCGTATGGAACCAGTGTAAAGAGATCCTCACAAACGATGCGACAAAACCCCGTTTGGTCTATAGCTCGAATATTGAAAACGGAAAGTTCGTTCATAAAACCTATAAAAATGTGGATAAAAAAGCGTTTATTGATAAACCAGGAATACGAACACCGATGATTGTACTGAATCGTGGGTATGGTGTCGGTGAATACAAGTTTGATTATTGTCTTCTAACACCTGATGTGGTGTCAACGTCGTCGTCGGCGGGGTACCTAATTGAGAATCATTTGATTTGTATTACGCACAATGATTCGAATACTGGTACTGGTACTGGTACTGCCGTACCTTCTTCGCTCGCCGCATTCCATCGCGTGATGAAATCATTTAAAGATCCGCGAACTCAAGAGTTTATTTCGTATTATTTTGGAAACAATGCGGTGAATACCACCGAGTTGAATCATATGTTACCGATCTATGGAACATAAGGAGGACGAACGACCTTATGAAATTTGAAACGCGGGGAATGCGATTCCGTTGCCATTTTTCCACCGAAGGAGTACTTCCATCTTTTTCCCAGATTGTGTAATACAATCATAGCGAGACAGCTCTGGGTTTTTTTTACACGAAGCGATCGTGTAATCTGCTGGGTCTACAGACTGAAGTGTTATCGTCGGGGCGCCGCCGGACACAGCAGCGGGTTGAAACAACATATACAGTTTTTTGTCTTGTGACTTGATGAGATAATCCGACAGCTTGGATGTATCAAGTTCGTGTTCGACGATAAATGTGCTAATACTTTCCTTTGATAGCGTGCTACACAAATCGTGAAAGGCGATGTCGCTGGCTAGACCCGTGGACCTGAACTTACGGCTACCTGCGCGATACCGATCCTTTAGCTCTTTGACGCAGGCTGGTTTGTCACCGTGAATTTGTTTCAGCCACTCTGCGCGGTCAGGTGCTACACATCCTGCGGCCGCGGCAATTTTCGCCATATACTTGTCGTAGAAGGATTCTTCGTAGTTACCCGACAAGAAGTACTGACTCGGTTTCATAGGGGAAACGAATTGTGGTGCGTCAGATACCTTTGCGGCATTGAATTTGAACTCTACGTTGAATATTTTTGTGGTTGTAATCCCAGTTGTCGCGTCACAGTAGGTGAACACAACAGAGAAATCGTAGTGGTGGCCTCGCCCTCCTTTGGGAATACATTTGACCCGTGAATAATCATTGCCTCCACATTCGACGAGAAATCCGTCAACTGCGTTTTTGAGTGCGCGCCATCGCTCCGTGAGATAATAGGGAGCTGGAACGTGGCCGTTGATGATTGCGCAGATAATGGCTTCACGTATTGTATTGTTTTCGTGGTTTTGGCCCCGGTCGGCCGCTGCGTGGTGTGTCAACACATATGAACTTACCGCTGAAAGCTGTGTCTTGAATCCGGTAAATGGGGTAAATGGTCGCAACAAAACCGACTTTCCGTTGGAAAGTTTGATTGAATGTCCTAGCATTGTAGTAAATAGTCGTATTGTATGTCGTATAGAACTGTTCATATCTATTTACAATATTAGTATTTCAATTTTATTACACAAACGTAAAAAAAATGAAATCACCTGTTTTTAATATGTGTTAGCGAGCGAACATAGAATCAACGCGCGCGCGAGCGAGCAACATACCTGTAGCATCTATCGTATAATGTAACTGTTATTCCTATTATTATTTAGACCTTACGGACGATCTTCTTCTTGGAAGCGGCATCTCCTCCAGCAGCGACAGCAGGAGTGGAGACAGCCGCAGCCGCAGCCGCAGCAGCAGGAGCAGGAGCCGGCTTTGGCACTGAAGCGACACGCACAGGCGCAGCAGAAGGGACTTCGTCGTCATCCTCATCTTCAATGACCGCGGAAACATTGTCGTGATCAGCATCACCATCACCGTCACCGTCGACATCAGTTTGAATGACTTGTGCGACAATCTTCGTCTTCTCCTCTTCGTCCAGCTTGATGTGGCACTTACCCTTCAGCGACATCTTGGGCTTCACGATCGCCTGAAACAACTTCCAGGTAACGCCAAACTTGCCATTGGCGAACCAGATACCACCGCATTGAATCGAGACTGCGATGTGACTGCCCTTCGCAATGAGATCCTTGGGTGAAAGCGCCGGATTCGACGGATCAGGGAAGACGGGATTCATCTCGACATCATACAACTCCAACTCCTTCCACTGACCATCCCAGAAGGGCAGCTTGACCTTGAGAGTAGGAGCACGTGTCATATCAGCCTCAAGAGTGTCCTTGTTCTTGGGATACTTCAGAATCGGGGTCCAGAGCGCATCTACTGCGTCGCTGGTCATCTTGGGCTTGCTGAACCATTCTTTGGAGTTGACGATTGCGTCCTCCTTGATCTTCTTCTCGAATGCGGCCATATTGGCGATAAACTTCTTCGTAGTGGGTGTCTCGAAACCATCATTGGGAAACTGGAGCGCCAGGTCGTAACTGACCTTGCCAGTCTTGTCATCCGTGAACTCCTGAACGCCCCACGTAAGCATCAAGGGCGAAGACAAATTGAGAACAGTGCTCGTCTTTGAGTTGACGATACCGACGCTGCGTCCTCCGACGGAATTCACCTTGGGTTTAGTATATTTCATATCAGTGAGGGGATTAAAGGCGGCGCCAGAAATAACCATATCAGAAGCCATTGTAATAAGACGAGTAGACGAGTGTAAACGTGTGTAGACGAGTCGAGTGATATATGTATTCATCATAAATGTTTAAATCAATTTTTATGATGGACTTGGGATTCAAATGCTAATTCCGAACTCATTATTTCGCGCAATTCTTCGTCTTCAATAACGTGAGAACTCTCTTCACAAGGTCATCCAAATCAGCATTTTCAGACGCGGATGCGTCATAGGTCGCCTTCAACTTCGACACAATCACAAGTATCTTATTATATTCACTCGAAACATCCGCGACCTTTTGTGCTTGAATGCGATAATTATCAATCAGCAGATTCAGCTTCTTCAGGTCGGCCTCATACAGAACATTGTCTTTTGAAGCAAGCGCCTTATACTTATTGTAATGTGCCATAAATTCGCCGGCGATATACCCGGTGATATTCGCAGTATGAAAATGGATATTCGAGAGAAGGCTCATCATATTCTTCTTATGATTGTCATTGTGAATCTTGATAGTGACGGTGGTCTTAATATCCTTGATTTGGGATGCGAGAACGTCGAGAGATTTCAAGAAGGTAGGTTTCAGGACCTCAAGAGTATGGAAATACTCTGAATCATGGATTAATTGGCGATAATGAACGTGAATCGTCGCGTTCAAAGAGGCGACATCCTTTTGAACCTGCTTCATCACATCGGTCGTCAATTTCAGCTTTTCCGCAGTATTCTTAAGAGTCGAACTGGCGTCGTTATACGACTTCTTATTGTCTTCCTCATATTTGCGCTGCTCGGCGCCAGTGTCAGCGATGATTTTAACAATCTTCTCTTGAAGTTTGTTCAAATGCGTGACGGAAGTCAAATGTGCGGCAGCTATTTCATCAGCAACAGAAACCTTTACCGGTGCGGCAGCGGCGGTGGCGGCAGCGGTGGCGACAGAAGTTGGTACAATTACAAGAGGAGGTGCGATGACAGTGGCAGTAGACGATTTCGCGGCGTTTGCTGCGTTCGCAGAAGTAACAGTCGCGGGTTCGACAAGAGGTTGGCGTAAAGGACCGCTGGTCTCACAACCGGTCTTGAATAAACAATCTGCGCCATATGGTTTCCACGACAACTGCCATTGGGACAAATACGAAGTTGGACCACCATATCCACTCATCTCCCAACTCTTGGTTCCACGCTTCACATCCATGACCTTACCAGCGGGTGAGACATAGTCAAGACCGTCTTTCACACCATTGCCATTTCCGCAGATACCAGACATCTTGCCGTAATAATTATCGGGGACACTGGTTTCCAAAACGCCGCAATAACCGCCAGTAACAAGAACACCAAAACCATCAGGAGTCGTCATTTTCAGACCGACAGTTTGATCCTTATCTCCACGCCATTCGATATTCTGCTTTCCAAAACGAATTTGAATACCACCAATCTTGACATTTGTATCACTCGGCAAGTCCGTTTCAATTCCATTGACGATAATCTTATTATTCTTCGCGACATCAATTTCCACCCGGGTATTCTTATAACGCATAACCGCGCCAATCATACACGAAGGAACGCCAGGGACATTTGCGCCGTTCTTACGCATCTGTTCCTGGATTTCGAAAATCCCGTTGAACGCACGGGTAATCGTATAAATACCGGGTTCTTGAATATGGAAAAACTCACCATCATAATTCGTGCAGTGGGGGTCGCCAGACGCAACACAAAAACGTTTCCCGACAGAGACTGCGGCACCCCTCGCCAAAAACTCTTCGGCTGCGACGGCGCTCTCCTTTGCGATATTCTTGTCCTTAGTGACATACATATCAAACAAACAACCATTATAAATATCGAATTTATTCTTGATTCCGAGAGATGTACAAAAACTAGCGGCCAGAGCACCGGCGGGAGTGTTGAGCCAGTTTGCGAGGAGGGTCTCTTCCTTAGTAAGAGCTTTGACTGCGGGGGACGCGGCGACGGTAGCCTTCACCACTACAACAGGTGCGGGCGCCGACTTCACTACCACAACAGGTGCGGGCGCGGGCTTCGGTGCGGGCTTCGGTGCGGGTTTCGGTGCGGGTTTCGGCGCGGGTGCCAACGCCACGTGTCGTAACAACTTACGTTCAAGCGCATGAACGACGACAACCACCTCCGGCGAGATAACCTCAGTGTGAGTGGATTCTGAACCGTTGACTGCGAGACCATCGTGTTGGGGAACATCAACAACTGGAATGCTGCTCACGAGCGACACGGACAGAAGACATAAAATGAAACAGGATGATATACGCATTAGACGGGTTTATAATATATTACTACATAATAATCTTTATTATGTTTTCCGAATACATAATATCCAAAAACATAATAAACATTATACCATATTAATATATACTTAAATGGATTCGATAAATGCTGCTTCGACTGGCGCGACCGCCAGTAGCATAACACATACATATAAAGTTGAAATTCACAGATTATATCAAATGTTAACACAATTCAAATTGTATAACAATCCTAATAAAATCTATTTACGAAAACTGAAACTAAAACGTCAGGGACCGAGTTCAAATGATTTAATAATCGTTTCGGGTAGTGGTAGTGGATCGGGTTCAGGTATCGTGAGAAAGAAAATGAAACATACTGCCGAGGTAATACATATTAATGAAGAACTTGACAACCCAAATCAAGAAAATTACTCATCGTCTAAAGACATTCCGCCAGTACTACTACCATCATCATACGACGATGAACCTCCACCGTCCAATATTATTATATTGAAAATGAATGAATATGAAAAAGTCAAAACGACAAAATATAATCTAACCGATTTGCGAACTCTTTGCGCACATTATGGTATTAAAAAATCGGGTACAAAACCCGAGTTAATCCTTAGAATATATACACATCTGCGTCAATCTAACGTCATCGTCAAAATCCAACGAAAATTTAGACAATATATTTCGACTAAATATCGTTTATTAAGCGGGCCGGGTTATTTACACGTGAAAAGTTGTGTAAATGATACAGATTTTTATACTTTTGACCGGTTATCTGATATCGCTCCGTATAATTTATTCACATTCCTTGATAAAGATGGAAAAATATACGGATTCCATATCGCGTCAATATATAATCTTATTCTGAATTCATATCCGGATATAACAAATCCGTATAATCGTAATTTACTTCCAATTCAAATCATCAAAAATGTATACGAAAAATTAATATATGGAACATTATTAAAGTTTCGCACAACGATTAAATTAGAGGACATAGATAATGACGATGATGAGGGTCTAGATTGTGGTGGTGGCGGTGGTGGCGGTGGCGTTGGGGGCGGGGGTGGCGGCGGCGGACAAGTAAGAGACAATCACGTATTATCAAAAGAAAAACAAGAAGAACTTTATGTTGTCGGTCTTTTTCAGCACATAAACACACTCGGAAATTATTCTGATTCTGAATGGTTTACTGTATTACATCGACTTGATTTTCTACGTTTTATTCGTCATATTCACGACATCTGGTATTATCGCGCAAATTTGTCACAGGATATGAAGGAACGTATTTGCCCACCTCACGGAAACCCATTTATGTTAAATAACGTCAGTGTAAACTTAAATGTTGTCAATTTATTAAACGATGCTGAATTGCGTACACTTGCGGTATCAATTATTACTAACATTGTAAAACGCGGCGTTACTCGCGAAGATCAATGTTTGGGTGCGTTTTACGTATTGGCGACATTGACGATCGTAAATCAAGATGCGCGAAATGCGTTACCTTGGTTATATGAAGCGGTCTTGTGAGCAAAACTGGAAAAAGTGTCGAAACTAACTTAAAAAGACTTTAATCATATGTGTATAACCGATAACATGGTCAAGTCTGCTCCTTCTTCTTCTTCTTCCTCTGTCGCTCCTGCTGCTACCGCAGCTGCCGTTGCCACTCCTGCTGCCAAGGCAGTTAAGCCTTCTACTCCCAAGGTCGCTAAGACTGTTGCGGCCGCTGTGCCTGTCGCAGCGCCTGCTTCTGCGCCTGCTCCCGTCGTTGAGAGTGAGGTTGCCGCAGCTGTTGCTGAGGTTGAGGGCTCTGTCTCTTCTGCTCTTTACGTTAGCGTGCTGAGCAAGCTTCAGGGTGCCCAATCTCTTATTACTTCTATTCGTTCCGAGGTGAACGAGCTCAAGCGCCAGCACGCTCGTGAGCTTCGTGTCGCCAACAAGGCCAACAAGCGCCGCAAGACCAACACCAACCGCGCTCCTTCTGGTTTCGTCAAGCCCACTCTCATTTCCAACGAGTTGGCCGCTTTTCTCGGCAAGCCCGAGGGAAGCGTTTTGGCTCGCACTGAGGTTACTCGTGAGGTGAACGCTTACATTCGTTCCCAGCAGCTCCAGGATAAGGACAATGGCCGTAAGATTAACCCTGACGCCAAGCTTCTTAAGCTCCTGAAGTTGAAGAAGGGCGAGGAGCTTACTTACTTCAACCTTCAGAAGTATATGGCTGCTCACTTCGCCAAGACTGTGGCTGCCGGCGGTGCTGCTGCTGTCAATGCTTAAACTCACTCACTCACTCACCCACACATACAATACGTTTATTATAACGCACAAATGAAAATAAAAACAAAAAACATTTTTATATTCATTTATTTTCAAATACTAACTTTGCGCATCGTCGCTTCAATTCCGTGACCGTTTGTGTTTATTCCTGTTAATTTGTATATATTTTTGATTGAGTTCGTCTAATGACCCCGCGTTTATTCCATAGACATTGTTTGCGATGATATGAATCTGATCATCGGATGAGATGGATGATGATTGTGATGATGTACCCGCCGCTGCCGCTGTCACAACAACCGGTGGAGATGTGGTCGATGTGGTCGATGTTGATGATGTTGTTTCCCATACACCAACGCCATAGATGGGCGATGTAGTAAACGAACCGTGCCCACTTGACAACGTATTCAATATTTTGTTGTCATCAATATTTGGCTCTATGAATATAAAGTCCTCCTTCATCATCAGTTCTACAATCCGCCTTTTATGAACATCATTGCGGTTTAATACAACCAGCTGTTTGTAGTGGTCGCTCGTTGACGTATCAAATAACGCCTCGTTTGTCATCAGCGAAATTATACCACTTGTAAGCACCAGCCCCTTTTTACGTTCATCGATCCATTCGTAAAATCCGCCTCCGTCCTGATATTTATTCTGCTCTTTTGAAGACAAGCGTTTGAACTCCATTAATAAACTATATATCTGGAATATTCGATCGTCTTGTGATGTGGGCGCCGCCGAGCACGACACGGGTGGTGCGTCATAATCTGTTCCGTTAACGACACACATCATCTTAAACTCCTGCTGGCTTATTCCAATTTCGGTTAATATGTCTGTCATAGTATAACTAACAACCGAGTGATTTAATAAACTGATGTGCCGTAATACAACTGGACATCCGTAAACGAACATATCTGTGTCATCACTCAAGCACGCGTATACACGTTTTTTTATTGCCAGTTTCGCGCATAATACATCCGCTTCACCTTCAGCATCTATAATCGCGAACCCAAAACTAACTAGCAATTCCTTCACATTTTCTACGTCACAATCACGTAACCGCGCGAATTTCTTTCGGAGTTGGGTCATTGTTTCTTCCAATTCCACAATTTCGGGGTTGTAATACTCCGTTCGTTTCTTTTGTTTCAATTGCTCAGCGACTATATCGTATTGTTGCTTCGCCTGGTCTTTTTTTCTCCGACGGCTTTCTATAAGTTCGGTTTTTTGTGGTGGGGGAACGCCGTCAAACACGAAGACTGCGTGAATATTATAATGCCGAAACAATGATGCCATCAAATACATATTTTCAAGCAGTGCGTTTTCACCGGCGAAACGATACATGTAAATGCTCGTATCTACCGCAATTTTCTTTCCACGCAATTGCTCTAGATGTATTCTCGACGATGCTGTCGGGCATTTCGTTTGAATAAATCGGTTTAAATTTCTGATTCCCATGTTATTGACGTTGACGTTTACTATATGCTTTTGTCTATCTTTATGTTCTATGATATTATTCTATTCAATTTTATGTTAAAATTTTATGATAATAACAATTTTATGTTAAAATTTTATGATAATATTCAGATTATCATAAAAAATATTGTGGATCAAATACCTTTGGGTTTTCTCCTAGAATTACGTATGTACAATATTCGTTGTTCCATTGCTACCTTCCTCGTCATCACTAATGAAACACGTGTCATCCATAATGATAACATTATCGTCTTCTGCTGCGGCTTCGGCGTCAGCAGCTAAGGCATCAGCGGAGATGTCAGAGATAATCAAACCAATTGGCTCCTCTACGGCAGCGGTAGAAGCGGTAGCAGCGGTATCATTCACAGGAGAGTGAGAATGACGAACGTGTCTTTGAATACGACGTTTCACGTAGTCTTTCATATCAGAATAATCACCGTCCATCTCACGGTAAATAGTATCCTTCTGTTCGATGAGATCCTCCGCGAATTCGCCTACTCTTTCTTCCAAATCGCCGACAGTATTCGTTACGTCACCGACCTCGTCCTTCAAGTATTCGACGATCTCCTTCGTATCCGACAATTCAGCATCCACCATCCCGATACTCTGTTTCAGCGTCTGGCACATCTCGCGCACTTGCTTGACATCCTCAACTGTTCCGAAATACCGCGCGGAATGATACTCGTTGGACCGCGTGATAACATCGGTCAATTCATCGTGGACGCCTTGGACGAGCTCAGCACTGACCTTGCTCTCAAATGCGACCTCGCGGCAAATCGCCACCGAGAACTCCTCACGCAAATCACCCGCGACTTGTGTATCCGCGTAATTACGCACTTGTTGAATTTGCTTCATAAAGAAGTCCTCCATATCTTTCATACGCTGATTGGTGGCCTCGTTCATTTTCACGGCGGCGTCCAATTTCGCAATCATCTCATTTTCGCGTTGGAGGAACATCCTGTAATCGCGGTAATAAGTGTCATTGAGGTCGGAGTGTTCTTCGTGTATTTCTTGACGAAGCGTCAACAACTCTTCCTTCAACTGCGAATTCGTATCTACGAACTCCTCGCGGACACTATCTACATATTTGAAAACCTCCAAATCCGCGTCGAATGCCGCGCCCGACGCCTTCTGTTTGGTCTTATTGACCTTCTTGGAAACATATTTCCGCGTATATTTCTTTAGTTGGCGGATCTTTGAATCCAGGTCATCAGACAAATCAGTCGAAAGTTCGCTGATACGGTACTTCAAATCACGCGTCTCTTGGTATAACTCATCCGTCACGCGGTTCAGTTCGCCGATACAAGGGTCATAATCCTCGCGTTGCTTCTTGATTTCAGAATCATTTTGTTCACATCTGGCGAAAAGGGTTGCTACATTACGCCAGAGCATCGTCTGCTCGTCATTGTGCGCGGTCGATGCGGATGCGGATGCGGATGCCGCTGCGCCAATTGGAATCAGATGAGGAATGTTCGGAGATGACGGCGACGGTGACGGTGATGAATTTGTGGCAGGCGCCACGTGGTATTTGGGATTGTCAACAGTGATGCTAACCAGACGACCCATACTCGTTTGAGGAACTGGGCGGGGATATACGTTATTGTTGTTATTGTTGTTCTTTGAATGAGACATTGAATACGGAAGATCAAGACAGATGGATGTTGGCTTATACGTTATATTCATAAAATAACATTTATATTCAATTTTACACATATTGAAAAACTTATCATAACGTCATTCGCAGCGTTTTTTGTAATACGCTCGCCGACGCCGCGTGGGATTTCTTTTCGCAATATGCGACCATCCTCAAAAATTCGCGGTCTCGCGCAGCATTACGTATAAAATCGACAAACCTGATTAAATTACTGTTTTCATCTGACGAACCTCCATCTCTTGAAAACCGAATACATTTCACACTTGATAACTTGCGGGGAATATTCGTGTTCGTGGTGTGATTATTCTCCCGGCACCAAGATATAAATGGTAACGCATATACAGAGAGAATACCGCCTAAAATATAATATGCGTATACATTTGTCTCCTCCGCGTATTGTTTGCGACACACAGCCATATTCTCCGGTGAAAGGATGGTGATTTGTGCGTATTTAAGGTCCATAACATCTAGGACTTTTACTGCCTGATACGCATAAAACATCGCATTGATTGTCAATGTCTCTCGAACACGGCGAATAAACTCAGTTTGATTACGTACATTTTCGTCGAAATATGTTTCAAACATTGTATTTATGATTCGCGCCCATGTTTCCGTATATGTTTCAAATAGTAAAACGTCATCGTGCGGGATACAGAATGTTTCACGAAGACGCTTATTTGCGGCGGATAAGTCCAGATCAATAAAATCCATATTGAAGTTGTGCATTGATTCGTGTATAAACACCTTGAACCATTCCTCCGCACGATATATCACAATCTCACCATTGGATTCGCAATTTCGGGTAAGGCCGGTGTTTACGTGGATTGCGGATAAGGTCGCCGAGGACTCACCCGGGACTAACTTCTTAAACGGTGTCATATAAAAGTATACATCGAGAGATTTAGATGAACATTCTTTATCAGATAGACCGGCCACAATAAAGAGCCATAGAAACACTTTATATGCGTAGAGTTGATACATTGCGATTTCAGTCGCGCACATATAGGACGACGCAGATGCGGATACAGCACCGCTGCGACCACTGCCGTTGCTACATACCGAAATATGTGATTCGGGAAACGTAATAAAATATAACGATACTATTCGCCCGTGTATCGTCGTTTGAATCCGAATACAATATTCTGATTTTTCGCGGATATATTTATATACAACACGTGGAATGTATCTGTCTTCATCGTCGTCTCCGCCAGCCTTCCGTCCCACACCAGCGTCATATTGATGCCGCAGTGTATCTAAAATACGCGGCCGCGGTAAATCATTTACTGAATTCTTAATTTCCGATATTTGAAATGTCATTTTATCAATATAATTACCGCCGGATTCGGTTGTAGTCGGCGCATATTTCCATTGCGTCGCAGTGAGTTGTTTGTAAAGTTCTAGTTCATTTTCAGCGATAATACCATAAAAATGTTTCATAAAATCGTTGGTCGCGTTTTTGTTCTCGAATGGGCATCCTGATCTCGATGACGACGACGACGACGACGCGCGTGCGGGGTAATCTCTCGCAAACTCGGAAATAGACTTACGTAGTTTATCTGTATCGTGTCGAATATCATCTTCTATCCACGGTGTCTTATGTTTATGTGGTGGTGGCATTTGATATTATTGTAATAATATATTATTATATATTCAATATACAATAATACAGTATGTTCGAACTCATCTACAAGAAATACTTCAAAAAGGGAACACTAGATATCTTCTTGTTTTCATTTCTGGTATTTATTGTATTAAACCTAATTGAAAATCTAATCCATTATAATATTGGTAAATTCCACGACGCGAATAATAGTGGGATCGCAGGTATACATTTCACGAACCCGTCAAATACGGATTGGGCGCGTATTATTATAATTATGGTTATATTCGCGATATTACAAGGATTTTTCACTACTTATTTTAGTGTGTGTTAGCTAGCGACTTGATGACGCATTCGTCCTCAACTTATGACGAACACGTATTAAATGATGAAACACTATAGGATGCCCTCCACGCACATATTGGACCAATTTTGCGTTCCTGGTTGCTAATAACATATCCGCGAGGCCCTTATTTTGAGAGAATTTCGCGTATATCGCATTCTCCATCTCTCGTTCACTTCGACCGTGATTGAAGAAATCTGGGTCGATGGTTACCCGAGATGGGCGTATAACGGCGCTACTACTACCGGCTAGTCCGGATGTCATTTTCCCGCTTTTACTGCCCGCTGCTTTCGCGATTACAGGATCAGACGACAACTCCGACCTGGAATCAAGCGAGAATTTCAGGTAGAATTCACGGTTATTATTTTTAAATTTACTACCTTGGTAATAATGTTCCACGCTTTGCCACGTATGATTATCCAGCATAAATGGCTCACTCCAGAAATTCGATAACTTGCGCCGCCAGTTATCAAATGTAGCCAGTTTTTGAAAATGGATTTTGTCGTGTTCAGGTATCTTCTCGCCTGGGCCTGCGCCAGGTAATGCGTTCGGATTTGACTTCGCATAAAACTGGAATACGATATCTGGTGTATACAGATGCGACCCTGTGCGATTACCAGTGCTTCCCGCATCTGTATGTACTTCTTCTAATAAATCGTCAATACTCGTATTTTGTAGATCATCTGCGCGTATTCCAAGTTCCTTCTGGAATAGTTTAAATTGAGGGATGATACAAAATGCGCCAGATTGAGTTTCAAGGCATTTAGTCGTAATAAGTAATTTAATATCATACGGCAATTCAGAAAATGATAAAATACCGTGGGTTTTATACGTGATTAGTTTGTAGGTATGTTGGTTCGTGGTTTTTGAAATGAAACCACCGGTGCCGGCGCTGTTGCTGGTGGAAGGCGCAGTAGACGCTCGTGGGGACCGAGACCGTGTTCTCGACCTACTTCCACCGCCGCCACCACCTTCTATCGCCATTGTACGAATACCCAATCCACGTCCTGCGCCCGCCATCGTCATCACAATCCCCTTATCGATTAATACATATGCGGTTGGTTCAAATACCCCGCGTTTAAGAATGGCTGCGTCTACTGTATCCTGCCCGCCACATTGAAGCACATTATCTATATCACCAGTTTCGTACGCATTCGATGAAAAAAACACGAATTTCATATTCAGCACACGCTCCATTGTCGCTACTCCCCACGCGTCAGGCCAATAAAGAGATGTCATCATCCGCTCTTTTAACTGCTGTGTTGACCGCACTTCTTTCATATAGTCATATTGCGACGCAAGCAGTTTCGTATATTTCGTTTCATCCAACTTCATATTATGTTCTATAACAAGTTTCTTCGCACCACCAATCATAAGTTGTTGTTGTGCTCTGTCGTGTATAGATGATATCCGGCGTTTCAAATCATTATAATTATTCACTAATTCCTTTGTTTCGCGCGTCTGGGTTCGCGCGATGGTATGATACAATGTGAATTTCTCTCGATACGCGCGAAATACATCATCTGTAACTTCATCCGACAGTTGTTTACGCAATTCGAGAATCGTCGCGGTTCGACCTTGTGTAAGCAGAGCATCTCGGATGACCGCGAAAAAACTGTCACTTCCGCCTTCATTGTCTATGAAGTTGAAATACTTATTACGGAGATACATCTGGATCCAGAGGTCGTTTGCGTTATGTTTGTATTGTTTTCTCTCGAGTTCCGATTGTTCTTTCGTTTGAAGTGGAAGAATAGATGCGCCAGATAATAGGTGTTTTTGACGCTCGGTCATACCAGTTATGTTTAGGTTACCAACCTTGTTGATGTCATCGATGTCATCGATATCACTATCATCGTCGCTATCCCGTGTTTCATCTTTCTTTATTTCAATTGTTGTAGAAAGTGTGGGCTTCGCCTTCGCCGCCTTCGCCGCCGCATCTTTCACAGCATTCGCTTTCGCCTTTGCCGCCGCAGCCATCGAAGCGGAAGCAGCAGCAGCAGCACCCGCCTTCACGAGAGATTTGCGTAATAATTCCGTATTTACAAACCCATATAACAATGGTGTCAATTTATGGATATCCAGGTCGCCAGATTCGTCCATTTTGACGTTATTGGATGGCATCTCGTATACCCCGATCTGTTTCACAAACTGTGTCTCAGCATTGAATAAATAAATCGGGACATATACTACGGTATACCTTTTCGAGAAATCATAGTTCAATTGTCCTACACCAATAATAACAGTAATACCTAATATTTTCAAATTGAATAACGGTGTGTTGTAATTGAAATCTTCTTCTTCTAAATGCGAATATTCGTGATAGTTGATATTTGGATTAAGTTTCGATTTCACCATTGCGAAAAGTGGTAACTGTTGTTATACTACTATAATATACTATACGAATGTAACTATTATTATATATATGTAAATAATAATTACGAAACAGTGTTGACGCGTCACCAGTTACCGATAAATGATCGTTTTCTTGGTATCCTCTTTTCCATTTTCATCATCCCCCGTAATAAACGCCAATTTAAAATGCCGGTCCTTGGCTTTATTCAAAGCCGTAATCACGCGCTTATACCGGTCAACATTATTGTCTGATGTTCCGCTTGCGCCCAAATGAAGTGCGTCGTCTTCATTTCCGTAATCCAGGATATTTTGATTACGCCACATATCGTGAATAGATAGACACCCCGGCACATTGAGGATGTTAATACCAACCCGTTGTTTATGATAATAATTGCTTAAAATGACATCATCCGAGAGACGGCATATCTGGTTGTCGGATGCGGTATATCGCGTCATATATTCTATAAAATCGTCGCCAAATGTCTTCAATGGGACACAAACCGATCCATACCCTTCTGCGATTGTGGCGGTGTCAGTGTGTGCGCGCTTTCCGTTCAATTTCAAATTCACGAAATCAAACCCCGTCGAGGTCCACACGTTACTGTCACCCGGTGCGATCATTTTTTCGTATGATTCAATCATTTTCGGGGGATACGCAATATCATCATCCAGGTAAATAATCCGGGTGGTGGCGGGGTCGAATTTATGTGCGTTGGCTTCATCTTTTAGATACGTGACCGCGGGCAGAATTTTCGTCGCTGGACCATAATCTGTGGTCACCCGATTCACAGTAAGAGATTTCCGGATATATTTTGGGACGGTATATGTTTCACCTGTTCGTGCGAACACCTCTGGAATATTCAATAAAAATAAGTCTGGTTTGCGCGTTTGATCTAATATACTGTGAATCATCGGCCCACATTTCCCAATACGTGTCGGACTGGTCGTAAATGAAACGACGAACTTCGGTTTTTGAATAGACATCGTGCTACTACTACTATTTATATACACGACCGACCCTCTATATTTGTTTTTTTTATTATTTCTGATTTCTTATTTCTTCGCCTTCCCTGAAATCTCGTCCAGCATATCTAGATGCTTAAATATAGTCTTGTTTGTAATACTCGGCTTTGACTTAATCTTCAGTTTGGAAATCTCGATGATTTGTTCCAGGCGGAGTGCGAACAACTCGGCAATCTCAGCGTCATTGCTCGCAGACACCGTCTTGAGAACGGAGTGGCTGTGCTTTACCATAATATACAGATTCTCCGCAAGTTCATCCACCTCATTGGTCTTCCCTTCCTGGCGCATATTCGTATACATAAGCTCCTGAATCTGCCGCATAATCGCGAGCACGTGCTTCTTTTCCACAATTCCATTCTTCATCAAATTCACGATAAAGAGTGACATCGCCTTTCGCTTCTCATTGGCCTTGTTGATGTCGCAGAACTTATCGTAATTCTTCTTCGGGTCGCAATATTCAATTGTCTCAAAGAGGGACATAAACGACGCTAGATTCTTCTCAAAGACGACACGAAATACCGCATATTGTGCCTGATCATCACTCTCCTCCGCCATCAGGTCGCGAAACAGGCGCGCGTAAATCTCGGAATAGAATGAGTTAGAGCTTGCGGTAGTGAAAATCGACGACGCAACCCGGTTCATCACTGCGACAGTATTGTGTTCCTCTGACTTATCATCTGTTGATGCTGTGAATAGTGCGGCGATTTCTTTCAAAATGTTCTCCAACATCGTGGCGTAAGTCTTGTCCGTGAGTTTGTTAAGATAAGATCGAATATTGTCGATACTTAAATCAATGCCCTCCTTCTTTTGAATCTCGGTCTTTTGAAATGCGAGGATTGTCTCCCATTCGCTATTCGGGATTTGCTGTGCGGTGTTTCGCTGGCGCGTGATTGTAGAGCCGCCACCGCTGCCTCCTCCGTGTGCGGATGACGACTGTCTTGTAATAAATGAATCACCGCCACCTCCACCTCCACCTCCTCCTCCTCCACCGCCACCGCCAATACGACTTTGAAAGGTATTTGCGCTACTTCCAGCAATATGATAGCCAGTGCTCACACCACCACCACTGGCGACGGATGAATCTACAGAATCAGCACTGCTCCCAAGTTCCGACCGAACTGGAAACACTGGCGTTTTCACATAGGTGGGTGCTCCTACCAAATCAGCCAAATCCGAAACAGATTTTAATACATCATCAGGCAACTTCAAGTGAAAGCCCATATTCATAAACGCGGCATAATCAGGAAGATCGTAACGGTGGGTAATTTTTGCCATTATTAAGCAAACGTTCGTGCGTCTATTATATTATATAGGTATGTTTTATATCAATTTTACGAACCGTTGATGTTTGATACACTAGGAAAAATATTTGAATTATATGGTGGTGATACAGAATCATATATCCAGGAAAATCTCTCGATATGTGATATTGAAAATAATTTACACACTTGAACATTTAAAATGGAACGCACGGTTAGTGTAAAAAAAAGAAGTTCAAGGGGGTATATGTGACTAATGGATGGATGGGGGATTTACTGAAGGGCGGCGGCGGACTTCAACCGGTTCCACATTGTTCTGTTCCGTGCGGAATCGCAGGCTTCAATTTGTAGGGCCTTGGCGAATGCTCTCATCGTAACGGCTTCTCTGGCGCGAATGGCGGCACTGGTGGCGGGTCTGGTACTGGTACGCGTGACGGTTCTGGCGGAGGAGTTCATTTGATTTTTGATGACGGGTTGACTGATTCGATAGACTACTATTCGTCATTAATTACAAAAAGCATTTCAATTTTATTCATTACTTGTATTTTATTTAAGTTGTCGTTGTTTTTTACTCTTTCGATGACGCATACTGACTGTATGTTTTTTAGTTATTTTTCTTTGTTTTTTGTTTGAAACATAATAATTAATACGACGACGACGACGACGACGACCACCCAGCGTATTGTATATTCGTAATTGTTCTTCTGGTGAATCTGGCGATAGTGACGTAATATATGCGTTTACTGTTGCGATCACCCGGGTGTTTTCATTTAATATTACAGGACAGATGGTGGGGTCAATTTTATTGGTAATTTCGAATTGCTGACTTTCAAATGAGATCCTATATGTTTCAAAGGCTTGAAATAAATGGAATATGAAACGACATCTATTGTCATTTATTGTCACTTTATCATCCATGAATATTCTTGGAAACCAATTGTAATCTGCGTGGGTAATCATATTCATACCCGATATGGGTACTATTGTGAATATGATATTATGTATAACTGCCACGAATTCTTCATATGATCTTATTAAACCGTGAGTTGTGTCGTGTCTGCCTTTAAACGCATATCCAAGATCTATTAAAGTCAAAGATGGGTAAAAATATATATCAACCAGTTGGCCAGCTTGATTACGTTGTTTTATCATTCCAGAAGGAGTAGGATAAACTACAAAATTGTCCGGGTGCGTATCACCGTGAAAATATCCAACGAAGTAAAGACGTATAAGTAATGAAACAACTAAAACATATGAATAAATCGGTATATTTGTTTGAAATATTTGTATTATGTTTGTTTCATCCGGGAATTGCTGCCGAGGAGGATTACTACTACGATCTACCCACCTATTTATAGTTTCAATTATTTGTGTGTAATTTTGTAATATTGACCTTGATGCTGTGAATTGTTGTAGACTAGGCGGTAATCTGGCTGGGTCATATAACTGTAAATTATTAACACTATACGGCATAAATGATATACCGTAATATGGTGTATCGGGTAGTATTATCTTGGACATAACACTAACGTTATCGCGTATTGACCTAATAAACTGTGTTAATGGGATCACGTCCGTCATCAACACAACATCACCAAAAAAGAGGGGTAAACATACCGCATTCAAATTATTTGTTCTTGCGTATATATCTTGTTGTTTCTTATATTCCTTTCTAAATGAAGGCGCTTGTTCTTCATTTCTAATAGGAACTATTTTACAACAAAATCTGTGTTTCGGATAAGGTACCGATAAATAAGCAGAATTTGATGTATATACAAGTTTCTTTTCGCTTGAGATATAAAATGTTTTAAATGGGTTTAGGATTCCTATGTGAGCTTCAATAATAAATACAGCACCATTGACACCATTAGCAACGAAACCAGCTGTAAATAATGGCAGAACACGTGGTTCCATTATCTGGGATAAAAATATATTTACTGATAGGGTCGATACGTCAGCACACAGTGCTGTGTTTGGATTTGCCATTTAATATATATAATATATAATCATAATATTACTTATTCAAAATGTTTAACATCTTATGTAATCTATTATATGTGTTTACGTTTTGATTTGCTGGATTTGCGTTTTGATTTGCTTTTTGATTTGCCGGTTTTGCGTTTAGATTTGCGTTTGGATTTGCTGGTTTTGCGTTTACCTCCTTCTCTGGGTGTCTGTTCCTGATCGCCTTGTTCCCGGGCCATTAAATCACCAATTACATCTGCTCCTGGGGCAAACATTTCACCGTCTTTATCAAAACCGGGATTATGTTTCGGTCGGGCGAATAGACTTAAAGCTTCTTGACCTTGATGAGATTTCTTAACAGCGCCAGCAAAAGGTCCTGATTTTACTCTTTCAATATTTAGGTTGCCCCCTTTTGGATTATGTTTGTTTAACATACCCTTAATGGGTTGTTTGGCCACAGTTGATGTAACACCACCACTAGCTTTAGCTGTAGCTGTAGCTTTAAGATCGCTTCTTTGTAAAGGTGAATTACTTTCCCAAGGCGAACTAGAATCGGATGAACTTACAGAATGTGATGATGATGGTAATGATAACATTGGAACAACTGAATCGTCTGAATTAGGTGACAATGTCAGGTCAGGGGGCGCTGATCTAAAGCCACCAGCGTTGAACCGGGCTGGACTACCCGTTGGGGTTGTTACTTCATAGCGGTCGGTATGCCGGGACATCTAAATGTTAATATATTTCCGCAACATTAAATTACCAAACAAGACTTAAATATAATGTGCTATAATTATTAGACATATCCGACTTCATTCGTGACCTTACTTACTTCGACATCATCATCAATTATGTCATCCACCGACGAAACTCCGAGTACACCCACCACTGGCGATGGCGGCGACTCCGTTAACGCAGCTTCGGCGTCGTATCCCGAATTCAAGGAATGGGAAGACCTAGACGAAATATCCCCCGACCTTCTCCGCGGCATTTACGCCTACGGATTTGAAAAGCCAAGTCATATTCAGCAAAAATCGATTCTGTCGATCATCCAGAAACGCGATGTTATCGCCCAAGCCCAGTCTGGAACGGGCAAGACCGGCGCATTTACTGTTGCCGCACTTCAAAGTATCGATGTGGCGAAAGCCAAGACCCAAGCTCTTATTCTCGCACCCACCCGAGAACTTGCTAAACAAATCTATGATGTTATCTCAAGCATCGGTGGGATGATGACTGGTCTTACGTTGCGTTTGCTTGTTGGCGGTACTTCAACTGCCGACGACGCCGCCGATTTGCGTAAGTCTGTGCCACATATTATTGTGGGTTGCCCTGGGCGGGTGTTTGATATGATTCGCCGTAACCATATTCAGGGTTCCAATGTGAATATGCTGGTGTTGGACGAGGCAGACGAGATGCTTTCCGCAGGTTTCAACGACCAAATCTATAACATTTTCCAGTATATGCCTTCCGATATTCAGGTCGTACTCTTTAGCGCAACGATGCCGCCTGAACTCTACACATTGACTGAGAAGTTTATGCGTTCTCCCGTGAATATCCAGGTGAAGGCAGAGCAATTGACACTGGAGGGTATCCAACAGCATTATGTCGCACTTGACGACGATGTCCAGAAATACTTGACATTGAAGGACCTGTTTAAGACGATTTCCGTTTCACAATGTATTATCTTCTGTAATTCAACCAAGCGTGTCGCCGACCTTCACGAGGCGATGCATTTTGATGGATTTCCCGTTTGCTGTATTCATAGCGGAATGGAGAAGGGAGAGCGTGATAAGGCGTATCAGGATTTCAAGGCAGGGGTCCACCGGGTACTCATTTCATCAAATGTAACCGCGCGTGGTATTGATATTCAGCAGGTCAGTACAGTTATTAATTTCGATATGCCACAGGACGTCCATATTTATCTCCACCGCATCGGTCGTTCTGGACGCTGGGGGCGCAAGGGTGTCGGTATCAATTTCGTCACGCGTCGCGATATGCGCATCAAAAAGGAGATTGAGATGTATTATGGGACGATTATTACGGAGTTGCCTGTGAACTTTATGGAGGGGGTCTAGATACGCGTGTGTATAATTAGTATTCCAATAATTAGGGTTTAAAATGAGATTATTATTTCATTTTATACTGTAGAGTTAGAATACTTATGTCGTGTTCTTTTAATGTTTGTTCATTGATGACGGATGTCCGTGAATCTGTTTCTGAAATGCCGCGCGACCCGGATGAAGTAAAGTCGTTATTAATGGAACATTTAGGGATTGGCGGTGCGAATGGGGCTACGGTGGCGGCGGCCGCGATAGCGAAACCCGTGGCGAGTGTCTCGGTATTCAAGCACCCCATTTCGTATTCAGATCCAGCGAAATTACACGAATTGCCGAGTACGATTATTGAAGACTTGGAAATGATACAACCGAAACCGAAATTGACCGCCGCGGGCGACGTCGTCAAGAAGGTAAAAGATTCACCAGATGCTGACGCCAACGCCGACGCCAACGCCAACGCCGACGCGACCGACGCATCAGTCAAGGGTCTATATCACTATGTGTTTTCCCCCACATCCGTATACGGAATGGATTATTTGCCCATCTGGAGCAAGTATTATACTACAGATATTGCGTATCTGAAAAACACCCAAACACTACTAGAAATGTTTGACAATGAACTGCTTGAACGCAATATCGCGCAGAATACAGGACACGCCAACAGTGTCGAAGCATTCTCCACTATGAAAGATACGTGGACCAGCTTTCGCGGAAATAGTAAAATCGCGGATTTCAAAGAGAAATTCAGTTACGTTGAAACACCCTTTCTCTCGAAACTAAATACATCATCATCATTCCTCCAATTCTTAAGTCTGTATAACATTTCATCCCCCGTCATAGCGCTGCTTACGCCGATTATCGTCCTTATTATTCCTTTTTTTATCTTGATTATGCGCGGTTTAAGTGTAAGTGTGTCGGAATATATCGATATTCTGAAAACAATTATCGGGCAACATTCTGTTGGACGTATTTTAAACAATTTTAGCGAAGTAAGCATCGAACAAAAAATGTATATATTGATGTCGGTCGTATTTTACGGGATCCAGATTTATCAAAATGTGATGGCGTGTATCCGGTTTTACAATAACATTAAGCTTGTCCATACACACATTCATACCATCAATGGATATCTTACTGCGACAGGTGTTAATATGTCGTATATGATACAACTCATACAGACATACCATCTATCGTCGTATGAACCTTTCCGCGAGGAACTCTCAGAGAGATATACCTTATTAAACGAGGTTACAAATGCTCTCACGGATATTTCGCCGTTTTCGGTATCTGTATCCAAATTCTTCCAAATCGGATATGTGATGAAGAATTATTATTCGCTGTTTTCACAGACGGACTTGAATGAACTGCTGGAATACAGTTTCGGATTTAATGCGTATATGGAGCATTTGACAGCGTGCCGCAGTATTGTTTTATCCGGGATGATGAATAAGTGCTCGTTCGTCACGACGGACACGGACACGGACACGGACACGAAGACGGACGTGGAAACGAAGGCTGACGCGGAGTCAGACGTGACACGGCCATTATCGCCGATTGCCGAAGTCATAGAGACTGATGGCGAGACTGCCAAAGCCGAAACACCTGAAGCCGACGCACCTGAAGTCATACTCGCGGAAGCTGTATTGCCTCCACCGCCTCCTCCGCCACCTCCTGTCACTGTCAAGAAAACAGGTATCACAAAACTAACGGCGCAGATATACGCACCTCTTAAAGCGCGCGAGTCGCACGAAACGGGCAACGCGGCGGCGGCCGTCGTCGCCAATGACGTTTCACTTGATAAACAACTCGTGATAACCGGTCCAAATGCTGCGGGCAAGACAACCGTGATTAAAACCACGCTATTCAATCTTATTTTATCACAACAAATCGGTTACGGATTTTATGACCACGCGGAAATAAACCCGTACGACTTTCTTCACTGCTACTTGAATATCCCAGACACGTCAGGTCGCGACAGTCTCTTTCAAGCCGAATCACGCCGGTGTATGGAAATCCTGCGCTGTATTATCGACAACCCCACGAAGCGTCATTTCTGTATTTTCGACGAGCTTTATTCAGGAACTAACCCGTATGAGGCAGTCGCCGCAGCATATGGATACATTGACTATATATCTAAGAATCCAAATGTCGACCTTATTCTCACTACACACTATATTGAGCTTTGTGAGTTGCTGGATAAGCATAATGCGGATGGCATTACCAATCTTCATATGTCTGTATCGCCCCTAACGGGTGAATATTTGTATAAGATTGCGGACGGGATTTCAACTATCAAAGGTGGACTTAAAGTTCTACGTGATCTTGATTATCCAATCGAAATCGTGGAGAGTGCGAGGCGAATTATTGATCGGTCGTAATGGATAATTTCATCAAATGGATTTCTGGGTAGCCAGTGAATATCCCGCAATTGCGGTTAATATATGATAAAATGAATGAAAAATCGCATATTTACCGCGTTGTTTACTTGTTCCGCGAGGAATTGCGTTTGTATAGAAAAATAGTCCAATCCCCAATGACATATAGAAGACCGGATCTAATCTTCCATATGTATACAAGTTTTCCATAATATGAGTCACAATACATAATTTAGCCATATTTCCTTCTATTTTTTGAAAAAACAAGAGTTTATCGTATGAATAATTACAACCTTCGCATTGTAAATGATAATAGAACGCAAATAATGTTGTAATAAGGCACGCACCCCCTCTATAGTATTGTTCATTGGCCAATAAAGTGAAAACACACGGTAAAAAAGATAATGTGCTTAACGCACAAAAATCAAACGGTAATAATGTTTCATATGGACAACCGTTGACATCATTTATCGGGGTTTCACTTAATTCTCTATATAATACTGAATGTTTGTTCAATTGTTCCTGTAGTAATTGTGTGGTTTGTTCCAAATCGACAATAGATGGGTCAACTGGGTCGCCAATAATAGCTGTACGGGCTGAATAATCAAGACATAATGGATATATTTTACAATTCAAATTTTTTGCGATATAATAATAACCAGATCGCCATTCTCGTTTACTACACGTCCCCTTTGGCGATATACATAATATTGACTTCTCGTGTTTTTTATTGATTTCATTTACAATATGCTGGATTGAATTGCTATTCTTATTTTCATTCGGAGGGGCATAAATACAATTACAAATCCAGGTTAACGGTTTATAGTACCATTTTGATAGTTTTGGTTGAACGAGTACACATACATTTTCACCGTAAGACGAAATTCGGTATAACAAATATGTCAACATATCCCAATAACTTGTATGTAAAAATACGAGAATACAACGTTCGTTTGGAAAAGTTGTACATTCACTCCATCCAAATAAAAATTTTATAAAATTTAGTTTCATTGTGGTCGCGTCGTATATGTGTTATAATATCATAATATCGAATTGGATTTATATTTGTTATTTATTAGCCTGAATATAACGGCGTAACTGTCTCATATACATATCATAATCCGGGTCATCTGTTTCAGTGACCCGCCACAAGAACGTGATATTATTATAAAACTCCCGAATGTCCGATACGGACGGTGCGACAGACGGTGTCTTGGAATTGCGGTCATACATATCATTCAACCTCGCCCACGCTTGTTCATCATTGTATGTAAACTGACCTTGATAAAGCGAAACAGTCAAATAATTTATCATTCCAGCCATGGTCGCGATAGCAGGATCAACTACGATTGCGGGGTCACTAGAATCATCATCCATTACACGTAATTTCATAATATAGAGTTACGTGTTTAAATCTTTACAATCTTATTCATCACACGGCGTCGTCGTTTTGTCAATGATGACATTCTTCGCAACCCGATGGATAACCTTCGAAATATTCCCGTCCTGGGCCCCATCTGTGACCGTCTTTGATAATTTAAAATACTTCGCATTATCCTTTGTATTACTATCCATACACCGTGGATGACGCGCAGCCCATTCTCCCATTAAACCCACATTTTTACGCTCAACCGCAAGCACCGCATTCACCATTTTCGTGTGATCTGGTCCTTCGCGCTCCCATTTATCCGCATCCTTTACATATAATGTCTCTCGCTTGATATCGCTACAATGTACCGGACGTTTGTGTAGTTCAGTTTTATTCAGGTTGGTTATAAGAATATTCGACATTCCTTCAACATATCCGAGTTTTCCAACACTTTCAAGGTCGTCCGTATCTAATTGAATCGAATTCACGAAATCCTTCATATTCATCGCGTCTTTACATTGCTCATTAAGAAATAGGTTCATATTAAATGTCTGATTGTAACAATTATTAATGTTGTTTGTGTTGTTTGTATTGTTAGTGTTGTGGTTGTTATTATTATTTGTTATCAATATGGGCGTAGCAGCTGTCACGAGTGCGGCTGCGGCTGCGGTTTTATATAAGTCCAATATCTGTGTTTTGAATTCGTGGTTAATATGCATCATTGTGCTAATCATATTCTTAAGTTCCACCGTATTTTCAAGTTTGGATTCATTTATTATCTTCAATACACACGATGCGCCGAATTTCTTATTATGCCGCCATAATCCGGTTCGGTTGATATAGGGGCGTTTACAGTATTTACATTCGTAGGCAGCGGCGGTGGTGGCGGCGGTCACGTGACCACCTGTCACGTGACCTGTATGTATGGCGTAACCAGCATTATATACCACATTATTTTCATCATCTTCTTCGTTGAGGTCGATTTGGATTATTTCTTTGATGGGTGTTTTTTGGGGGATCAACATTTCACAATTATTGAAGGTCGGTTTTGGGGGGATGCTTTTGGCGACAGTTCCGGCGGTGGTTTCGCCTGAAACGCCCGAAATGAGACTGTGAAAGTATTTTTTACATTTGACGTTATCAGAACATAACCGTTGATGCTTTGGTGATAAAAGATGCCGGTTAAAATCAAATTTGTTATTGGTTTTGATGTCACACGTATCGCAATAGAACATTATGCGGTTTTTCAGTCTTGCGTATTGTGTTGCTTAAATTGCGCGGTTTATATAAATGTCTGATATTAGAACCCTGGCGGTTGGACGCTCCGGAGGGGTCGAAAAAGTTACAGTCACAAATTTTTCAATCGGTCCAAAAAAGTTGTGACTGGTCAGTCACAAAACACGCGAATTTTCGTATTTCAAAAGTCTCTGGCGCATATGCGAAAAAGGACATGTTGCGTAATGTTGCCTAAAGTGTAACGTTTTCAGCAACAAATGTCCGTAGGGGTGTACGGAATGGGTGGTTGATTACCTGGGGCCATTGGCCCCATTTGGTTGATTTTTAAACGGAATATTTTCTGGTGTTTTATAAGTTAACGGATGAAATCCGTAGGTATTCTATGGAACTTTTGAATCTATTTTTCTAATTTCAAACGGAATATTTTCGGCTGAAAAGTGTCTTCAACGACCAAATCGACCGGTTTTAAACCAGAACTTTTACATAACAAACAAAATATTCGATTCACGATTTTGAATCGAATATTTTCCATAGATTACCATTATTCACTTCAACTTATTATACCAGAAATCCAACAAATCTTTAATCGTATCCCGAATACCGATGACCGGTTTCCAACCCAGTTCATATTGAATCAATGAAGAATCGCCGTCCTGAAACTGGATATCAATCGGTCTCCATAATTTGTCGTCGATGACGCGTTCAACATCCGACAGTCCACTGAATTCAATCAGGAGATTTGTATATTCCCGCATTTTCAAGGGATCGCCACCGCACACATTATAGACTTTACCATTTGAAATCTCTGGATTCGTCGCAACGAGATAAAACGCTTGTGCGATATCTCGGACATCAGTCACCGCACGAACTGTATTCAAGTTCCCAACGCGCAACACCTTATCCTGACGACCGAGCATCATACTCGCAATTTGGACAGCATCCGACGCGATAGAAAATCGCGCACCACGGCGCGGGCCGGTAAAACAAAACGGGCGAATAACCGTTGCTTTCATTTGCTGATTATTCATACGCTCACAAATATACATATCAATCGCGCATTTCGACGCGCCGTAAGGATTGGCGGGGAGAATAGTATTGGTTTCCTTTATTTTACGTCCATCAATGCCTTCATTTCCATATACTTCAACCGTAGAACAAAATACGAAATGACAGTTGGGTTGAAGATCTTGAATACAAGTAATCAAGTTAATAGATCCCATCACATTCGCCTCCCATGTTCCAATCGGGTCCTTGAAACTGGTAGGTGGATGAGTTTGCGCGGCCAAATGAAATACAACATCAAATGAATATTCACGACACATCTTCTCCATTGAACGATAATGAATAAGATCGCCATAGATAAACGTGATTTTACTGAATTCTTCTTCGGTTAACAAATCCTTTATTTCTTGTTCTGAACCGCGAGTTCCTCTCAATAGTCCATATATTTGATGTTCGTCGGCGCCATTATTAATAAGCAGTTTCGCAAGGTGTGGACCTAGAAATCCAGTGATTCCGGTGATTAAACAACGCATTTGGATAAGTTATATCGTCTCGATCTAACAAATTATTACGCAATAGGTTTATATTTGTTTTATACTTGAAGGAACATAAAAGCAAACGAATAATGTGAAAATAAGAAGGCACATAAGAATAATTCCGTTTATTTATAGAATATTTCATCGTTGATTATTATATTATCGAGATATCCACGAAAGAATGGGCGAATTAAGTTTTTTAACGATTATTGTTAGTTTAGCAGTTTGTTCTATTCTGGTATATGCGGTTTATCAATATATGAAAGTCAGATTCACAGTTTTAGAGAATTCGCAAAAAGAACAGGCACTCATTTTACAGCAATATATAGAAGAATCGTCGTATGATATTCAAGGTCTACAGGATGTTGTTTTTAGACAGGCACCGTCACACGCACACGCACACGCAGAGCATCCGCATCATCCATTACGCGGATTTAATATGAGTTCAGAACAAGAAGACTCAAATAACGACGACAATAACAAGCATATTCATATGGATACTGTTATGTATGAAGCACCGAACAAACAGCGTAATACGTTAATCACTATATCATCTGATAGTGAAGATACAACATCTGATGAAAGTGAAAGTGAAAGTGAAAGTGAAAGTGAAAGTGAAAGTGAAAGTGAAAGTGAAAGTGAAAGTGGCAGTGACAGTGACAGTGACAGTGAAAGTGACAGTGAAAGTGACCACGATAACGAACCGGCTTGTATCGTAAACGACATACACGAAGTTAAGCATATTGAAATTTCACTTCCAAACAATACAGAACTGGAAATTGAGACAGTTGATATGTATCAAGCAGTAGCAGAAGCAGAAACAGAAACAGAAACAGAAGCAGAAGCAGAAGCAGAAGCAGTGGATACCGTACAATCACCTGATAATACAGAAGTACACACAGAAACAAAAACAATAACTATTAATTTAGGCACAAGTGCTGATATATCGTCTGAATCAGATACAATCGATGTGTTATCATTATTGAATAAAAATACCCAACAAGACGAATCATCATTTGTTGTTCCATCAACTGGACCGGCCTTTACACAACACTCATCTATTGCGGGATTGTCTGTTATTGAATTACGCGCATTACTTAAGGATAAATATAAGGAACAACCCGATAAAATAACAAACCTCCAGAAACTGAAAAAGCCCGAACTCGTTCAATTATTACAGGAATAACAAAGAATAACAACACATAATATTTTATTCTCATTATAACATAATATTATGTCATCTCAACCACAATGGGCCAAGAATTATAGTTCCAGCCATAATGTATATTTTGACTTTCCACCGTTAATGAGTGATGGGCGCAATTTTTCCGGTTGGCAACCAGGTAATGCTGTAAATGCGTCGATTCGCAAGGCGGAAAATATTCAGTCCAATTGGGAATATCGCAAGTATCTAACGCACAATGCTGATAATATAATGAAAATAAACAACATTGATGCTGTGAATATGTCCGGCCACGGATCATTTGAAGTGGACCCCAATCAAACAAATACTCCATTTATGTATGCGTCCGTGATGGATACGAGAGAACCGTTTGGGTATGTCCAGAGTGATTTAAAGAATCTCTATCTCTCGAGAGAACAACTTCAAGCGCGGATGATTGCGCCAGAAATCACACAGGAACAATTGTTAACGTTTTCGCAACAACAACAACAGCGTAACCACTAGATAACGTTCAAAGTATAATGTATTAAACACATAATAATACATTATCACATCACATCCCATTCAATATGCGTATAATAAGTTTTGATGTTGGGATGAAAAACCTGGCATATTGTATTATTAATATTCCAGACTTGCTGCCTGAGTCAGGGTCAGAGTCAAAGTCTGTCGCGGCACCGACATCCATTACCAACTTTAACCAGCAATCTCTCGACAACCTACTTCAAAATCTACAAATCGAGAGATGGGACGTCATTGATTTGAGGTTTGAGCCTACTGATATACCTGATACACCCGTACTCCCAGTCCCAAAGAAAATCTGTGATAATGATACAAAACAAGCCAAATATATGTACTTACCGGTGGGAGGGGGGTCAACCACCAAATTATATTGTCTGAAATGTGCTGAGAAATCAAAATATAAGATACCAACTCGAGAGATTTTACCTCTAAAGCGTAAACCCGATCTATTAACCAAGAAGAAGCTAGATGAATTGATAGATATTCGAAAACAAGTAACTATTGTAGATGAAGCCGCATTATCTGTCACACCCGCGATAAACATCAAACTCAGGAAGGCTGATCTTATACAAGAGATTAAAACAATGATGTCGAGAGATTATTTAGAACCGTTCGATGAAGGTAAGTATTTGAATTATTGTACCATATTCAATGGGGGTGTAGCAGTGACACTTCCAGTCAAAAAGCCAAACTATACGTATGCGCACGATCTGGATTTAATAACTTATGGTCGAAACTTAATGAAACACCTGGATATTCTTTTGGAGAGTATCGATGGACCAATAGATATGATGATTGTAGAGAATCAAATAAGCACACTGGCGTCTAGGATGAAAACATTACAAGGAATGATTACCCAATATTTTATTATGAAGGATGTCCCACGGATCGAATTTATATCCGCATCGTGTAAATTGAAATTATTCACAGATTCATCATTGGATATCTCCAAGTTCGTAGATGCATCGACATATAGCGACCGTAAAAAGTCGGGGATTTCAATTTGTCGTTCTCTAGGCACTGGCACTAGCGGTGGCACGAATGACACACCATACGCGAGTTGGATGCCGATGTTTGAAAAACATAAGAAGAAGGACGATTTAGCGGATTGTTTTTTACAGGGATTATGGCGGGTGTATTTACTAAGCGCACAATAAAAAAGTAGGAATTTCACCTACAGTAGTAGCGTCTTTAGATTATTGTATCCAAGTTGTATCGTTGTATAATTATGTGCACCCCCTTCTCGATGTAAAGTTTGGTTGCGCCGGTGTCTGTGTTCTCAACAACATCAACTTGAGATGCCATATGACCACCCCAAGTCGCTGTTTCTTCTCTTTCTTCGTTTAATTCGTCCGCATACTTGAGTTGAACTGCTGCGTGCGCCTTTTTGTAAGTAGAATAAAGCGTTGGGTATAGCTCATCATTTTCAACAACGACATAAACACAACGCCCAGTCCCACCCCCCAGAATCTCCATCAGTCCTCCTTTCGTCACGTTGCTCGTTGTATCCATCGTTCTTGTTTGATCGCGTCCTTCTATTTAAACCTTTAATATCATTTCAATTTTTTCCTACTTTCTATTTATTTATCTCTTCTTACCTTTTCTCTAGCAGTGTATATATACAATAATGAAGCATAATATGACTAGAAAAGAACACAATCGGTATGATGAATTAAACCGAATACACCCGAAAGAACAGACACCAAACGAAAAATATGAATTTTATGTGTTACTCGGTAAAAGCTATTTAGGTAAATCATCTAGAAAAACCAAAAAATACACCCAAAATCAAAAGAAATTCTATAGAGACCAAGGAAATTATGCGACAAAACACGCGAATAATCTAAGAAAAAAATACAAGTTAAAAGAAATTATATAACCGTACGATCTATATGCGGTACAGTTATCTCGCTAGTAGTAGTAGTAGCGCGGTAAGCACACAATATTAAAGTATATATTTTAATCATATAATCGTATCATATTTGACGTTTATTTTAGTATAAAGATTGTTTTATCTGTAATCTATTGAACAACAAACGAAATGGCTGAAGTTATTGATTTGGGGGATTTAGATAATATTCCGACGTTTACACTTGGCGGCGGTGGTGGCGGTAGTAGCGGAGGAAGCAAAATGGCGAGTAATTATGGCGGCGGTATAGAGCTATTGATGAATGATAAATTCAAAGGCGGTGATTCCGGTCGTAAAAATGGCGGCAACGGTGGCGATATTGATTTAGGTGAATTGGCTGACCTTGAGAATGAACTAAACGATTTGAGTGACAGACGAGCACCATCATCGGTAGCGGCAGCCACATCGTCGGAACAGGGTGGTGGTGGTGGATTATTGAGTAGTATGTTTAATATTGGGCGTTCTGATGGTGGTGGCGGTGGTGGCGGCGGCGGCATCAATCTAGGCTCATCCACATCGAATACTGATACAGAAAACCGAACTTGGGACGGTTATGGTAAATTCAACAATATTCCACTGGATCCAGACGCAAATATTGACCCTACTCCACAATTATCTAAAGACGAAATGCTTAAAGAGAAGTTCAAGCTTCTTCGTAAGTTAGAGGAGCTCGAGCAGAAGGGAGTTACGCTTACAAAGCGATATTCAATGGATTCATCTTACGCGGAAATGAAGGGCGAGTATGATACCCAAATAGAGGAACGTGAGCGTCAGAATAGTGTGAAATTCCAAGGAAAGATGCTTTTAGCGTGTATTACTGGTTTAGAGTTTCTAAATAACAAATTCGACCCATTTGACTTGAAACTTGATGGATGGTCAGAGCAAATGAACGAGAATCTAGGCGAGTATGATGAGATTTTCGGTGAACTTCACGAAAAATACAAGTCAAAGGCGAAGATGTCGCCTGAATTGAAACTCTTGTTCCAGTTAGGAGGAAGCGCGATTATGCTTCATATGACAAATACTATGTTTAAATCTGCGCTTCCTGGAATGGATGACATTATGCGCCAAAATCCTGAATTGATGCAGCAGTTCACGCAGGCGGCCGTTTCGTCGATGTCAAATAATATGGGAGGCGGCGGCGGCGGCGGCCAAGGAGGCGGCAGAGGATCAGGTTTCGGTAATTTTATGAATGATATTATTGGCGGAAACGGAAATAACGGTGGAAGTGCCAACAATGGACGTGAACCACCCCCTTACGTCCAACAACGTCCTCCTCCTGCGCCTATTGCGACGAAAGGACCGATGGCGCCTCCACCACCAGCTCGTCCAGGTTCTAATCGTCAAAGCCAAGACTTCGGCGGTGGGGGCGGCGGCGCAGGAGATGGCGGTTCATACGAACAAAAGTCTCGTCGACCAGAGATGCGTGGCCCATCATCCGATGTATCCGATATGATGTCTCGTCTTAAAACCAAGACAATTAACATCCAACAGCCGGGAAGCTCTTCCGCTACCAACGCAGCTGATATGACACTTAATAGTATATTGTCTGGAATGGGTGGAAGCAATGGTATCGGCAATGATTTAATTAGTGTTACAGATCTTGGTGATATACCAGCAGATTCAACGCCACATAAATCGAAACGTCGCCCTCGTTCTGAACGCAATACAGTAAGTCTTGATTTGTAATAATAAATAAACAATATAAACGGTTGTTGTTTCTAATCATATATATATAACACGCACACGCCCACTAAGCTCGTGAAATGGCTGCTGCGTCGTCTATCGGAAGCAATAATTTTAAGACAATCTGTGCGAAAGAGGATATGATTTTACGTAAAAATGTAAATATGAAGTTGTTTTCAATAGAATATGTTTATAAAAATAACAGTTTTGATTTGATTTCATTGATAAATATAAAACTACATAATTTGTTATATGAAGCGAATAAGGATATTTTTGAATCTATTGATATCCAGCCATTGTCGGAAGCACCAGACAACACTGAATACAATATTCTGTATATTTTCAAGGACCTTGGCGGTGATTTAGGTGGATTCAAGACATATATGTATGTTACCACAAGAATCCATAAACGGTTTGCTGGGGATGGAACAACTGAACTCAATTTTACAAGTAAGAGTATCCCGTATGAATATCATACGCAAATGATCGAACAAAAATACAAGTTGATCGAGTATCCGCTTTATATCCAAAAATATATTCTATTGTCACCCAACCACATTCAAGTTATACATATGTTCAAATTAAAGCCAGAAAATGAATCGGAACTCACTGTTACGATGGAAAATGCGATAAGTATTATGATTAAAAAGATATATCTTCGATTGAAATATGTCATCGAACGACTTACAATGACCCAATGACCCAATGACCCAATGACCCAATGACCCAATGACCCAATGACCCACTGTTGCGGTTGCTTTAGGGTAATTTTATATCTGTAGCGTAATATGTATTTAGAATTATACGATATATATTATACATCAACCTATCGAATCTATAACATTATACAATAATGAATAGCGTCGATGATCTACTTTCGGAGTATCTCGAAGAGGAACAGCAATTAAATGCACTTCTGGTAGATGACGACATTGAGTCTACATCATATAACCACGAGACTGATGATTATTACGCAAAAACCCAGGAATATTATAAAAAGATGAGTATTTACGATATGTTTTCCGCAGTGTATTTTACATTACATTCTAGTTATATTTGTTGCGTTGAATACCTTAAATATAAAACCGGATGGAAGTCGAAAACAAACGCGATTATTGATGTGTCAAAACGTCTCGCGGGAATAAATATGATGTATGTTAAGATATTTCAGGCATTTGCGACCAACAAGAATATAGTATCGTCGGAACTGAGCCAGTTTTTCAATGATTATACCGATAATGTTGAATATACAAACGATGAATACAACGATGAGGACCTAATTGAACTCGAACATAAGGCGATAGATTGTTACCCGTACAAACCAATCAAAATATTAAACAATTATAAACCGATTAAATCTGGCCTGATGTCGCTGATATTTAAAGGCCAGTTTGTGGAGGGTACTCACGGCGACACTGGCACTGACACTGGCACTGACACTGGCACTGGTCAGTACGTCGCGATCAAATACCTTCGCAATAATATTATCAATAATTTCAATAATTCGATGAATAATCTCGTTGTGTTTGCGAAACTCACCAAATATATTCCGTATATACGAACATTAAGTATTGAAACTCTTATTTTACAAAATATTGTATGTTTAAAAGAACAGGTATGTTTTCGTAAAGAAGTGACGAATATTCAACAATATTATAAAAGTTGGAAGGATTGCGATTATGTGAAAATTCCGGAACCCTATTCTGAATTCACTGAGAAAATTAACCCAAATATTATTGTTATGGAATTCATAAATGGGCGAAAAATAACGGAAATAGAACCGGAAGATAATGACCGATTTGGTAAAATTCTTGCGTTGTTTAATGCAAAGGCCGCATTTTGTAATTCGATTTACCACGGTGACCTACATCCAGGTAATATTTTATTTATTAAAGAACCGTTGGCATCTCTGACCACGGAGACCACGGAGACCACGGAAACCGCAGCCGTATACAAAATCGGTCTTTTAGATTTCGGTATTATCGGACACTTAACACGCAATGACCAAGAACTGCTATTTAAATCTGCGAAATTATTATATCAAAAAAAATATAATCGAGTAATTCATATGATTTTAAAAGAAATGTCAGAAGACATTAATAATCACAATGATGTGTCACCTCAGATAAACTTACCAGATCACACATTTAATGAATTACACGCCAAATTACACGCAGTTATTATCGATTATTCTACACCTGAGATAAAATTTTTAGGTGTAAATGAACTGTATACAATTAATTATATTTTGAATAGCTACAAATTGACATTTAAACGTTCGTTGTATCGGTTATTTATTACTATCGCGATTATGGACTCTATCGCTACAAAACTCGGAAGTGAAATGAGTTATATGCAACATATGACAGACGTTGTTATTGATTTATTCGGAATAGACCCAGGTAATTTTGTGGATGATTGAATGAATGAATGAAATGAATACCTCACGATACTTTGTACAAACTATATTAAATATTGATGTTTACTATAGATTATTACGCACACACACACACACACAATGAAAATCGGAATTATTGGTAATGGTTTTGTGGGTAAAGCAACCCAAATATTTATAAAAAACTATTACTTGGATATTGATTCCTCATCATCGCCCACACGTTCTGAAATATTGCCCACCGATGCAGCGACGGCGACGCAAATTACCGACTCAGCATTTCGACCTTTTTACAGACACGAGCATTTTACACAGATCGACGTATATATTTATGATATTCGACCTGACGCGTGTGTTCCGCTAGGAATCACGCTCGAAACACTCGACCGCGAGTGTGACCTTCTATTTTTCTGTCTCCCGACCCCCCTTCATCACGATGGAACGTGTTATACCCATATTCTAGAACATACACTATCACGGTGTAAAAATCCATTCAAAATTATCCGTAGCACAGTGCCTGTCGGTTTTTCAGCGAAACACCTGTGTTATTTTATGCCAGAGTTTCTGACAGAAGCCAACTGGGAAACCGACTTTCGCGAGATGAAAGAATGGATTGTTGGATTACCGCCAATCTCATCTGAGGGAGGGAAATGCGGCGTGGACATTGCGGAGATAAATGTGTTCCAAGAACGTATACATAAACTTATTCGGACAAGCCACCGAAATGGCGCGATTTATTCGCCCACGATAGAATTCTGTGAGTCGAACGAAGCCGAGATGCTTAAACTAATGAAGAACTGTTTTCTATCGGCGAAGGTGTCTATAATGAATGAATTCTATGATTTTTGCGGCGCAACACATACCGATTATGAAACCGTCACCACGATGGCGAAACGCGACATACGGATGGGGGCGTCACATTTCCAGGTTCCAGGTCCAGATGGACTGCGCGGGTTTGGCGGGACGTGTTTTCCAAAAGACACACATAGTTTATACTGTCAAATGAACGCACACGGCGTCACACCGCAAATCTACCCCGCAATCCTCGCGCGGAATGACACAGTCGATCGTCCAGAACGTGAATGGTCACGTGATGTATGGCGGACAACCATTCCTCTTCCAAGTCCTACATCAAAAGTTGTGGTTGTATTCAGTGATGGCGCCGCATCCGAGTCATCATATCTTATTAGTGTAGTCAAGACCAATCTCGCTAAGAATAATGTCGTGATAATGGTAGTTCGTGGTGCTGACAGTCACAGTGACAGTGACAAATATGTATCTTTATCGACACACACGAACTTCATCATCAAACACCACCCTAGCGCAGGAACGCCGTTTTTTTTCCCGAGGGTTGATGAATGTTATTACAGCGCACATCGAAACGATACGACACTTGATACGATACGTGGTGTAATGAATATCATTGATTTATGGAATAGTCACAAAGAAATGATATTATATGTCATAAAACATCGTGTCGCGACGCCAATTGTATCCTCAGTCTCATATCACGATGCCAAAAGCGAAAGCGAAATCGAACGCGAAAGTGAAAGTGGGACTGAAGGATTTGACAGCGACAACTACGAAATAATAGCAGAAGAAGGCGCGGAAGTTATCGACTATGCCAAGATAATCGAAGAATATTTCCGTTCAAAATTGTCGATTATACCGAATCAGAAGCGCGGTTTGATCGTGTTGTTTTGATTTGTTGTAGTCGTTCCTGTTTTCTATGTTTCCTGGTTGTTTGTTTACTAATTATGTCGATCTTACTGTGTTTTTTCTTACTGTGTTTTTTAATTGTATGATGATGATTTTGATTGTGATTATTATTAGTTGGTCGATGCTCTCTTGGAAGAAGCCTTCTTGTATTATATTTATTACGCCCGCCGCGTATTAGTGTTTGAACGTGGGATGGGTGTTGCGTTTGAACATGGGGTGGGTGTTCTTCTGTTAATTTATCTTGAAGCTCACCCTTAATTCCTTCAAGCATTTTTTGATAATTTTCGGTAGTACTCGCAAAAACTCTAGATTTTAAAATTGCGGCAACTCTAGTTTTATACAAACCAGTGTTTCCATTAACAAAACTATCTAATAGAGTAGAGTGTTCTAATTCTAAAAAACCCAAAAAACTATTATGTATATTTATAATCAATTTATGAATCTCTTCGTATGGATATTTAGTATTGTCTTGATAATTCAAATGAAACCCAACTAATAATAGCCAATTCAACATACAAACATAATCTTTTCCACATTTTTCAATACTTAAAAAGTTCGATAATTTCCCTAGACTATAATTAAATAATGAAAAAAGCCCACCTGAAATGCCTCCATTGGGTATTTTTGTTACGTCATATAACAAACGGTTTTCTGAAAAATGCCATCCTAATACTTCTAGTATTTTTGTATCGGTTATTTTATCATTAATTCCCTTACGTACTAATATTTCTCTTATTACTTCTGGAGCGGTTACTTTATTAAACAAACGCTTCAGTTTATTGTAACAATCTAGTGAAGTTGTAATTGTAGATGCCGTGGGATTTGTTCGTCTTGCGAGTTTAGTTGAATATTCATCAACTGATTTCATTAAATTTTCCATCACTGCTGGTATTTTTACAGCTGCGTCGGCGATCGATAAATTAGATTCAGGGTTAATGGTGGTTGACGGCGGAGGTACATCTTTTTCAGATATAGTATTAACTGTTAGGTCACCTTTATTAAAAGCGGCGGTCAATGCCTCTTGTTTGATATTTAGCCAACCCTTATTTCCATTGAAACCAAGTAACAATGAATTTGCTATATCTGTACCACCCTTTACTATAACTCGTGTAACACGACCCCCTTCCCCACCTTTTTGATGCTTTATCCTTCTACGAATACTTCCGCCGGGCTGTTTAAATGGGTTTCGTGTCAGTCCATCAGGTAAAGGAGGTCCGAACATATTCAAGGGTTGTGACGACGACGACGGTGATGATGATGAGCGTTTTGATGATGTGTTCAATAATGGTGGTGCTAATTGCGACATAGCATTCAATGCGTTACGTCCCGCACTAGCGCCAGGTGACGGTGTTACTGGTCTGGATTCTGAATCCGCTTCGGTTTTTGTGGAACCTGAGCCTCTCAAAATAAGTTCAATGTTACCGGTTCTCTGATCGAGAACTACATTAGTAGGCAGCCTCCCACCGAATTCTACATCACCATCACCATCCAAAAAAGCACCAACTTCATCTTCTAATGTGTCTAATCGTGATTGCAAAGTTGTTATTTCCTGTATTTTTTCATTTAGGGTTCTTGTTTTATCCGTGAGTTCGTCGAACGAGCTAATGGCAGTTTTCTGTTTCAATTGTAATGTTGCGTGTGGTTCGTCTAACGCAATAGCAATAGGATATTGAAGTACATTTTGTAATAATACATTGAAAGCACTTAAATCATTCTGTTCGCTAAATATCTTTGGAACAATACCTACAACTTCCATTCTCAATCTATCACACGCTGCGTTTATTTCACTGAAAGATGTTTGAAATGAATCCGCTTTTTGAGGGTTAGCATCCATAACCGGCTTTAATTGTAAGGATACCCTAGCAGGGTCACTATACGCTTTAAGTGTGTCAATGCCAATTTTACATTGACTCACAAGTCCCTTTAATTCAGCAACTAATTCTCTTGCGTGGATTACCATATTGCCTGCGACTTCTTTTCGGGCTGAAATACAAGTTTCGAGTTCGGTTTCAATAAGCAAAACCGAGGGTTTATTCGTCATTAACACACTTTGTGCGTCACGTATTGTTTGTGCTACCCGCTGGAGGTTCGGGTCCTTCAATAATCCAGCATATAATACACCAACCTTTTGGATCACCTTAACATCTACTAATAGAACCGGGGGTGAAGCAAGAAATATCTTACATTCTCGGTCAATAGATTGACGTATGTGTGCGCCACTGCTATTTATGGTTACGTTATTGTGTTGAAATGTCGTTTTTTCTGAATATACTATTTGTAATGAACGTTTTATATTGGCGATTAATTCTTCGATCTTCTGTTGATTACGAGCAACCATTCCTGTGTCGTCGCATTTATTTATACTATCTAATAATCTGGTTAGTCTACCACTTTCGAAGTTCAAGTCTACTATTACTTTGTCCAGGTCATTACCAGTTGTCTTCATTTTAGCATTTATTTCCTTAGATTGTCTATCATAATCAGCTAACAAATGATTCAAACCGGTAGCGATTTGTTTTTGTAATCGTTCATTTTCGGATACACCAGCCGCCGTACCTGCCTGAGCAGAAACCGGCGGCATACGAATCGGTCGTCGTTCATTCAATATTCTCGTTAATTCTGTTGAATATTCACGCAGCCTTTTTGTTTCTTCTGCGTCAGAAGCGGCTTTAGTCTCTAGACACTTATGAAGTTCTTTCAGTTGCGTTGATATAAACACGTCTACATCCAAACTAATTGGGCCTTTTATTCTACTATCAAATTCCGTTCTTAATCCATCAATTGCAGAGTCTTGAATTCTTTGAAGATTTATACCAAACTCAGAAATAGCTTGAGCCTTCGGCAATCGTGTAGTGTAATTAACGGGGTTCGACTGTAACCACGTAAGTTCTTCTCTTAATAACTCATTTAATGAACCTATTTGAGATGAAATGGTTGGGGAAATTCTACCTAATAAACTGGCGGGGTCTATCTTTTTCGCATCATCAAACCTACCGGTAAGTTCAAGTAACTTTTGGGATTTTTTTTGTGTAATACCACCTTTAATATCGGGAATTTTACACATATCTAATGTAGCTTGACTCAATTGACTATCGATTTTCTCTTGTGTTTCTTTCAAACCTTCTCGTGCCAAACGTTGAATTTCTATATTTATAGAACTAGGCATAACTCGTCCATTAAAATTATCCAAATAGCCTACTAACGCAGTCAAACATTGGCTTATTTGTGCGTTTGTGTCAGCTATGTTTGTCGGGTCTTGCTGCGCCGCCGCCGGCAGTGCTACGCTGAGACCAGTAAACGCACGCTTTAAGCTAGTTAAATATAAATTTGCTTCTCCGAGAGTTTTAGCTTGTTCGTCAATACATCTGGCATATTCTTCGTTAATAGTATCACAATCACGCAGTATACCATCAATATTATATGTGTGATCTAAACGTCGGACTACATCATCATGTATTTTCGTTATGTCATAAACATCTAAAACAGTATTCTTTAAAAATGTACATAATGCCTGAACAGAGCCCGGATCTTGTGGTAATCTAAAGCTGGAGGCTGCTGTGGTGAGTTGATGAATAATCCCACGAAGACCGTCAACATAAAATTGTTTAATATGGTCGAACTCTTGATTTAACTTCCCAATTTTATCTAAAATGTCTTTATCTAATTGTGCTATCTTTCTTTTTAAATCGTCCGATTTACATTCAGTAAGTTTTCGTAATCCCAATAAATGTGGATTAAGTATGGCGAGAGCCCTTATAATAAAAGGATTTATACTTGCTGCTTCCAACAGGTTACCTACAATAACGTGTGTTTGTGAAGGTGATTTTGATCCTAAAATAATTGGCAGTCTTTCTAAGCATTCTTTAATATTCAAAAACATCCCACGGCTATCCGGATTCGGTTGGAATGCTGGCATCCTAGGCTCTACCAACAAACATTTATATGTTGGCAAAATACACCTTGAATAAATATGATGGAGAAATCCGAGCTGTTCTTGTTCTATTTGTGCTGCCGTCGCTGCTGCCGCTGTTGCTGCCGCTGCCGTCGCTGCTGCCGCTGTTGCTGCCGCTGCCGCTGCCGCTGCCGCTTTGACCCGGTCTCGTTCAATACAATCTCTATATTCTTGTTCTAGTGCCGCCATACGGGTTACAAAAGTTGCTACCGGAGCATCATGGGTATTACTGAGTACTTGACCTACTGTTATGCCCAACCTATCAAAGTTCGCCATACATATTTGATAAATTCCTATTATAGCTTGAAAGGTTTCTACACTTATATAATCACCTTGTTGATGTTGTTGGAGTATGTTTGATATCATAGCTCTTAAATCCGTGATTATTTGCCCAAATTTTATATTTTGTCTTTGTCCATATTGTTGTATTAATACTTTGCGTTGGTCGATATCAACTTTTAATTGTTGTAATCTATTATTAAACGCAGGTTCGGCGCATTTAGGGGTGCTTTGTTCTAATGCGTGTATTCGCGGTAGAATGACACCATCAATATTTCTTTGTATGTATGAACTAATATTCTCGTATACAATACCATTTAAATTGTCTAAAACTGGTTGTCCAGATATTTGTCCAGATATTGCGCGTATAAATTCCTGAAGACAAGCCATAATATAAGTAATAGTTTGTGAGATATCATCGCGTAATTGATTATAAGGTGTGACATCTGGATGGTCTATATGTAATAAAGTTAATAAAGGTAAGATAATATTGCCCAAACATTCATTAAGTTGTTGTCTGTATCGTATGATTATTCCATCACGCAATCTTGTTAGATGTTGTTCTAGTAAATCTAGTCCTTGATGTGGCTGTTGTTGAGGAGGTACCAATCCGTTAATTCTAGTTACTTTTGGTAATAATACAACCACTTGGTCAAATATTTGGAATAAATCTTGTCCTAAAAGTTGTTGACGTAATTCAGTTTGATAATCTTGGTCTACGGCTTGATATTGTAGTTCTAAATGTATCCATTGTATATCGAATGATTGTGCTAGTAAATTGTCAGATTCATTAAGTAAATCCAGTTGTAATTGTTGTAGACGCTGAACACCGGCAGTTGATTGTTGAGCAGTTGGTGGTTGAAATAAATTGACCGCAACTGCGGTTGCGTCGGTTACTATTTGATCCAGGAGACACGTAGTAACCATTCCATGTGCTTGATGGGCGGCGGTCACACATTGGTCAGCTTTATCAATATCGAGGGAAATTTCGGTTGCGTGTCCTTTTAATAGATCAGATGTTAATACTTTTCGTCCAGAGATATGATCCATTACAAATGGTCCGAACCTATCAATTATTCTTTGTGTGGCATCTTTACACCTGATTGCGGTTGCTAATTCACCATCTGCGTGTAATATAACTGGCTCTACTATTCTTGCTGCTGCTATTTGCAGCTGTACTTCTTGTATAATTTGGTTTAGACGACCTTGTAGTTGTGTTAGGTTTCTATGACCGCGTGCTTGTATTGCGGGCGGTGGTCGCGTTAGTATATTATGTACATATATGCGTATATTAGTAAATGATGTTAAAATAATGTTTAGGTTTTGATATGAAGCTATATCATTATGTAGTATTTCAAGATATCTTGTATATGTACATTGTGCCTGTAAGTTTGAATATAAGTATTCTAAATCAAGAATGCTTGTTTCTAATAATCTTTGTTCAGCTTGTAATTGATCAACTATATTCATAATAAGTCTAGCAGCAGCTTGCTGATTTGGCTGATTATATGATCGCGCAAGAGCAACTGCGTTTTGTATGGTGGTTTGTGCTATATTTATGGCATTGGTATATGCTTGATGTGTTTGCGCATCTATTGCTTGATTCGATAATTGTAATATTTGTCGTCTTAATTGGTCTCGATTGGCGATTTGGGCTAATGGTATATTATTTATTTGTCGAACTAATGGATCACTCTCGGCAGTTAATCGAGTAACTGATGTGTATGCTCCGTTTTTTAACTGTTGTACGGATGCGACTGATTGAAGTAAAACAAGTCGCGCTCGCGCTCGTTGTATGCCTCCTCCTATAAAATGCACATCAGCGACAGCTCCGGCAGCGGCAGCGGCAGCGGCAGCAGCGGCAGCGGCAGCGGCAGCGTGAGCGTGAGCGTGAGCGTGAGCGTGAGCGTGAGCGTGAGCGCCGCCACCGCCGCCGCCACCGCCACCACCACCGCCACCGCCGCCGCCACCGCCACCGCCACCGCCACCGCCACCGCCACCGCCACCGCCTGGAGGAGGTATAAGTAGCGGAGG
>Ga0114964_10000133_pt1 | contig 55533 bp, 48 predicted proteins | sample C_131016_MF_Meta_FD_92638 | JGI IMG/M metagenome (GOLD analysis project Ga0114964, IMG submission 92638) | Freshwater microbial communities from Lake Croche, Canada to study carbon cycling - C_131016_MF_MetaG | ecosystem: Environmental > Aquatic > Freshwater > Lake | place: Lake Croche, Canada... | reverse complement strand
AATGTGCGCAAGAGCTTTGGTGACGAGTTGGTCTTGCAGGATTTTTCTATTGAAGTTCCAGAACACACGGCAACAGTTCTCATTGGCGCATCAGGTTCGGGCAAATCAACATTGCTGAGGTGTGTTAATTTGCTGGATTCAATTGATGATGGATCGATTTTTCTAGATGGTGTAGAAATTACTGACCCAGCTATCAATGCCGATCATATTCGAAACAAAATTGGTTTAGTTTTTCAAGCGTTTAACTTATTCCCGCACATGTCTGTTATTGAAAACATCATGCTTGCCCCGACCCGAGTCCACGATGTCAGCAAAGAACAAGCACGGGTTGAAGCACTTCAACTACTTGAAAGATTCGGTCTGGCAGATAAGGCGGAACAGTATCCCGACCGTCTCAGTGGGGGACAACAACAGCGTGTAGCAATCATCCGATCAATTGCTGTTCGTCCCCGCGTCTTGTTGTTAGACGAAGTAACTAGTGCGCTCGATCCTGTGTTGGTAAATGAGGTACTTTCGATTGTGCGCGACTTAAAGAGTGACGGCATGACTATGGTTCTTGCTACGCACGAAATGGGCTTTGCAACTCAAGTTGCCGACGAAGTGTGTTTCTTGGAGTCGGGGCGAATTGTCGAACGCGGCCCTGCTCAACAAGTAATTTCAGATCCGCAGCTGCCAGAGACAAAAGAGTTTCTCAAGCGCGTGCATCAAGCCGGCCGTCTTTAGTTCTGTGAATCTAAGTCCAACACTCGAGCATGAAGTGAAGTCCGGCCTTGAAGTGCCGCACGTACAGCGCGATGCAAGCCGTCCTCCAAATACAGTTGACCTTTCCAGCGGACAACGTGCGCGAATAGGTCACCAAAGAACGTTGAATCACTAGCCAATAGGGCATTCAGGTCCAGAGTGCTTCGGGTCGTTGACAGATCAGTGAGTTTGATTTGTCGAGGCGCCAATTCACCCCATTGGTCGCTGGTAAAAGTTGGCGCGGGATAGGGCCGCTCAGCGAGGACTGCCTTGAAGATCACGTCATAACCTTAAGCAAAAACCCATGAGAATCGCGGGATATCCACATTGAGGGCTTGCTGTGCCGTGGAGACAGTTTCGCTGAGCGTGAAGAAGTTTCGCGGTCGGCCCATTGGGGTAGTACCGTAAAGACTCAACCGCCGTTAAGGGATGTACTTCGCTACTTATGAACATCAAGCAAATTCTTCGCTCACCATTTATTTGGATCGCACTTGCTGTGGCAGTGCTACTTGTTGGCACCAACACATTGTCTGGAAACAGCAACATTAAAAAGGTTGATACCTGGAAAATCGTTGACGACATCAATCACAGCCGGGCAAAGTCGGTCACATTGATCGATAAGGACCAAGTAATAAAGGCCGTGTTGACGGATGGCTCCCAAGAGTCAGCGTCGTATATCAATGGTCAAGGTGCTGATCTGGCGAAGGCTCTCAATTCTGCAAAGACTGCGGGCAAACTTCCCGGTGGCTACAACATTGTTGTCCCGCACGAGTCCTTCATCGTTAGCCTTTTGGTTTCAGTCATTCCGGTCATTTTGTTAATGGGTTTGCTGTTTTTCTTCTTGGGGCAGATGCAGGGTGGCGGACGAGTCATGTCGTTTGGTAAGTCGCGCGCAAAGCTTGTGAACAAAGACATGCCACAAACAACTTTCGCTGATGTCGCCGGCGCTGATGAAGCTGTCGAAGAGTTAGACGAAATTAAAGAGTTTTTGAAAGAGCCGGCAAAGTTTCAAGCCCTCGGTGCAAAGATTCCCAAAGGCGTCCTTCTTTATGGACCACCCGGAACCGGTAAGACATTGTTGGCGCGTGCAGTTGCTGGCGAAGCGGGAGTTCCGTTCTACGCAATATCGGGATCAGACTTTGTTGAAATGTTCGTTGGTGTCGGCGCAAGTCGCGTTCGTGATCTCTTTGAACAGGCAAAAGCAAATTCGCCCGCAATTATTTTTATTGATGAAATCGATGCAGTCGGACGTCACCGTGGTGCTGGCATGGGTGGCGGCCACGACGAGCGCGAACAAACTCTGAACCAGATGCTTGTCGAGATGGATGGCTTTGATGTCAACACCGGCGTCATTTTGATTGCTGCGACAAACCGTCCTGACATTCTTGACCCAGCGCTATTGCGCCCTGGACGTTTTGATCGCCAGATTGGTGTGTCTGTACCAGACCTCATCGGTCGAACAGATGTGTTGAAGGTCCACGCAAAAGGCAAACCAATCGCCGAAAATGTGGACTTGGTAGCGGTAGCTCGTCGCACACCTGGGTTTACTGGTGCAGATTTAGCGAACGTGTTGAATGAAGCAGCACTCTTAACCGCACGTTCGAACCAAAAGCTAATCACGAATGAAATTCTCGATGAGTCAATCGATCGTGTCATTGGTGGACCGCAAAAGCGCACTCGCATCATGAGTGAAAAAGAACGATTGATCACTGCGTATCACGAAGGTGGGCATGCGCTTGTTGCTGCAGCTTTACCTGGTACCGATCCAGTTCACAAGATTACGATTCTGCCGCGTGGTCGTGCACTGGGTTACACCATGGTGTTGCCTGAGAACGATAAGTACTCTGAAACACGTAGTGCCATGCTGGATCAAATTGCATACATGCTTGGAGGTCGTGCTGCCGAAGAGTTGATTTTCCATGACCCAACAACTGGTGCTAGCAATGACATTGAAAAGGCAACTGCTGTTGCACGCGCGATGGTCACTCAATACGGTATGACGGAACGCTTGGGTGCAATTCGCTACGGGCATGACACAGGCGAAGTCTTTATGGGTCGCGATATGGGTCATACCCGCGATTACTCTGAAGAGGTCGCTGCTCTCATTGATGAAGAGGTTCGCATTTTTATTGATGCGGCCCATCATGAGGCTTTTGAAATTCTTGCGCAGAATCGGGATGTTCTTGATGCACTTGTCGTGGACCTCATGCAAAAGGAAACTCTGAATCGCGAAGAAATTGCTCGCATTTTTGAGCCGTTGATTCTTCGTCCTGCTCGTCCTGCGTGGACTGGCTCAACTCGGCGTACGCCAAGCAATCGCCCGCCAGTTGAAATTCCAGCGACTGTTGTGCCCCCTGCCGCGACAGTGGTTGCGCCTATGCCAGTTGAATCCCATGTTGAACCCGAACCTGCGATGCCACCGGCTTTGAACCCTGAACCAAAAATAGTTCAAGCAACAGGTGCAGATTTTGCAGATGAGTCAGACAGCACAAATGTGAGTGACGAGTGAGCATCGACGCAATTGAGGAGCTACCTGAGCCACCAGCGCAGCGAGCTTTCGATCGTGAGCGGGTAACCAACGCAGTCCGGGAATTGCTTATCGGCATTGGCGAAGATCCAGATCGTGAAGGTTTGGCAAACACACCATCGCGCGTCGCAAAGTCTTACGAAGAAATCTTTAGTGGATTGCACATGACTGCTCAAGATGTCCTGACGACTACATTTTCTTTAGGACATGATGAACTCGTCGTTGTCCGCGACATCCAGTTGTATTCAACATGCGAACATCACCTCGTTCCGTTTCACGGTGTTGCGCACGTTGGCTACATTCCGGGCGAGGATGGTCGCATCACTGGATTATCAAAAATTGCGCGCCTAGTGGATCTGTATTCACGTCGACCACAGGTGCAAGAACGGCTAACAAGGCAGATCGCTGATGCAATGGTCAATACCTTGAATCCTCGTGGCGTCATTGTGGTCATTGAGTGTGAGCACCTGTGCATGTCAATGCGTGGAATCCGTAAACCTGGTGCCAAAACTTTGACATCTGCTGTCCGCGGACAATTGCGTGAAGCGTCTACGCGTGCAGAAGCTATGTCCCTCATCAACGGAAAGTAATGTCATGGCGTGGTTTCGCTCACGTGAAGTGAACACAGAGTTCTTGCGCCCTGCAGGACTGCCCCCGCATCTAGCCAAACTGGAACGCACTGCGGTCATGGGCGTACTTAACGTCACACCGGATTCATTTAGCGATGGTGGAAAATTCCAAAGCGCTGAGGTAGCAATTGCACATGGAATGTACATGGCGGGCAATGGCGCAGACATCATCGACATTGGTGGTGAATCTACTCGTCCGGGTGCCGAACGTATTTCCGTAGAAGAAGAAATAGCTAGAGTTCTACCGGTCGTTACTGCGCTTGTTGGCAGCAATGTGACCGTGAGTATTGACACGATGCGAGCTAGTGTCGCCCAAGCTGCAATTGATGCTGGCGCGAGTCTCATCAACGATGTCAGCGGAGGAAAGGCAGATCCTGAGATGCTGAATCTGCTGGCCAAAATTGAAGTACCTTACATCTTGATGCATTGGCGTGGACATTCAACAGAGATGAACTCTTTAACAAATTACACAAATGTGGTCACCGATGTCCGTGACGAAATTGATGACCAGTTGTTCGATGTTTTTCATTCAGGTGTCGCAAGCAATCGGGTTGTTATCGACCCTGGAATTGGATTTGCTAAAACTGTTGAACAAAACTGGCCCGTCTTAAGTCACTTAGATGCGCTTGAAGAATTGGGTCAACCGATTCTTATTGGTGCATCGCGCAAGAAGTTCCTTGGCGAATTGCTGGCGACACATGGTGTACCACGCGACATCGACGGTCGCGAGTCAGCAACAACCGCAATCACAACATTGATGGCACAACGAAATGTATGGGCGGTGCGGGTACATGATGTGCGGTCATCACGCGATGCGGTTGAGGTCGTGCGCAAAATGAAGGAAGCACAATGAGTGACAAGATTTCGCTTTCAGGGCTTAAGGGATTTGGTTACCACGGCGTTCTTGAACATGAGAAAACCAATGGTCAAGAATTTATTATCCACATCGTGATTGATACTGATTTCGCCAACGCGGTCGCTAGCGACAATGTTGCAGACACGGTGAACTACGCGGAAGTTGCTCAAATAGCTGTGAATGCAATTACTGACACGCGGTTTGATCTGATTGAGTCTTTGGCCGACTTCGTAGCCCGTAAGGTCCGGGCGCTCCCTGGCGTTTCGGGAGTGGAAGTCACCGTGGAAAAACCGTCAGCACCAATTGATGTCACGTTTGGGACAGTCAGCGTGACGAGGGTATTGCAGTGACTAAGGCTGTGCTTTCCGTTGGATCTAACTTGGGAGATCAACTGGGGTATCTACAACTTGCCTTGGATCAGATTGCGTCCTGCACTCACACAACTGTGATTGCCATGTCGTCGGTTTATGAAACTGCTCCAGTTGGTGGGCCGCGCCAAAAGGATTTCCTGAATGCGATTTTTGTCATTGACACGACATTGGATCCGGATGAGTTACTTGATTTTGTGCAAGGAATTGAACATGAGGCCCAACGTGAACGAATTGCACACTGGGGACCGCGTACTCTCGACGTCGACATTATCAAATATGAAGGTGTCATTCGTGATGATGAGGAACTACGCCTTCCACACCCGCGTGCACATGAGCGCGGATTTGTACTGGTCCCTTGGGTGAGCATTGAACCCGAGGAAGAACTTAGTGGATATGGTCGGCTTACTGATTTGATTGCAGACATTGATTTCACAGATGTTCGCGAGCGAAAAGACTTGATTCTCGATAACGCAAAGCAGGGCCAACGATGAATTTAGTCCCAACAAAGGTGAGTCTGCTTGCAACTCTTGGTGTCTTAGCTGCGTCATGCGGATGGGCCGTTGCGCGTCTGTGGCCGACGTGGTTTAGCCAGAGTTTGTCGGTTCCCTGGTTAGCGGCAGCCACCATGTGTCTTGTTGCATTTTCACTGTTGGTGTGGACGCTTATGATGCGGCAGAAAATAAGTCCCAAGCCTGGAATGCCTCGCATTGATCCGATTGTCGCAGCGCGTACCGCGGCTTTGGCAATGGCCGCTTCGCGGATGGGTTCACTTATGGCTGGACTTTACCTTGGGATCTTTCTCGTGAATGCGGCTAATTCTGATGCGCCGCAGGCTCCGAACCGCATGCTTGTTTCGGGAGTCACTGTCATTGCCGGCATTGCAACAGTGGTCATCGCGCTATGGCTTGAGCGTATTTGTCGCCTTCCGGAGCCACCTGCGGCGAAGTCGGCAAACGCCCCTGCGTAACTAGGCGTTTGGAAAATCTGCTTGGGCATCAAGCCCGTTCGGCAGTCGGTTGACTAAGCGAACTTGACCTCCACTAGCTAACGCGAGCCGCTCGACAATGGCAAGGCCAAGTCCGCTGCCGTGAGCATCACTACGTGAACGCCAAAATCGGTTAAAGGCTTTGTCGAGATCTGCGTCCGGCATTCCAGGACCTTCGTCAAGAACATGGACCGTTGTGAACTCTGGTCCTCGAACTGCTGCAATGGAAATTCGTGAATTTTCTGGAACAACTTCCAGCGCGTTATCAACGTAGTTATCAATCACTTGTTCAAGCGCACCTGGTGAGGCATGAACATGTAAGTCATCGACGACTGTAGCGCTGACGGTCACGCCTCTTTCGTTTGCTAACGCATCCCAGCTCTCGGCGCGTTCACGGATTAACTCACTCAAATTAAAGACCTGTGTATGAATCTGTGTTTTTGATTCCGCACGACTTAATACCAAGAGCCCTTCAACAAGTCGCTGAAGACGATCAGTTTCGAGCATTGCGGCTTCGAGTCGCTGGGCGGCGCCCTGCGGATCTGTTTCAATGAGGTCAGCGGCGCGCTCGAGACGAAGTTGCAGTGCAGTCAGGGGTGTGCGCAGTTGATGTGAAGCGTCCCCCGCAAAAGCGCGCTGTTGTTCTAAAAGTCGATTTAATTGATCAGCCATCATGTTGAAGCTGCTTGCTAATGAGCGAATTTCTTGCGCACCATCAAGCGCATCTGCGCGCACTTCGTGATTACCAGCCCGGAATTCTTCGGTGACTGCTCGCAGGTCGCGCAGACGTCGTGTCACACTATTTGCAAGTAAGAGTGCGACGATGCCAGCCAATAGCAAGGTAATACCAGCAACTGATGAGATACCTTTCAGTCGGGCATTAACTGTTTTATCAACAATGGTTGCAGGAAATGTCAGGCGAACTGTGCCCAGGATGTTATTGCCATTCAAAACAGGAACAGCGACAAAAAGCAATTCTTGATTAAGTGTCTGTGAAAAGCGTCGCCCATTATTGACGGTGCCCTTTAGTGCAGTGGCAATTTCAGGTCGTGATGAGTAATCCTGCCAAGCGACATCAGTGGCATCGGATGAACTTACGACAAGTCCAGCACTATTCGTTACTAAAACGCGGGCACCACTTTTTGCGCTGTATTCAAGAATTGAAGTTCGTAAGTTAGAAATATTCGCCGCAGTTGGTGCTTCGAGGGATTCTTCTGATTTGCCGGCGATGATGAAGCTATCTCGCTCCAACGCTGTGATGATTCGATCTGTTTCAACCGTGCGCAGGTAGCTCGCTAAGGGAACATCGTGTACTAAAAGCACAATCAGTGTTATGCCAAGAAATGCCGCAACAAGTCTCCACTTCACGATGCAGGCGCACTCAGTCTAAATCCAACACCGCGTACTGATTCAATCCAGTCTTGATGGCCCAACTTCTTACGAATAGCTGCCACATGTGCGTCAACAGTTTTAGTTGTGCCGTACCAATTTGTGTCCCACACTTCGCTCATAATGTCGTTGCGACGAAAAACAGCACCGGGATCATTGGCCAAGTAGGCGAGTAAATCAAATTCTTTCGGCGTGAGGTGTACTTCAACGTCGTCTAGGTAGACACGTTGTGCTCGACGATCAATGACGAGGGATCCGATTGTTTGGTTGGCCGCCTGTAATGATGGTTCCTGGGGAGACCCTGCGCGACGTGAGACGGCTCGGATGCGGGCAACTAACTCACGCATTCCGAAGGGTTTGACCATGTAGTCGTCAGCACCAAACTCCAGAGCCAACACACGGTCGATTTCCTCGCTGCGGGCACTCAAAATGATGATGGGAACATCGCTGGTGGCACGAATTGCGCGACACACATCCTGGCCATCCATGTCAGGTAGTCCTAAATCCAGCAAAATAAGGTCAAAATGCGTTTTCCCAGCAGCAGCAATGGCTTTAGCGCCGTTATCCACGTGTATTACGGTCAGCCCAGCATGCTCAAGCCCATCGATGACGCTTCCTGCTACCGAGGGGTCATCTTCTACCAAAAGTATGCTCACACCCTAATTGTCTAGGGTTTCTGAGCACATTACGAACATTCGGCTGTTCTTGGCTGATTCTTGGATAAAACGAGGTCCGTTCTTGGATGTGGTCCCGATACTTTCAAGTCATGAGATCAAAGATTGCTACCGGCCTTTCACTACTAGGCGTTCTTGCAGCAGGCACAGCCGCTGCAGCCGTGAACACACAGGCACTTCAATCACGCGCCGCTGCAACGGTTGGCGATGCCACCGCTTCGCTTGCCGTAGTTACTCAGCCCCAGGTTTCCGCCACACCATCGGTGAGTGCAACTCCTGCCCCAACTGTGATTTCAGTTCCGGCTAACAGTGCAACGCCGACTCCCACAAGCTCTCCTTCAAATAGTCCAGTGCCAGTTTCAACTGCAGATCCAACACCAACAGTTTCATCAACACCACTGCCACCAGTGACAAAAAAGAAGCCACACGCAAAGAAGACGGCGACAAATTACACCGACTCAAATTCACATGGCACCTCAGGTGGATCGCAGTCTTCAGCCGGCGGACCTGCCTACAACGGTGATGACAACAACACCGGCACAAACGGTAACTCAGACGATAACTCAAACGGTTCGTCAAACGATAACAACCCAGGAAATGGTTCCGGTGGCGACGATGACTAAATTATTCGGTAAAAAGCCCCACCCTGCGAAGGCTGCACGCATCCTTGCGACAGGTGCCTCTGCGACTGCATTCATGTCGATGATTACAGTTTTCTCATTTAATGCTCACAGTGCGGCAGCACTAGCTCCGGTTGATTCTGCAGTGCCTTTAGACCAGGCATCGGCTACTCCGTCGAAGGTCACGACACCTGCACCAACTTCGGCAACGCCTGCACCTGCAAAAAAAGTTGTGAAGACTTCGGCACCGACGACACAAGTTTCGAAAAAGAGCACAGCTCCAGCAACGGTTAAAAAAGCCACAGCTTCGCAGCCTGTTGTTAAGAAAAAAGTTGTGGCACCCAAACCAAAGGCGACAGTAACTTCTAAGCCAGTCGTTGTGCCACCAGTGACTACTCCCACGCAGGGAACTTCAGGTGGATCACGCAAACCATAATGCGCCACATGTTGCGGACGTCATTCAATCAGCTCTGGATTCTGCGAAGTCACTAACGACACTTGCGCGACCAACGCAGCGTGAATCACACACAATCATGGGTGGCACTTTTCACGTGCTAGCGGTTGGCGCGCCCGACGGAACTGCCCGCTCGATGGTGGAGTTGCTCAAAAAACTCGAATCACTGTGGAGTCGGTTTCTTCCGACTTCAGAGATTTCAAAGTTGAATCTCAGTGAAGGCGCAACTATCAAAGTCGGCACCGAGACGATTCTCTTGATCGATGCACTTATAGCTGGCTGGACTTCAACTGCAGGTGCATTTGATCCAACAACATTGCCACTCACCGTTGCTCATGGTTATGGCGCGAGTCGAATTGATGACACACATGTAACGACTATTCCTGCTTCAGCGAAGTGGCCCGGCGATGTGGCTGGTATCAAGATTGATCGCATGGCCATGACCGTCACGCTTCCAGTTGGCACAACGTTGGATGCAGGCGGAATTGGCAAGGGTCTGGCCGCTGATCTAGCAGTTGCGCATGCGATGGAGCAAGGAGCCGAAGGAGCCATGGTTTCAGCAAACGGAGACGTTGTTGTTGACGGTGCCTCACCTGATGGCAATTCATGGCGCATTGGTATCGAACATCCGCTAGACCACGAAAATCAAATTGCGCAAATCCGTTTAACTAAGGGTGCAGTAATTACTTCGAGCCGCGCCATTCAAGTGTGGGAACATGACGGTCGCCAGCAACACCACCTGATTGATGTTGCAACCGGTCAGTCGGCCGACACAGAAATTCTGAGTGCCACCGTAGTTTCATCGTCAGGTGCAGCTGGCGAAGTACAAGCGAAACTGCCATTCATGATGAATCTTGAAAAAGCATTCACTCTCATCACTAGTCTGGGATCAGAAGTAGCAGCCGTCGACGAGAACATGATGATGCACACGAGTACAGGCTGGGAGCGTTATCTGTAATGGATCCACAAATTTGGTGGTACGTCACCCGAGCTAGCGCGATTATCGCCTGGACACTCATGGTGGTCAGTGTGATGTGGGGCATCGCGCTATCAACGCGTGTATTGAAGCCGCATGATAATCCTGGCTGGCTCATGGACTTACATCGTTGGATGTCGGGCCTTTCAGTTGTCTTTGTAGGTCTGCACATGTTTTCCCTCTACATGGACAGTTATGCGCACTTTTCCCTCGCAGATCTTTTTGTACCCTTTCATTCGACGTACACAAAGATTGCTTCGCTGGGTGCCTGGCCAATTGCCTTGGGTGTGCTGTGCTTTTATCTGTTGATTGCGGTGCAGGGCACGTCGCTCATGATGCGTATGTTGCCTCGTCGATTCTGGAAGGCAATCCATTATTCAAGTTACGCAGTTGTCTTAGTAGTTTCGTTCCATGCTGGGTGGAGTGGAACTGATACCCGTGCTTGGGTTTACCGTGTCGTGGCACTGTTACTTGTCTTACTCACAACGATTGCGCTCATTGTGCGAATCCTTTTCCCTAAATCGGCGAAAACTTTGTCTGCGACAGTGGAAGGTCGTCGACCTAATCAATTAAGTGACGCAATGACCAAGCTCGTAGTCAGCAACGTCGTACCAGTGGCAGACGGCATCTTGGCATTTGATTTTGTTAAGGCCACCGAGGGCGTCCTCCCTTTGTGGGTTCCAGGCTCACACATCACGTTGCACTTACCTAATGGATTAAAGCGCCAATACTCATTGTGTGGAGACCCAGCCGACCGCGATAGTTATCGCATCGCAGTCTTGAAGTCACCAGCGTCCCGCGGCGGTAGTGAATGGATGCATGAATCGCTACAAATCGGTCAGGCCATTGATATCTCAGGGCCACATAATCACTTTGAACTTGAACCAGCAAGCGAGTACCTTTTCGTAGCTGGCGGAATTGGCATCACACCGATGAAGGCGATGTTTGAAGCGCTGCCTGCTCGGCGAGATTGGACTTTGCTGTACGCAGGTCGTTCACGGACGTCGATGGCATTTGTTAACGAAATTGTTTCTGACTTCCCGGGTAAAGTCATTGTCCACGCTGATGATGAACAAGGTGGGCGCCCAGACTTGGATGCACTTCTGCGAAACTTCACCGGACAGGTGTACGTGTGTGGACCTGAACCGCTATTGAACGCATTGATTGAACGTGTACCAGCAAATCGACTCCACTTTGAACGCTTCAGTGCGGTTGATCGCAGTAGCGAAGAAGCCGCAAAGGAGTTCTCAGTGACGCTCAAGCGAAGTAACACGACGTTTAAAGTCGCCACCGAGCAGTCACTTCTCGATGCAATTAACAGCAACGGTGGTGCATTAATTTCCTCATGTGGTGAGGGTGTTTGTGGAACCTGTGAAGTTCGAGTGCTGCAGGGAACGCCGCAGCATCTAGATTCAGTGATGAGCGATGAGGACAAGGACGCAATTGGCGTCATGTATCCATGTGTTTCGCGCGCAAGCACAGATACCTTGGTTTTGGATATCTAGTCTGAATCAAGTTTGGCTCGCTAGGGTTGAGCCATGACTCGAGTCGCACTGCTCCAGATTGATGTCAGCGACTCCGAACAACCCCGTGAGCGCATTACGCGTGTACTTGATTTAGTTCGTGCTCAAGCGGGCAAATGTGAAATCGCAATACTGCCCGAGTTGTGGTCAATTGGTGCTTTCAATTCTGCTGCTCTGCATGACAATGCCGAATTGCGTGATGGTTCATTAGTTTCAGATCTGCAATCTGTTGCCCGCGAGGCTGGTATCTGGCTGCATGGCGGTAGTTTCGTGGAAAAGCACGACGAGGGAATTTCGAACACCGCTGTCGTCATTCGACCCGATGGAACAGTCGCTGCGATGTATCGCAAAATCCATCTGTTTGGCTTTGATGAAGGTGAAGCCATCATGGTTGAACGTGGTAAGGAGATTGTGACAGTTACCGATACTCCGCTTGGAACTGCAGGAATTGCAACGTGTTATGACTTGCGGTTCCCTGAACTATTCCGCGCTCAGGCTGCGCAGAACGCAGACGCACTAGTGATTTCCTCAGGTTGGCCCACTCCACGGATCAATCATTGGCGAATATTGCTCCAAGCCCGCGCGATTGAAAATCAAGCGTGGGTTATTGCATGTAATGAAGTGGGCACCAATGGTGCAGTCATACTTGGTGGACACTCAATGATTGTGAATCCCTTAGGTGAGATTGTGTGCGAAGCAGGCGGATCAGAAGAAATTCTCTACGCAGATATTGATGTCTCCATTGCACAGACGTGGCGAAAAGATTTTCCGGTTCAGCGCGATCGCGTTCTGTAGTTATTGATTGTCACGAATATTGAGTTCATTCAGACGCTTGTTGTATTCCAGGCGTTCTTGGTCGCCATCACGATCAGCGGCACGGTCTAGCCGCTTAGCAAGTCGACCGTCACTTTTTGACCATTGAACAGCAACCATCACCATCATGATCAGTGTTGGTATTTCGCCAAACGCCCAGGCAATGCCGCCACCAGTGGCGCTGTCCTTGATGGGGTCAATCAACCACGGCGGTTGGACTTGGCCATACCAGGAAGCACCGATTGCCGAACTTGATTGCATGATTGCCAGCGCAAAGAATGCATGCAAACTCAAGGCAACAAGGACCATAAGGAGTCGTGCCCAATACGGAATTTCTCGAGGCGCTGGATCACTCCCAATGACCACAAAGGCAAACAAGGTTCCTGAGAGCAAGAAGTGAATCTCCATCAGAATGTGTCCGGTATGGCTGGCCATGAGTGTTGGGAAAAGGGAAGTGAAGTACATTCCGTAAAGGCCGACTGTGAAAATCGCTAACACAATCAGCGGGTTGGTGATGAACTGCGCATAGCGGCTATGCAATGTAGCCAGGACCCATTCGCGTGAGCTTCGGTGCATTCCATCAAGTGAGACCGGCAATGCACGCAAAGCCAAAGTAACTGGCATGCCGCTGGCCAAAAATATTGGCGCCATCATCGACAACATCATGTGCTGAACCATGTGGGCGCTAAACGAAATTTGGGCATACATAGCAATTCCCGCGCACGTCGTCCAAATCATAATTGAGATGCCAGTGAGAAATGATGTTGTGCGAAGTGGATGCCATGGAATCTGATTACGGCGCAGACGCATAATTCCTACAACATACAGAGATGCAGACATCAGACCAATCAGAAGCATTGTCCATTCTGGGTGCCAACCAAAAAACATGTTGCGAAAAGTGGGTGCTGGAGGAAATGCAAAACCTAAAATTTCCTCGGCAGCGCTCGCAAAAGATTTCGAAGCTCGACTCATGGGCGTTGAATGAAGTGCGACGCCAACCCCGATGGCGATGGCCATAAGCATTATTTCGAATCGGACAAACTTGGCGATGGACTTGGAAAGTCCCAAACGTGTGCGTACTTTTGCAGCGACCAGCATTACGACTACGAAGAGCACAATTTTTATGAGAACAAGCTCTCCGTAGCCAGATCGCCACAAATCAGTGAGTGAATCCATCCGCGTATAGGCCGCGGCGGCTCCACTGACTGCCAGTGCAATAACACTCCACGTCGCCAATGTGCTGAATCGGGCAATGACAATCTGGCTTCCAGACTTTATATAGGGACCCATGGCAAACAATGCACCAACCCACAGCGACATGGCAATGCCATGAGTCACGGATGCAGTTAGAGCTAATGAGTGATCGCCCAGGCTAGCCGAATGGCTATTCAGCAGCGGGGAAATAATCCCCGCGAGGGTCAGGGCTGACAAGATTGCAATGGAGTTGAGTGCCGTTGCTAGCGTGGCCCAAATCGAGATGCCCACTGCGATCAACGCGGTGTATAGATAGGCGCGTGATGGTGGCAGCGCCCACAAATACGTTCCTAAAATCCCGGGAGTCAAAGTCTCGCGCAACGAGAGAGCCAACACGTTAGACAGCGTTGCGATTGCGGCTGCTAATGCGGCCATCGCCCAAAGTCCAGCAAGTGCTGCAGCATGCACAATGTTGTCTCGCTCAGTTCGGGAAACAGTCTTTTCTGCTTGCGGTGCAATAAAACCACTCACCACAAAAACACCGAGTATTCGAACACCAAGAACTGTGTGCGCAAGTATTGCAAGTTGCAGGAACCAAAATGTCACTTGCCCAGCGTCGGGTAATCCGTCAGCGGGCTTGTGCCAGGATCCACCACCAGCCGTCAGAGCCAATCCAAGCGCAATAGTTGTAACAGCAACTAATGCAATACGGTTGAGCGATTTGGACACGGTCACTTATTTTTTCGAGCCAGCAGACCCGCCAGAAGAATGCCTACAACTAGAACAATGCCAAGACCAAGCCACGGAGTTTTGGACGAAGAGTCGGTATTGGAGTCACCTAAGTCTGCGCTTGCGGCCATGGGCGAGGGGATGGTTGTCTGCCCAATAGTGAAAGTAATGGCTCCAGTGACTACGTGACCGTCGTCTGCAACTGCTCGCCAGTCAATTGTGATGTTTCCTGAAGTAATGTCTGTCGGCCAAGGCGCATGAAGTTCTGAGCCAACCACGGTGAGAGGTGCTGGGCTAGCACTTGCGCCGTTGTCACTTGTCACTGCGATTGCGCTGCCCTCAAGCAATGGTGGCTCAGTGAACGTCAGCACTACTTCAGCTGGGGCCGCGGGTAGGACTGTGCCCTCGGCTGGATTTGAGCTAACCAATTCAGTGTGTGCCGACACTGGAGAGACAGCCAAGAGTGTTACAACTAGGGACCCTATAGCAATTCTGAGAAGTTTCATACATACAGCCTACGAGCCACGTCGATTGTTAGTCGTGAAGGACCACATTTTGAGCGGGTGAAGGGAATCGAACCCTCGCCTCAACCTTGGGAAGGTTACGCGCTGCCATTACGCCACACCCGCGGGCGACTTTCTGGAAATTTAGCCCTATGTGCCACCTTAATACGGTTGGTCGGTAACCTAGTTCCGTGTTGCTTTCAGATAAAGACATCAAAGCCGAAATTGGTTCCGGTCGAGTAGGTATTGAGCCTTACGACGAAATTATGGTTCAGCCATCAAGTATCGATGTGCGCCTTGATCGTTTCTTTCGGGTTTTCGAAAATCACAAGTACCCGCACATTGATCCTGCAGTTGAACAGCCTGATTTGACCCGTGAAGTTGTAGCTGAGCAGGATGAACCTTTCGTTTTGCATCCAGGTGAATTTGTACTTGGCAGCACATTTGAAGTTGTGACTCTACCCACTGATGTTGCCGCTCGACTCGAAGGCAAGTCGAGTCTTGGTCGACTTGGTTTATTGACGCACTCAACAGCCGGTTTTATTGATCCTGGTTTCTCGGGTCACGTCACACTCGAGCTAGCCAATGTTGCCACGCTGCCAATTTTGTTGTGGCCAGGTATGAAGATTGGGCAAGTGTGTTTCTTCCGAATGACCTCCGAAGCCGAACATCCGTATGGCTCAAGTGTTTACGGTTCGCGTTACCAGGGACAGCGCGGTCCGACACCAAGTCGTTCACATGCGAATTTCCATCGCACTGACGTCACAAAATAATTGTGTCTTGTGAGTCCCTATCCCGCGCTGTGGGGTAGGGGCTTATTTTTGTAGGCGATCGAGAAGCAAAGTTGCGATGTCAACAACACTTGCATTCTGAGTGTTTCCGCCTTCAGCGCCGCGCACAGTAACTGCATCGTTGAGCATAACTGAACAGAATGGGCAAGCAACAGCAATTTTTGTTGCGCCAGTTGCCAAGGCCTCGTCACCACGGTTTTGATTGATGCGCGTTCCAATTGTTTCTTCCATCCACATGCGACCGCCACCGGCGCCGCAACAGAATGATGTTTCTTTGTTGCGATCCATCTCAACAAGATTTACGCCAGGCATGTTGACGAGCAATTCACGCGGTGGCATGTAGATCTTGTTGTGTCGACCGAGGTAGCAAGGATCGTGATACGTCACTGATTCTTCGTCAGGTGACAAAAGTGTCAATCGATCTTCACTAACGAGTTGGTTCAACAACACAGTGTGGTGGACAACTTCATAGTTACCGCCAAGTTGCGGGTACTCTCGGGAAATTGTGTTCATGCAATGAGGACACGTCACAACAATTCGCTTCGCACCAATTTCATTCAGCACTTCGACGTTTTGTTGAGCCTGCATTTGATAGAGGAATTCGTTACCTGCGCGACGGGCAGGATCACCGGTACAGGTTTCACCTTCGCCAAGCACCATAAACTCGATGCCTGCTGTGTGCAGGAGTTCAGCAACGGCTTTCGTCGTCTTCTTGGCGCGATCGTCATACGCGCCCGCGCAACCAACCCAGAACAAATACTCCACGTCAGCAGGAATTGTTTCTTCGCCATTCATCCCGAAGACTCGAACTGGGAACTCACATTCTTCAATCCAAGTTGAACGACCACTCGCATTCATTCCCCAAGGGTTGCCTTTGGTTTCGAGATTCTTGAATAGTCCACCAAGCTCAGCGGGGAATTCTGACTCGATCATCACCTGGTTGCGGCGCAAATCCATGAAGTGATCAATGTGTTCAATGTCGACCGGGCATTGCTGTACGCATGCACCACATGATGTGCACGCCCAGAGTGCGTCGTAATCAATAACAGCACCCTCGCTTGAGCGGTGACCTGAAGCGTCGTATCCATCAGTTAGTGCATTTGGGTCATCGGCATGAGAACCGACCATCGGACGGGCGATTTCTGCTTGGACTGAAGCGGTGAAATCACTGATGTTGGCATCTTCGCCGCCGGCAAGTATGTAGGGGGCTTTTGCGAAAAGGTGATCACGCATGTCCATGATCATTAATTTCGGGCTAAGTGGCTTACCGGTATTCCAGGCCGGGCACTGGCTCTGGCAGCGACCACACTCAGTGCAACTCAACATGTCGAGATTGCCCTTCCAGGTGAAGTCTTCGATTTTGCCACGACCAAAAATCGCATCATCAGCAGGATCTTCAAAGTCCAAAAGTTCAGTACCGGTATAAATCGGCAATAGCGGTCCAAGCGAATCAGGGCGACGACTAAACAAAATATTGAGTGGTGCTGCGCCGATGTGTAAATGCTTGCTATGCAGCACTAGAAGAAGAAAACCGAAAATCACTCCGATGTTTAACCACAGGCCAATCATCTCGAGCCATTGGTTTGCAGTTGTACCTAGCGGGTGAATCCAACCGGCAATAGTTTCGCTTGCAAACGCGCCACCATTCATGAATGGAAAGTTACGAGTCCCTTTGTCAATACTCACGTTGTACTGCGCCGCACGATAGAGGAACAGTGTCCAAATGACATTGAAGATCATGAAGAGCACAAACCATGCAGCAGAAGTGTGTGATCCGAAGAATCGCGAATCGCGACCATACTTTGCAGGGTTTCGCTTGATACGAATTCCAGCAAACATTGCGATACCGACAACGACAAGGACAGCAAACAAGTCTTCGAGAAAACCAATGATTGGTGATCGACCGATTATTGGGAAAGCAAACTCAGGGGTGAATAACGAACCAAAGGCCTCGACAATGGTTAGTGACAGAACAAGAAAACCCCAAAATGAGAAGACGTGGGCAATGCCCGGAATGGTCCATTTGAGAAGCTTGCGTTGCCCAAGCACTTCGGTGACTTGGGTTGCTGCACGTTCGCGGCGATTCGCAGTTCGGTCGATCGCTGGTTGGCCACTGCGTACGAGTGAATAGAGGAACCACAAGCGCCGGGCAGCAAGGGCTATCAGCACCGCGCTGATAGCCAGTCCAACGGTGAGGCGAAGCGTCATTGATTCACTCACTTAAAAATTCACTCTCAATTCACAAACTCAGTCGTTCCACATTCCTTACTTGCACATTACCGTAAAGGCTTTCTTGGCTGAATCTTGGATTTTCGTTGGTTTGATACCTCACAACTGTGGAATAGATTTAGTTCAGATAAGGGAGTACCCGTGAAAGTTCCAGCACGCCGAGGATCGACCTGGGCTTTTGGCGTCTCCGCCCTTCTGCTCGTAGGCGTGATTCAAGGTGCAACTGCAACGACCCATGGGCAAACTGGCATAAGTTACGTTGCTCCGAACGGTTCCCAAGCTACGTCTATTTCTTACGCTTCAGCGACCGTCGAATCTTCCCAAGCCGTGGGACCACTACCGGTGGCTCGTGACTTCATCGAGCGGCACGCGCGTCAATGGCAGGTAATTCCCAGCCAATTGCGATTTGATCGAGTAGTCCCAACTGGCGATGGCCAACACGTTGTTCGCTTCAAACAATATTTTGGCACCGTTGAAGTTTTTGCGTCTCTAGTTGCCATCACGTTGGATAAGGACAATCACTTTCTAGCAGTGACAGTTGATGTGGCTGCGTTGCCAGACTCACAAGTTCCGCATTTTTCTGAATTCCAGGCGCACCAAGCAATTGGCGTGGCTGCCAAGGCGACAAATAAGAACGGTACGCAGGACATCCAAGTTACAAACGTTGAACCACTTTTTATTGATTCGCGCTTATCTCCTGAAATGCCTGTTGGTCAATATTTTGTTTGGCGCGCAAATACTTATGTGCGCGGACTTCACGCAGCGGGAATGAAGACTTATGTTGCGGACAGTACGGGTTCACTTATTTCTCAGGTGCCATTGGCTGATGGCGTAACCGGCGGCAACAATGTGTCGCCAGATCCGCTTGTCTGCGATATGCAACAGGCGTCTATTAATGATTATTTGGGGCAGGCAGGTAACGGTGGAATTCTTGGCACGACGCGAACTTTTTCTACCTTTTCCTCGGCATACGTAGATGCAACACATGTTGATGTCACGCTTGGGATAGGTGCGGCACACAACATTATTAACGGGTCATCAGTCAGCATCTCGGGCATGGGTTATCCGTATGACGGTGTATTCACTGCGCAGGTATCAGGAAATCCTTCGCTATCACTCACCTATCGGATTACAGTGCCTGATGCGAGTCATGCGAATGATGACATCGCCGCATATGTCTATTCGGGAACAATTCTCGTATCGCAATTCGGGGGATCAACTCGGTATATCAATACTGATTCATCAGCATTTCCATTGTGTGGCAAAGGATTCGTTGGTCAAGGTGTGTCGAGCACATCGGTTGCAAAGCAGAACATCGTTAACACTTCTCAGTTTTTCAATTCAATTCTTGCCACCAACATCAATTGCGTTGAGTATCTGGGAAATATCTCTGCTGTCATCAACCAAACGTCTGATAGCTTGCCTGGCGCAAAGTGTGAATATGGAAATACGCTGACTGGCGCAGTTATAAGCGCGTATGTCAATGTGTGTACGGGTGCGACAGACAGCACATGTCCGTTACAAAATGCATTTTGGGTTCCGTGGTCTTCACCGGCATGTGGCCCCTTAGATAACGGTTCCTGCAGTGGAATTTTTATGGGCGAAGGCTTCGATGTCGCTCAGGATGTCATTGCTCATGAGTTAACCCATGGGGTGTCATTTGCAGTTGCATTTAACACTCGAGGTACTGCAAATAGTGAAACTGGTGGAATCAGCGAAGGCCTCTCAGATGTCTTCGGCGAGGCAGTTGATCAGTTAAACGTCACTAGCGGCGAAACCGCGGATCCCAACTGGAACATTGGCGAAGGCGTCTCCAACAATTACCTCCGCGGTTTCCGAAACATGCGTGGAGTGAATGACTCATCCCAAGGGGGACGAGTCGGAAGCGATTGCTCTCAGAGCGATTGGGTACCGATTCCAAAAATTGATGCCAACTGGGACCCCACCTGCGACATTCACACGATGAATGGTCCGCTTGACCGCTTTGCATGGTTGCTCGCAAATGGTGATTCGGCATCGGGCATCACTGCACTAGGAACACACCCAAATTTGTGTACTAGTGGCACGACAAGTTGTACGGGTATTGTGCGCATGTCAAAACTCGTCTACAAGGCGATGGCATCGGGCATGACAGCCTCATCAACCTATTGGGATTTTGCCCGAGCAGTCGCAACAGCATGCAGCGCATTAATCACCGCCAAAGTACAAGGTTTCACCGCAACGTCATGCCTCAATGTTGGCAAGGCATTGCGAGTAACTGGAATTAGCGGAATTACACTTTCGAAAGCAACAGTAGTTCGGTCTGCATCCCACACTGTAGGAAAGAATTTTTCTGCCACATTGACGACGCTGACAAAACGTCCAGCTAGCGGATTACCGGCAACATTCCAGTACTACAACACAAAAACTCGAAAATGGGTTGTCGCCAAGACCGTTACTTCAACATCATCTGGTGTTGTGAAATTTACGGGTATTAAGTTGCCGAAGGTGGCCGCAAGGTACCGCATTGCAGTCAGTGCACTTCATGGTGGCGCAGTTGCAACAAGTAGCACGTACTCAATTACTGTTCGTTAGCAACTTGCCTACCGTTGTTACTCAGCGCTTGTGAACATGGCGCTTATGAACGCAGCGCTTGTGAACTCAGCGCTTGTGAACTCAGCGCTTGTGAACATGCTGCATTGCCCAGGCATACATCGCAATCGCCCCTGCTGCTGAAGCATTCATCGAACGCGTTGAACCACTTTGGCTAATTCCCAAGATTAAAGTGCAAGCAGCAAGTCCCTCTTCACTCATACCCGGTCCCTCTTGACCAAAGTAGAGGACACAAGATTCTGGTAAGGGTGTTGATTCGATGTTGCCGCAGCCTGGCACGTTATCAATTCCCACGATGGGGACATCGTTTTCTAACGACCATGCTTTAAAGTCCGCCACAGTCGGATGGTGGAAAAGATGTAGATAGCGATCAGTTACCATCGCACCTCGACGATTCCAACCCTTTTTGCCAACTATGTGAACGCCAGTCACGTTGAACGCATTAGCTGTTCGGACAACTGAGCCAATGTTCAAGTCGTGCTGCCAATTTTCAATTGCGATGTGTAACTTCGCGCGCTGGGTATCAAGGTCAGCGACAATTGCCTCTACTGTCCAATAGCGATATTTATCGACAACATTTCTTCGGTCGCCAAGCTCGAGCAACTCAGAATCAAAATGTGGATCAGTCGGCCACGGTTCTGGGTGCGGTCCCACACCTACGACTGGATAGAACTCGCCAGGGCCAAGCATGCTGCGGTCAGGAAGTTCATCATCAGGCATGCGCTCATCAGTCATGCGCTCATTGTCCCAGAGTTGAAGCACGCTCTACCGCGTGGTCTTACCGATGGGTCACTATGTGCCGAGTGCAGCCCGGATTGCAGCGGTATGCGAAGGATCTGAACCACAGCAGGACCCAATGGCTTTGATACCAAGTGCTGACATGTCCTTCACAAAGTCGCCCATCTCATCAGGTGTGCCGGTGTAAATGAACTCGCCACCAACCAGTTGCGGCAGGCCTGCATTGCTCTGAATCAGAATGTGAGTGCCAGCCGGCTTGGCATCGGCAAGTTCTTGGGCAATCAGGCGCATTTCGTCGGTTCCACGCCCACAGTTTGCACCGACGAGGCGGACTCCCATTTCTGAAATTGTGGTGATAGCCGTCATCGGCTTCACACCCATCATGGTGCGCAGGTTCGTGTCAAAGCTCAACGTAACTGCAACTGGTAGTCCTGGTGCCACCTCGTGTGCTGCGGCAACAGCAGCGCGCACTTCTTCAAGATCGCTCATGGTTTCGATGAGGACTGCATCTACGCCGCCATCAACTAGACCTTGGATCTGTTCGGCAAAAAGTGCATTGGCATCGTCAAAAGTAAGAGTGCCCATTGGATCCATCAATTCACCAGAGGGACCGATGTCACCGATAATAAAAATGTTGCGATCTCCGGCAGCCTTGCGGGCAACAATAGCCGCAGCTTTATTCAGCTCATGAACACGATCTTCAAGACCATGCATGGCAAGTCGGGGACGCGATCCACCGAAAGTATTAGTCGTGAGGAACGTTGCCCCCGCATCGGCGTAGGCACTCAGAATTGCGATGACACGATCGGGATGTTCAACATTCCACAACTCAGGCGCACCACCATCATCGAGGCCCGCCTTTTGCAACTCGGTACCCATTGCGCCGTCGCCCACAAGTGTGTGGCCTTCGTCAAGCCAGGTGTACAAGTCAGTCATGAATTTCTCCTTAGGACAGGTTGTCCAGCATTGCTGCTAGGGCATCGATCGTGAGTTCATTTTCAAGTTTTGCGCTAACTATTTCGGCAACTTCAGCAGGCGTTCCAGCCAGGGGCTCCCATTCGCTGCGTCGCCATCCATCAAGGTAAGCATCAGCATCAGCCGCGCCTACCCGCATTGCAGCCTCGTCGATTGCCTCTTGGAATCTGGGGGCAAGTTGAACCTTGACGGTGTCTTCGCCCTCGCGGGCAACCACCATGGATGGGAAATCGCGCCAGTAAGTGATTTGAAACTCGCTCATTTCTCAATCTTACTTGAGCAACGCGAATCATGGCTGACAAAACCGTGCATTGCGATTGCCCGACTAGATTGGGAGCAGGAGCGTGTCATGAGTGAAGTCAGCAATCAACGAAGTGCCCCGTTTTGGCATCACCAACATCGTGGTGAACCACGTTGGCCTGTTGCCCTTGTCGTGCTCTTTGTGAACCTGTTGCAATTTGCTCTTCCAAATAATTTGAACATTGCATTCCCAAAAATTGTGTTCGTAATTGAAGCCACACTTTTGGTGGCCTTGTTGGTGGTGAATCCAAAACACATAGCGTCGGAAGACAAGCTCCCTCGACAAATTAGTTTGGCTCTTGTTGGAGTTATGTCGATTGCTAACCTCTCGTCCGTTGCCAAACTAATCAGCGCACTTCTTAATGGTGGGGTGACAGATGCAAAGCATCTGTTAACTGTCGGTGGCTCGATTTGGATTACCAACGTTGTGGTGTTTGCGCTGTGGTACTGGGAATTTGACCGTGGTGGTCCGGCTGCGCGAGCCAATGCAAAAAAACATATTCCAGATTTTATGTTTCCACAAATGTCAGATCCAGATTTGTCAGCACCACATTGGGCTGCGAATTTTTTTGATTACCTTTATATCTCGTTTACGAACTCAAGTGCATTTAGTCCCACAGACGTGTTACCACTTACCCGGTGGGCCAAAGCACTGATGTTGGTACAGTCACTCACGTCGCTGGTTGTTGTTGCACTTGTGATTGCTCGAGCAGTCAATATCCTTCATTAATTCAAAGTTAGGAATGAGATTGCATCTATGAAACGCGTACTTATTATTCATGGCTGGGGCAACGTTCGACCTGAGGGACATTGGCATCGCAACCTAGTGACGGCACTCCGCCAACAAGGTCATGCAGTGGCTTATCCACAGCTTCCGAATACCGAGTTCCCCAATCTTGCCGACTGGTCTGATGTGGCTTTAAATGAATTAGCAATGCTCAAGGAAGTCAGTGATGATGAATTGATCGTCATTGGTCATTCACTGGGAACGCTGACTTGGTTACATCTTGCACTCTCAGACAAATTGCCCGAACGTCCAAGTCGGGTACTCCTCGTGGCACCCGCTGACCCAGATCTTTGTGGAGAAGTTCCCTCTTTTCAATTGAATCTGAACGACCTCTCAGTTCGGACTGCAGCACATTCAGCTGCGGAGTCCACGTTGTTTGTGGGAAGTGATGCTGATCCCTGGACGCCACGGGGCGTTGCTGCAACATTCTCCGAGCCGCTGGATTTGCCTTTGGTTACTGTGCTGGGTGCTGGGCATTTTGCTGGCGAAGAAGGTTGGGGTCCATGGCAAGGCGTACTTGATTGGGTATTGAACCCATCCGCAGATTTGTCAAAGCGATGAACTTCTCATGATGAACACCCTGAGGACGCTGGTCAAAATTCCAGCCTTTCGACTTTTACTCACCGCTCGACTCATTTCTAATTTTGGAAATGGCTTGGGTCCAATTGCGCTTGCATTCGGCGTACTGACCCTAGAAGGTGCAACTGCATCGTCTTTGAGTATCGTCATGGCCGCCCAAATGCTTCCGCTGGCATTCCTCATGCCACTCGGCGGAGTACTCGGCGATCGCTTTCCGCGCGCGCTTCTTGTTGGCTGTTCGGACATACTGCTGAGCGCATTAGTAATTGGCAATGGCGTCTCGTTGATTACCGGTCATGCGACAGTGACGAGCATGGCGGTGATTGCTTTTCTGTCAGGGATTTTGAATGCAGTATGGTGGCCGGCATTCTCGGGTATGGTTCCCGAGATTGTTCCCGAAGAGCATCTGCAGTCGGCAAACTCAAGTGTGGCATTTGTTTCGAACGTGACAATGATTGTCGGTACGGTTACCGGCGGAGTCATCGTTGCAGCACTTGGCTCAGGCTGGGCAATCATCATTGATGGTTTGACATTCATGACAGCTGGAATTTTAGTTTTTGGCTTACGCCATTTTGGAACAACTCGAGTCAATGATGAACATTCACCAGGAGTTTTTGACGATCTCATACACGGATGGAAAGAATTCATTATTCGTCCGTGGGTTGTTGCGGTTGTTGCGGGTTACACAGTCATTGCCATGGTGATGGAAAGTGTGTTTGGTGTTGTTGGACCATTTCACGCCAAGACTGTTTTAGGTGGACCTAAACCGTGGTCGTTGGTTCTTGCTGCGATGTCGGCTGGCATGTTGCTTGGCGTAGTCATCACAATGAAGAAGAAATTTCGTTTCCCGCTGCGTGTAGGTGTCGCTAGTCAGTTCGCTTTTAGTGGTTGGTGTTTAGTCATGGGCCTAACCACATCGGTACCGCTCATCATGGTTTCCGCATTCTTTGCAGGCATGTCATTGGATTTCTTCATGATCCTTTGGCAAACGACGATGCAATCACAGATTCCGCGCGAATCACTCTCGCGAGTAACTTCATATGATGCCTTTGGATCGCTTGCTTTGGCGCCGCTTGGCTTATTGTTTGCCGGCCCACTTACAGTGCGATTAGGTTCCTCGACAACATTGTTGGTGCTTGCTGGTGTTGCGACTTTTGCGCTAGCTGCGGTGTTGTGTGTGTCGAGCGTGCGTAATCTTGAAATCCTCCCAGATTCCCTCGAATCATAGATTTTTAGCGAGTTTCGTCCATATTTGCGTAAATTCCCCATAGTTTGCAAGGAGTGTCGCCAACCTACGCCCCCGTAGGTTACGCTAACGTAGGTTACGGTAACGTAACTTACTTCACCGTTCGGCACAGGAGATTTAATGAACTCACTTGGTCTTCCACCAATCATTCAAGGTGGCATGGGTGCCGCCGTGTCATCGTGGTACCTCGCACAGACAGTTGCAAAACAGGGACAACTCGGTGTTGTTTCTGGCACCGCTCTCGAGACAGTAGTCGCTCGACGATTACAAGACGGCGATCGTGGCGGACACATGCGCCAAGCACTTGCTGCATTCCCATACCAAGATGTTGCTGAACATATTCTCGAAAAGTTTTATCGACCAGATGGTCGCAATGGTGAACCGTATCGACCAATGCGCCGACTCAGCATTCAAGCGCATAAAGAACATGATCAACTTTCCGTAGCAGCAAACTTTGTTGAAGTGTGGCTTGCCAAGCAAGCCGGTAACGGCAAGGTCGGCATTAACTTCCTCGAGAAGTTACAGACTGCAACACCAGCTGCTCTCTATGGCGCAATGCTCGCTGGCGTTGATGCTGTTCTTATGGGTGCCGGTATTCCGCGCGAGATTCCACAACTGATGACAGATTTTTCGCAAGGAAAATCTGGTGCGTTGTCCATTGATTCTGAACGGCCCGCTGGCGTTGCCGCGCCGATACTTGAATTCAATCCGTTGGAATCGTTTGGTGTCGCACCTGAAATTCCTCGACCAGCGTTTCTTGCAATCGTGACTGCCGAAGTTCTTGCCGCCTACCTCGCGCGCAATGAAGTAACACGTCCAGATGGATTTGTTGTTGAGCACCACGAAGCAGGTGGCCACAACGCGCCACCTCGACGCATGCAAGACACACCAACTGGTTATGGGCCACTCGACGAGCCAAACATGGTGAAGATCAAAGATGTTGGTCTTCCGTTTTGGATGGCCGGTGGACGTGCAACACCGCAAGCAGTTGCTGAAGCTTTATCGTTTGGTGCCGAAGGTGTTCAAGTTGGATCACTTTTTGCATTGAGTAAAGAATCGGGTCTGTTGCCGCAATACCGCGAACAAATGTTGCAAGCAGCCATCAAGCACCAGCTGAAAGTGCGGACCGACCACCGCGCATCACCTACTGGTTTCCCATTCAAGGTTGTTGAACTTGAAGGCACTGTCGGTGAAGACGCAGTTTACAAAGCGCGGCCACGTTTGTGCGACCTTGGTTACTTGCGTTCCAGCCACATCGACGAAGCAGGAAAAGTCTCGTACCGATGTGCGGCTGAACCAGATTCTCCATACCTGAAAAAGGGCGGCGAAGCCGAAGACCTTGAAGGCCGTATCTGTTTGTGCAACGGTCTCGTTGCGGCAATTGGCCTTGGTCAAGAGCGACCAGACGGATACAAGGAAGCACCTTTGTTGACGCTTGGTTCAACCACAAGTGACGTCGAAGGAATGTTGGCCGAACATCCAGATGGTTGGAGTGCTGTCGATGTCATCAATCGTTTGTTAAAAGGCTTCGAACTAGCCGGAGTTTAAAAACTAAAAGTAATGACCCGCTCTCATTTGAAAGCGGGCCATTACTTTTATATTTAGTGATCTGAATTTTTAAACCGTTCAATCGAGTCACGAATCTCAAGTTCGGCAGCATCACGGTCTGCCCAAGTCGCACCTTCGACTGACTTACCTGGTTCAAGATCCTTGTAGGTCTCGAAGAAGTGCTGAATTTCAAGACGTTCAAATTCAGGCATGTCTGTGAGGTCTTGCAAACTCAACTTACGCGGATCGTTCGCTGGGACACACATAATTTTGTCGTCGCCGCCTGCTTCATCGCGCATACGGAACATTGCGATGGCTCGGCACCGAATGAGTACGCCAGGAAAAGTTGGCTCTTCGATGAGAACCAATGCATCCAGTGGATCGCCATCTTGGCCAAGAGTATTTTCAATGAAGCCGTAATCACGCGGGTAGCGAGTCGCCGTGAAAAGCATGCGGTCAAGGCGAAGTCGTCCTGTTGCGTGATCCACTTCGTACTTGTTACGACTACCGCCAGGAATCTCTACCAGTACGTCAAATTCCATTGCCATGGTCGACCACCTTTACTTGTTGCGATTTTCTTGAAAAGTCTGTGTTACCAGTCTAAGTCCCGTCGATGGGTGCTCTTGTTGATGAGAGGTGTGGGACTAGGCACATCTATAGTCGTACCGTGCACACAGTTCAGCAACCGAGCGGGAGCCCAGAGTGATTGACCTAGCTCTGCGCACAGCCTTGCTCGCAAATCTAAACGACCTGGAGCCAGGTGACTCAGTCGTTGTGGGCTTGAGCGGGGGAGCCGACAGTGTGGCTCTAGTCCGGGCCGCTGTGCATGTGGGGCGGGAACTTTCCATCACTGTGGGTGCAGTGATTATCGATCACCAGTTGCAGGACGCTTCGGCAGAAACTTCAGAAAATGCTCGGATTCAAGCCGTCGCACTTGGCGCTGATCCAGTCGTCGTCATTCACGTCAACGTTTCGCGTGACACCAGCGCAGGTGGACTTGAAAATGCGGCCCGCGATGCACGTCGACTTGCATTTACAAAATATTGTTCAGAAACAAATACCAGAGCAGTTCTTCTCGGCCACACAATTGATGATCAAGCAGAAACTGTGCTGTTGGGATTGGCGCGCGGCTCGGGTGCTCGCTCGCTAGCTGGAATGCGGGCAATTGACGGGATCTATCGCCGACCAATGCTGGCATTGTCACGTGGTCACATCCGTTCAACCGTTTCAGACCTCCAAACTTTCGATGATCCACACAACAGCAATTCCGAATTCCTACGCGTGCGGGTGCGTGACAACGTGCTACCAGTAATTGAAAAGGAACTCGGTCCTGGAATCGTCTCGGCACTAGCTCGAACTGCGGACATGCTTCGTTTCGATGCTGATGCTCTTGACGAGCTTGCCTCGGCTGTGCCTCTTGAAGATGCTGCCAATGTTGACGTTCTTATCGGCTTGCCTCCGGCTATCCGCACCCGCGTACTGCGACGGCTGTGTATTGCTGAAGGTTGTAATCAAAATGATCTGACCCGCGATCATGTCCTGTCCGTAGATGCACTGATCACGAACTGGCATGGCCAAGGACCACTAAACCTGCCAGGGGCTGTCAGTGCGCAAAGGTCACATGGCAGACTGACGTTTACAACAACCAAGTGACATAGGAGTTGCGCGTGGACGCTGCCAGTATCGAAAATGAACTCACCAGAGTGATCCTTACAAATGATGAGTTACAAAATCGGTTAGCGCAGATTGCAACCGAAATCGATCGTGACTATGCAGACTCTGAACACCCGCTATTGCTCGTCGGAGTTCTCAAAGGTGCAGTCATGGTGATGGCTGACCTTGCCCGCGCAATTTCAATTCCGGTTCACATCGATTTCATGGCTGTCAGCTCGTATGGATCGGGAACAAAGTCCAGCGGAGTTGTTCGCATTCTCAAAGACCTTGATATTGACTTGAAAGATCGCGACGTACTCATCGTGGAAGACATTCTGGATTCGGGCCTGACTCTGTCTTGGCTCATTCGTAACCTGAAGTCGCGCGGACCAAAATCCATCGAAGTGATGACCATGATGCGCAAACCAGACGCCGTCAAAGTTGAAGTTCCCACAAAGTACATAGGCTTTGACATTCCGAACGAATTCGTCGTTGGCTTTGGCTTGGACTACGCCGAGCAGTATCGCAACTTGCGCGAAGTCGCGATTCTGTCACCAACCGTTTACAGCTAGCTCATTCTCATCTCGAGCCCCAATGACTAGCGGTAACGTTCTCAAGCAAAAACTGTGGAGTGGTCTGAGCGTTCGCGGAGGGTAGGGGAACCGTCGAATATTGGCGCTGCTGCTATTTGCCTTACGATTGCAAATGATTCTTGCTAATCATGCAATCGGCTCCCGAATCCAAACACCTCCGCCAAATGCATCAAGGGGTACTCACTTTGTGAGCACCCCTTGTATTGCTGGCGGAGGGTAGGGGATTCGAACCCCTGAGGGCTTGCACCCAACCCGCTTTCCAAGCGAGCGCCATAGGCCACTAGGCGAATCCTCCGTGCATGAGACTACCCATTAACTGCACCAGTTGGCGAACTCGCACTCGAAAAGTAGCTGCGAAAAATGCACGTAGAATTGCACTCAGCCCCTCGTGTGGCGTCAACCTGTGAACCTCCCCAGGGCCGGAAGGCAGCAAGGATAAGCGGGCTCTGGCGGGTGCGCGAGGGGTCCTCACATTCCCACGACCAATTTCTGACAACAAGTAGGTAAATATAAGTCACCTCAAGCCACAACCTCGTCAGGTGGTGCGACTACTCTCTAGTTATGTCTTTGGCTCTGTATCGCAAGTACCGTCCTGGTGTATTTGCTGACGTAATTGGCCAAGAACACGTCACCGGGCCTTTAACTCGAGCCTTAGATTCTGATCGAATTCATCACGCGTACTTGTTTACCGGACCACGCGGTTGCGGAAAAACTTCATCTGCGCGCATCATGGCCCGTTCAATGAATTGTGAGCAAGGTCCAACATCAACTCCATGTGGTACCTGCCAATCATGTGTTGAACTTGCCCCGAACGGCACCGGCTCAATTGACGTTATTGAGATTGATGCCGCCACATATCGTGGAATTGATGATGCAAAGGAACTTCGTGAACGCGCAGTGTATGCACCCGTTGCGAGCCGTTACAAGATTTACATCATCGACGAGGCACACCAGTTAACTCGCGATGCTTTCAATGTTTTGTTGAAGCTAGTCGAAGAACCGCCACCACATTTACGGTTTATATTTGCGACAACCGAGCCTGACAAAATCATTCCAACCTTGCGTTCGCGCACACATCACTATCCCTTCCGACTCGTATCAGCAAAAGTTCTTGGCGATCATCTTGCAAAGCTGTGTGATGCTGAAGGAATTAAGTATGAACCAGCCGCTTTGGTTTTGATTGTGCGTGCCGGTCAAGGATCTGTTCGTGATTCGCAATCGGTTCTTGGTCAAGTCATTGCAGGCACCGGCGATGCAGGTATTACTTACGCAGATACCGTTGCCCAACTCGGGTTCACTGATGAAACCTTGCTCTCAAATGTTGTGAATGCAATTGCAGCCGCTGATGGTGCGGCGTTGTTTACTTTGATTGATCAGGTTGTGAATACCGGGCACGAACCTCGCCGTTTCGCTGCGGACTTGCTTGAACGTCTTCGTGATCTTGTAATCGTGAGTCAGGTACCTGCAGCAAGTACTTCAGGAGTTTTCGATATTCCTGGCGAACAGATCGATGACCTTGTTGCACAAGCAAAACTCTTTACCCAATCCCAATTGGTTCGCGTTGCCGACTTGGTGAGCGCTGGACTTTCGGAACTTCGTGGAGCTGCATCACCCCGCTTGCAACTCGAACTACTCGCTGCCCGCCTTGTCACACCACAAGTTCACGATGATCTGGATGCACGCGTGACCAAACTTGAAGCCGGCGGTGTTGCGCCTTCAGTACGCCCAAGTTTGGTTCGCGAAGCCGCGCCAGCTGCTCCAACACAACCCGCTGCGACTCCAGTCCCGCGCACATCTCCAGCCCCACCCCAGCGAACGAGTACAACGCCACCACCGATGAAGCCATCGCAAGTTACCACGGCAAGTACTGAGGCAGCAGCTGCGCCAGTTGAGAGTGCACCAAGTGCTGTTAGTTCAGCGAGTGCGACTATCGAATCAATTCGCGAGAATTGGGCAGCAGTTATTGAAGATGTGCAACGTCAAAGTAAAGTCGGCGGACTGATTGTTCGTGAGAGCGTTCCTCTATCACTTGGTAAAGATGGACTGCTTGCTGTTGCTTTTCCCAACGAAGGCATGATGAAAAACTTGACTGCTAGTGGGCACGATGATCGCCTTCGTTTAGCAATCAAGAACGTTATGCAGGTAGATGTGCGCATTGATCCAATTGTTGATTCAAGTAAGGCAGCGGCTTCTAAAGCAAAGTCGAAGTCAGCAGCAAAACCTGCCGAAGATTTTGACCGAGGGAACGCAAGTCCTGATGATGAAAATGTTGCATCACGTTCAACAATTGATTTGATTGCCAACGCACTCGGTGGCCAAGTGATCAGCGAGAGTACGCACGAATCATGAGCAGTCTGTACGAAGGAATTGTGCAGGACCTGATCGACGAGTTTGCCAAACTACCTGGTGTAGGTCCTAAGGGCGCATCGCGAATTGCTTTCCACTTGCTGAAGGCACAAGACGATGTTGAACGTCTTGCTGAAGTATTGAATGAAGTGAAGGATAACGTGCAATTTTGTACGATTTGTTTCAATGTTGCTCAAAGTGATTTATGCCGAATCTGTGCCGATACTCGTCGCGATGCGAGCCTGATTTGTGTGGTTGAAGAACCTAAGGATGTCCTTGCTGTTGAGCGCACTCGTGAGTTCCGCGGTCGCTACCACGTTCTTGGCGGTGCAATCAGCCCTATTGATGGCATTGGCCCAGATGATTTGCGCATTAAGGAACTTGTTGCGCGCCTTGCTGACAACGAAATTGTTGAAATCATTTTGGCAACTAATCCAAATCTTGAAGGTGAAGCAACGGCAACGTATCTGACTCGATTGACCTCACCGCTTGGTATTGCGATCACGCGATTGGCCAGTGGTTTGCCAGTCGGTGGCGACATTGAGTACGCCGACGAAATCACGTTGGGTCGCGCGTTCGCGGGCCGCCGCCGGGTAAACCCCTGAGCAAACGTTCCATTATTTGGACGGGACGTCCTAGGGGTGAGACGTCCTTTAGACTTATGTCATGGGCTTAGTTGTCGCAAAATTTGGTGGATCATCGGTGGCCGATGCTGCCAGTATTCGCCGAGTTGCTAAGCGAGTGGTGGACACCAAAAATGCAGGAAATGACGTCGTTGTTGTCGTTTCAGCGATGGGTGACACAACTGACGAGCTTGTGGACCTGGCCCACCAAGTTTCGGCGAATCCACCGGGTCGCGAGCTGGACATGTTGCTGACCTCGGGTGAGCGCATCTCAATGGCGTTGCTGGCGATGGCAATAAATGATCTTGGTGTTGAAGCCCGTTCGTACACAGGTTCGCAGGCTGGCTTGATCACTGATTCTTCTCACGGCAAAGCTCGCATTGTTGATGTCACTCCAGATCGCATCCAGCAAGCAATCAGTGAGAATGCGATTCCGATTATTGCTGGCTTCCAAGGTGTTGCTCGTGAAACGAAAGACATCACGACTCTTGGCCGTGGTGGTTCTGATCTGACTGCAGTAGCAATTGCGTGCGCGCTAGAGGCTGACGTGTGTGAAATTTATACAGATGTCGATGGTATTTTTTCTGCGGATCCACGGATCGCACCGAAGGCACGTCAGGTGCCGCGTATCACCTACGACGAAATGATGGAACTGGCTGCAGCTGGCGCAAAGGTTCTACATCTTCGTTGTGTTGAATATGCAAAGCGTTTTAATCTTCCAATTCATGTTCGTTCGTCCTTTTCAGAAAAAGAAGGAACATTCGTTATTGCTGATCTGGCTGATCAGTCTCAACTCGTGAAGTTGTCCAAGCAAGGAGCTGTCATGGAACAACCAATTATCGCTGGTGTCGCACACGATCTCGGTGACGCAAAAATCACTGTTGTTGGTGTACCAGACCGCCCAGGTATGGCCGCTGCAATATTCCAGGCCATTGCAGACTCTGGCGTCAACATGGACATGATTGTTCAGAACGTCAGTGCTAGCGGTGCCACATCAACTGACCTCACTTTCACAGTCCCTCGCGCCGATGCGGCGAAGGCTGAATTACAACTTCGGAAAATTCAAGGTGACATTCAATTTAAGGATGTCGAGACTGATGAAAATATTGCAAAGGTCTCACTCGTTGGAGCCGGCATGCGTTCGCACCCCGGTGTCTCAGCAACATTCTTCAAAGCCATTGCTGCCGCTGGCGTGAATGTTGAAATGATTTCTACTTCCGAGATTCGCATCTCAGTGGCTATTCGCGCAGAAGATGCAAAGACGTGTGTGGAAGCAGTACACAATGCATTTGGTTTAGACACTGACGGTGAAGCAGTCGTCTATGGCGGAACGGGCCGATAGATATGTCGAACAAACCAACACTTGCAGTAGTCGGTGCCACGGGCGCCGTTGGAACCGTCATGCTGGAAATACTTTCCGAGCGTCCAAATGTATGGGGCGAAATTAGACTTCTTGCCTCTGCGCGCTCGGCTGGAAAAGTTCTTCGGGTACGCGGTGAAGATGTTGTCGTTCAAGAGCTGACTGAGGAAGCTTTTGAGGGTGTCGACGTTGCGATGTTCGATGTTCCAGACGAGATTTCGGAAATTTGGGCGCCGATTGCGGCCGCAAAAGGTGTTGTTGCCGTTGATAACAGTGGCGCATTCCGGATGGATCCTGATGTTCCGCTGGTAGTTCCCGAAGTCAATGCGGCTGAAACACGCAATCGTCCACGGGGCATCATCAGCAACCCGAATTGCACGACGCTGTCAATGATTGTCGTAGTCGGCGCGCTTGAAGAAGCATTTGGAGTGAGTGAACTTGTAGTTGCCTCTTACCAAGCAGCGTCGGGTGCTGGTCAAGCAGGGATTGATGCTCTTCACGAGCAAATAGATGCAGTTGCTGGCAAAAACTTGGGCATGGATACCAAGGATGTTCGCAACATCGTTACTGATACGTCTGTCTTCCCAGCGCCGCTTGCATTGAATGTTATTCCTTGGGCAGGCTCACTGAAAGAAAACGGTTACACCAGCGAAGAACTGAAAGTCCGCAACGAGTCACGAAAGATTTTGGGTAAACCGGAACTGAAGGTCCATGCAACATGTGTGCGCGTGCCTGTTGTGACAACACATTCGTTAGCCGTACACGCGGTTTTGAATCGTCCGGTTACAGCGGAGGAAATTCGCACACTGTTAGAAAATGCAGTAGGTGTCCTCGTAGTTGATGACCCAGAAAACCGCATCTTCCCGTCACCGATTGATGTTGTTGGAACCGATCCAACTGTTGTCGGTCGAATCCGTGTATCACCTGAATATCCGAATGAAGTTGACTTCTTTGTGTGTGGAGACAACTTACGCAAGGGTGCGGCACTAAATACCGCGCAGATCGCAGAGGTTGTTGCTAAGGAATTTACTTCTTAGGAAGTTTTTGCACTGAGTGTTAACAAGGTGGCCTCAGGTCGGCAAGCAATTCTGATTTGGGTGTACGGAGATGTGCCTACACCAGCAGAAACATGAATTGGCATTTCGCGCGAACTAACTACGAAAGTTGACAGACCCTTTGCCTGACTTGTCGGCAAATCACAATTAGTGACAAGCGCGCCGTAAAATGGAATACAAACTTGGCCGCCGTGAGTATGTCCGGCGAGCACGATGTCCGCACCGTCATTTGCAAATGAATTAAGCACCCGCGCATAAGGCGCGTGTGTGACACCGAGTGCGAATGCACCATCAGCAAATTTCCCAGCAACCTTGGCGTAATCGTCCTTGTTAATGTGCGGGTCGTCGGTTCCTCGCGCATGAATTGTGAGGTCACCAATATGCAACGAAGTTTGGGCGTTATTTAAATCTGACCAACCAGCACGGGTCAGCTCGTCGACAAGATCCTGTGTTGGCAAAGAACGCCCGTGTTCTGAAATAACGCGCGACTTTTTGAAGTACATCAGTGGGTTCTTCAACTCGGGGGCGAAGTAATCATTACTGCCCAGCACAAAGAGACCGGGACGTTCGGTCAAGCCTCCAAGTGCCTCTATGACTGCAGGTACAGCAAATTGGTGTGCCAGGAAGTCTCCAGTAACAACAACCAGGTCAGGCTCAAGTGCGTTAAGGGAATTCACCCAATGAATTTTGCGGGTCTGGGCGGGGGTAATGTGCAGGTCGCTCAAATGGAGAACCCGAATCGGCGTACTTCCCAAGGGCAGGACACAGGCATCGACATTTCGGGTCGTGAATGCCCGTGATTCGGCGAATCCGTAGCCAGCAGCGCCGGCACTAGCCGTTGCGCCAAGGGCGATGACATCCAGCAAGTTCACTGTTCAAGCATGCCACCCGACCCTGCACATCGATACCCCGATTCCGCGTAGGCTAGCAATACTTTAATTGGGGAAAGGAGTGCGTCATGGCCGACAGTGACGACACCCTAGACTCTGGTGCCTTTGATCCACTTACCGCGCCTCGATGGCCGATGACTGACTACCAAGAATCCCAGCAATCGGCACCTTTTGAATTTGTTGTGAGCGATGAGCCTGTAACACCGACTGCCGCACCTACACCGCCAGATGTCGATGAAATTTTGCGCGGAGAATACACGGGCTGGATTCCCTTGATCAAGGCTGGGGAATCATTTGAAGAGGCAAAGGCGCGAGCTCAAGGTGCGGCCGAACGTGCCCTTGAACGAGAACGCATTGAACATGAACTAAGAATTGCTGAAGCCGAACGCGCTTCGGAAAAATTGCGGCAGCTCGGAGAACTTCGCGCCAGTCAACAGCGTTTAGAAGAGGAACGCCAAACCGTTGTACCGAGCAGCATTGATGCTGGATATAGCGCACCAGAAAAAACAGAGCAAGAAGCAATTCCCTTCGAGCCAGATCGCCTCAGCGCGACTGACCATTTCGCTGCAGAGCAAATTCGGATTGAACGCAAACGACGTCTTGACGAAGAGCGAATTTGGGCAGAAGAAATTCGCATGCGTGGCGGGATCACGGGCGCACAGAAGTTTCCATCGATTGCCGAATCTGACGTTCCAGTTGAGACACCCGATGTGCAAGCGCAAACAACTACGCACGATGCAGGTCCAGTACATCAAAGTCGACTACAAGAAGATATTGTTGCGGATCCAGAATCTGTGCCATCGCCAGCGCAGGCTCTCGAAGAGGCACGTAAACGAATCGCTGACTTACGAAAAAATCTTGAACATCAGCGGTTACTTGCAGGTATTAATGTGACAATCCCGGTATCCATGCCGAAGGTAGCCACAGTCGAGCCAACTCCAGCGCCGCCTGTCGCAGAAGGACCTATTAATGATGTGAACGACATCGTGGTTGAAACCGTTGTCGAGGATAGAGAAAAAAGTTCTTCCCTTGCTAATGACACTTATGTATTCAAGCCAACAACTGATGTTTACGAGCATTCAACACCGGCTGGTAACGAGCAATCTGCCTCTGTTGAGCTCATGATTATGCGCGATGAAGTTCAACATTTGCGTGAACGCCTGGATTCATCTCAACAATTAATACATGACATGATGATTCGTTTTGCTAATCTCGCTGAGTTAGCAATTCTTAATAAGAACTAGCGATCTACATCGCCGGCGACGAATGGCATGCTGGCAATTATCTGAGCAAAATTTTCAATTCGTTGACTCACGAGCACATCAGGCAGAGCCAAAACTGTGTGCAGACTAGCCGGCCGAAGCTTGAGCCGGTAGGGCATTTTGTCGCCTTTACTCACGAGGAACCATGATGCGATACCGAGTGGCGTTTCAATGCTGTGCTGGTAAGAACCTTCAGGTACTCGCAAGACTTTGGGGAGAAGTACATTCACTTCGTCAGTAATCCCCAAAATAATGTTTTCCTGGAGACCTCGGATGGTTTTGCTCGAAATAATGACTTCATTGTGCAAGACATTGAGTCGCGCAGATGTATCGCCAAGTTCTTCGCAATAAACTCTCCACTCCGATTTTGTCGTCAGGATCGGGTCATCTGAACGTAAATCGATCTGGTAGCCGCTCGCCCGGGCAACGGGTCCACTCACTGCTACAGCTTGAGCAGCCGATAGTGAAAGCGTTCCAATTCCAGCACCAGCATTTCGCGAGCTCATCGGAATGGCATCCAAAGTGTGCACCAGCGAATCAAGAAGTGCGCAGAGTCGCTCTACCCACTCACTTGTTGGTGCGTGAGTCAGTCCACCAAAGCGTGTCAGCATGTGATGCATTCGACTGCCGGTGTATTCCTGAATGTGCGCAACCAACTTCTCGCGTTCTGCGCGGTATACAGGGCCAGTCATTTCTTCACTCCACGGGAAGCCAGCAAGAAATGCCAGATGCGAGGTGACTCGGCTAACTTCGAGCATGACTGTGCGAAGCAACTTTGCGGCAGGTGGAACTTCAATGCCAACGGCTTGTTCAACAAGTTGAGCGACGCCAACTTCGCCGCTATAGGCCGAAAGCCATTCATGACGATTGGCAAGACCAAGGACTTGACGGTAATCGCGTGACTCGAAAAGCTTTTCCGCACCGCGATGCATCGAGCCCAACAGCGGTTTAGCAGATGTGATTACGCCATCTTCGACTTCTACGCTGATCCGAAACATGCCGTGCGTTGTTGGATTGTGGTGCACAAGTGGCGCAACCTGGGAGACCCGTGGCATGTCACTGCCAGAAAGTCCAATAATCATGCGTTCGGTCACGGGCTTTATCGTGCCACAAGTACATGGATTTTCTGCACTAGGCTTGATTTGTGGTCAACACTATGGCCGAGAGCTCTGAGCCTTGGACCGAACAACCTCCACGCCTTGATGTAGGCGTTATCGGGACCGGACGCGCCGGTTCCGTACTCGGTGCTGCCCTGCGACGCGCAGGACACAACGTTGTCGCATGTTCCGCTGTTTCCGATTTGAGTCGGTTACGTGCCGAATCGCTGCTTCCTGGTGTTCCTATCGTGTCTGTGGACGAGGCTGTTGCAAATCGAGATCTTGTTCTGTTAACAGTTCCTGACGATGTGCTGCCAGGTTTGGTCGATGGTTTAGCGGCGACCAAGGCAATTAGTCCTGGCACATTCGTCATGCACGCATCCGGACGCTTTGGTGTGAACGTATTGTCACCACTAACAGCGCAAGGCTGCTTGCCGTTGGCATTACACCCAGTGATGACATTCACGGGAACAAGTGTTGATCTAAATCGCTTATCCGGATGTCCATTTGGTGTCACTGCACCGGACACGCTTCGTCCGGTGGCCGAAGCTCTTGTTGTAGAAATCGGCGGGGAACCTGTGTGGATTCCCGAGACAAGTCGCAGTCTGTACCACGCAGCACTTGCATTCGGTTCGAACTATTTGATGACTCTGGTTAATCAAACTGTCGATTTGCTGACGGTGGCTGGCATCGATGATGCTTTGGATTTGGTGATGCCGCTTCTGTCCGCATCACTGGATAACGCACTTCGTCAAGGTGATCAAGCAATGACTGGCCCTATTGTTCGCGGGGATGTGGCCACTATCGAAGAGCACATTCGTGAGCTCTCAGCAATCAACCCTGCGGTTGTTAATACTTACAAGTCCTTGGGACGTTTAACTGCAGCGCGGGCAATTGCCGCGGGAACTCTTCGTTCCGATCAAGCAGAGCTTCTCTTAAAAGTTTTAGGAGATGAAGCGTGACAACGCCACTCATCCTTGACTCCGTCGCAAGCGCGACAGCGTGGCGAGTTAACCAACCTGAACCAGTCGTTGCAGTATTCACAATGGGTGCGCTGCACGACGGACACTCTGAATTGATGCGCAGTGCTCGGGAGTATCTTGATCGCCATTATGACGGCCACGGCTCGCTTGTTGTCTCAATTTTTGTCAATCCGACACAGTTTGAAAATGTCAATGACTTGCACGACTATCCCCGCACCGATGAATTGGATTATTCAGTGTGTGAAGCTGCTCGGGTAGACGCGATCTTTCAGCCATCATCGGCTGACATGTATCCAACTGGTCTGGACAACACGGTCAAAGTACATCCGCATGATGTCGCCACGATTCTCGAAGGTGAAAGCCGCCCGGGTCATTTTGTTGGGATGCTCACGGTGGTCAATAAACTCCTCAACATCACACGGCCACGTGCAACATTCTTTGGCGAGAAAGACTTTCAACAACTGACTCTGGTGCGCGCGATGGTTCGTGATTTGAATATGGATGTTGATGTAATTGCTGTGCCAACCGTTCGAGATTCAGACGGTGTCGCTATGTCAAGCCGAAATAAGAGACTTGATAAACATCAGCGCACACTTGCAACTCAACTTCCAGCAGCAATCTCGTTAGCGCGGCATGCGTTGTCTGAGGGACATTCAATAGCAAGTGCAGAGAACATCGGCCGTGATTATCTCGAAACACAATATGGAATTGATGTTGATTACTTCACCATCATGAGCAATGAACTTGGAGCACCGCTAAGTCAAGGCAGCGCAAGGTTACTGGTTGCTGCAACTGTTGGAGCCGTTCGATTAATTGATAATGCCGAAGTGGAAATCTAGGAGAGTGTGATGCTATTAGCAATCGACGTAGGCAATACAAATACAGTTATCGGTCTTTTTGATGCTGAGCAATTAATTCAGTCTTGGCGGATCAAAACTGATGCGCGAGAAACTGCTGATGAAATTGAATTGACATTCAGTGGGTTATTACGCGACGCACCAGTTGTCACTGGAATTGCTTTATGTTCAACTGTCCCATCAGTTTTGCGAGAAATGCGCACTATGCTCTCTCGTTACTATGCAGCGGTACCGACGCTAATTGTTGAACCTGGCATTAAAACGGGTGTACCAATTTTGACGGATAATCCCAAAGAAGTTGGTGCGGATCGAATCGTGAACTCTCTGGCCGCATTCACGTTGTATGGCGGACCAGCGATTGTTGTTGACTTTGGAACATCAACAAATCTTGATGTGGTGTCGGCCAAAGGCGAATTTCTAGGTGGCGCCCTTGCACCAGGCATTGAAATTTCAATTGATGCCCTTGCTTCTCGAGCTGCCCAGTTGCGCAAGGTCGAACTAGTTGCTCCGCGCAATGTGATTGGTAAGAACACAGTCGAAGCTTTGCAATCAGGTGCCGTTTATGGCTTTGCTGGTCAGGTAGATGGCCTTGTAGATCGCATCACGGATGAACTTGGTGGCGACATTAAGGCGGTCATCGCCACTGGCGGTCTGGCTGGCATTGTTGTCCCTGAATCAGACACGATCACTCATCATGAACCAGATTTAACGCTCATTGGGCTTCGCCTGATGTTCGAACGGAACTTGTGAACGGTAATCTTAAGGAATGAGTAACGAGCAAAACCCACCTGTTGAAGAGGTCGACGACCTTCCAGAACAGATGCAGGTTCGGCGCGACAAGCGCGCTGTTTTGCTCGAAAGTGGGTTAGCGGCGTATCCCGTTGCGGTACCGATGACCACAACGATCACAGCAGTTCGCGCAAAATATCCTGACCTTCAAGCTGAGGCCGAAACTGGTGAAGTTGTCAGCATCGCCGGCCGAGTCATGTTCATGCGCAACACTGGCAAATTATGTTTTGCCCAGTTGCAGGCGGGCGGTGGAGAAACAATTCAAGCCATGCTCTCACTGGATCGGGTTGGTGAAGAACGTCTGGATAGCTGGAAGGCGCTTGTCGACATCGGCGATCATGTCTCGATTACTGGAGAAGTTGTTAGCAGCAAGCGCGGTGAACTTTCCGTGATGACAGCCGAGTGGATGATGGCTGCGAAAGCATTGCGCCCGCTACCGAACTTACATAAGCCGCTTAACGAAGAAACTCGAGTACGCCAGCGCTATGCAGATTTGATTGTTCGCGATACAGCTCGGTACATTGCACGCCTTCGTCCAGCGGTAATGACAAGTCTGCGTAATAGTTTTGCGAAACGCGACTTTATTGAAGTTGAAACACCAATGCTGCAGACAATGCATGGTGGTGCCACCGCACGACCTTTCGTAACAAAGTCGAATGCTTTTGACATGGAAATGTTCCTGCGTATTGCACCTGAACTATTTCTGAAACGTTGTGTTGTGGGTGGCATCGACCGCGTATTTGAAATTAATCGCAACTTCCGTAATGAAGGTGCCGATTCAACACACTCACCTGAGTTTGCAATGCTCGAGTTTTATCAGGCGTACGCCGACTACAACTCAATGGCTGATCTCACCCAAGCGCTGATTCAAGAGGCTGCCCTGGCTGTTCATGGATCGCTTACTTTCGAACTTGTCGAAGGCGGATCACGCGATCTATCTGGCGATTGGGCACGAATCAGTGTTTATCCGGAAGTTAGCAAGGCGGTCGGCGAAGAAATTACCCCTGCAACTCCAATTGAACGTTTGCGCGAACTATGTAAGGCCGCAGAAATTTCCTTTGATCCCAAAGCTATTGCCGGCAAACTGGTTGAAGAACTTCTTGAGCACTACGTCGTCGAACACCTCACGCGCCCCACCTTTGTTATTGACTACCCAGTGGATACCTCCCCACTCGTGCGCGACCATCGCACCATCAAGGGTGTTGTTGAAAAATGGGATTTGTACATCGATGGCTACGAAGCCGGAACGGGTTACTCAGAATTAATCGACCCAATTATTCAACGTGAGCGCCTTGTCGCACAATCGTCCCTGAAGGCTGGCGGTGATGCCGAAGCTATGCAGCTTGATGAAGATTTCTTGCGCGCCCTTGAATATGGAATGCCACCGAGTGGCGGTGTTGGTGTGGGTGTAGATCGCCTGCTGATGACACTGACTGGATTAAACATCCGTGAAACTATTTTGTTCCCGCTAGTAAAGCCCGAATAAAAATGGCATTAAATATTCGTCAAGCTCGAACCTCGGATGTACGCGCGGTTCGCGACCTTGTTGATATTTATTCGCCTGATGGTCGTCTGCTTTCCAAGAACACAGTGACGTTGTATGAAGATGTTCAGGAATTCATTGTCGCTGAAATTGATAACCAGATTGTCGGTTGTGGCGCATTACACGTGATGTGGGAAGACTTGGCAGAGGTTCGCACCATTGCGGTTGCTCCCGAACATAAGGGCCAAGGCATCGGCACCAAGATCCTTGATGCTTTGTCGCTACGCGCGCAAGACTTAGGGATTCATCGACTTTTTTGTTTGACTTTCGAAACTGATTTCTTCGCTCGGCACGGGTTTGTCCAGATTGATGACACCCCGGTTGATGCGTCGATTTTCGCCCAGTTGCTGATGTCAGGTGACGAGGGCGTTGCTGAGTTCCTAGATCTTGAACGGGTTAAGCCAAACACTCTTGGCAATACAAGAATGCTCAAAATTTTCTAGCCGTAAGTTTCTGGACATTTGTGCACCTGCAAAGGCTTTGCCGTAGCTCTTAACTGTTCGCCAGTGGCGTACGGAATTACTGTGAAAGTGCCATATATGGGGAACACTTCATCCAATACAGTCGTTCAATAGATAAGTATGGAGTGCGGTTTCAGCACCTACCTCTAGGCTTGTCTCACGGCCACAAAACGCTAGGAGTGCACATGTTTGAGAGGTTTACCGACCGAGCTAGACGAGTTGTCGTGCTTGCCCAAGAAGAGGCACGCATGCTCAATCACAACTACATCGGTACCGAGCACATCCTGCTTGGCTTGATCCACGAAGGCGAAGGCGTCGCCGCCAAGGCTCTCGAAAGCATGGACATCTCGCTCGAAGCAGTACGTGCACAGGTCGAAGAAATTATTGGCCAGGGTCAGCAAGCTCCTTCAGGTCACATTCCATTTACTCCCCGTGCCAAAAAAGTTCTCGAACTTTCCTTACGCGAAGCTTTACAACTCGGTCATAACTACATTGGTACAGAACACATCCTGCTTGGCTTGATTCGCGAGGGTGAAGGCGTGGCCGCCCAAGTTCTTGTGAAACTTGGTGCCGATCTAAATCGCGTGCGCCAGCAAGTCATTCAACTTCTTTCTGGCTACCAAGGCAAAGAGCCACAGCAGACCGGCCAAGGACCTGCCGAAGGAACTCCGTCAACTTCATTGGTACTCGACCAATTTGGGCGCAACCTCACCCAAGCTGCTCGTGAGGGCCAACTCGATCCTGTTATTGGTCGTGCTCTGGAAATTGAGCGCGTGATGCAGGTGCTGTCACGCCGCACAAAGAACAATCCTGTTCTTATTGGCGAACCTGGCGTAGGTAAAACTGCCGTAGTCGAAGGACTTGCACAAAATATTGTCAAGGGTGAAGTTCCAGAAACACTCAAGGACAAGCAGTTGTACTCGCTTGACCTTGGCGCCTTAGTCGCCGGTTCGCGATACCGTGGCGATTTTGAAGAGCGGTTGAAAAAAGTTCTTAAAGAAATTCGTACCCGTGGTGACATCATCATCTTCATTGATGAAATGCACACCCTTGTTGGTGCCGGTGCAGCCGAGGGAGCCATTGACGCTGCCAGCATTTTAAAGCCGATGCTTGCTCGCGGTGAGCTTCAAACTATTGGCGCCACGACCTTGGATGAATACCGTAAGTACATCGAAAAGGATGCTGCGCTCGAACGCCGCTTCCAACCGATTCAGGTCCCTGAGCCAACAATTGCTCAGACCATTGAGATTCTGAAAGGTCTACGCGACCGTTACGAAAACCATCACCGTGTCACGATTACTGATGCTGCGTTAGTTAATGCAGCCACGTTGGCGGACCGGTACATCAGTGACCGATTCCTACCAGACAAGGCGATCGATCTGATTGACGAAGCTGGAGCTCGATTGCGTATTCGTCGCATGACTGCGCCACCTGACTTGCGTGAGTTCGATGAAAAAATCGCCCAGGTCCGTTTGTCGAAAGAATCTGCCATTGATGCTCAGGACTTTGAGCGTGCTGCTGCACTGCGCGATGATGAAAAGAACCTCATCAGTGACCGTGCTGTTCGTGAAAAGGAATGGAAAGACGGCGACCTTGATGTCGTAGCCGAAGTTGATGAAGATTTGATTGCTGAAGTACTGGCCGCCTCAACAGGAATCCCAGTCTTTAAGTTGACCGAAGAAGAGTCACAGCGTCTGCTCAAGATGGAAGGCGAATTGCACAAGCGTGTCATTGGTCAAGAGCAGGCAATCAAGGCTCTCTCGCAGGCTATTCGTCGTACTCGTGCTGGTCTGAAGGATCCAAAGCGTCCAGGTGGTTCGTTCATCTTTGCTGGACCGTCAGGTGTTGGTAAGACTGAACTTTCCAAGACGCTCGCTGAATTCCTATTCGGAGATGAAGATTCCCTGATCCAACTCGACATGTCTGAATATTCTGAGAAGCACACCGTGTCTCGTTTGTTTGGATCACCTCCAGGGTTTGTTGGTTACGAAGAAGGCGGCCAGCTCACCGAAAAGGTCCGCCGCAAACCATTCAGTGTTGTGCTCTTTGATGAAGTTGAAAAAGCACATCCGGACATCTTCAACTCTCTTTTGCAGATTCTGGAAGATGGGCGTCTGACAGATGCGCAGGGTCGCGTTGTTGACTTCAAGAACACTGTGATCATCATGACAACCAACCTTGGTACTCGCGATATTGCGAAGGGTGTCAATCTTGGTTTCTCGGATGCTTCCGATACAACTACCTCATACGAACGTATGAAGGCAAAGGTTAATGATGAACTCAAGACTCACTTCCGTCCTGAATTCCTTAACCGCATCGACGACATCGTTGTCTTCCACCAGTTGTCGCAGGATGAAATCATCGAGATCGTTGATCTGATGATTGCCAAGTTAGACAATCGCCTGAAGGACAAGGACATGGCAATTGAATTGACCACTAAGGCTAAATTGCTTTTGGCCAAGCGTGGTTATGATCCGATGTTGGGTGCTCGTCCATTGCGTCGCACGATTCAACGTGAGATCGAAGATCCAATGAGTGAGCAGATGTTGTTTGGGGACCTAAAGCCAGGTGAAATCGTCATCGTCGATGTTGAAGGCGAAGGGGAAACCGCCACATTTGTTATGCGTGGTGAATTCAAGGGTGAATTGACTGACCTAGCCATTGAAAATATCGAACCGACTGAGCCAGCTGGCACCTCGGAATAGTTCTAAAAAAGTAAAAGCCCCAGTCATAGTGGCTGGGGCTTTTACTTTTGACTTTTAGTTAACTCTTACGGTGACTTCCGGATGTGTCGGAGGATTCCTCATCCGCATCAACGTTGAGGTTATCTGCCTTAAACAGCATGCCCTTGACTCGCCCAGCAGGACCCGCCAAGCGAGGCGCCGCTGCGCGACTGGCCAGAAGCAAGAGTGGGCCACCAATAAGAATCGCGAGAAGTATCAATGCTGGAAAGGCAATGCTTGCTCCCTTTGATTCCAGTGTTACTTTCACTGGGGTCAAAGCCTGGGTAGTGCCATCGCCCGATGTTGTTGTGCCACCACCAGTAGTTCCATCAGTGGTGGTGCCAGTTCCCGTGCCACCCGTAGTTCCATCAGTGGTTGTGCCAGTTCCCGTGCCACCCGTAGTTCCACCAGTAGTTCCACCGGTCGTTGTGCCAGTTCCCGTGCCACCTGTTGAGCCACCGGTACTTCCGCCGCCAGTGGAGTTACCAGCACTGTTTGCACCGTCGCCAAGCGAACCGCTAAATGTTGGATTCTTGCAGTTGGCTTTTGTTGCCTTCGCTGGGATATCCACGTGGCCTGGAATGTTGCGGATTGCATCAAATACAACTTGGACCAGGTTTGGTGACAGTGGTGCATAACCAAGAACGCTTGCTTTTTGCTGACCATCGCACGCGAAGTACAACATGAACTTCGACAACGTCAATCCCTTATCAGGATTGAAACCTGATGTTGGCGTGATCATGTACGAGTAGCTCGAGATTGGGTAAGCAGTAGCATCACTGTTGTTATAAACACCGCTCAAGACCTGTGTTTTATCCGCATTCAAGGTTGCGGCTTTAAGAGCCGTAGAAACATTGGCGGGAGTAGGCAGGGTGTAATGGCCACTAGCGTTTTTGACTGCTGCAACGGGGAAACCACGCTGCAATGCGTAACCAGTTTCAACGTATCCGATTGAGCCAACACCTGTTGATCGGTTTGCCACGTAATTGGCAACACCATCAGAACCAGATTGCGCAACAGCATTGCTAAAAATTGGGTAGTCAGATGTGCCCGAGTTTGTCGAACGACCATTTGCTGAAGCGAAAGGTCCCCATACGGACGGCACCTTTGCCGCGAGGAACGCGGTGAATTGTGCCGAAGTACCCGAACCGTCCGAACGGACTACAGGGACGATGGCTTTACTTGGAAATGCTTTGCCGCCGTTATCTGCAGTGATTTTTGGATCTGACCAGTTTGTGATCGAGCCAGTGAAGATTCCAGCGATGCTGTTTGGTGACAGTTGAAGGCTTGTAACTTGGCGCCCAGCAACATCCTTGACGTTGTACATCAAAGACGTGCCACCAGCAACGATTGGCAAGTACTGGAATGATTTCTGGCCAGCATTCAAAATCGCTACTTCATCAGCTAAGAAAGGAATTTCCGAAACTGCAAAGTCAATCTTGCCCTGGTAGTAAAGCGAGCGGCCAGCACTCGAACCTGTACCGGTGTAGTTAACTTTGAGATTCTGACGCGTCTTGACATCTGCACGCCATTGATCGACGGCAATCTGGCTCCAAGTAGAGCCGGCACCTTCAATTGGGGTATTCGAAGTTGCTTGTGCAGAACTACCTGCGAGTGCAATGGGAGCAAACCCAAAAGTAATCGCGGTGAGTGCAACGGCTATGCGACGCATGATTTATCCGAACCTTCCAGTTACGTAGTCTTCGGTGCGTGAATCTGATGGGGTGTTAAAGATTTTGTCGGTCGGCCCGGATTCGACGATGTGTCCTGGCTGGTTTTCGGCAGCAAGGAAAAACGCACATTGGTCTGAAACGCGTTGAGCCTGTTGCATGTTGTGCGTCACGATGACGATGGTGACGCGTTCCTTGATCTCAAGAATCGTTTCTTCGATTCGACGGGTTGATGTTGGATCAAGAGCTGAACATGGTTCATCCATCAGTAGTACTTCTGGTTCGACTGCAAGTGAGCGGGCAATACAAAGTCTCTGCTGTTGGCCACCTGAGAGGCTGCCGCCTGGTTCTTTCAGCCGGTTTGCTACTTCATTCCATAAGCCTGCACGACGAAGTGAGGTCTCAATGATTTCGTCTTTGTCAGTAACCTTCATTCCTGACAACTTCAAACCGGAGAGAACATTGTCAGAGATGCTCATCGCTGGGAATGGATTTGGCTTTTGGAAAACCATTCCAATTCGACGACGCGTATCTGTCGCACGCAAAACAGGATCATAAATGTCATGGCCATCGAGCATGACTCGACCTGCTAGGGAAGCACCTGGAATCAGTTCGTGCATTCGATTCAAAGTACGAAGGAATGTCGACTTGCCACAACCCGAAGGGCCAATCAGTGCAGTAACTTCCTTGGGTCGCATGTCCAATGAAACGCGATCAAGGACCTTGCGAGCGCCGAACCAGCAGCTCACGTCTTCGGCAACTAAGCCACCGCGATCACGCTCATCAAAACTGAGACGAGGATCATCTTGCCCCAAGATCGCTGTTTCATAAGGAGTGGACATTACTTCCTCCGGCTTCCGGGCTGGCGTGCACCGATGATGCGCGCCAGCGTAAATAGAACAAGAACGAGAACGATTAGGACAAGCGCACCAGACCAAGCACGGGCTTGCTGTTCAGGGAATGGGTTGCGAATCAGTGTGTAAACGAAAAGCGGAAGTGATGACTGCGAACCATGAAGTGGATTTGCGTTCATAGCGCTGCTACCAAAGCTGGTCATAATCAGTGGAGCAGTTTCACCCACTGCGCGAGCAACACCGAGAACCACCGAGGTAATCAGACCAGCACGCGCGGTTGGCAGAACTACAGACCAGGTTGCTCGCCATTCAGGTGAACCCAGTGCTAATGCTGCTTCACGCAAGCCACCCGGCACCAAGCGCAAAACCTCTTCCGATGTGCGCGTGATACTTGGCAGCATCAGGACTGATAGCGCCAGGGCAGCAGCAAATCCCGAAAACTCTTTATGAAATTGAACAATCCAAATAGCGAAGATAAACAAACCCGCAACGATTGAAGGAACACCAGACATCGCATCGACAAACATGCGAACTGGCCGTCGCAGTGGCCCGCGTACTTCATTAAGGAATACTGCGGTCATGACACCGAGGGGAACTGAGATGAGGGTAGCAATAGCAATCTGTTCAAGTGTGCCAACGATTGCATGTGCCGCGCCGCCACCAAGATCAAGTGTTCCGGTGACCGAAAGATCTTGGGTAAAGAATGCTTTATTGAGGCTGCCCACGCCTTTGGCCACGATGTAACTGATGATGAACGCTAGTGGAGCGAAGACCACCACAGTGCCAGTTAGCACGATCACTGTTGCAGTGCGATCCCGAGCAGCAAGCTTTCCTGAATGTTGCTTGACAACCATCCGGTAAATAAAGACAAAGAGCAGATACCAGATAATAAAAATTGCTGGCTTGTTGCGTATTGGAGAAAGCTGAATGATAGCCAGCCACGTGCACGCCCATGACGAAATTGCGCTACCAATCAGCATCATTATTTCGTCTGGGTGCATTCCTTGACCAGTGCGCTTAACTTCGATGAGTTCCTCGGTAAGTTCCAAGTTTTCAGTTGTCATTAGATGTCAACTCCTACACCTGAACGTGACCGGGCCACAACAAATGAGGCTAAGAAGTTCACAATCAAGGTCAGGATGAATAGGGCAAGTCCGGCAGCCATCAACGCAGAAAGTGAAAGACCGCTTGCCTCACCAAACTTGAGCGCGATAAGAGCAGCCACCGAGTTTGCTCCGGTCTGCAGCACGTGCGGACTGACGGTAAACACTGGGCTGATGATCAATGCAACTGCGATTGTTTCACCTAGCGCGCGACCGAGCCCCAGCATCGAACCACCAATAATGCCACCGCGTCCAAACGGAAATACGACTGTGCGAATCATGTCCCAGCGCGTTGAACCAAGTGCAAGCGCAGCTTCACGTTCACCCATTGGCGCCTGGCTGAAAACTTCACGAACGATAGACGCTGTAATCGGTAAAACCATAAGAGACACAATTGTTCCTGCCACAAATGCTGACCCCGTGAAGTTCGGTTCAGTTACTCGAAAGAATGGAAATCGTGACAAGTTTGTATTGAGGAACTCTGCAAACGGCACAAGGAGGGGTTGCAAAACAAAGAGACCCCACAAACCATAGATCAAACTTGGAATAGCTGCGAGCAAATCAACGAGCGCGGTGAGTGGCTTACGAAGTTTACGAGGCGCAAAATCAGTTAGGAATAGTGCGATACCGATTGCAAGTGGAATTGCAATCGTCAGTGCAATTACAGCGATAATTACTGTCCAGTACAACACCGCCAAGATTCCAAACTTGGCGGGTGTTGCTTGCGGTTGCCATTGGGTTCCGGTGAAGAATGAAAGTCCGGTGTAACGGAGTGCCTCACCTGCACGAATGAGCAGGAATCCACCGATGACTACCAAAAGTGCCAGCGTGATAACTCCAGCCCCAGTTGCCAAACCACGATAAAAACGGTCAGCTTTTGTTCGTGATCGAGCAACGCTGCGGGGAGTATCTTGTGTTGTTTCCAAATCCTGCACATCGGCAGTACGAGTCTGCTGCTCGATTACTTTGTCGAGAAACGATGGTTCGTTCGAGTCAGACAACTTGGCTCTCCATGCTTTCTCTTGACGCATTTCATAAATCGGGCTTGCTGGGTTCGAGATTGCTCTTATCCCTTGGGTAAACAGTCGCTTAGTCAAGCAAAGCGGAGCAGACGTGGACCTATCCAACAGGTGATATTTAGGTTAACAGTAGGCAAAATCGCCCTTTCTGAGTTGACCCTGGGTAGGGGCCAACTGCACAGTTAAACCATAGAGAAAATTGACCTCTCTCATTCTGGAGCCACACCTTGAAAATCACCACACCGCGCGGGTCAGCTCGCCGCGGGTTTACTGCGATTTTTGCTGGTATTTTGTCGATTTTCGTTGCCTTTGCGGTGTTTCCGTCAATAGGCCGAGCAAGTGGCACCCCGACTGTGACGTTCAGTCAGGCAACTGGTCTGCGTGACACCCAGGTGATTACGGTTCGCTGGACTGGCTTTTCTCCTGAGGAAAATATCTACTTACGCCAATGTGCGCACGTAAATGCCACCGCTGAACTGCCCGATTTGGCCAATTCCGAGCCGGTAACAAATCTGGATTGTGGAACAGGACTTTCGGCAATTTCAAGTGATTCAAATGGAAGTGGACTTGCTTATTTCCCAGTCGTTGTCACGATTGGAACGGGAAACTCGGTTCCTGGCGACAGTGACATGATTTGTGGTGCAACCAAAGATTGTTTCCTGGCGGCAATGACTCGTGATCAACTGCGCACACCAGGTGTGGCACATGGTTTGCAACGTCTGGTTTTCGCTGCTGACCCAAATTCATGTCCGCAAACTGAACAAACAGTGCTCAGTGGTGGCGGAACTGGTGCCGTGAATATTGGAATGCCTGACTGGCAAATTGGTGTTTGTCCAGCCCCGACCAAGACAACATTGGACTATGTCGCCACTAAGGGTGATGCTGGTGGCCGACAGGATTTTCTTTGCGGACTGCGCTCGTTCGCTTTGACTGAAACCCCCGGTGCAGCCGACGAGGCCTGCTTCCTCAATGGTGCAAAGCGTCCGCATACTTTTGTGCCTGTCGCAAATAGTTCTTTAGTATTTGCCTACAACATGCGCGACAAGATAACCCATCAACGAATTGAAGATTTGAAGTTGACTCCATCGATGCTCGCCTGGGTCTTCACTGGCAAGACTCTCTCGTGGAGCAGTTTTGCAAATACCGACCTGCATGCCCAACAGATTGCAGATTTGAACAACGGACATGTTCTGCCAAATAACATTCAAGTTATTGGTCGCGCGGATCAGTCGTCTCTGAACTATTTGCTGACGCGATTTTTTATCACCCGCGCCAAGGAAGCGTTGTGGGCTGGTGGGGTTAACTTCCAAATGGATGCAGCGACTGAATTTTACCCCGCTGCTCAAGGTCTGGATCTGAAAACAACACCTATCGCAGTTTCAAACGTTCTTTCCCAAAGCGATGACATGGACGGTGTCATGGGCTGGATTAGTGTCATGGATGCTGCAACAGCGGCCTATTACGGACTTCCGACTGTCGCGATTGGTACCACGAGTGATCCTGCGACAGCTTCTTTTGTTTCTAGTACCCCAGAGTCTGTTGCCAAGGGAATCGCGCTGATGACAGATTCTGGCCAGGGCACTCTCGAGGCAAATGTGAATCCTTCTGATCCTGCCGCGTATCCGCTACCCTTTACGGTCTATGCCGAATTACCAACAGATTCGTCGTTGACTCAAGAGCAAGTAGACAGCACCACTGCATGGTTGACGTTTGTGAAGAATCAAGAAGTTCTGGCACCTGGCTATGTAGCACTTTCCACTCCGCAAAAGTCAGCAGTTGAAGGCTCATTTACGAAGTACACAATTCAGCCCAAGCCCAAGCCCAAGCCGACCCCTAAACCAACACCATCACCAACACAGACCACTGACACAGGTACAACTAACGGTTCAGGAAATGGTGGTTTTCCAACGGATACTGGAACTGGCGGTAGCGGCACTGGCGACACAGGTGGCACTGGTTCCATAACCCCAGTGGTTGCACCGGTTTCAATTTTTGCCTCGAACGTAGCGATAAAGACCTCATTCTCAACAGCTCTGCTGCTGTTGTTACTTGTCGCAGGCATCGGTGCGACTGGATTTGGTGCTTGGCAACTAAGTTGGGGTAAGAAACAGTGACGTTGACTGCCAATCAGACATGGGACGGAGTGCGCCGAATGTCTACTCCATCTGCGCAAGAAGCCGAGCCATCGGTGGAAGTTGCAAACCGAGTCCAATCTTTTCCGCGCAACCAAATTGTGGTTCTGCTAGCCGGTTCACTTTTGTTAGCAATTTTGATTGTTGAATTCTTAGGTGGGTTTTTTATTCAACAACGTGCACAGGGTCAATTGCGCAGTGAATTTGCTGGAACTCTTGCAACTGCAGCATCTGCATTTGGCCAGCCGGGTCTTAGTCCTCTTCCTGACACTGCACCAGCTTTAGGTTCAGCGGTAGCGCAAGTGAGCGTTCCAAGTATTGGCCTTACTCAGATTGCTGTTGAAGGCTCAACATCAGAATTCACCCGCAAAGGATTGGCGCATGTACCTGGAACTGTTCTTCCTGGTCAGGCTGGTCATTCGACAATCATCGGTCGCCGAACGAGCTTTGGCGCTCCACTTGTGAATCTGGGCAATCTTGCAGTTGGCTCTGACATTGTCGTAACCACAGTTGAAGGCAACGCCACATACAAGGTAATTTCCAATGCAACTCCAACTGATCAACTCCCAGCCAACCTCCTGACGATAATCACTTCGAATCCACCAGTTCTATCAATTTCACAGTTATCAATTCAGGCTGAGCTTGTTGGAAAACCATTCCCGGCAACGCCGCGAAATAATGGCGTGACAAATCGCGGGGATCATCTTGCGGAACTAATTGTGTTGATACAACTTCTATTGGCGTCGATCATCGCGATTCCATTTGCGCGCCGCCGTTTCAGCGCAATAATCACTTGGCTCGTTCTCGCACCAGTCATTGGTGCACTTGTAGTTGGTCTCGCGTTGGTCGTGGACACCTATTTACCCGCCACTCTCTAGTGGTTTCTTAACCTAAAGTTCACCAAATTATTACTCTAAGTAAAGCCAAACAACACCTGTCCGTTGCTTTGTGGCGTTCCAATAGAGATGTCAGCTGGGATTGACCCAGCGTCTTCGAAAGAGGCATCTGAATGAACAACCTGAATTCTCTCGGACGTCGCGCTGGCCGCGTCGTTGCTGGAGCACTCACGCTAGGCGTTGTCCTAGCAGGTTTCACTCCTGCGTATGCAGATGTTGCAGCCCCTGCAACAGCAGACATGGGCAAGATTTACATCGGCTCCGGTTCTGACACTACATACGACATGATGAAGGCCATCGACAAACTTTATGCAGGCGCCAATGGTTGTGCCTCGATTTGGGTGACCGGTCAGCCAAAGAGCGGCGCATGCGATCCTGCAACTGCTGCAACTGGTAACGACGTCACCACTTACCCATGGGTTAATGCAACTCACGACACAATTGTTGAGCAGTACCCAGTTGGTTCAGGTAACGGTGCACTTGAGCTTTGTAACCAGGGCCGTGCAGCAACTCGCAACGTTGACTTCGGACGCTCTTCAGGCAGTAATTCAACAACAGCGCCGAAGTGCACTGACTTGATGTATGTGGGTTACGCAAAGGATGCGGTGTCCTGGTGGCACGCAACCGCAAAGCAAGATGGTACGCCCTCTGCTAGTGCTGACATCAAGGACATCTCAAAGGCTGTTCTTGGAAATATTTACAAGGCAGCAACTGGTTACACCGTATGGTCAGATCTGAATAATAATGCAGGAGTTCTTGACGCCAACGGAGCACAGCTCACAACACTTCCAAGCACGCCAATCAAGGTATACACGGCGCAGGCTGGTTCAGGAACTGTGGACTTCTGGCGTGGGTCATCGGGCGTAAACGTAACCGTTGCAAGTTCAGCAATTTCAACTGGCCAAGAAAATAATCCAGCAAAGATTTTCGCTGATGGTAACGAAGACGGTGCGATTTACTTTATGTCTGTCGGCCGCTACAAGCAGATGGCAAACATCACTGGCACCAATGCCTACTCAGGTAGTTCGGTTGCAGCAATCTATCCATTAGCAGCTGATGCACTGGGTAAAATCGATGGCGTTGAGCCAGTGCCGGCAAAGTTGATTGCATCAGTAGGTTCATTCCCACTCGCACGTACCGTGTACAACGTACTTCGTTACCCAAGTGCTCAGATTCTGAAGTACCTTGGCCCAGAAGGCTTCTTGTGTTCGGAATCTGTTGGTGCTGTAAAGGACCGCGTAACTGGCGAAACTTACAAAACTCTACGCGAACGTGCAATCGTTAACGAAGGTTTCGTACCACTGCCTAAGGCTGCAACAGGTGGCGCTTACTTCAACAATTATGCTGCTGACACGGTAGCGGGATTTGCTGATAGCTACTGCCGCGTACAGGAAATCACCACAGGAATTCAGAAGGACGTAAGCGGTCCGACTGTTGGTGTGACAGCACTTGATGGCCTAGGTTCAAATGGCACCCCAACAGGTGGCATTTTCAACCTCAGCTTTGATGCTGTGACTTCGGTAGACACAACCAAGTTGGGTATCAAGTCAAATGGTGCATACGTACCTGCGACTTACACCTGCTACAACATGGTTGGAACCGCTGTTAACTGCGCTGGAGATGCAAACGCACCTTATGCGGCGGCAGTCATCAACACCATCAAGGTTGTACCGAACTCACCACTTACCGGTGGATCAACAGTTCGCTATGCTGCGGATGCTGGCTTCGGTTCAGACCGTCAGCGCAATGCCTCAGTAGCACTGGACTCAGCATCATTCGATGTTGCTGTGCCAAAGACAACTGCAGCAATTGCTTGGACTGCAGATGCAAACGCAGTGATCTTCAATCAGTCAGGTTCGTACGATTACGACCTGTCGCAACTGGTTAATGTCACTGGTACTGATGCAACTGCAACTTACTCAGTTGATACAACCGGAAACGGTGCAGCAACTGCGTCAGTTAGCGGTCATACCTTGTCTGTTACAGCAGCTGGCACGATTAGCGTGACAGTAGCAGTCGCAGAGACTGCAACTGCTGCTGCTGCGACAGTTACTCGCTCATTCGTTCTGAATGGTGGAGCTGCTTCGTTCAACTGGATCCCGGCTGCTAACGCATCTGTCGGTTCTGTTCCATCAAGCGGTGGCACAAAGACGATTGCGCTTGCAGACCTTGGTTCCCCAAGTGCAAGTGGTGCAACAGTTAACCTTTCGGTTATCGGCGGCACTGCATCAGCAAGCGTCTCAGAAGATCGTCAGAGCATCGTTGTAACTACACCAGGTACCGTCACCATCAGTGTTGACGTTGCTGCGACAAACACGACTGCCGCTTCAACGGCCGCTCGTACTGTCACGATTGACAATGGTGGAACTACTTCGTTCACTTGGACCCCTGCTGCAGATGCATTGGTGGGAACACTTGGTGCAGACGGGTCAGCAAAGACGATCACAGCTGCTGACCTTGGTTCGCCAAGTGCAGGTGCACAGGTGACTCTTGCAGTCACAGGTGGAACTGCATCAGCAACTGTCACCAACAACAGTGTTGTCGTTGCCTCACCAGGCACGGTCACCATCACTGTTAACGTTTCTGCGACAAGCACAAAGGCTGCTTCAACAGCGACTCGCACTGTCACAGTTGGCAAGGCAACTCCAGTAGTCACCTGGAAGAAGGCTGCAAATGCAAAGATCGTTAGGGCCGGTCAGGTTATTTCCCTGAACGACCTCATCACGGTTCCTGCAGGCGCTGGCGCTCAGACCTGGACAATCACCGGTACTGCAAAGTACACCAAGGTTGTTTCAGGCGGAGTTACCTTCCTTTCAGTAACAAAGGCTGGCACATTGAAGTTGCAGGTTGCACTT
>Ga0114964_10000129_pt1 | contig 56139 bp, 51 predicted proteins | sample C_131016_MF_Meta_FD_92638 | JGI IMG/M metagenome (GOLD analysis project Ga0114964, IMG submission 92638) | Freshwater microbial communities from Lake Croche, Canada to study carbon cycling - C_131016_MF_MetaG | ecosystem: Environmental > Aquatic > Freshwater > Lake | place: Lake Croche, Canada... | reverse complement strand
TGACAACGGCCACTCTGGAGCGGCCGACTCGCCCACCGTCTAAGGTGAAGGTGATCGCAATTTCAGTCGGACCACGGCCCATTTCATGACTACAGCCCCAATCACACAGCCCATGAAATCGCCCACAACCATCTGGAACAACTGCGTTGGGCTGCCCGCATTGGGAGGGTCAAATACAGACCAGAGGGCATGGTAGAGCAAGGGATTGATCGAACAACTGGCTATCGCCAGCAACAACAATTCGCGCAAAGAACTCAAATCCACCGGTCTCTGGAAATGCAGCCGAAACAACAAGAGTGCAACCAAAGACCCACTCAAGGAGCAGACGCTGTTCAACAGGCTGAGGACCAGCTCTTGGTTGAAGTGCTGGCTCAGCAAGACACCGCCCAAAAGAGTGGCCAAAGAGCCTTTGACCGGACCGAGCACCAAGACGTTGAACAAGCGCAAAAATGCAGGCAGGTAAATCAAGGAGACATGGGGTGAAATTTCAACAGCATGAAACATCCAGCTGTTGGCCAGATGGACCACCATGAAAACGACTCCAAAAACTCCAATCAGCAGTGCATTCACGCTTGTCTCTTATCTTGATTGGGTCAATTCTATACGGGGTGTGAGAAAAAATGGATCACGCCCCGCGCTGGGCGGCCGGACAAGGGGAAACACCAATGAACAGCACCTGTTTTATCTCCACAATCGCCTGAATTTCAAAGGATGTCCACCATGCGATCACTGCTTTTGTTCGGATTTGTGTTCACAGGTTTTGTCAGTGCCAGCGCCATGGCGCAAACGGCTTCCACAGAGGGCGCTGGGATGCCCACGGCCAAAGAACTGGTGGTCGGCAAATGCCTGCAATGCCACGCAGACGCGATTTGGCGTGACCAACGGCAAGACGCCAAAGCGTGGGAGGCGACCCTGTACCGCATGCTGGCCAGGGGTTCGGTCTGGACGGGCGAAGAAATCAAGAGCATGGCCTCGTATCTGGCGCAGGACTTTGGGCCGAATTCGCCCAAATCAGCCCCCATCCATCGTTGATGGACACCGCACTTTTCTGACCGATTACGGAGCCTCCCATGCGTGAAGTTGTTCATCAATTTTTGTCTCAAACCATCTCCCGGCGCGGCTTCATGGACAACCTGAAAAACGCGGGCGTGACGATGGCTGCTGCTGAGATGGTTTTGTCCTCGCTCAGCAGCTCGGTCAACGCCCAAACAGCCGCAGCGCCCAGCGCTGCGGCGCCGGTCAAGTCCTTCACCGGCACTGGCGGGGCCTGTTTTGCCGAGCAACTGATGGGCTGCGGGGTGAAATACATTTTTGGCAATTCGGCCAGCGAAGATGCCCAGTTTTATGAAGCGCTGGTGGACCGCCCTCAGTTGCAGTACATCCTGACGCCGCACGAGGGCCCGGGTGCGGCCATGGCGGCGGGCTACATCAAGGCCTCGCAAGAGCCTGCGATCGTGATGCAAGCCGGCTCCGTGGGTCTGATGAACGCGATGGGGCAGATTTTCAATGCCTACAAAGAGCAAACACCTTTGGTGGTCTATTCGTACCGCACCGACCAGTCCAAGCGTGCCGGTCGGGATGGCTTTGAAGAAATTGCCAACCAAGAACAGGTCGTTCAACCGCTGACCAAGTATTCGTGGATGGCGCGGGGCGCGTCCATGATTCCCGAGACGGTGCGCCACGCCTTCAAAACCGCATGGACGCCGCCCTATGGCCCCGCGTATCTGACCTGGCATTGTGACTACACCGACGAGCGCACCCGCACCGAGATCATCCAGCAAAGCCATTACGACACCCGCATGCGGGTGCGCCCCAACCCGACCGAAATTGAGCGTGCCGCCAAAATGCTGGTCGACGCAAAAATGCCGGTGCTGATTGTGGGCGACGAAATCTACAAAGCCAAAGCGGTGGGCAAAGCGGTCAAGCTGGCCGAGTTGCTGGGCATGCCAGTCACGCAAATGCGCCAGCTGTGGGCCAACTTTCCGGAGGCGCATCCCTTGTGGGTGGGCAATGCGCCGTCGGGCAGCTTGGCGTCAATCACCTGGCCCAAAAATTACGATGTAGCGATCAACATTGGCAACAAGATGCAGCACAACGGCAACACGCCGATCGTGGCACGCAACATCAAATTCATTGACATGCGCATCGACTACACCAACATGGGCAAAGTCATGTCCACCGATGTGCCCTTGGTGGGGGATGTGGGTTTGGGTCTGGACGATTTGATTGCCGCCGTGGAGCAGTTGATGAATGTCAGGCTGCACGCCCTTGCGGCCGAACGTGCGGCTGAAGTGCGCAAGTTCACAGAGCGCTCGCGCATGATTCGCTCCGGCATTGTGAACAACCCCGAGTGGAACCATTCGCCCTTGATTGCCGATCGGGTGACGTGGGAGGTGGCGCAGTTTGCCGAGCCGGACGCGATCATCGTGCACGAAGCGGGCTCGGTGGCCATGCATTCCTTCAATTTCAATCCGGTGGGCGGGCGTGAGCTGTTCTTTTATTACGGCGGGCATTTGGGCTCGGGTGTGGGCACTGCGGCTGGGGTCAAGTTGGCCAGGCCCAATCAGCAAGTGATTTGCCTGGTCGGTGACGGCTCGTTCTTGTTTGGCCCCCACGCTTTGTGGAACATGGCCCGCCTGGAGTTGCCGGTGATCACCATCGTTTACAACAACCATGCCTACGGGGGCCCGCATTCGCGCACGATTGCCAATGCACCGTCTGGCCGCATGGTTGAAACAGGTCACTACGTTGGCAGCTACCTGGGCAATCCGGACATGAACATGGCGTCTATCGCTTCGGGCTTTGGCGTCAAAGGCGAGGTGGTCAGCAATGCACAGGAGCTCAAGGCCGCCTTGGCGCGGGCCAAAAAGTCCACCGTGGAAGGCAAGCCCTACCTGATCGATGTGCAAGTGGCTCGCCGGGGTGTGGGCTGGAACGACGCGCCTTGGATCCCTGCGATCAAAGGCACCGAGATGCGCACGCGCAAGGTGTGACATGCAGTTGCTTAGAAGGGCTGTCATGGCCGGACTTGTGCTTGCGGCCCTCCATGCGCAAGCCGACGATGCCGCATTGGGGCGCGAAATTTTTCACGACCTGTGTGCCGCCTGCCACGGTAAAAACATGGTCAGTGCCGGCCTGGCTTTTGATCTGCGTCTGCTGCCTCGGGACGATTACAAGCGTTTTCAAGAAACCGTTCTGAACGGCAAAGGAAGCGCCATGCCACCTTGGCGCAGCCAACTGTCGAGCGAAGACATCAAAGCCCTGTGGGACTATGTGAAAAGCGGCGGCTGAGAATTAGGCTATCTTCAAGGTCTTGCTCACTAAGGCCTGTCATGCTGCACACAACGCCACCCGCACTTGCACTCAGATCTCGTCCGCGCTTGGTCGTATGCACCTTGCTGGGGCTGATGACTTGGCTCTTTTTGCCCCAATTCATGACATTGCATGCGGCCACCCGCATCATTGTGGGTTGGAATGCCGGCGCCATTTTGTATTTGCTGTTGGCGGCACGGATGATGTTCAGTTCAAGCCACGAGCGCATGCGCCAACGGGCCTTGAAACAAGACGACGGCAAAAAAACCATCTTGGCCTTGGTGGTGGTGTCTGCCTTGGTCTGCCTGGGCACCATCGTGTTGGAGTTGTCGGTGGCCAAAGACGCGCAAAACCATTTGCGCATGGTCCATATTGCCTTGGCGGCTGTGACGGTGTTCACTTCGTGGGCTTTCACGCAAGTGATGTTCGCGCTGCACTATGCGCACGACTACTACCTGCAAGTTGGACAAGGCCATCCGGGTGGGCTGGAGTTCCCCGGGGGTCACCCGCCGGACTATGGTGATTTTTTGTACTTTGCCTGCGTGATCGGCACGTCCGGCCAAACCGCCGACGTCAGCTTTGCCAGCCGCAGCATGCGCCGCACCGGCTTGCTCCATTGTGTGTTGGCCTTCTTTTTCAACACCACCCTGGTGGCCCTGAGCATCAATATTGCCTCTGGCCTGGTGTGAGCGCCTGGCCGCTGGGAGCCGCTTTGCGCGAAGGTGGTACGTGTTTTGCATTGGTTCAACAGGTTGGACGGACTCCAACCTGTTTTGGTGCACTCAAAGGAACATTAACCATGCAAAAAAAACGCTTCGTGGCCGCGCTGGCACTTTTGACTTTGACGGGCGCACAAGCCGCCGATTGGAGCGACACCGCCATCGGCTATCGCTACGGCACACAGTTTGACGAGCCCTTCAATGGCAAAGCCATCAGTAAAAACATCTTTAACCTGAACCATGTCAGTGGCTACAAGTACGGCTCCAACTTTTTCAATGCCGATGTGCTTTTGTCTGACAGCACCGACCCTGCGGGCAAAGGTTCCAGCAACGGTGCGCAAGAAGCCTATGTGGTCTACCGCCACACACTGGACTTGGGCAAGCTGCAAGGCAAGGACATCCAATTTGGCCCTGTGCGCGGCGTGGGCATCACCGCGGGTTTTGACTTCAACGCCAAGACAGACGCTGGCTACAACTCCAAAAAACGCATGCTGGTGGCGGGCCCCACATTCATGATGGACGTGCCCGGCTTTTTGAACATCAGCGTTTTGGGTCTGTGGGAGAGCAATGCGCCTTTCAACACCTTTTCGGGTGTTTCAACGCCTCGGTACAACTATGCACCGCACGCCATGTTGGGCTTGGCTTGGGGCATACCGATTGGCAAACTGCCTTTGTCGTTTGAAGGCTTCGCCAACTTCATTGCAGCCAAGGGCAAGAACGAGTTTGGTGCACCCACGGCTGCCGAAACCAATATCGACATGCAAGTCATGTACGACATGAGCGGGGCGATGGGTGGCAGCAAAAACACATTCAAAGTTGGCTTGGAATACCAGTACTGGATGAATAAGTTTGGCAACGACGCCACCGCCAACAAAGGCGCTTTCGCTAAAACGCCGATGATCCGGGCCGAATACCACTTTTGAGCCCAGCGCTCAATGGGGCCCCGCTTCGCGGGGTACCCAGGCATGGGCTTTCAATTGTTCCAGGCTCACCATGTCCAAGACTTTGGCGTGGGTGGACTCCAGGATCACGGGCGGTGCAACGCCAGCCTCGAGCGCTTCTTTCCAGCGCAGCGCACACAAACACCAGCGGTCGCCGGGCTCCAGGCCGGCAAACCGGTATTCAGGGCGCGGGGTCATCAAATCGTTGCCGCGTTGCAATGAAAAAATCAAAAACGCCTGCGTCATCCTGGCGCAGACCACATGGGTGCCGTGATCTTGTTCATCGGTGTGGCAACACCCGTCCCTGAAAAACCCGGTCAAGGGGTCGTAAGAGCAAGGCCGGAGTTCATCTCCCCAAACATTCAAATCGAGCATGGCTACTTTCTGAAAATCGCAATCGGTGGTTCATGCAGCATAGCGCTGTCGCAAGTCGCGCTTGAGTAATTTGCCGCTCGGGTTTTTGGGCAGGCTGTCGGTGAACACCACCCGCTTGGGCGATTTGAAGCTCGCCATGTGCGTCGTGCAATGCTGGATCACCGTCTCTTCGCTCAGGGTTTGACCCGCCTTGACCACGATCACGGCGGTCACGGCCTCGACCCATTTGGGGTCGGGCAATCCGATCACGGCCACCTCGCTGACTTGCTGCAAGCGGTAAATCATTTCTTCGACCTCGCGGCTGGCCACGTTTTCGCCGCCGGTTTTGATCATGTCTTTTTTGCGATCCACCACGGTGATGTAGCCTTCGTCGTCCCTGGTGGCCAGGTCACCGCTGTGGAACCAGTCGCCCTCAAACGAAGCCAAGGTGCGCGCATCGTCATGAAAGTAACCCAGCATCAGGTGCGGCGATCGGTGCACGATCTCGCCGACCTCGCCGACCGCCACGTCTTGCATCTGGTCGTTGACCACACGGGTTTCCACGTTGAGCACCGCTTTGCCACAAGAGCCGGGTTTGCGCAATTGATCCTCAGGGCCCAGCATGGTGGCCAGCGGCGCGATTTCGGTCTGGCCGTACAGGTTCCACAAGCGCACCTTGGGCAAGCGCGCCGCCAACTCTTTGAGCACCTCGACCGGCATGATGGATGCACCGTAATAGCCTTTGGCCAGACTGAGCAGCTTCGCTTCGTCAAACAAAGGCGAGCGCAGCAAGGCAATCCAGACCGTGGGCGGCGCAAAGAAACTGGTGATTTTGAATTTTTCAATCAAGGCCAACAGGTTGTCGGGCACGGGTTTGGCGGTGATGACATTGGTGCTGCCCATGTAAATGGCGGGGCCAAAAAACACATCGAGCTGGGCGCAGTGGTACAGCGGCAAGGCATGCAAAGCCAAGTCATCCTGAGCAATTTCGGCGTCCACCACGCAGCTGACGTACTGCCAGAGCACCGCATCATGGGTCAGCATGGCGCCTTTGGGGGTGGATTCGGTGCCGCTGGTGTAGACAATTTGCGCCAGCGCGTCGCTCTTCAAATGCACTTCGGGCAGGGGGGTTTGGCAAGCGGCCAACACCTCCAAACTGTGCATGCCGTGCACCGGCTCGCTGGGGTCTTCGGAGGGCAGCCAGATGTACTGCTGGACCTGGGTGTCCAAGGCCGCAGCCGCCTGTGCCAGCTCGGCCAAGCCACTGTCGGTGGCCAAGGTTTGTGCGCCTGCATGGCGCAGGATGTAGGCCACCTCGTCGGCTTTGAGCATGAAATTGATGGGCACCATGACCGCACCGCGGCGGGCCAGCGCAAAGCGCAGCGCCGCAAAGCCGTGGGAGTTGCGGGCCAGCACCGCCACCTTGTCGCCCTCGGCCACACCGATCTGGGCCAAGCCTGCCGCCAAACGGGTCACCAAGGCGTCGAACTCGGCATAAGACCAAGAGGTGGCACCGCAAACGATGCCGGTTTTGCCCGGTAAACGGATGGCCGTGCGGCGCAAGGCATCGGCAATGGTCTGACGTCGAACTACAGGATGAATGGAAAGGGACATGGAAAGCTCCGTTTCAAATCGATAATCGAAGGATTGGACTTATTTGAAATGCATTCTGGAGCGCAAACAATTGGCACTTTCACCCCCCTCCCCCCGAAAACTGTCACATACGCGAACTGTGGTGTTCCAAGGCTTTGACCGCGAAGATGGCCTGTGGGACATTGAAGCGGAGCTGACCGACGTCAAGACCTTTGACTTTCGGGTGCCCAATGAACAGGTTTTCAAGGGCAATGAACCCATTCACCGCTTGAAAATCCGGGTGACGTTGGACAGCCGCTTGGTCATTCAAGACATCGCCACCTCGATGGACAGCATCCCGCACCCCGAATGTTCGGGCGCGCCACACGGCATGCACAAACTCATTGGCTGCACCATGGGCCCGGGCTGGCGCAAAGTCATCAACCAGCATGTCGGCGGCACCGAAGGCTGCACGCACCTGCGCGAAATGCTCTCCAACATGGCCACCGCCGCCTACCAGACCGTCCCCGCGAGCCAATGGCATCGCCGCGAATTGGCAGGCCAGCCTCAGCCCGAAGTGACCACCCCCCCGTATCACCTGGGGCAATGCCACAGCTGGGCCTACGACAGCCCCACGACGCAGCGGGCGTATCCGATGTTTTACAAGCCCAAGGCAGAAACATTCAAGGCATAAAAGTGTGCTCGAACAAGGCGAGTTTGTGCGCCGTGGCATGGCCGCCCTTCAAGAAACCCAACGCTTGGGCAACGGCATCTCAGCAGATGCCGTCCTGGCCCAAATTGACGCCAAACTGGCCGCAGCACGCCAGACCCCGGCACAACGCAAAAAATGAACTTCACAGCTCAGTTCAGCACCGCGGCCAATGAAGACTTGCAGCGGACTATTGATTTCCTGATCCAGCGCGAATTGGAAAGCCCAGCCAGGGATCTGGACAGCCCCGAAAAAGCACGTCATGCCATGCATGCCGGCATTGCACTTTTACAAACATCACCGTCACCGTCGGTGCGATTCGGCATCAGCGAGAAGACGCATTGAAAACTTGTCGATACGCCACCGCGTGTCACATTCAATATCCTGCGACAATCCCGTCTCGTAAGCCCGCGCGCTTTTTTCTTATTCAGCCTCTGGACATAAACCATGAACCGCTGCACTTTGGCCCCTCCGGGGCCTGACCTGCCTTGCCTTGAACCCATCACCTCACTGAACTCTGCGAGGGCCGCATGAGCAAAAAAGTCTTTATCAAAACCTTTGGCTGCCAGATGAACGAGTACGACTCGGACAAGATGGCCGATGTGATGCACGCCGCCGAAGGCTATGAGCCCACGCAAAACGTGGACGAAGCGGATTTGATTTTGTTCAACACCTGTTCGGTGCGTGAACGGGCGCAAGAAAAAGTGTTCAGCGATCTGGGCCGGGTCAAGCACCTGAAGGCCAAAGGCGTGTTGATCGGCGTGGGCGGCTGCGTGGCCAGCCAAGAAGGCGCCGAGATCATCAAGCGCGCGCCTTATGTGGATGTGGTGTTTGGACCGCAAACCCTGCACCGCCTGCCCGACCTGCTCAATGCGCGTGCGCTCAAGAACCGCCCGCAGGTGGACATCAGCTTTCCCGAAATCGAAAAGTTCGACCACATGCCGCCCGCCAAAGTGGACGGCGCCACCGCTTACGTCTCGATCATGGAAGGGTGCAGCAAGTACTGCAGTTATTGCGTGGTGCCTTACACCCGCGGCGAAGAAGTCAGCCGCCCTTTTGAAGATGTGCTGGTGGAGATTGCCGGCTTGGCCGAGCAAGGCGTGCGCGAAATCACGATGCTGGGCCAAAACGTCAACGCCTACCGCGCGCCGATGGGCGGCACGAGCGAAACCGCCGACCTGGCCACGCTGATCGAATACGTGGCCGAGATGCCGGGCATTGAGCGGATCCGCTTCATGACCAGCCACCCGAATGAATTCACCCAACGGCTGATCGATGTGTACGACAAAGTGCCCAAGCTGGTGAGCCACTTGCACTTGCCGGTGCAACATGGCGCCGACCGGATTTTGATGGCGATGAAGCGCGGTTACACCGCCATGGAATACAAAAGCACAATTCGCAAGCTGCGGGCCATTCGCCCCAATTTGTCGATGAGCAGTGACTTCATTGTGGGTTTCCCGGGCGAGACCGAGGAAGACTTTGCCAAGCTGATGAAACTGATTGACGACGTGGGCTTTGACACCAGCTTCAGCTTCATTTTCAGCCCGCGTCCGGGCACGCCGGCGGCCAATTTGCACGACGACACACCGCACGAGGTCAAGCTCAAGCGGCTGCAGCACCTGCAGGCCACGATCGAAGCGAATGTCCAGCGCATCAGCGAAAACATGGTGGGCTCTACACAGCGCATTTTGGTCGAGCGGCCTTCGCGCAAAGATGCGAGCGACTGGGCTGGCCGGACCGAATGCAACCGCGTCCTGAACTTTCCTGCAGGCCCGAATGCAGCCCGTCTGATCGGTCAGATGATCGATGTGCGGGTGACGCAGCCACTGGGTCACTCGCTGCGCGGCGAATTGATCTTGATCTGATCCTGCTCTGAAATACCCGCCCACCCACAAAAAAAGGCCACTTCAACCGAAGTGGCCTTGAGGGCTCGCACGCTCAGAGCGTGAGCCCAAGTACCTTACTGGCCTAACTTGGCAAAGTTGGGCTGCACACTTTGCATCAGGCCGCGGTTTTTGTACATGACCGCATCGTCAGCCAGCATCAGCTTGTCTGCGACCAAGGCGTCGACAGCGGCATTCCATTTCGTGACATAGCCTGCCGGGTTGGCATACAACTCTTGCGCACTCTTGCGGGTGTCTTTGGCGTTTTTGCTGGTGGTGTTCAATGCAAAGGCCAGTTGCGAGCTGCTCAGGCCGTTTTGATCGCCCTGAACATAACCCGAATTGCGCAAGCTGTAGCCGACAAACGTGGCCAAGGGCACGGCACTGTCAGGCATTTTGACGCCCGCCTTGCTGTTGCCTTGCGCATCGGACGTAGGCTGGTGCACCACGTACATTTTGCTCGATGGCACACTGGGAATCACGCTTTCGTCGTTCAGTGTCAAGGTGTTGTACACGCCATTGAAGCCCAGACCCATGGCCGACAAATCAGGCGCCGTCAGGCTTTGCGGATTGCTGGTGGGCACCGCCATCGTGCCGTCCGACACTTTGGGGAAGTTGCTGGCCAAAGGCGTTCCTGTGCCTTTGGCCCAGCCTTCCAGACTGCTCAACAAGGCGCGGTAGAGTGCCGTACTGGCATTCAAAGCGCCGGGCATCGAGGCCACGGCATTGCCTGCGCGGTCGACACTGTAGTCCGGTTGACTCTTGGCGTTGTTGGCCAATTGTTGCGGGCCGTGCGATGTGCCTGCCGAATAGAACAAGCGGACGTTGGCAGGGATGTCAATGTCTTTGCCCGCACCATCGGTTGCGACCAAAGAAGCGCGCGCGCCACCAAACTCAATCGGGCTGTCGTACTGATAGACCTTGGGGCAGGTGTTGAGTTCGGTGCACTTTTTCATCAAGCCATCGGTCTTGCCAGACACAGGGTCTGTGATCGTCGAATACGCAAACGGGAACTGGTCACCCGGGGTGTAATGCGTCTCGTGTTGGCGTGAATAGTCACCCGGCTTGGCCCAGCGGTAGTTGGTGTAGGTTTTGCGAGAGCCACCAACCAAAGGCAACATGCCATCAAAAACGGTGCGCACTCGACTGTCGGCGTTGAAGCCCATCCACAAGAAGTCGCGCAAATACCGGCCTGACTGCGAAATGCCCGTGGCCAAGGTGGTCTTGATGCGTCCTGCAACCGGGTTGGCATTGCCTGCCTTGTCTTGCGTTTCATAGCGCAAGAAAGAGATCAAATCACGCACGCCCAGAAAGCCCAAGCCCATGGCCTTGGCATCGCTGGCGGTGTAGTTGAAATGGTAGATGGAGCCGTTGTCCGTGCCATTGTCCATTGCAGCGGCATATTTGGGATCGGCTTGGACTTTGGCGCGGTCAATGCTGACGTAACCAAAACCTGTTGCCGTGGTGTTGCCGCCTTCAGCAACGCCTGTGCCAGGGGTGTAAGTCCACAGGGAAGGATCGACCACGATGGGTGCATCGGTGGCTGTTTTGCGGATCCACAAACTGGCGGGGCTGGTCATGACGCGGGGGTAGTAGGTGCCTAACAAATTGGTCGTCAGGCTCGCACTGTCCGCGATGAATTCGTCTTGCACACCGCCGGTGATTTTGGCACCTGCGGCATCCTTGGCGACCGGCAAGGTCATGCCGGGTGCGTACCAGGTTTTGGTGCTGGTGATGGCCGCTGTAGCGCCGCTCAGCGAAGAGGGGCGATCGCCTTGCCAGCCTGACAAGACCACGGTCATGCCTTGTTTCATCAAATAAGCACTGCCCGCGCCCACACCCGTGGTGACGCTGCCGGTGGCCGTGGTCGGGATGACCGGGGCGACGTTGTTAAACAGATCGTTACCCGAGCCATCGTTCAGCGCTTCAAAAGCGCTGGTATTGGTGCGGTTGTTGACGATGTAGAGCAAGCTACCGCTGGCTTTGGCAGCGTCGCTGGGGGTCAAGATGACCACATCGAATTTGTAGTTCACCATGCCTGAGGCATCGGCAGAATTTTTGAGGTCGACGATGGTGGCTGCGCACGGATCGTTTGGATTGACCTTGGCATTGGCCTCGGCCAAGATGTAGTCGTAGCTGCCCACGTTGCCAAATTGGGCGCCGTTGAATGCTGTCGCTTTGCCCTTGGTGACCAGGGAATCAATCCAAGAATTGGTGATCGGACAGGAGGTCGTCAGGTCCGGCGCCACCAAGGCGGACTTGGCCGCTGGAATGACGGGCAGGGGGAATAAACTGGTGTTGGAACCACTGGAGCCGCAGGCCACCAGCAAGGCGGCTGTCGCACTCAATCCAAGCAAGGCTTGGACCGCTTTGCGCGCTGGCATTTTGTCTCTTTGTATAGGCTGGATCACGAGGCGTTCTCTTTCATCATCGTTGATTGAAGTTGCTCAGTTGAACTTCAGCCAAAACGATATGACAAGCCCATCCAAATGAAAAGAGGGTAATTACGCAGGCCAAAACGGAACGATGATGACTACTTTGGCAACCAAAAACCTCAACGCGGCATGCCCGGAAAACCGCCACCCATACCGCCCATGCCCTTCATGCCGCCCAAGCGTTTCATCATTTTCATCAAGCCGCCGCCCTGCATTTTTTTCATCATGTCCTGCATCTGCTCAAACTCTTTGAGCATGCGGTTCACATCTTGCACCTGCACGCCCGCACCCGCGGCAATGCGTCGCTTGCGGGTCGCTTTGATCAGCTCCGGTTTGGCGCGCTCCTTGGGCGTCATGCTGTGGATGATGCCTTGCTTGCGACCGATGTCTCTTTCTGCTTTGCCCATGTCCATGCCGGCCGCTTTGGCGGTGAGTTGACTGGGCAATTTGTCCATCAGGCTGGACAAACCGCCCATTTGTTTCATCTGCTGGATTTGCGACAAAAAGTCATTCAAATCAAAGCCGCCCCCACTTTTGACTTTGGTGGCCAACTTTTGGGCAGCCTCCATGTCCACACCGGCAGTGACTTGCTCCACCAGCGCCACGATGTCACCCATGCCCAAAATACGGCCGGCATGGCGGTGCGCGTCAAACACTTCAAGGCCGTCAATTTTTTCGCTGGTGCCGGCAAACTTGATCGGCGCACCCGTGATTTGCCGCACAGACAAGGCGGCGCCACCGCGTGAGTCGCCATCGATTTTGGTCAAGATGATGCCGGTCAGTGGCAAGGCGTCTTTGAAAGCCTTGGCAGTGTTGGCCGCATCCTGGCCCTGCATCGCGTCCACAACAAACAAGGTTTCGACCGGGTTGATGGCCTTGTGCAGTGCCCGGATCTCGTCCATCAAGGCTGCGTCGATCGCCAAGCGGCCCGCGGTGTCGACCAACAACACATCAAAGAAATGCTTTTTGGCGTAATCGAGTGCGGCCAGCGCAATGTCCAGTGGCTTTTGATCGGGCGTGCTCGGAAACCATTCCGCCCCGGCTTGGGCGGTCACGGTTTTGAGCTGTTCAATTGCGGCGGGGCGGTACACATCGCCTGAGACGGTCAAGACTTTTTTCTTGCGTTTTTCAATCAAGTGTTTGGCCAACTTGGCGGTCGTGGTGGTTTTACCTGCGCCTTGCAAACCGGCCATCAAAATCACGGCTGGCGGTTGGGCGGCCAAATTGATGTCAGCAATGCCCTCGCCCATGGTGGCGGCCAATTCGTTGTTGACAATGCCCACCAGCGCCTGCCCTGGCTTGAGCGAGCCCATGACTTCCTGACCCAGCGCCTTGTCTTTGACCCGGGCGATGAAGTCGCGCACCACCGGCAGGGCCACATCGGCCTCCAGCAAGGCCATGCGCACTTCCCGCAGCATCTGCGCAACGTTGGTTTCGGTGATGCGGGCCTGACCACTGATTTGCTTGACGAGTTTGGAAAGTTTGTCGGAAAGGGCAGTGGCCATGAATGTCATCTTCAAAAAAGCAACGCAAAGCAGACCGAATCCCTGTGACAAGGTCTGAAACGCTAAACTTGGGTTCTATGATTTTAGCCAATACATCATCTTGGGCCTTGTTTTTGACCCTGTTGACCGCCTGCAGCTACGCTGTTGCCGCACTGGCCGCGCAGCGCTTGGGCGAAAAAACCTCCCGGCACATTTTGATGTTGGCTGGTTTTTTGCATTTATTGACCTTTTCTTGGGACCTGCGGGGAGAGGCCCCACGGTTCGGCTTTGCGCCTGCTTTGTCCGTCACTGCATGGCTGGTTCTTGCTGCCTACATGGTGGAGAGCCAGTTTTTCCCTCAGCTCAAAGCAGGCCGGGCTCTGGCATTCTTGGGCGCCTTGGCTGTGATCGGGGCTTTTGCATTTCCGGGTAAATACTTGTCTCTGGAGTCCTCTCCTTGGTTACCACTGCATTGGGCTTTAGGCATCGCCTCCTACGGCATGTTTGCGGTGGCCGTGGTCCATGCCATCTTGATGACCCATGCAGAACGCCACATCAGACTTGCACATGCGGGTGCCAGCGGATTGCCTTTGCTGACCTTGGAGCGCCTGACCTTTCGATTTGTCGGCGTGGGCTTTGTACTTTTATCGGCAACTCTATGGGCCGGCTTTTTCTTTGGTGAATCCCTCTACGGCCTTTCCGGGGCCCACTGGAAATGGGACCATAAAACCATTTTTTCATTGCTGTCTTGGCTCACCTTTGCACTTCTTTTGGTCGGCAGGATGCGCTTTGGCTGGCGTGGTAAGCGTGCGGTTCGCGTGCTTTACATCGGCGCGGGTCTGCTCTTTCTGGCCTATGTGGGCTCGCGCTTTGTGTTGGAAATTTTGCTAGGGCGCAGCACGGGATGAAGTTGTGGGTCTTTATAGGGGTGGTGTTTTTTGCCCTTTGGCTTTGGAAGCGGGGCCGCAGCCGCGGCCTCAAGGGGCCGAGTCCAGCTGCGACACCCCCCAACAGCTCACCGAACGCCATGGTCTGTTGCCCGCATTGCCGCGTCCACTTTCCGCAAGACGAAGGGGTGATCGGCGTCTTGGGCTTGTATTGCAGCGCAGCCCACCGAAATGCGGCAGGCGACCGTTCTCCGCTTGTCTGAAACCAGATCAACAACGCAATAGATTTGTTTTTTATTGCGCCAAAACAACAAATAAATTCAAAATCCACAGCGATTATCGGTATTTACCCCGCTTTAAATGCCCCAAACGGGTGCAAAGCGCTCTTCGAAATCGGCCAATTTGCTGATTTTGATCATTAAAGCGCTTATTACACAATTCATAACACACGAATTGGCGCCCCTTTCCAGCGATAAACGGCCTGAAACCCAGGATTTCAGCCACAACTTTATCAAATATGTTGACTTTACTGGCTGTATTTATCGCCACTTCGGCAACTGAAAAACAGGAGGGCTTCGGTCCTTTTCATGCGTCGGCCGCCCGCATCGCAACCCAGGCGGGTACACTACGGGTAGTGCTTGCAATCGCCTCAAACCCCAGATATAGTGTGTTGTCTGAATTAAGAATTCATCCTGTACCAGCCGTTTCAGCCATGCTCACATCGTTTTAAAACGCTATTTCACCGTCCAGTCAAAACCAACAAAAATCTCAAAATGCAAATTAATATTGCCCCAAGCACCAGCATCTTGAATATGCTGGGCAATCCAGCCGAGCAAACCAGCCAAACCACCGCCTCCAGCGCCCTGGCCCATTACCAAATCATCCGCCGCAATGGTGCAGTGGTGCCGTTTGAGCCCAACAAAATCGCCGTGGCCTTGATGAAAGCCTTTTTGGCCGTGCATGGCACCCAAGGCGCAGCGTCGGCAAGCGTGCGCGAAGTGGTGGACAGTCTGACCCAAAACGTGGTGAAGGCCTTGGTCCGTTCCAGGCCCGGTGGTGGCACCTTCCATATTGAAGACGTGCAAGACCAAGTCGAATTGGGACTGATGCGCAGCAGCAACCACGAAGTCGCCCGCGCTTATGTGCTGTACCGTGAGCGCCGCACGCAAGAGCGCGCCCAAGTCAAGGTCGAAAAAACACCCCCCGCGCCGACCTTGCACGTGATTGACGGCGGCCAGCGGGTGGCGCTGGATATCCGGTATTTGCAAAACTTGATCGAAAACGCCTGCGCAGGCTTGGGTGCCGACGTCAAAGCCGAGCCGATCCTGGCCGAAACCATGCGCAACCTCTATGACGGCGTACCGATGGAAGAAGTCTACAAGGCGTCCATTCTGGCCTCGCGCACCTTGCTCGAAAAAGACCCCGACTACACCTATGCGACGGCCCGTTTGTTGATGCACACGATTGCCAAAGAAGTACTGGGCAAAGAAGTGACCCAGGCCCAAATGGCCGAAGAGTATGTCAACAACTTCCCTTTGTTCATCAAGAAGGGCGTTGAGAACAGCTTGCTGGACGAAAAACTGCTCCAATTTGACCTGCGCAAATTGGCACAGGCGCTCAAACCCGAGCGTGATTTGCAGTTCGACTTCATTGGCCTGCAGACCTTGTACGACCGCTATTTCCTGCATGTGCGCAAAACCCGCATTGAGCTACCGCAAACTTTCTTCATGCGGGTGGCCATGGGTCTGTCATTGAATGAAGCCGACAGAGAAACCCGCGCCATCGAGTTCTACGAAATTCTTTCGTCTTTCGACTTCATGTCGTCTACCCCCACTCTGTTCAACAGCGGAACCTTGCGCTCACAGTTGTCGAGTTGCTACCTGACCACCGTGCCTGACGATCTGGATGGCATCTACGAGTCGATCAAAGAAAACGCCTTGTTGTCCAAGTTCGCTGGCGGTTTAGGCAACGACTGGACCCGTGTGCGTGCCTTGGGCTCTCACATCAAGGGCACCAACGGCGAATCGCAAGGCGTGGTGCCGTTCCTGAAAGTCGTGAACGACACTGCCGTGGCGGTCAACCAGGGCGGCAAGCGCAAAGGCGCTGTCTGCACCTATCTTGAAACATGGCACCTGGACATCGAAGAGTTTCTGGAACTGCGCAAAAACACGGGTGACGACCGTCGTCGCACCCACGACATGAACACCGCAAACTGGATCCCCGATCTGTTCATGCGCCGCGTCATGGAAAAAGGCGACTGGACTTTGTTCTCGCCTTCCGATGTCCCTGACTTGCACGACCTGTTTGGCGCCGCCTTCGAAAAAGCCTATGTGGCCTACGAGCAAAAAGCCGAGCGCGGTGAAATTCGCCCCAGCAAAAAAGTGCCCGCTAACGACTTGTGGCGCAAGATGCTGTCCATGCTGTTTGAAACTGGCCACCCCTGGATCACCTTCAAAGACCCTTGCAACATTCGCTCACCTCAGCAACATACCGGCGTGGTGCACTCTTCTAACCTGTGCACTGAAATCACACTCAACACCAGTGACACCGAAACCGCGGTTTGCAACTTGGGCTCGGTCAATTTGCCACAGCACTTGAAAGATGGACCGAACGGCAAAGAGATCGACCACGACAAACTCAAGCGGACCATTGGCATTGCGATGCGGATGCTGGACAACGTGATTGACATCAACTACTACGCCGTTAAAAAAGCACGCGACTCCAATATGCGCCACCGTCCCGTCGGTCTGGGTTTGATGGGTTTCCAGGATGCCTTGTACAAAATGCGTGTGCCTTATGCCTCGCAAGAGGCCGTCGAGTTCGCTGACACATCCATGGAAGCCATCTGCTATTACGCTTACTGGGCCTCCACCGAATTGGCCGGCGAACGGGGCAAATACAGCAGTTACAAAGGCTCGTTGTGGGACCAAGGCATCATGCCTTTGGACACATTGGATCTGCTGGAGACTGCGCGCGGCGGTTACGTGGAAGTCGATCGCTCCATGCGCTTGGACTGGGATGCATTGCGCAACAAAATTGCCAAGGACGGCATGCGCAATTCCAACTGTGTGGCGATTGCGCCTACGGCGACCATCTCCAACATCATCGGCGTTGACGCCTGTATTGAGCCCTGCTTTGGCAACCTCTCCGTCAAGTCGAATCTGTCTGGTGAATTCACCATCATCAACAGCTACTTGGTGCGCGACTTAAAACGCCTGGGCCTGTGGGACGATGTGATGGTCATGGACCTCAAGCACTTTGACGGTTCGCTGCGCCCCATCGACCGCATTCCTCAGGAAATCAAATCCCTTTATGCCACTGCGTTCGAAGTCGAAACGACCTGGATTGTGGAAGCTGCAGCACGCCGCCAAAAATGGATTGACCAAGCCCAATCACTGAACATCTACATGGCTGGTGCTTCTGGGAAAAAACTCGATGACACCTACAAACTGGCTTGGCTGCGTGGGTTGAAAACCACCTACTATCTGCGCACGACCAGCGCAACACATGCAGAAAAATCAACTGTTCAATCGAACAAGATGAATGCCGTTTCTTCAGGGGGCGCACCTCAAGGCATGCGTGCATTGGATGCAGCCGCAGCTGCAGCACAAGCGCAAATGAATGCAACGCCGGCAACTGACATCAAGTTCTGTGCAATAGACGATCCGGGCTGCGAGTCCTGCCAATAAATCGGCATCTCACAACGAACATTGCAATTGCATCTTTTCGATCCGTTTACAGGGTCAATAAGATGCAATTGCACAACACTTGGTCATTGAAAAAAGCTTGAATATCAATCACTTCTTTTCTTTTCTTTGACATGCTTTCATAATTTGTGAATTGGAATTTTTTATGTTGTCTTGGGACGATCAATCTAAACAAGCAGTGCCCAGTGCAGTGCCCTCTTACCCAGCCGGTGGTTCTGTCATGAACACGGAGGCGTCAGCGTCTTCTTCGGCCAACCCGGCACCCTACCGCCGGATGAATGCGGCAGACAAGCGGATCATCAATGGCCAGACAGATGTGAATCAGCTGGTCCCCTTCAAGTACAAATGGGCTTGGGAAAAATACCTGGCCACCTGCGCCAACCATTGGATGCCGCAGGAAGTGAACATGACCCGTGACATTGCTTTATGGAAAGACCCTAACGGTCTGACTGAAGATGAACGACGCATCGTCAAGCGCAACCTCGGCTTTTTTGTCACGGCTGACTCCTTGGCAGCCAACAACATTGTTTTAGGCACTTACCGCCACATCACGGCCCCCGAGTGCCGTCAGTTCCTGTTGCGCCAAGCGTTTGAAGAAGCCATTCACACCCACGCCTACCAGTACATTGTGGAGTCACTGGGGTTGGATGAGAGCGAAATCTTCAATGCTTACAACGAAGTGCAATCCATCCGAGACAAAGATGAATTTTTGATCCCCTTCATCAGCGCCATCATGGACCCTAATTTCAATACGGGCACCTTGGAAAACGACCAAACTTTACTGAAGTCATTGATTGTTTTTGCTTGCCTGATGGAAGGTTTGTTCTTCTATGTCGGGTTCACTCAAATTTTGGCCTTGGGTCGCCAAAACAAAATGACGGGCGCTGCCGAGCAGTACCAGTACATTTTGCGTGACGAGTCTATGCATTGCAATTTCGGTATCGACCTGATCAACACCGTCAAGCTGGAAAATCCCCAGCTTTGGACATCGGAGTTCAAGGAAGAGATCAAGGGCCTGTTCATGAAGGCCGTCGAACTGGAATACAAATATGCCGAAGACACCATGCCTCGCGGTGTGCTGGGCATGAATGCCTCCATGTTCAAAGGCTACCTGCGCTACATTGCCAATCGGCGTGCCACTCAAATTGGATTGGAAACTTTGTTCCCTAACGAAGAAAACCCATTTCCATGGATGAGCGAAATGATTGACTTGAAGAAAGAACGTAATTTCTTCGAGACCCGCGTGATCGAATACCAATCAGGCGGCGCCTTGGATTGGGATTGAAAGCCTTTCACACTTATGCATTTCATTTACAAGCAACACATGCGCTGCCTCACAGGAAGCTCGAGCGTGTTGCTTTCCCGTGTTCAAGGTGTTGGGGCTTGCCCCAGCACCTTGAATCGCTTTATGCCCTCCAACAGGCATGCAGCGTTTCCCTCTGTTGATTTTTCTACTTGATCAAGGAGAATAAACCATGGCAACTGCAAAAAAAGTAGCAGCTAAAAAAGCTGCACCCGCAAAGAAGTCCGCTCCGGCCAAAAAAGCTGCTCCAGCCAAAAAAGCTGTAGCCGCCAAAAAGCCAGCCGCTAAAAAAGCCGCTCCAGCCAAAAAAGCTGTCGCTGCTAAAAAGCCGGTCGCTAAAAAAGCCGCTCCAGCCAAAAAAGCCGCTCCAGCCAAAAAAGCTGTCGCTGCTAAAAAGCCGGTTGCTAAAAAAGCTGCGCCCAAAGCAGCACCTAAAGCCGCTGCTAAAAAAGCCGCTCCAGCCAAAAAAGCTGTAGCAGCCAAAAAGCCAGCCGCTAAAAAAGCCGCCGCCAAGAAACCAGCTGCTAAAAAACCAGCTGCTAAGAAGGCGGCTAAAAAGCCTGCGCCTAAAAAGGCGGCCAAAGCACCCGCTGCCCCTGCGGCGCAGACTACTTTGAACCCACAAGCTGCTTGGCCGTTTCCTTCGGCCGCGAAGCCTTGAAGTTCAGTACGCTGAAAAGTGCACTAAAAAACCCGATGCGCCAGCGCATCGGGTTTTTTTTATGCCCTGTCAGGCAGGGATTCATTCAAGGATAAAAGCTCACGAGTCGATAACCCGCAATGTCTGCGGTCGCGTACAGAGGCTCGATAGACACAGCGCCATTCCAAATAGCGCCAGACGCCATGACCGAAGGTGCGCCCATCTCGGCGGGTTTGAGCACACGGCGAATGATCGCGCGGTCTTGCGCATCGGTCAGCGTTAACTCCATGCTTGTCATGGCCAAGGCCACATCTTGCGTGTTTCTCATGGTCAGATTCAACACAAACCCGGTGTCTGCTGGGGTAAAGCTTGAGCCCTCGATCACCAATCCGTCCATTCGACGCAAAGGCTCCAATGTGCATTGAAGCGGGGCGCACACCGCAGCCAGAACGGGCTCCAAAAAAGGCATTCGGGCGGCCATTTCATGCCGGCCATAAAGGACCCCCTGGAGACACAAGCCCATCCCCCATAAGATGCAAGAACCCGTGCGCCAGAGACTGGTGGATTTGGGCGATAAAAAAGAGGGTTCAACCGGCGAAGTGGCTGCGTCTTTGCGTAGCAACAAGTCTTCCAGCGCAATCCGTGAGACATCCGTTGGCGGCGAGGTTGTTTCGAGGGGCTTGCGCTTGGACAAGCTGACCACAGACACAAAACCGTCAAACACCTTGCCACATTGGCCGCAGCGAACCCAGCCTTGCGCCATCGACAGCTCACCAGGCTCGACCTCGAAAATGCTAGCGCAATGGTTGCACCGGGTGATCAGGCTCATGCGCTGATTGTAATCAGGCCGTCGGCGGTGCGGCCGTCGCGGTCATCAAGATCCAACCTTCTTGCGTATCACTCACTTGCAGGGACACATAAGGCGCATAAGCTTGCTGGAGTTCATCGGCCTGACGCTCCAAAATCCCAGCCAAAACCAAAGCACCGCCAGCTTCCACATGGGCGCACAACAAGGGGGCCAACACTTTGAGGGGTGTGGCCAGAATGTTGGCCAAGACTGTTCCATAGAGCCCCTTGGCCACATCAGGCAAACCTGCATGCAGGGTGACGCGGTTGGCCTGGGCATTGAGCACAGTGGATTCAATGGCGGCCGTGTCTATATCCACGGCATCCACATGAACAGCTCCATGCTTGGCAGCGCCGATCGCCAAAATGCCCGAACCACAACCATAGTCGAGAACTCGCTGCCCCACCAAAGCGTGTGAGGCGATCCACCGCAAACACATGCGCGTTGTGGGATGGGTGCCGGTTCCAAATGCCAATCCAGGATCGAGTCGAATCATCTGTTTCGCTTGGGAAGGAGGTGCGTGCCATGTCGGCACGATCCAGAAATCGGCCGTGATCTCCACCGGCGCAAATTGCGACTGGGTTAAGCGCACCCAATCCTGATCGGCCACAGCCACCACAGCCACAATTTGACAACCCTCAAAAAAATCTTGCGCTGACAGCAAGCGGGCCGCCTCTCTGGCGTCCCGCTCGGCTTGAAACAGCGCCACCATGCGCGATCTTTGCCAACCCTCTTTAGGCGCGGGCATGTCGGGCTCGCCAAACAGGGCTTGTTCAGCCTCGGTTTCAGCATCCGCATCTTCAACCGAAACGCTCAAAGCCTCCAAGGCTTCTAAAGCATCACTCAACACCTCAACGCGGTCTTCTGGACACAACAGGCATAACTCGAACATGGTCAGCGCTTGTGGTGGCTAAGCCACTCTTCCAAGTAATGGATGTTGGTGCCGCCTGCTGTGAATTTGGCATCCACCATCAATTCACGGTGCAATGGAATGTTGGTGTGAATACCTTCGACGACGGTTTCAGCCAAGGCCGTTTGCATCCGGGCTATCGCTTGCTCTCGCGTATCGCCGTGCACAATGATTTTGCCGATCATCGAATCGTAATTCGGTGGCACAAAATAGTTGTGATAAACGTGAGAGTCCACCCGCACCCCCGGTCCACCCGGCGCATGCCACAGGGTAATACGGCCAGGGGATGGCACGAATTTGTAAGGATCTTCCGCGTTGATACGGCATTCAATCGCGTGGCCGCGGATCTGGATTTGCTTTTGCAGGAATGGCAACTTTTCGCCTGCTGCCACCATGATTTGCGTCTTAACAATGTCCACGCCGGTCACCCATTCGGTCACAGGGTGTTCAACTTGCACCCGCGTGTTCATTTCAATGAAATAAAACTCGCCGTTTTCGTACAAAAATTCGAAGGTGCCAGCGCCACGGTAATTGATTTTTTTGCAAGCGGCCACGCAGCGCTCGCCGATCCTTTCAATCAACTTGCGCGGGATGCCTGGCGCTGGAGCTTCCTCGATCACTTTCTGATGGCGCCGCTGCATCGAGCAATCGCGTTCGCCGAGATACACCGCATTGCGGTGCTTGTCAGCCAAGATCTGAATTTCAATATGGCGGGGATTTTGCAGAAACTTTTCCAAGTACACCGCAGGGTTGTTGAACGCCGCGCCGGCTTCAGCCTTGGTCATCTGAACCGCATTGATCAGAGCCGCCTCTGTATGTACCACGCGCATGCCGCGTCCACCGCCGCCGCCGGCGGCTTTGATGATGACAGGATAGCCTACAGTTTTGGCTATCCGCCGGATTTGAACCGGATCATCGGGCAGCTCGCCCTCAGAGCCGGGCACACAGGGCACGCCTGCGCGAATCATGGCCTGCTTGGCAGAAACTTTATCGCCCATGATGCGGATGGACTCGGGCGATGGCCCAATGAACTGGAAACCACTCTTTTCAACGCGCTCGGCGAAGTCCGCGTTTTCACTCAAAAAACCGTACCCCGGGTGAATGGCTTCGGCATCGGTCACCTCCGCGGCCGAAATGATGGCCGGCATATTGAGGTAACTCAGCCCAGAGGGGGCAGGACCAATACACACCGCCTCTTCAGCCAATTTCACATATTTGGCTTCGCGGTCAGCCTCTGAATAGACCATGACCGCTTTGATTCCCAACTCGCGGCAAGCCCGCTGAATGCGCAAAGCGATTTCGCCACGGTTGGCCACCAAAATTTTCTTGAACATGCAATCCCCGTGCTGGCTTATTCGATGATGAACATAGGTTGACCGTATTCAACGGCCTGCCCGTTCTCACACAAAATCTTCGCAACTTTGCCAGACTTGTCCGATTCAATTTCATTCAGAATTTTCATGGCCTCGATGATGCAAAGGGTGTCCCCTTCTTTGACCGTGGTGCCGATCTCGACAAATGAAGCCGCGCCAGGGCTGGCTGACCGGTAAAAAGTGCCGACCATGGGGGATTTGACGGTATGACCGGACGCCGCTTCTGGCGCAGCTGGGACAAGTTCAGCCACAGCGGCCACGGGGGCAAGAGGGGCCGCAAACTGAACCGCATTTTGAGGCATCTGCATCGCTTGAGGCATGCTTTTGACAATCCGGACCTTGCCTTCAGCCTCTGTGATTTCAAGTTCCGACACGTTGGAATCAGACACCAAGTCAATCAGGGTTTTGAGTTTTCGTAAATCCATAAGATCTCCCGCATAAGCAAACGTAAAAGCTGGAATTTACACCAAATTGACTTCAACTCACCCTCATTTGAAGGGATGTTGATTTCATTGAATCAATCTAATGCGCCGTAGAAATAGATTCTAAATGCTTAAACACCCTGTTTCAGGTCTTTCAGCCATTCAGCCAGGTCGGCCGCTTCCAGTTTGCCCATTTTTTGAGCCATCATGTGTCCGTCAGCATGGAAAAGAACAGTGTAAGGCAAGGCATTCGCGCTGTTGCCCAAACTGCGCCCTAACTCCGTGCCATTCAAACCGGCCAAACCCATCGGGAAAGTCAAGGCCTTTCGCGCCAGAAAGGGACGTACAGCGCTGGGCTGGTCTACAGCAAGTCCCAGAACTTGGAGATTTTTAGAGCCATTTTCAAGCCATATAGACTCTAATAACGGAAGCTCTTCAATACAGGGCGGGCACCATGTGGCCCAAAAATTCACCAACAAGGGCCGGCCTTTAAAGTCCTGCACAGCGAGCTCTCCGCCTGAGGGTTTTTCAAAACGCATCCCCCAAAAGGCCTGAACATCCGGCTGCAAATCATGTCGTCGTTGTGAACGCCACCAGGCCCATCCAGCCCCCGATAAGCCGGCAGTGAGCGCAACCGAGGCCAACAAAATGGCTCGGCGAGAATCGGCTTTATCGTTTATTTTCATATTTTCTGACGTCTTCATGCGCTCATTCACCACCAATTAATGTCTTTAGCGCCAGCGCATCACCGCGCATCTTACGGCCCTTTTCATCCGGTTTCAGTGCGCCTCGCAGATCGTCATGATCATAAATCATGAGGTGGATGCCAATATCCTCTTCCAAACCCGGACACAGGCTGTGCAAACTCAGGGCGTCTACCGCTTCGCCTTGAAAGCCCTTGACCGTGGTCACGTCATAAGACAATTGCATATTGACCAAGGCTATTTCTGTTGATTTAGGGTCGTCACAGAACAACTGCAGGTAAATGTCCGACAGCCGTGTGGCGGTGCCGCGCCAGACAGCGCCGGACAGATGCGGTCGAAACGCTTCAAGCCTGCCCATCCACTGCAAGGCATGACGCCGCAAAGCCAGCAATTCTTGAGGCTGCGTATCGGCACAAAACAAGTCAATGTAGTCCATGACGTGCTGCTCAATTAAATCATTGTTGGGCAGCGCAACGCGCTGAGGTAAGCGCATCGTTTTCACCGCTCTTCGCTTGGCAGCGCCATATTCCAAGCCCTCTTCGACCACCCAACGGGCGGCGCATGCGGCGATTTCTTGCATCAATTCGTCCATCCAACAGATTGTGCACCCGCCGCAGACAGTCCGCCTAAAATCAATCCCCATGCACATTCATATTTTAGGTATTTGCGGCAGCTTCATGGGCGGTTTGGCCGCTTTGGCACGCGAAGCGGGTCATCGTGTCACCGGATGCGATGCAGGTGTTTATCCGCCGATGAGTGACCAGCTCAGGGCGCTGGGCATTGATTTGATTGAGGGCTTTGACGCCGAGCAAATGCGCCTCGCACCCGATATCTACGTGATCGGTAACGTGGTCAGCCGCGCTCACCTGAAGGACGGCACGCCTAAATTTCCCTTGATGGAGGCCATCTTGGATGCCGCAGCGCCATACACCAGCGGTCCGCAATGGCTGGCAGAACATGTTCTTCACGGCCGCCATGTGTTGGCGGTGGCAGGCACCCATGGCAAGACGAGCACCACCTCCATGCTGTCTTGGATCCTCGAGCAAGCAGGACTTCAACCTGGTTTTTTGGTCGGTGGGGTGCCGCTGAACTTTGGTGTGTCAGCCCGTTTGGGCGGTGGCCAGTTTTTTGTCATCGAGGCCGACGAGTTCGACACCGCCTTTTTTGACAAGCGCAGCAAGTTCGTTCACTACCGCCCTCGTACTGCGATTTTGAACAACCTTGAGTTCGACCACGCGGACATCTTCGACGACCTGGCTGCGATCGAGCGGCAATTTCATCACCTGGTCCGCACCTTGCCCCGCACAGGCCGCGTCGTCGTGAATGGACTGGAAGAAAGCCTCACCCGCGTGCTCGCACAAGGTTGCTGGAGCGAATTGCGTACATTTGGCTCGGCCGTCAGTGACTTTGTGGCCCAAGGGGAGCCTTCGGATTTCAAGGTGTTTCAAGCGGGTCAATACGTTGCCACAGTGCAATGGCGGATCGGTGGCGTGCACAACCAGCTCAACGCGTTGGCCGCCATCGGCGCTGCAGAGCACATCGGGGTGAGCCCTGCGCAGTCAGCCCAGGCCTTGTCCAGTTTTGAAAACGTCAAGCGTCGCATGGAGGTGCGCGGCTGCGTCAATGGCATCACCGTGTATGACGACTTCGCACACCACCCGACCGCCATCCGCACCACGGTCAATGGCCTTCGCAGACAAATCGGACCTGATGCACGGATTTTGGCTGTCTTTGAACCCCGCAGCAACACCATGAAATTGGGCACCATGAAATCCCAGTTGCCCTGGAGTCTGGAAGAAACCGATCTGGCTTTTTGTCATTCAGGCGGGCTGGACTGGGATGCAGCCGCCGCACTCGAGCCCTTGAAGGCCAAGGCCAAAGTGGGCACTGACATTGAAGAGGTGATTGCGCAGGTGTTGGCACATGTGCAGCCTGGCGATCATCTCCTGTGCATGAGCAATGGCGGTTTTGGCGGCATCCACGATCGGCTGCTCAAGGCCTTGCGAAATGCGTGAGGCGCATCGCGGCAAGGCAAAATTGGGGACGCTCAAGGCAGCCCCAACAAAGGGCATCAGCGCGATCGGCGCGTTTTCACCGCATCCGATAAAACCTGCAGTACGTGTTGGCTGTCGTCCCATCCGATGCATGCATCGGTCATGCTCTGACCGTATGTCAGCTTGCCGGGATCATCTTTGCCAGGTGTGAACTTCTGCGCACCGTCCAGCAAATGACTCTCGACCATCACACCAAACACTTGGTGAGAACCCCCCACCATTTGAGCGGCGATGTCCTTGGCCACTTCGATTTGGCGGGTGTGCAATTTGCTGCTGTTGGCATGGCTGCAGTCGACCATCAAGGTGGCCGGTAATTTGGCGGCCTCCAGCTCTTTACATGCAGCAGCCACGCTGGCGGCATCGTAATTGGGTGCCTTGCCGCCACGCAAGATCACGTGGCAATCTTTGTTGCCCTGTGTTTGCACGATCGCCACTTGACCATTTTTATGGACTGACAAAAAGTGGTGTCCACGAGAGGCCGCCTGAATCGCATCCGTTGCGATTTTGATGTTGCCATCGGTCCCGTTTTTGAATCCAATCGGCGCAGACAAACCAGAGGCCAGTTCGCGGTGCACCTGGCTCTCGGTGGTGCGCGCACCAATGGCCCCCCAACTGATCAAGTCACCGATGTACTGCGGAGAGATGACGTCCAGAAACTCGCTGGCCGCCGGCAAGCCTGTCCGGTTGATTTCAATCAACAGTTGGCGGGCAATACGCAGGCCTTCTTCGATGCGGCAGCTTTCGTCCAAATAGGGGTCATTGATCAATCCTTTCCAGCCCACAGTGGTGCGTGGTTTTTCAAAGTAAACACGCATCACCACCTCCAATGTGCCGGCGTATTTCTCACGCATGGGCTGGAGTCGGCGGGCGTATTCAAGTGCAGCGGCTGGGTCATGGATAGAGCAAGGACCAATAATGACCAACAAGCGGTCGTCCTTGCCATGCACAATCTTCTGGATGGCTTTGCGCGTCTGTGAAATCAGCTTTTCCACTGGCGTTCCGGCAATCGGGAAAAAGCGAATCAAATGTTCAGGAGGGGGCAACACGGTGATGTCCTTGATGCGTTCGTCGTCGGTTTGTCCTGTTTTGTCGACTTGGTTCGCATACCAGGCTTCGCTGGTGGCAGTGGCTTTCGTGGGCATCATCAAACTCCTTGAAAATAAAACTGAAAATAAAAAAACCGCCGGGCTTGGGGCGCCGGCGGTTTTGACTGAGTGGGGTGCTTTTTATGCGCTCGCCTCTCGTCCGCCGGGGACTGAGAACCAAAAATAAAAATAAAAAACGGTGCGCGAATTCATGGCTTCAATGTAGCACAAGTTTCGAAGCCGACCGAAAATGACTCGGCGTATTGACGGCTCAAGCCGTGCCGCCCACCGTCAAGCCGTCAATCCGCAAAGTAGGCTGCCCCACTCCTACAGGCACGCTTTGACCTTCCTTGCCGCAAGTGCCCACACCACTGTCCAAACGCATGTCGTTGCCGATCATGGTGATTTTTTTGAGGGATTCGGGACCGCTTCCGACCAAGGTCGCTCCCTTGACAGGGTACAAAATCTTGCCGTTCTCAACCCAATAAGCTTCGCTGGCAGAAAAGACAAATTTGCCGCTGGTGATGTCCACCTGACCACCGCCAAAATTGGGGGCATAAAGTCCTTTTTTGATACTGGCCACAATTTCTTCAGGCGCTTTGTCGCCACCCAACATATAGGTGTTGGTCATGCGGGGCATGGGGACATGGGCGTAACTTTCACGTCGGCCATTGCCGGTAGGTTTGACACCCATGAGGCGCGCGTTCATGGTGTCTTGAATGTACCCCTTCAAAATACCATCTTCAATCAGCACGTTGCGCTGGCTGGCATGGCCCTCATCATCCACATTGAGCGACCCCCGCCGATCGGCCAAGGTGCCGTCATCCAATACGGTCACGCCTTTGGCCGCTACGCGCTGGCCCATGCGCCCGCTGAATGCGCTCGAGCCTTTGCGGTTGAAGTCGCCTTCCAAGCCGTGTCCGATGGCCTCGTGTAACAAAACACCCGGCCAGCCCGGGCCTAACACGACCGTCATTTCACCGGCCGGCGCAGGACGTGCGTCCAAATTGGTCACGGCGGCGTGAACGGCATCATGGACATACGAATGGATCATCGCATCATCAAAATACGCCAACCCAAACCGTCCGCCGCCGCCGCCGCTGCCCGATTCACGCCGCTTACCTTGCTCGGCGATGACCGACACCGACAAGCGCACCAAAGGGCGCACATCGGCGGCCAAAGTGCCATCGGCACGAGCGACCATGATCACATCGTATTCAGTGGCCAAGCCCGCCATGACCTGCACAATCCGCGCGTCCTTGGCGCGGGCCAGCTGCTCCACTTTCTCGAGCAATTTGACTTTGGCGGCACTGTCCATGCTGCCCATCGGGTCCATGCCCGGATAAAGCAGCCGACTGGGCGCCACTTTGCGGGCAGGCACTTTGGCTCGGCGGTTTTGCGCGGCATTGGCAATGCTGCGCACTGTCATGGCGGCGTCCATCAAGGACGCCAGAGAAATATCATCAGAATAGGCAAAAGCTGTTTTCTCACCAGCCACGGCGCGAACGCCCACACCTTGATCGATGCTGAAACTGCCTGTTTTGACAATGCCTTCTTCCAGACTCCAGCCTTCTGAGCGGGTGTATTGAAAGTACAAATCGGCGTCGTCGACTTGGTGCGCTTTGATCGCAGACAGCGCCTGCGTCAAATGCGTTTCGTCCAAACCGAAGGGTTCAAGCAACAAAGATCGGGCCGTAGCCAGGCGTTCAAGGGTAGGTTCGCGAGAAATCATGTCCCCATTGTAGAGAAAGCGCCCCCCGCATGCCCAAATGAAAACGATAGGCCTTTTCGGCTTGGCACTGCATTCATGTTTGCACCAACCTTTTGGCTTTGGCAATGGACATCAAAATACCCAAACCCAGACCCAAAGTGACCATGGCCGTTCCGCCATAACTGATAAACGGCAGAGGCACGCCCACCACGGGCAATATGCCGCTGACCATGCCCATGTTGACAAAGGCATAGGTGAAGAAAATCATGGTGACACTGCCCGCCAACAAACGGGTAAACAAGGTAGGCGCATCCAGGGCAATCATCAAACCTCGGTAAACCAAGAAAAGAAACGAGGAAATCAGAAAGAGATTGCCGAACAAGCCAAACTCCTCCGAGAAAGCCGCAAAAATAAAGTCGGTGGTACGCTCAGGAATGAACTCCAAATGCGTTTGCGTACCTTGCATGAATCCTTTGCCCCAAAAACCACCGGAGCCAATCGCAATCATGCCCTGGATGATGTGAAATCCCCGCCCTAAAGGGTCGCGGGTGGGGTCCAATAAAGTGCATATCCGTTGTCGCTGGTATTCATGCAAGACATGCCAATTGACATTTTCTGCGCACAAGCTCGGCTCGAAGACCACCAGCAACACAATGCCGATCAAACCCAAGACCATGGGCGGAACGATCAACCGCCAACTCAGTCCTGCAAAAAAAATCACGGACAAACCCGCAGACAAAATCAGCATGGCGGTGCCTAAATCAGGTTGCCGAAGAATCAGGCCCACCGGCACTGCCAGCAAAGCGCCCGCCACCACAAAGTCCAAGGGGCGCAGTTGACCTTCACGTTTTTGGAACCACCAAGCCAGCATCAGGGGCATGGCAATTTTCAAAATTTCACTGGGTTGAATGATCACCCCCAAATTCACCCAGCGACGCGAGCCTTTTTTGGTGATGCCAAAGACGGCCACAGCGATCAACAGAATGACCCCCAGGGCATACAAAGGCACCGCCAAACTCATCAATTTTTGTGGCGGTATTTGGGCCGCTACAAACATGATGAAAGCGGCAATCAACATGTTACGAGCGTGGTCAGCAAACCGAGTGCCATGGTCATAGCCTGAAGAAAACATGATCACCAATCCCGCGCAGGCAAGTAAGAAAACAGCAAACGCCAAAGGCCCATCAAACCCATCGATCCCCATGTGCACCCGCTGGATCAGTGTCTGTTTCTGGATGACCGTGTTCATTCTGCGATTATCTCAGCTTCGACTGCACTGACAATGAACTTCATGAAAAGCAAAGCGACCATCACCCATTTGCTGTATTTGCACGGTTTTCGTTCATCCCCTCAATCCATGAAGGCCCAAAAAATAGCCCAATGGGTGAGTCAATGGCATCCGCATGTACATTGGTGGTGCCCGCAACTGCCACCGTCTCCCCAGGAGGCCATGGCCCTGATTCTCCAAGGCACCCAGGATTGGCCCTTGGCCCGGACCGCCGTCATTGGCTCGTCTTTGGGCGGCTTTTATGCGCACTGCTTTGCGGCCGCCAAGGGGTGCCCGGCGGTCTTGCTGAACCCTGCGGTTGAACCCGCCCGCGATTTAATTCGCCACATTGGCCTGCAGCAGGCATGGCACGATTCAGCGCAGTCGTTTTTCTTTGAATCTCGCTATGTTGACGAGTTGAAATCAATGCAAGATGCGCTGAAGAACCCGCCACAAAGCGCGGTATTTGCCATCGTAGCCCAGGGTGACGAGGTTTTGGACTGGCGCGAAATGACAAGTCACCTGCCGCATGCCCAGATCAAACTCCTTTCTGGCAGCGACCATGCGCTGTCAGATTTGGAGACGCATCAGGCCGATATTCTGAATTTTTTGAATTTGGCGTGAAGCCGTAGCATGGGACAATCAGGGCTATGTTTTTATTGTTTGAAGAAACCGGAAAATTCATGGCCGGTCGCATTTTGTCCGAGGCAGAGGCTTCGACGCAAGTCGAACTCGACAGCGGCAAACGCGTCAAAGTCAAAGCGGCCAATGGCTTACTCAAGTTTGACAAGCCAACGCCGGCCGTCTTGCTGGAAGACGCTCACACGCTGAGCCAGTCCATTGATTTGAACTTGGCCTGGGAATTTGCGCCGGAAACCGAATTTGGGTTCGCCGATCTGGCACTTGACTACTTCGGTGCCTCGGCGTCCACCACCGAGCGGGTTGCCGCTTTGATCACCTTGTTTGAAGCACCGCATTACTTTCGCCGAGCAGGCAAAGGGCGTTTTCGCAAAGCATCCACTGAGACCGTGGCACAAGCTCTGGCTGCCATAGAAAAGAAAAAGCGGGTCCTGGCCCAAATTGACAGTTGGGCCAGCGATCTTGCACGCAAGGTGTGCCCCGCGCCCATTCGGGAGCAGTTGTACAAAATTCTGTTCAAACCCGACAAGAATGCGCCGGAATACAAAGCCGTGGTCGAAGCCAGTCGTGCCACCCAAACCGCGCCCTTGGACCTTCTGCAACAAGCCGGTGCCATTGTGTCGGCTTATGACTTTCATTGGCAGCGGTTTTTGTTTGACAACTTCCCCAAAGGGACCGACTTTCCTGCCTTGGCTGCTCCGCCTGTCACCGACCCGCTCCCCTTGTCCACCGCGCAAGCCTATTCGATTGACGACTCGCAGACAACCGAGATTGACGACGCCTTATCCCTGCAGGGCTTGGGCAGTGGCAAGGTAACCGTGGGCATTCACATTGCTGCTCCAGGACTGGCCGTGTTGCCAGACAGCCCGATCGATCAGTTGGGTCGCCAGCGTTTGTCCACCGTGTACATGCCGGGCTACAAAATCACCATGCTGCCTGACGATGTGGTTCAAAATTACACACTGGCCGAAGGGCATGACTGCCCGGCGGTTTCTTTGTATGTGACTTTCGATGAAGCCAGCTTGCACATTTTGAGCAGCGAAACCAAGCTTGAAAAGGTCCACATTGCCGCCAACCTGCGGCACGATCAACTCGACAACTTGGTGACGGCGCAGTGGTTAGAAGACCCAGCGTTTGTTCACACCGATGCGCAAGCTGATTTGCCAATGGCACGTTCATCTCTGGCTTTCTTTTGGCGCCTGGCTCAGCACCTCAAAGCCGGGCGAGAAGCGGTGCGCGGCAAGCCCGAGACCTTCAATCGACCCGATTACACCTTTCGCTTGGAACGCGAAAACAGTGCCCTACCGCCCGTCGGCAATGAGACCGTCAGTATTGGCACACGCCAACGCGGAGCCCCGCTTGATTTGATCGTGGCCGAAGCCATGATTTTGGCCAACAGCACCTGGGGACAATGGATGGCGAGTTTGGGTGTGCCTGCCATTTACCGCAGTCAAGCCAGCCTGGCCCCCGGTGTGAAGGTACGCATGGGCACCAAAGCCTTGCCGCATGCGGGCATTGGCGTACCCAGTTACGCTTGGAGCACTTCTCCGCTTCGACGCTACACCGATTTGGTCAACCAATGGCAAATTGTGGCCTGCGTTCGGCACGGCGCCACAGCAGCGCTTGCCGCACCCTTCAAGCCCAAAGATGCGCAGTTGTTCGCCATCATCAGCGCCTTTGATGCAGCTTACAGCGCATACAACGCTTACCAGTCAGGCATGGAACGTTTTTGGACTTTGCAATACCTTGCTCAGCAAAAAATAACCGAGCTCAGTGCCACCTTGTTCAAGGAAGCGCCGGGCGGGCAATGGCTGGTCCGGGCAGATAAACTGCCACTGGTGCTGACCGTTTTGGGTGCACAAGGATTGGAGCGCGGTGCCAAAGTTCTTGTTCAATTGGGCCAAATTGACGCCATCAGCTTGGACCTGCACGGTGTGGTTCTTGAGAGACTTGACTCGCAGCCCACCGTGGAAATGGCCGAGGACCATGACGATGACGAAACTTCGGCCGGCCCCATAGCCATTGCGGTTGATCTGCACGAGTCACCGGTGGACACAGCACCCTGACGGGTCAGATTTTTCGATCAGCACCCAGATGCGCATTTCTTTATTTTCATCCCCCAACAGCACATTGAAATGGGCTCTGGCCGTTTCTCTGGGTCTGCATGCTGCTTTGCTCACATTGCGCTTTGCGGCGCCCGCGACCTTCAAGCGCGTGTTTGAGGACGCCCCCATGGAGGTGATCCTGGTCAACGCACGCAGCCCAGAAAAAACAGATGCGCCACAGGCCTTGGCGCAAGCGAGTTTGGCAGGTGGCGGTCAAAGCCCAGGGCTCCTCATTGCGACATCGCCTTTACCGCCTGCACCCCAAAGTGAAGACGGACAAGACGTGAGCGACTTACAGCAAAAAATTGAAGCCCTCAAAGTACAACAGTTCAAACTGCTCACACAGTTGCGCTTGGAGCTGGCCAGTCTTTCACAAGACGCCAGCGGTGAAGCCGAAAAAAGCCCCAACAAACAGGCCAGGCAAGAGCGCCGTCAACAACTTTCTCGTCAGTTGGCGCAAATTGAAAAGTCCGTGCAAGACATTAACAATGCGCCGCGTAAACGCTACATCAGCCCGGCCACCCGCGAGGTGGCTTACGCCTTGTACTACGACAAATTAAGGCGCGCTATTGAAACCAATGGAACGCAAAATTTTCCGGAAGCTGCAGGGCAAAAACTGTATGGTGCTTTGACCATGGTCCTGACTGTCAACAGCCAAGGCCAATTGATTGAGGCTGAAATTGCCCGAACCTCGGGCAATCCACTTTTGGACAACCGCGCCTTGGCGATCGCCCGCAACACCGCGCCTTTCGATGCGTTTTCAGCCAAGATGCGCAAATCGGCCGATCAAATCGTCGTCGTTTCACGTTTTCGTTTCAAGCGTGATGAAACCTTGAAAACCGTGATTCAAATTCCGGACGAATGAACGCCAGAATGACAAATAATTCATTCATCAAGTCCATTGTGCTGGGGTTCAAATTGATCCTGTTTGCAGGTGCAGGACTGCAGATTTTCTTTGGCGTGCACATCGGTTTGATGCGCTTTGTGGATCCGCCATCGACCGCTTTTGAACGCTCTCAAATTTGGCAAATTGTGCGAAGCGAAGGCGCTTTACCCTGGCGTCAAGACTGGGCTGATGCCGGGCAAATTTCGATCCACTTGAAACGTGCGGTCATGGCATCCGAAGACAGTGCTTTTCTACAGCACAACGGCGTATGGTGGGACTCGATTGAAAAGGCATGGGGGCGCAATGCCAAAGCCAAGGCCAAACTTGCCCAGCGGATTGAAAAATCTGGCCCGCAGGTGACACCCCCTGCGCTCAAAATTGTGGGTGGCTCCACCATCACACAGCAATTGGCAAAAAACCTGCTGCTTTCGGGTGAGCGAACCCTGTTTCGCAAAGGCCAAGAATTCATGCTGACGATGGCTTTGGAGGCTTGTCTCTCCAAGCAAAGAATCCTTGAAATTTACCTGAACCATGTGGAATGGGGCGCCGGGGTTTTTGGCGCTGAGGCGGCTGCACAGCATTACTTTAAAAAGTCTGCTGCCCAATTGACGCCTTGGGAGGCTGCTCGTTTATCGGTCATGCTGCCGCGTCCCCGTTTTTTCGAAAAGCGTCCACAATCACCCTATTTATCGGACCGTGCCCAAACCATTGTCAACCGCATGAACAATGTGGTTGCACCCTGAAACCCTGTCTGCCTGAACCATGAGAATTTTGGGAATCGACCCCGGATTGCAAACCACGGGCTTTGGCCTGATCGATGTGGCAGGCTCTCAACTGACTTACGTGGCCAGCGGCGTGATCCAAACGACCAAAGAAGAAATGGGCAATTTGCCGGCCCGACTGAAAGTGATCTACGACGGCGTGCGAGAAATTACGGCGCTTTACCAACCCGATGTGGCTTCTGTAGAGATCGTCTTTGTCAACGTCAACCCGCAAGCGACATTGCTGCTGGGACAAGCCCGTGGCTGTTGCGTCACGGCCTTGGTGTCTTGCGATTTGGCGGTCGCCGAATACACCGCTTTGCAGATGAAGCAGGCCATCACGGGCCATGGCCGGGCGGCCAAATCTCAAATTCAAGAAATGGTGAAACGGCTTTTGCGCTTGCCCGTCTTACCTCGGCAAGATGCTGCCGATGCCTTGGGCTTGGCCATCACACATGCCCACGCCAGTCCGTCGATGAACAAATTGGCGGCGGTCAATGCCTTGCATCGCAAAACCCATGGCATGTACCGTGGTGGACGCAGTCACTGACACTTTGCACACGCCAGCGTGCGCTGTTTACGGTTTAGAAACCATGCGATCTCTGTGCGCCAAATCAGGAAACAAGCGCAACCAAGCAACCGCCACCAGCACGGTAGCCACACCTCCAACGACCACCGAACCCACGGGGCCCCACAGTGCAGCTGTGGCTCCCGATTCAAATTCGCCAAGTTGATTGGAGGCGCCGATGAAAATAGAGTTGACAGCGGATACACGGCCGCGCATGTCATCGGGGGTTTCCAGTTGCATCAAGGTCAAACGCGTCACCACACTGATGGTGTCTGCCGCCCCCGTGACGGCCAATGCCAGCATCGAAAGCATCAAGTTATCTGAAAGACCAAACACCATATTGGCCAATCCGAACACCGCCACTGCGGCCAACATGCTGTGGCCCACTCTGCGCTGCAGTGGCCAGCGGGTCAGCACGGTAGACATGATCAGTGACCCCACGGCCGGCGCGGCACGCAACAAGCCCAAGCCCTCCGGGCCGGTATGCAAAATATCCTTCGCAAAAATGGGCAGCAAGGCCGTAGCTCCTCCCAACAAGACAGCCACCAAGTCCAAGCTGATGGCGCCCATCAACGGTTTGTGGTTCCAGACAAAAACAGCACCGGCCAGAACACTGCGCATGTCGGCTGCCCCTGAAGAGGGTTGGTGGGGGTAGCGCACCCACAAAGCCAAGGCCATGGCCAACAAGAAGAGCGCTAAGCACACGGCATACACCGTCATCACATCGTGTGCATACAGCAGTCCGCCCAAAGCGGGGCCGCCTATCACCGCTGTCTGAACGCCAATGGAGCTCATGGCAATGGCGCGCGGTAGCAAGGGCGCAGGCACCAATTGGGGCGTCAAGGCCTGTTGGGTTGGCATCTGGAAAGCCCTGACACCACCCAACACGATGGACAGCCCATAAATCAAAACGGGACTGGCAAAATCCCCCCAGCTTGCAGCGATCAACAAGCCCGCCACGCCAGCTTGCAGCCCCATACAGGCTGCATAAAGACGCGCTTTGTGCAAGCGATCCACCCAATGGCCGGCAGGCAGAGTCAGTAACAAGGCAGGGATAAATTGAAACAAGCCCACCAGGCCTAAGCTCCAAGCACTGTGGGTCAGCTCATACATATGCCAAGCCACAGCCACCATCAGCATTTGGTGCGCCAAAATGCCTGACAAACGGGAAAACCAAAAGCGCACAAACGCTTTGTGCATCAATAATTCAGAAAGACTGTGCGGCGTCACTGATCACCAAGCGGGTTGAGCCCATGCCAAACCGGCAGGTGCCTTGCTTTCGTCCGCAAAGCTGACTATTTCATAGGCTTGCGGCCTTGCCAGCAGGGCTCGCAATAGCTTGTTGTTCAGCGCATGACCTGATCGAAAGGCCGAGTAAGCTGCCAACAAGGGCTTGCCGACAATGAACAAATCACCCATGGCATCCAGTATTTTGTGTTTGACAAATTCATCGTCATAACGCAGGCCATCGTTGTTGAGCACCTTGTAGTCGTCCATGACAATGGCGTTGTCCAAACCGCCCCCCAAGGCCAAACCGTTTGATCGCATCATTTCGACATCTTTGGTGAAGCCAAAGGTTCGAGCGCGCGCAATGTCACGGGTGTAGTTGCCTTGCCCCACATCAAAAATGACTTGTTGACCGGTGGCGTCCACGGCTGGGTGCTTGAAATCAATTTCAAAGCTCAATCGATAACCGTTGTAAGGGGTCAGGCGTGCCCATTTGATGTTTTCGCCCTCCCCTTCGGAAACCTCCACGGCTTGCAAAATGCGAAGGAATTGCTTGGGTTCATTTTGGAGTTCAATGCCTGCACTTTGCAACAGGTAGACGAAGGAGGAAGCAGAGCCGTCCAGAATGGGCACCTCTTCGGCTGTGATGTCCACATACAGATTATCAATACCCAAACCGGCACAAGCGGACATCAAATGCTCCACCGTATGGACCTTGGCTTGACCGTTGGAAATTGTGGAAGCCAATCGGGTGTCGGTCACAGCTTCAGCGCAAACCAAAATGTCCAGGGGTTCAGGCAAGTCCACACGCCGAAACACGATCCCCGTATTGGGCCTTGCAGGCCTCAAAGTCAGTTCCACACGTTGACCGCTGTGCAAACCCACACCCACGGCTTTGGTGAGTGTTTTAAGTGTTCTTTGTGCAAGCATCACGCTATTTTAATTTGCATTGGCAAAGGGGGGTTGAAGCGCCAATGCGGCGCCTCACCCCCCTTTTAATTCAACCCGTTCTAGCGGCTCAGTCCGCTTGCTTGCGCAGAAAAGCGGGGATTTCGATGTCATCCATACCCGCAGATGACATGCCATTGACTTTGTCAGCCGCTTGGGTGCGGTTGGTTCGCCAAACACTTGGCGTGTTCAAGCGGCCATAGTCGTTACCCACCCCAGAACCTGACAGGGAACCTGCTGACACGGCATCATGACCTCCCATTTGAAAGGGCATGTTGTCAGTACCTGTTCGCAAAATGGGCTGTTGCACCAGTGTCGGGCGACGCGCGCCTTGACGCGACAGGCCGGTTGCCACCACAGTCACCCGAATTTCATCCCCCAAGGCCTCGTCGTAGGCGGTGCCGTAGATGACATGCGCGCTTTCAGAAGCATAAGCCCGAATCGTGTTCATGGCTTGCCTGGACTCGCTGAGTTTGAGGGATCCTTTTGCAGCGCTGATCAACACCAAGACACCTTTGGCGCCCGACAAGTCAATGCCTTCCAGCAAGGGGCAGGCCACCGCTTGTTCGGCAGCAATGCGAGCGCGGTCCGGACCGCTGGCCGCCGCTGTGCCCATCATGGCCTTGCCAGGTTCACCCATGACTGTGCGGACATCTTCAAAGTCGACGTTCACATGGCCCGGTACGTTGATGATCTCTGCAATGCCACCCACCGCATTTTTCAGCACATCGTTGGCATGGGCAAAGGCCTCGTCTTGCGTCATGTCCTCGCCGCCTGGCAACTCCAGCAGTTTTTCATTCAGCACCACGATCAATGAGTCCACGTTTTCTTCGAGCTCGGTCATGCCGGCTTCGGCATTGGACATGCGGCGATTACCTTCGAACTCGAAAGGTTTGGTCACCACACCCACCGTCAAAATCCCCATGGATTTGGCAATCTTTGCAATCACAGGCGCTGCGCCTGTTCCGGTGCCGCCCCCCATGCCTGCCGTGATGAACAGCATGTGCGAGCCTTCTATGGCGGCACGAATATCTTCTTCAGCAGACTCTGCTGCCTCACGGCCTTTGTCGGGTTTGCTTCCAGCGCCCAATCCGGTATGGCCCAACTGAATGAAACGATGCGCGGCACTGCGCGTCAAGGCCTGTGCATCTGTGTTGGCACAGACAAACTCAACCCCTTGAACATTGCGCTCAATCATGTGTTCGACGGCATTGCCACCGCCGCCGCCCACGCCGATCACTTTGATGCGGGTGCCTTGGTTGAACTCTTCGACTTGGATCATTTCAATCATGTTTAACTCCTAAATTACTGCAGTTGCCTGAAAAATTACTTTTTGTTTTGAAAGGGACAGTGAGATCGACTTCAACATCGACATCGACACAGCCATAAAGGGCTGCCGCGGGCCAGGTTGATGTGGTGCATTTGCATCAGAAATTCCCCACAATAAAGTCTTTGAATCTGCCAAAAGCGTTGTTCATTGAACTCTTGCGTTCTTGTACCTTGAATCCGCGCAAGCGCGCCATTCGGGCCTCTTCAAGCAAACCCATCACCGTGGCAGCGCGGGCTTGACTGACCATATCTGACAGGGCGCCTCTGTACTGCGGCACACCTCGGCGAACCGGCTTCAAGAAGATGTCTTCGCCTAATTCAAGCATGCCAGGCATCACGGCACTTCCGCCCGTCAGCACAATGCCCGAGGACAAAACTTCTTCGTATCCGGACTCCCGAATCACTTGCTGCACCAGTGAAAATATTTCCTCTACACGCGGCTCAATCACACCTGCCAATGCCTGGCGACTGAGCATGCGCGGGCCCCTGTCGCCCAAGCCGGGCACTTCCACTTGCGCATCCGGGTCAGCCAGTAACTGTTTGGCATAACCGCTTTCGACCTTGATGTCTTCTGCGTCCTTGGTCGGTGTGCGTAAGGCCATGGCAATATCGCTGGTGATCAAGTCGCCTGCGATCGGAATCACCGCTGTGTGGCGAATCGCACCATTGGTAAAAATAGCCACATCTGTGGTGCCCGCACCAATGTCCACGCAAGCCACACCCAACTCGCGCTCATCTTCTGTCAACACAGCCAAGCTGGAAGACAATGGATTGAGCAGCAACTGATCAACCTCCAAACCGCAGCGACGAACACATTTAATGATGTTTTCTGCGGCACTTTGTGCCCCAGTCACGATATGCACTTTGGCTTCGAGACGCATGCCGCTCATGCCGATGGGCTCTTTGACATCTTGGCTGTCAATGACAAACTCCTGCGGTGCCACCAAAAGCAAACGCTGATCGGTTGAAATATTGATGGCCCGGGCTGTCTCCATGACCCGCGCCACATCGGCCGCAGTGACTTCTTTGTCTTTCACCGCCACCATGCCGCTTGAGTTCAGTCCCCTGATGTGCGCGCCGGTGATCCCGGTATTCACCCGGGTGATCTTGCAATCGGCCATGAATTCAGCTTCTTTCAATGCCTGCTGAATGCTTTGCACAGTGGCATCGATATTCACCACCACGCCTCTTTTCAGGCCGTTGCCAGGTGCAACACCCATGCCGGCAAGTTTGAGCTCGCCTCCAGGCATCACCTCTGCAACCACGACCATGACCTTGGATGTTCCAATGTCCAGCCCCACCACCAAATCTTTGTACTCTTTTGCCATTTTTTCAACCGTTCTTTTAGAAACTAGAAACCAAGATCACCCTGATTTATGGTTTTTTCTTCTTCACGTCATCGCCCCATGTTGTGACACCCCGCAAGCGCAGTGCATAGCCGTTGCTGTGTCTCAAATCTGCCGCCAACACCGAAGTGCTTGTTCGCTGATAACGCGAAGTGACTTGCGCTATGGTTTGTAAGAATGTTTTCAATCGCTGGCCCACTTCTTCTTGTGTTCCTCGACCCAATTCAATCGTTGCATCTGCATGGGTCTGAACCCTCCAGCTGCCACGGGGCGTCAATTCGAGTTTGTCCATGCCCATGGACACAGAGCTGAAGATGGGCAGCAGATACTTGTACATCTCAAAAACCATCACCGACTGCCCTGCAGGTCCGGTCAACACCGGCAAGCTGTCTGCATCAATGTCATCGACATTGGCTTCAAACACCTGTCCATCTTGGTTTACCATGCTGGTGTCGGTGTTCTCTCCCCATAAAGCAACCGGACGATGTTCTTCCAGCCTGACTCTCAGACGGTTCGGGAATTCCCGCCGCACAACAGCTTTGCGCACCCAAGGCAAACCCTCGAAAACCTGCTGCGCCTGACTCAAGCTCAATGTGAAAAAATTGCCTGCCAACTGAGGCATTACATTGGCACGCAAGGTCACATCGTTGTGGTGTGACACCTCTCCGTAAACTGATATTCCTCTCAGGGCGAAAACAGGGTGACGCAAGCCCCACGCGACTGCGGCAGCCAAGCTCAAGCACAACACAATGATCAACATCAACCCGGAAGTGATGTTCATGATTCGGATGTCCCAAGGTAAAGGTGCTGATGTCTTCATGAAACCCGTGCCCCTTGAACGTCATGTTCCAGCGATGCGCTTTGCAGCAACTGAAGGCACAAATCCTCGTACGAAATACCGGCCGCTTTCGCCGACATGGGCACCAAGGAATGACTGGTCATGCCAGGTGATGTGTTGATTTCCAGCAGATAGGGCTGCCGTGTGGCGGCATCAATCATGACGTCAATGCGCCCCCAACCTTTGCAACCCAACACACGGTAAGCCTTGAGGACCATGGCCTGGATGGCTTGCTCTTCACCAGCAGGCAGTCCACACGGCACGATGTACTCGGTGTCGTGAGTGAAGTATTTGTTGTGGTAATCGTAATTGCCTTGCGGGGCCACGATCCGGATCACGGGCAAGGCCCTGGCTGTGTCTCCTTCTCCCAATACAGGGCAAGTGACTTCGTCACCCGCAATGAATTGCTCACACAAAATATCTGCGTTACAGGCCGCAGCTTGCGCGAGGGCCTCTGGCAAGGCTTGCAGACTCTCGACTTTGAACACCCCAATCGATGAGCCCTCCGTGGCAGGCTTGACAATCATGGGCAAACCCAAGTGCGCAATCAAATCGGCCACATCGAGTTGATCCATCTGATCGCGTCGCACCAACTGGTAGGCAGGGGTTGGCACACCTTCAGCGATCCAGACCCGTTTGGTCATGGTCTTGTCAATGCCAATGCTCGACGCCATGACGCCAGACCCCGTGTAAGGAATACCCAGTAATTCCAAGTTGCCTTGCACCGTACCGTCCTCGCCAAAACGACCATGCAGGGCGATGAAACACCGTGAGAAAGCTTGCGTTTTCAGCTCCGACAAATCACGTTCCGAAGGGTCGAATGCGTGAGCTTCAACACCTTGACGGCGCAATGCATCCAGGACGCCTTGGCCCGACATGAAGGAGATCTCACGCTCAGCGGAGCGTCCCCCCATCAAGACGGCGACTTTGCCTAAATTGGACGCAGTTGATTTCATGGCGCACCGCCTAATTCAACGACTTGGGCAGGCACATTGCCTATAGAGCCAGCGCCCATGCACATCACAATGTCTCCATCGCGAACGTTGTCAACAATGGCTTGTGGCATGGCGGCAATATCGTCTACAAAAACAGGTTCAATCTTGCCTGCGATGCGCAGTGCACGCGCCAATGAGCGGCCGTTTGCTGCCACGATAGGTGCCTCACCTGCGGCATACACTTCAGACAGCAGCACAGCGTCTGCGCCTTGACCGATGACTTTCACGAAATCCTCAAAACAATCGCGCGTTCGGCTATAACGATGAGGCTGAAATGCAAGCACGATGCGTTGACCCGGAAAAGCACCTTTTGCAGCGGACAAAGTGGCCGCCATTTCCACCGGATGGTGTCCATAGTCATCGATCACTGTGAAATTGCCACCCCCCTGACTGGCAGGCACGGCCACTTGGCCATAATTTTGAAACCGCCGACCGACGCCTTTGAATCCTGCCAAGGCACGGATGACGGCATCGTCTGGCAGATTCAACTCGACTGCCACCGCAATGGCGGACAGCGCATTCAAAACATTGTGTGTGCCTGGCAAATTGAGCACCACTTGCAGGTCGGGTAGCGTCACGCCATTGCGTCGCTGCACTGAAAAATGCATTTGGCCATTGTGAGGCCGCACATTCACAGCTCTGACTTGCGCGCCCTCATTCAAACCATAGGTGGTGACCGGACGCTCCAATTGCGACAGGATACTTTGCACACCCGGATCATCCGCACACACAATGGCTGTGCCGTAAAAAGGCATGCGGTGTAAAAACTCAACGAACGCTGATTTCAGGCGCTCAAAATCATGGCCATAGGTTTCCATATGGTCGGCATCGATGTTAGTGACCACAGCCATCACCGGCAACAAGTTCAGGAATGAGGCATCAGACTCATCGGCCTCCACCACGATGTATTCGCCAGTTCCCAATTTGGCATTTGCGCCTGCACTGTTCAGGCGGCCACCAATCACAAAAGTGGGATCCAAACCCGCCTGCGCCAACACACTGGCCACCAAGCTTGTCGTGGTTGTTTTGCCATGGGTTCCCGCAATGGCAATGCCTTGCTTCATGCGCATTAATTCTGCCAACATAACGGCACGCGGCACCACCGGAATATGCCGCTGCCGTGCGGTCACTACTTCAGGATTGTCTGCCTTCACGGCCGTGGAAGTGACCACGGCATCTGCTGCTTGTACGTTTTGCGCGCTGTGCCCCACAGAGGTCAAGATACCCAAGTCAGCCAAACGCCGTAATGTGGGGCTGTCGCTCAAGTCGGAGCCGGAAATGGTGTACCCCAGGTTCAGGAGCACCTCGGCGATGCCGCTCATGCCCGAGCCACCGATGCCAATGAAATGAATGTGTCTGATGGCGTGTTTCATGAAGCCAACTCCTCACAAGCCAAAACCATGGCTTGGGTGGCATTTGTTTTTTTCTGCTTCCATGCCGCTTCAGCTTTGCGCAACAGCTCTACTCGGTCTGATGCAAGCCATTGCGCAGCCAACGTCTCTGGCGTTAAATCGGCTTGCTGAACCAACCAACCGCCTCCCTGTTGCACCACAAATTGCGCATTCCTTGTTTGGTGATCATCCACCGCAAAAGGAAAAGGCACATACAGCGCTGGCGCACCTACCGCTGCAATTTCCGTCACCGTACTCGCGCCCGCGCGGCAAATGATCAAATCCGCTTGCGCAAAGGCTGCAGCGGTATCCTCAATAAAGGGGGTTAATTCAGCGCTCACACCCGCTGCCAAGTAATTGGCACGCAGCGCATCAATTTGCTTTGCACCGCTTTGGTGAATCAGTTGCGGTCTCGCTGGCTCCGCCATCAAGGCAAGCGCACGGGGCACGACATCGTTCAAGGCCTTGGCACCCAAACTGCCGCCCACCACCAACACATTGAGTCGCCCAGTGCGCCCGGCAAAGCGTTCTGCTGGCGCAGCTTGTTGCAGGAACTCCGAGCGCAAGGGATTTCCCACCCACATCGCGCCGCGAATGACATCCGGAAAAGCAGTGAACACGCGGTCAGCGATGTTTGACAAAACCCGGTTGGCCCATCCGGCGACCGAGTTTTGTTCGTGAAGTATCAAGGGAATGCCTTTCAACACGCCCATCAGGCCGCCGGGAAACGACACATAACCGCCCATGCCCACCACCACATCGGGCTTGACGCGGCGCATCACACTGAAACTTTGCACAAAAGCTTTGCCTAAACGCCAGGGCAACATCAGCAAGGATTGCAGGCCCTTGCCACGGACACCATTGAACTCGATCAACTCCAATGCAAAGCCCCTTGCAGGCACCAATTGGCTTTCCATGCTGCCAGGCGTGCCCAGCCAGTGCACCCGCCAGCCTTTATGGCGCAAGGCCTCAGCAACGGCCAAGCCAGGAAATATATGCCCACCTGTTCCACCGGCCATGATCAAAGCGCACGGGCTCATGCTCGGCCTCCGCGCATCATTTGTTTGTTTTCAACATCGATACGCAAAACAATGGCAATGGCAACCATGTCCAGCAAGATGGCTGAGCCCCCGTAACTCATCAAGGGCAGCGTCAGTCCCTTGGTCGGTAAGGCACCCAGATTCACACCCATGTTGATGAAAGATTGAAATCCGATCCAGATGCCAACACCTTGCGCCACCAGGCCGGCAAACACCCGGTCCATTTGAATGGCTTGGCGGCCAATCACCATGATGCGGCGGCTCAGCCATAAAAATGCAGCAATCACACAGAGCACACCCACCAGGCCAAACTCTTCGCCAATCACGGCCAACAAAAAGTCGGTATGGGCTTCCGGCAGCCAGTGCAATTTTTCGACACTGCCACCCAAGCCCACGCCAAATATTTCCCCCCGGCCAATCGCAATCAAGGAATGAGACAACTGGTAACCTTTGCCCAAGGCGTGCTTTTGGTCCCAAGGATCGAGGTAAGCAAAAATGCGTTCACGGCGCCACTCGGAAGTCATGATGATCATGGCAAAAATAAACACCAACACGCCCAGAATCAAAAAGAACATCCGCGCATTGACACCCCCCAAAAACAAGATGCCCATCGCAATGATGGCAATCACCAAAAATGCCCCCATGTCGGGTTCGGCCAGCAAAAATATGCCGGCCAAGGCCACTGCGGTGCCAATGGGCAACACCGCACGGAAAAATCGCTCCTTGACCTCCATTTTGCGGACCATGTAATCCGATGCGTAAATGATCACGGCCAACTTGGCAAATTCAGAAGGTTGGAAATTCATGACGCCCAAAGAAATCCAGCGTCTTGCGCCGTTGACGCCCTTGCCAATGTGGGGAATCAGCACTGCGAGCAACAAAATCAATGAAAAAACAAACAAAGGACGGGCTACTTTTTCCCAGTTTTCGACAGGAATCTGAAATGCCAACAGGGCTACAGCGAAGCCAATTCCAATCGAGATGATGTGACGCATCACGAAGTGTGTTTGCGCATACCGTGCAAACTTGGGGCTGTCAGGCAGCGCTATTGAAGCCGAATACACCATGACCGTGCCCCAAATGAGCAAGGCCACCACAACCCAAACCAGGGCCTGATCAACACCCTGCAATTTGGCATTTGCGTTGGTGGCTCGGGCATAGTCGTAACTGCCCAAATTGACGGGCAACACCCCTTCTCGCGCAGGCTCAAGTCCTATCAAACCACCCGTCAGGCCATGCAAAGCAGCGCTTATTCGCGCGCCTGCACGGTTCATCAGGCTGCTCTGGTGATCACTCATGACTGAGCCTCCATCACCACGCCAGATGCTTGAGCCAAATCTTTCACCGCCTGGCAAAAGACTTCTGCGCGGTGGACATAACTGTTGTACATATCCAGACTTGCACACGCTGGCGAGAGCAGCACCGCATCGCCTGTTTGTGCAATCTGGCTGGCTTGGCCAACGGCTTGTTGCATGTCTTGGGCGTCCACCAAGGGGATCCCAGTGTCTTGCAATTGGTGGCGAAGACAGGCCTTGTCTTGTCCGATCAAGATGACCCCTCTTGCATAACGCGCAACAGGCTTTGCCAATGGCGAGAAGTCCTGACCTTTTCCGTCGCCGCCCAAAATGACGACAACACCTCGATCAGCCCCCAAGCCCTCTAAGGCTGCCACGGTGGCGCCTACATTGGTGCCCTTGCTGTCATCGAAATACTCAACCCCGTGGAGGACACCGATGGACGCCAAACGATGGGGCTCACCTTGGTATTCACGCAACCCATACAACATCGGCGCCAAACTGCAACCCGCACTGCTGGCCATGGCCAACGCAGACAAGGCGTTCACTGCATTGTGCCGCCCCCTGATGCGCAAGGCGTCGGCTGGCATCAAACGTTGTATGTGGATTTCTTCAACTTCATCTTTTCGGCGCTTGCGCGTCTCATCGCTTTCCAACGCACGAACCAACCAGGCCATGCCATTCAGTACTTCGATGCCAAAGTCGCCAGGTCTCAGCGGCATACCCCCGCCAAAAGTCACATGCTGGCGCCAGATCGGCTGCTGCAGTTTGACTCGCAACGGCTGGGGCAACATCGCCATCACCGCAGGGTCATCTCGGTTCAACACCATCACCGCCCTGGCGCCGAAAATAGCGGCTTTGGCCGATGCATAAGCTGTCAGGCTGCCGTGCCAGTCCAAATGGTCTTGACTGATATTGAGTACTGTCGCTGCAGTCGGCTCCAATGCGCCTGCCCATGCGAGTTGGAAACTGGACAATTCAAGCACCCAGACTTGGGGCAATTGAGTGTCCAGGGCATCACTGAGCGTATCGAGCAGTGCGGGGCCGATATTGCCTGCCACCCGCACGGTTTGACCTGCCCTCTCCACCAATTTGGCGGTCAGTGATGTGACGGTGGTTTTGCCGTTGGTCCCGGTAATGGCCAACACCTGCGGCGTATAGGCCCGTTCAGTTTGAAGGGCCTGCAATGCTTGCACAAACAAGCTCAACTCACCCCCCACCCACAAGCCTTTGGCCTGCGCAGCCGCCAACACTGGGGCCGTGGTTTCGGGCGTCAAGCCGGGACTGACAAAAACGGCACGGACAAGAGTGCCTTCAATCAACCGAGCCGTCAAATCACCACCGACAAACTGCACTGTAGGCAATTCATTGTGAAGAGCATGCCATTGCGGCGGCTCTTGACGCGTATCGGCCACCACCACCTGGGCGCCAAAGCGAACACACCAACGGGCCATGGCCATACCCGAGATGCCCAGTCCCAGAATCAGAATGTGTTGGCCTTGAAGTTGCTGCATGGTTTATCTCAGCTTCAAGGTGGATAAACCGACCAAGCACAGCAGCATGGTGATGATCCAAAAGCGCACCACCACCTGCGTTTCTTTCCAGCCACTTTTTTCGAAATGATGGTGCAGGGGAGCCATTTTCAAAATACGGCGTCCCTCTCCGTATTTGTTCTTGGTGTATTTGAAATATCCCACTTGCAGCATCACCGAAAGTGCTTCCGCGACAAAGATACCGCCCATGATGGCCAGCACTATTTCCTGGCGAACAATGACCGCGATCGTTCCTAAAGCAGCACCCAATGCCAAGGCGCCAACATCCCCCATGAACACTTGTGCGGGATGGGTGTTGAACCATAAAAATGCCAGACCCGCACCGGCCATGGCCGCACAAAATATCATCAACTCACCTGATCCGGGTATGTAGGGAAAGATCAAGTATTTGGAATACACCGAACTGCCTGTGACGTAAGCAAATACACCTAAGGCAGAACCAACCATCACCACCGGCATGATGGCCAGGCCATCCAAACCGTCTGTGAGATTGACCGCATTGCTGGCGCCGACAATCACCAGGTAAGTCATGATGACAAACCCGAGAATCCCCAAGGGGTAACTGACTTCCTTGAAAAATGGCAGAAACAAGCCAGCCTTTGGTGGCAAGCTCACATCGAATCCAGAGATGACCCATCTCACAAACAAATCCAATACCCGCATATTGGAGCTTTCAGAAATGCTGAAAACCAAATACAGCGCCGCCAACAGCCCAATCACCGATTGCCAAAAATATTTTTCGCGCGAACGCATGCCCTCAGGATCTTTGTTCACCACTTTGCGCCAATCATCGACCCAACCGATGGCACCAAAGCCCAAGGTCACAATCAACACGATCCAGACAAAACGGTTGGACAGATCGAACCAAAGCAAGGTAGAGATCGCAATGCACAACAGAATCAAGACCCCACCCATGGTTGGTGTTCCACTCTTGGCCAAATGCGATTGCAGACCGTAACCGCGAATTGGCTGCCCGATTTTGAGTGCGGTCAACCGACGAATGACCCAAGGCCCGGCTGTCAAGCCCATCAACAAAGCCGTCATCGCAGCCATCACGGCTCGGAAGGTGATGTATTGAAAAACGCGCAAAAATCCCCACTCCGGAGACAATGATTGCAACCACTGGGCCAAGCTAAGCAACATGCTGGCAGTCCCCTGTCGCCAAATGCGCCTGCAATTCGTCCAGCACTCTTTCCATCTTCATAAAACGTGAACCCTTGACCAAAATACTGTTGAATTGGGGAAGCGTCTTCATCACCTGGGCTTGCAATGTCGCCATATCCTCGAAATGCTGCCCGCCACTGAAGCTGTTGGTGGTGTGCTGACTGATGTGGCCCAAAGAGAAAATTTGGGTCAGCCCTTTTGCCCGAGCGTAAAGACCGACTTCGGCATGAAATTGAGGGCCTTGATCACCCACTTCCCCCATATCTCCCAACACCAGCAACTGAGGACCGGGCAATTCACAAAGGACATCAATGGCTGCACAGACAGAATCCGGATTCGCGTTGTAGCTGTCATCCACAACGGTGATGGCATGCGTGGCATCTCTGAACGTCATCGATCGAGAGCGTCCCTTGACAGGCTCAAAGGCCTGCAAGCCTTGGACAACGTCTTGGATAGAGATGCCCACGCTCAAAGCGCAAGCCGCTGCCGCCAAGGCATTTTTGACGTTATGGCGACCAGCCACATGGATGCGGCAAGGGTGAAGCCCTGATTTGCTTTGCAACTCAAAATTCCAGGCGCCCTCGGACCACACCGGGTCACTGGATCGCACATCACCTGACGTCAATCCGAATGTGACAACCTCTCGACCTGCAGCCATGGTCTGCCACAGGGGTGCGTATTCGTCATCGATCGGAAAAACAGCAACACCCTGTGAATCCAGGAAGTCAATGACCACGCCATTTTCCCGCGCAACGGCTTCGACAGTCCCCATGAACTCTTGGTGCTCGCGTTGTGCATTGTTCACGAGCGCCACAGTAGGGCGCGTCATTGCGGCCAAATGGGCAATTTCACCCGGATGGTTCATGCCCAACTCCACCACCGCCAACACATGATGTGCGCGCAAGCGAAGCAGCGTCAATGGCACACCAATGTCATTGTTCAAGTTGCCATGTGTCGCCAAGCTGGCATTCGGTTGCGCCTTGGTCAAAATACGCGCCAACATTTGGGTCACGGTGGTCTTGCCATTGCTGCCAGTGACTGCTATCAGAGACAAATCAAATTGGGCTCGCCAACCCGCTGCCAACTGGCCCAGGGCCAAACGTGTGTCGGACACAACCACTGCAGCCAGCCCTGCCGCCTGGGCCTTGGCCAAACCCGTGGCATCACACATGACAGCCACTGCGCCCAAGTCTTTGGCTTGGGCGATGAATTGCCCCGCATCGAATCGTTCGCCACGCAATGCCACAAACAAATCACCCGACTCCAAACTGCGCGAGTCGGTATGAATGCGGTTGATTTTCAATGTGGCATCACCATGCACAACAGCCCCATTGACCCATGGCAATAGCGCATGCAAAGAAAGCTGCATGCCACTCATGAAGCTTCCCCTGCCTTGCTGGAGGCCAACTTTTGCAGGACCCGTTGCGCATGCTCTATGTCAGAAAACGGATGGCGAACGCCCGCTATGTCTTGGTAGTTTTCATGCCCCTTACCCGCAATCAGAACCACGTCCGAGGGACTGGCTTCACACAGAATTTTTTCAATGGCCAATGCACGGTCGACGATCACTCGCGCGTCCAGGGGTTTACGCATCCCCAATGACATTTGCTCCAATATATGAACCGGGTCTTCGGTGCGAGGGTTATCGCTGGTGAGCACCACCTGGTCGGCAACCTGTTCCGCGGCGCGCGTCATCAGGGGTCGCTTCGACGGATCCCTGTCGCCCCCGCAGCCCATCACACACCACAACTGTCCCTCGCGCTGGGCAGCGACATTCTTAAGCGCAAGCAATGCTTTTGCCACAGCATCAGGCGTGTGTGCGTAGTCCACCACGGCGAGGGGCAAATGCGCTGCATGTGACAGGATCAATTGCATGCGCCCTGGCACAGGCAATAACTGCGCACAAGCTTGGACGGCTTCATGGAGTGGATAACCCAAGGCACGCAGCACACCGATCACGCCCAGCAGGTTGTCGATATTGAAGTCGCCGATCAAGGATGTTTGCAAAGAGGCAACTTGCCCTGCTTCCAAGATGTCCAACAGCAATCCAGCCTGTGCACTCTTGACTTGTCGCGCCTGCAGACGGCCATGACCACCGCTGCGCGAGCAGGTCCAGACATCCAGCCCCCGGCCCTGCAAAGAGGCCGCCAGCTCAGCACCAAATGGGTCCTCGATGTTGATGACGCAAGACTGCAAACCCGGCCAGGCAAACAAACGCGCTTTGGCTTGGCCGTAAGCGAGCATGTCTCCGTGGTAATCCAGATGATCCTGCGTCAAATTGGTGAAAACGGCCACGCGCACCTTCGCGCCATCCAACCGGTGCTCCTGAATGCCAATGGAGGAAGCCTCCATGGCCACATAAGGCATTTTTTGATCTGCGAATCCACGCAACTGACTTTGCAGCAGCACAGCATCGGGTGTCGTCATACCCGTGGAGGTCAGCTCAGACATCACGCCTGTGCCCAGAGTTCCGATCACCGCACAGTCATCAGCGCCCGTCAATTGGTTCAGGGCTTGGGCCAACCACCAGGTGGTGGATGTTTTACCGTTGGTTCCGGTCACGGCCAGCAAGGCCAGCTCTTCGCTGGGAGACTCGTAATAGGCGTTCGCAATCCAACCTGCATGGGCTTTGAGTCCGTCAAAACAAGCGATGTCAACGGAGTCACCCATCACCAAAGCGTCCAAGCCTTGCTTTTCCACAATGCAGGCCGCCGCGCCTTGGGCGCGCGCCAAAGACACAAACAAACGCCCATCCGCCGAAGCGCCTGACCATGCCAAAAATCCGTCCCCCGATTTGACCAGCCGACTGTCTGTTTGCAGTTGGCGGGTCACACGTTGACGCAGCCAACGTGCGGCTTCAAGCGGGGTGTGCAGTTCCAACATCAGAACGACTCCTCGACGGCCTGAACCGCGGTTTGTGGCTTGACAGACATGTCCGGCTGAATACCCATCAATCGCAAGGTTTGCTGGACAGTTTCACTGAACACTGGGGCTGCAACGTCGCCACCGAAATAGCGACCATTGCTGGGTTCATCAATCATGACCGCAACGATGATTCGGGGGTTTTCAATGGGTGCCAAACCCACAAAAAAGCCGCGGTACTTCTTGCCTGAATACCCTTTACCTTCTTGTTTATGTACCGTCCCTGTTTTACCGCCCACCGAATAACCCACCGTTTGTGCTTTGGGAGCTGTACCGCCGGGCCCCGCAACCATGTGCAGCATTTTGCGAACGGCGATCGCATTTTGCGCGCTGACAGTGCGGACACCGACAGCAGGATGGTCAATCTTCATCAAACTGGCTGGAATGATTTCGCCATCACGCGAAAACAAGGTGTAGGCCCGCGCCAACTGAAACAGACTGGTCGACAAACCATAGCCGTAACTCATGGTCGCCTGCTCAATCGGTCGCCAGGTTTTGTAAGGGCGTAAACGTCCACTGACGACCCCAGGAAACGGCACTTGCGGTTTCTGCCCAAAGCCCACTTGGGTGTAGATTTCCCACATGTCCCGGGGTTGCATTTGCATCGCGATTTTCACCGTACCGATGTTGCTGGATTTCTGGATGACCTCGTTCACAGTGAGCGTCCCGTGTGCATGCGAATCCGAAATGGTTGACCCCGCAATGGTCAAATGTCCGCCTGAGGTGTCAATTCGCGTTTCGGGTTTGATGATTCCTTTTTCCAAACCCAGCGAGATGACAAAGGGCTTCATGGTCGAGCCCGGCTCAAACGTATCCGTCAGGGCCCGGTTACGCAGTTGTTCGCCGCTCAAGTTGACTCGTTTGTCTGGCGCGTAACTGGGGTAATTGGCCAAAGCCAGCACCTCTCCGGATTGCGCATCCAGCACCACCACGCTGCCGGCCTTGGCCTTGTGTTCCAGCACCGCGTCACGCAGTTTCTGATAGGCAAAGTACTGCACTTTGTTGTCAATGCTCAACTGCAAATCTTCTCCATCCACAGGCAACACCGCCTCACCGATGTCTTCAACCACCCGGCCCAATCGATCTTTGATCACACGGCGCGAGCCAGATCGGCCGGACAATTGATTCTGGAACACCAACTCCATGCCCTCTTGACCCACATCTTCCACATTCGTGAACCCCACCACGTGCGCAGCAGCCTCACCTTCCGGATACAAGCGCTTGTACTCCTTGATGGTGTAGACGCCCTTGATATCGAGCGCCACAATTTCTTTCGCCAAAGGCTCATCGAGTTGCCGCTTTAGCCATACGAATGTTTTGTCTTCATTGGCCAACTTTTTATCCAATTCGCTGGGCGTCATGCCCAAAAGAAGGGCCAACTGGCGCAGTTTGTCGGAATCTCGCTCCATCTCCTCTGGATTGGCCCAAATGCTGGGTGCGGGCACACTGGTCGCCAGCAGCAAACCGTTCCGGTCCAAGATGCGTCCGCGATTGGCTGGTAATTTCAAAGTGCGCGCAAATCGAACCTCCCCTTGGCGCTTGAAAAATGCGTTATCAATCACCTGCACATAGGCTGCGCGGACCGCCAAGCCCGCAAACGCCAGGGCAATCGTGGCCACAATCAGTTTGCTGCGCCACACAGGCGTTTTGCTGGTCAGCAAAGGACTGGAGCTGAGTTGAACGCTGCGGCTGCTCACTGCGAAGCCTCTCGTGCGATTTTGGGCGCGGCCACATACTGCGTGATGCCTGGGTCAGGATTGCGCATTTGCAATTGCTGACGTGCCAACTTCTCCACCCGCAAGGGTGTGGCCTGCGCGCGTCGCTCCACCGTCAATCGTTCCAAGGCAATTTCAAGCTGCGCCGCTTCTTTCACCGCTTTTTCGTGCTCAACAAACAAACGACGCGTTTCATATTGGCTGTGCACCAAATACATTGCACTGACCACCACGGCCACCAACAAGAGCATATTCAAGCGCATCACGCCGCCACCTCCATCCGCTCGGCCACACGCATGATGGCACTTCGCGAGCGAGGGTTTGCAGCCACCTCAGCGTCTGTTGGGCGCACGCGTTCAATGGCTTTGAGCTGCATGAGCGCAGGCAGTGCAAATGGCATGCGCCGGTCGTACGCCTCTTTGGAGTGCTTGGCGATGAACTGCTTGACGATGCGGTCCTCCAAGGAATGAAAACTGATCACGACCAAACGACCACCGGGACTCAACACCTCCAGGCTGGCTTCTAACGCCTGTTCAAGCTCCTCAAGCTCGGCGTTGATGAAAATCCGAAAAGCCTGAAATGTCCGCGTTGCAGGGTCCTTGCCCGGCTCGCGGGTTTTGACCGTGCCAGCCACGAGCCCGGCCAAATCGGCGGTGGATGAAATTGGGCCCCGCTCTTGTCGGCGAGCCACAATCGCCTTTGCAATCGGAAAAGCAAACCGTTCTTCGCCATAGTCACGTATGACCTCCGTGATCTGATCCACACTTGCCAATGCAAGCCACTCGGCCACACTCTGACCGCGCGTGGTGTCCATGCGCATGTCCAAGGGACCGTCAAAACGAAAAGAAAAACCCCTCTCGGGGCTGTCAATTTGGGGGGAGCTCACACCCAGGTCCATCAACACCCCAGCGATGCTGGCTCGGGGCAACTCCCCCAGCTGGGCAAAACCTTGATGCCGAATTGAAAACCGCTCGTCTTCGATGGTTTGGGCATCGGCGACAGCTTCCAAATCCTTGTCGAAAGCGATCAACCGTCCTCGCGCAGCCAGCCTGGAAAGCACCAACCGCGAATGCCCGCCTCGACCATAAGTCGCGTCGACATAAGTACCCTCACCCGCCAGGGCGGCGCCCAGCAAAGCCTCAACAGCCTCGCTCAACATGACGGTGGTGTGGTTCAAGGCGGTCATGGTCATTGAACTCAGAAGGAGAAGTCTTTGAAGACATCGGGCATCTCACCCTGCATGGCTTGCGCTTCTTGCGCGTCGTAAGTGGTTTTGTCCCACAGCTCGAAGTGGTTGCCCATGCCCAGCAACATGGTGTCTTTGGCAATACCGGCCGCTTGACGCAGCTCAGGCGAAATCAGGAAACGGCCTGTGCCATCCATTTCCACGTCCATGGCATTGCCCAAAAATATACGTTTCCACCACTGTGCAGACATCGGCAGATGGGCTATGCGTTCGCGAAACTTTTCCCACTCCGGCCGGGGGAAAATCATTAAACAGCCATGCGGATGCTTGGTGATGGTCAACTGCCCAGATGCTGTTGCGCTGAGTACGTCACGATGACGGGTCGGCACAGAAAGCCGCCCCTTGGCATCCAGACTCAACGATGAAGCACCTTGAAACACGCAGTATTCCTTTGACATGAACCTTCAATGCAGCCCAGTGGCACTTTTACCCACTTAATTGCACTTTTTTGCACTGTATCAGGAATTACGCACTTCAGAAAGGGGGAATGAACATTTTTTCAATGAAATCAAAGAGTTAGAAGTGATTTGCAATACAGTTTTAGAGAAAAAATCGTTCTAAATTAGGGACTTAGACAATTGAATGAAAGTAAGATCTGAAGGAGATTGAAAAAAACACAATCTCTAAAAAAAATAAATTCATTAATTCCATTGCGCACAGGCAAAAGAAAAGGCTCCGTCAAGGAGCCTTTGAATGAACTGAGGGACGGGATCAAATGAAGCAGATCAGTCGCCAAACATTTTTTGTTTGAGTTCTCGGCGTTGCTGCGCCTCTAAGGACAATGTGGCCGTTGGCCGGGCCAACAAGCGGCCTATGCCTATGGGCTCGCCCGTCTCATCACAATAGCCATAATCACCCGCATCAATTCGGGTAATGGATTGCTCAATTTTCTTGAGCAGTTTGCGCTCACGATCCCGCGTGCGCAGCTCCAAGGCATGTTCTTCTTCAATCGTGGCACGGTCGGCAGGATCGGGCACCACCACCGTGTCTTCGCGCAGGTTCTCTGTGGTTTGACCGGCGCTGGCCAAAATTTCGTTTTTCAGAATCACCAATTTCCGTTTGAAATAGGCCATTTGCGCGTCGTTCATGTAATCGTTGTCCGACATGGCGAGAATTTCGGGATCGGACAGGTCTTCTACCTTTTTGGTTTTCCAGTTGTTGGCCAATTTGGCGTCTTTTTTGATGGATGCGGTAAAAACGGGTGTCATCACTTGGGTGGGCGTATTTTGGAGATAGCTGGCCTTGGCCGCCGTCGAGGCCACGGATTGCGCCATAGAGGGAACGGTGATTTGGGCTAACCGTGCCGACGGTCGTGTAGCCCGCGCAGGCACATCGCCAGCGACCACAGGAGGGGGCTCAGCAAGCGCGGCAGCGGGGGCAGTGGCTGCCGCTTTGCTTGCTGCTGTGATGGGGGTCTTCAACGGGATGGACGGTTTTGCAATGGGGGCTTTTGCAGTGGCTTTAGCTGGCTTCAAAACTTCCTTTGGGGCAGGTGTGGCGGAGGTGGCAGGCGTCTTGACGGGCGACTTGGCGGCCGTTTTGACGGGGGGTTTCTTGACGGCGGCGCTGGCCCCAGAAGCTGCTGCAGGCTTGGCCTTGGCTGCCACAGGCTTGCTGGCGGTTGGGGCCACGGGTTTGGACTTGACGGCTACGGGGGCCGGCGCCTTGCCAGCTTTCTTCACTGGCGCTGAAGCGGGGGTCTTGGCCTTGCCGGTGTTGTTCAAAGGCTTGGCTTTCGCAGCCACGGCTTTGGCCTTGGCAGGGGCTGACTGGGCTTTGACGGGCGCTGGGAGCTTCTTTGCAGGTTTCGCTGCAGTTTTGGCTGCAGGTTTCGCTGCAGTTTTGGCTGCAG